>Ga0209980_10000611_pt1 | contig 19559 bp, 18 predicted proteins | sample CR02metaG_FD_183611 | JGI IMG/M metagenome (GOLD analysis project Ga0209980, IMG submission 183611) | Deep subsurface microbial communities from Mariana Trench to uncover new lineages of life (NeLLi) - CR02 metaG (SPAdes) (version 2) | ecosystem: Environmental > Aquatic > Marine > Ocean trench...
TGGCGGCGGCCTGCTCGCGGTTGGCGTCGCCGGGCTCGCCTACCGCATCCTCGAGCGGCTGCCGGGCATCGGCGGTTATGCCCTGGTGCTGGCCATCGGCGCGCTCCTCATGGCCGGATCGGCGGCCGCTTTCGTATCGGCCGGCGAGTCCGACGCGGTACCCGACCGCACCCGTACCGGATTTGGCGCCTTCGTGAAGGACGATCCCTTCGCCAACCAGGCGCCGGCGCACCACGTCGACCAGTTCGGGGTCATCCATGTTGAGGATATCGAGCGCTTCCACCACCGCCACCTCGCACCCCAGCCGCCGGTGCGCCTGGGCCATCTCCAGGCCGATGGGACCGCCGCCGATGACGATCAGGCGGGCCGGCGCCTCCTTTAGGTCGAACACGGTTTCATTGGTCAGGTAGGACACCCGGTCGATCCCGGGGATCGGCGGCACCAGGGGGCTGGAACCGGTGGCGATGACGAAGCGCCGGGCGCGCACCAGGGTATCGCCCGCCGCCAATTCGCGGGGGCCCGTGAAACGGCCCGGTGCCTTTAGCACGGTGACGCCGAGCTCCTCGAAGCGTTCCACCGAATCATGGGGCGCTATACCGGCGATTACGTCATGGACATGGGCGTTGACGGCGGCAAAATCGACCCCCGGTGGCGAGGCCTTGACCCCGAACCGCCCGGCTTCGCTCACGGCATTGGCGGCATGGCCCGCGGCAAGGAGGGATTTCGACGGCACACAACCGGTATTGAGGCAATCGCCCCCCATCTTCCCCTTCTCCACCAGCACGCAATTGGCGCCCATCTGCGCGGCGCCGGCGGCGACGGACAGCCCGCCGGACCCAGCGCCGACGATGCAAAGGTCGGCGTCGATCTGTTTGGCCATGCAATCAGTCTCCTTGCTGAGGCGCGGGGGGGGCGCCGTCGTCGGCCCGGTTACGCTTGAACCTCTTGTAGGCGATGGGAAGCAGGGCGAGGATCGCCAGGCCGACGATGGGGATCAGGATTTCGGGCTTGAAGATGATGCCGAGATCGGGCGTCTCGCCGGCGTATAACACGGCACCGAGGCCGTTGCCCACGGAAGCGTAAACGAAACAGCCGGGAATGATGCCGATGGCGGTGCCGACCACATAGGTCCTGAGCGGGACACCCAGGAAGGCGGGCACCAAATTGACCAGCCAGAAGGGGAAAACCGGGATCAGCCGCAGGAACAGAAGATAGCTCAGGGCGTTGTCCCTGAAGCCTTGCTCCATGCGCTGGAGCGACGGACCCGCCCGCGCCCGGAGCGGCTCGCCCAGCGCCGTGCGCGCGGCGAGAAACAGGCCGGTGGCGCCAAGGGTGGCGCCGACGATGACGTAGATGGTGCCGGACAGGGACCCGAACAGGAATCCCGCGGTGATGGTGAGAATGGCGCCGCCCGGCAGCGAAACCGCGGTGGCGGCGGCGTAGAACAGGACGAACAGAACCGGGGCCCACACGCCGTTGGCGTTGACGAAGCCGGTCAAGGCTTGGCGGTGCTCCTTGAGCGCCGCGAAGCTTAGGTAGTCACCCAGGCCGAAGGCGAAGAACGCCATCAGCGCGGCGGCAATGACCGCCAGCGGCGCCAGGCGCCCTAGGGTAAACTTCTTTCTCCACCCTTCGCTGGACTCCGGTCTGCTCATCGGTCCCGCGGTCATCCCTTCCAAAGCCCGGCCACTGGCTAGGCCGCCTTCTCTGCCATTTATGATTCCCATCATGCACCATCAAACCGTGCGGATCACTAACGATTGAGTCTCACGCCCACCGGGCACGCCCTCACCCGGCGCCAATTTAGCGCCGGCGGCGCGACCCATCCAATCAACCCATATCACCTCTCGGTGAAAGGGACGCGACGGCGGCGCAAGACGCGATGCGGATTGACTTCGGGGCCGCGAATCCTTATACAGCGGGCCTGTTTAAACGATGGTCAAGTAACCGGAGCGCGACGTGAAACGCACTTTTCAGCCCTCCAAACTGGTCCGCAAGCGCCGCCACGGTTTTCGCTCACGCATGGCAACCGTGGCCGGTCGCCGGGTCCTTGCGAACCGGCGCAAGAAGGGCCGCAAGCGCTTGTCGGCCTGACCTATCCTGATTTCCGGTATGATGATGGCGCTTTCCCGCCTCAAACGGCGCCCGGAATTCTTGGCCGTCGCGGGGTCGGGACTGAAGGCGGCGGCCCCGGGGCTTGTTTTGCAAGCCCGGCCGCGTGACCAGGGGTGCGACATTCGCGTCGGGTTCACCGCCTCGCGGCGGGTCGGCGGCGCGGTCCAGCGCAACCGCGCCAAGCGGCGGCTGCGGGCGGCCGCGGCGGCGGTCCTTCCCGGCGCCGCGGCCCCCGGTTGCGATTACGTGTTGATCGCCCGCCGGGCGACCCTGGATCGGCCCTATGCGGCCCTGATCCGGGACTTGACGGGTGCGCTCAAGCGGCTCGATCTGTATAACGACCGAAGACGTGACAATGCAGTGGAAGCGGCAAGCGTGAAATGAAAGAGATCCAAAAGTTCATCGCCAGGGGCGCCTGGGCGGCGGCGCGTTCGGCGGCATTTTTCGGCATCGCATTGATTTGGGGTTACCGGCTATTGATCGCGCCGCTGTTCCCCACCACCTGCCGCTACAATCCCAGTTGTTCGGCCTACGGCATCGAGGCCCTCAAACGGTTCGGGCCGATCAAGGGGGCATTGCTTGCCGGGCGCCGGCTGTTGCGCTGCCATCCCTGGGGCGATTACGGTTCCGACCCGGTGCCCGACCAATGGTCCTACCGGGACCTCCCCTGGGGGCATCGGGGGCGGTCATGAGCAATCAGAAAAATCTGCTGCTCGCCATCGTCGCCTCGGTCATGATCATGGTGTCCTTCCAGTATTTCTGGGAGCGGCCCAAGGTGGAGGCCGAACGCGCGCGCCAGCAGGAGGCCGCCACGACCACGGCCCAGGATCGCGATCAACCCCAGGCGCCGCGAACCGCGCCCGGGCAAACGCCGGCGCCGGCGGCCCAGCCGCAACAGCAGCCCGACACCCGGCTGCCCAGCCCTCCACGCGCGACACCGGGCGCGCCGGCGTCCCAGGCCATGGCGCCGGGCGGTCCCGTAAGACCTAGCGCGGGACTGGTCATCCGGGGGCTGCGGGTGACGCTGGGAAACCCGCTGCTAGAAGGATCCGTCGCCTTGAAGGGCGGGCGGATCGACGATATCGTCCTGAAGACCTATCGCCAGACCACCGACCCCAACAGCGACCCCATCCGGCTACTGGCGCCGAGCGGATCTGCCGATGCTTATTATGCGGCGCACGGCTGGATCGGCGAAAACAAGTCCGTCCCCCTCCCTGGTCTCGATACCTTGTGGAAGTCATCGGGCCGGCGCCTGGGGCCGGGGGCGCCCTTGCGTCTCACCTGGGACAACGGCCAGGGGCTTCGCTTCACCCGCACCATCGCGGTCGACGAAAACTATATGTTCACCATTACCCAACGGGTCGATAATCGCGGCGCCAAGGCGGTGACACTGACCCCTTACGGGCTCATCAATCGCACCGGCACACCCAAGACAACCGGGTTCTATATCCTCCACGAAGGGCCCTTGGGCGTGTTTAACGAGGTCCTGGAGGAACTGGATTACAGCGACTTGGTCGATGCCGGCCAGATCGACAAGGCCTCCCGGGGTGGCTGGATCGGCATCACCGACAAGTATTGGTTGGCCGCCCTGGTGCCCGACCAGAAGGCCAAGATGACCGCCCGCTTCCGGCACTGGACGTCCAAGGACAAATCGGACAAGTACCAGGTGGAGTTCGTGGGGGTGCCGCTCACCATCGCCCCGGGCGGCAACGCCGCGGCCAAATCCCATTTCTTCGCCGGCGCCAAGAAGCTGAATTTGCTGAACCAGTATACCGAAAAACTGGGCATTGCCCTGTTCGACCGGGCGATCGATTTCGGCTGGCTCTATTTCCTGACCAAGCCATTTTTCTACGTGCTGGACTTCTTTTTCAAGTTCCTCGGCAATTTCGGGCTCGCCATCCTGGCGGTCACGGTAATCGTCAAGATCCTATTCTTCCCGCTGGCCAACAAGTCCTACCGCTCCATGAGCGAAATGAAGAAGCTGCAGCCCAAGGTCATGGAAATGAAGGAGCGCTTCGGCGACGACAAGCAGAAGCTGAGCGCGGAAACCATGGCGTTGTATAAGCGGGAAAAGGTCAATCCGGCCGCCTCCTGCCTGCCCATCATCATCCAGATTCCAGTCTTCTTCGCGCTGTACAAGGTGCTGTTCATCTCCATCGAGATGCGCCACGCGCCGTTCTACGGCTGGATCCAGGACCTGTCGGCGCGGGACCCGACCTCGATCATCAACCTGTTCGGCCTGCTGCCGTTCGGGGTCCCCGCCATAATCCCCGATTTCATCTCCATCGGCATCTGGCCCCTGATCATGGGGGTATCCATGTTCCTGCAGATGAAACTGAACCCGACGCCGCCGGATCCGATACAGGCCAAGATCTTCATGCTCATGCCCATCTTCTTCACCTTCATCATGGCCCCCTTCCCCGCCGGCCTGGTGATCTATTGGGCCTGGAACAATGCTTTGTCCATGACCCAGCAATACATCATCATGAAACGCATGGGGGTGGCGCCGGGGCAGAGAGCACCGGGAAAAACCTAGAGCACTTTCCGGGGGCCGGGGTGAACCACAAGCCCGACATCGACGAAGCCGCTATGGAAGCCGCGCGCAAACTGTTCGCCGGCGCGTGCGATTTCATCGCCGGCGCCGTGACGGCAGAGCAGCTGCCGCCACCGGGCCACGACGAGGTCGCCTTCGCGGGGCGCTCCAATGTCGGTAAATCGAGCCTGATCAACGCGCTTACCGGGCGCAAGGCGCTGGCGCGCATCTCGGCGACGCCGGGCCGCACCCAGCAGATCAACTTCTTCGATCTCGGCGGGCGGCTGGTGCTGGCCGACCTGCCGGGCTACGGCTATGCCCGGGCTTCCAAGGTACGTGCCCGGGCCTGGACGCGGCTGGTGATGCTCTATCTCGAGGGCCGCCCCTGCTTGCGCCGGGTATTGCTGTTGATCGACGCGCGGCGCGGCATCGGCGCCGGCGACCGCAAGGTGATGGCGGCGCTGGACCAAGCGGCGGTCAGCTACCTTCTGGTGCTGACCAAGGCCGACAAGATGGAAGCACGGGAACTGGCGGCGCTGGCGGGCGATATCTCGGCCGAGATCGCCAAGCATCCCGCGGCGCACCCGGACATCGTCGTGACCTCGGCCCGGACCGGCGCCGGGATTGCCGAGCTCCGCGCGCTGGTCGCCGGCTTGGCGGCGCCCCGGCAACCGGGTTAGGGCGTTGCCGGGGCCAACGGTTCCATTTGGCCGGATAGTGCACTAAAGTTCGCGCGCCATGGCCCAGAAAAAGCATCAACCTCACCCCAGCTGGCTGGAAAAGGCACGGACCCTGTCCGAGGCCCTTCCCTACATGCGCCGCTATTCGGAGGAGACCTTCGTCATCAAGTACGGCGGCCACGCCATGGGCGATGAAGACCTTGCCCAGTGTTTCGCCCGCGACGTGGTGCTGATCAAGCAGGTGGGGATCAACCCGGTGGTGGTCCACGGCGGCGGCCCGCAGATCGGCAAAATGCTGGAGCGGCTCAAGATCAAGAGCTCTTTCATCGACGGGCTGCGGGTGACCGACCGGGACACCGTGGAAATCGTCGAGATGGTGTTGTCGGGGTCCATCAACAAGCAAATCGTCACCACCATCAACGCTGCCGGCGGCAACGCGGTGGGCCTGTCGGGCAAGGACGCCAATCTGATTCAAGCGAAGAAAATGCGCCGCACGCACCGCCAAACGGATTCCAACATCGAAAAGATTCTCGACCTCGGATTCGTCGGCGAGCCGACCCTGATCCGCCCCCATGTGCTCGAGAGTTTCGGGGAATCCGACATCATCCCGGTGATCGCGCCCATCGGCATCGGCCCCAAGGGCGAAACCTACAACATCAACGCCGACACCGCGGCGGGCGCCATCGCCACCGCCGTCGGCGCGACGCGGTTCCTGCTTTTGACCGACGTGCCCGGCGTCATGGATGCGTCGGGCAATGTGATCCCCGAGCTAACCGTGTCGCAGACGCGCCAGCTGATCGCCGACGGCGTCGTCAACGGCGGTATGATCCCCAAGGTGGAAACCTGCATGCATGCCGTGGGCGGAGGCGTCGACGCCGCCGTCATCATCGACGGCACCATCCCCCACGCGCTTCTTCTGGAAATCTTCACCGACGCCGGCGTCGGCACCCTGATCCGCGCGGATTAGGACGCGGTCTACCTCCTACCCCGCGTAGAAATCGAGCTGCCAGGTCATATCGTCTTCGGAGAGGGGATAGTCGACCCCGTCCTTGGCCTGGAGAATTTCCCGTGGCGGCACGTTGCCGAAGCGCGCCTGGAGTTTGATGGCGAAGCGCATCTTGAGACCCGCCTTCCAAGCCATCGCGGTAATCGCCTTGGCGCTGCGGGCATCGGCGATGCGCGTGACCAAGGCCGGAGGTATCCCCGCCATCAGGGACAAGGCGTGGGTGATAAAGGCACGGTTGCCGCTGAGGAGTTCCATATCGAGGCGCTCGTCGTCGAGTTTGCCGCTGGCATGGAGCCTTTGGACGATTTCCGCGGCGGTCTCCGGGCCGGACGTGCGATCGGCGCCACCTTGGTCCGCGTCGTCCAACGGCGGCGGCTGATCTGCCATGCGCTCGCGCACCGCCTTGTCGATGAGGTCGGCGGTGTCGGCATCGAGGTCGTCACGGCGGTGAAGCATGGCCAGAACCGCATTGGCCACGAATTCCGCGAGCCTGCGGACGGCACGCCGGGGCAGTTTAGGGCGTTTCGCCAGGGGCATCTGCCAGGTTCCGACCTCCCGTGAACACTCGACGATCCAATCCAGCGTCTCCTCCCTGATCTGGGCGGAGGGATTGGCAAGAAGCTGGGCGACCGCGTCCCCGTCTAGGGTGTGGGCGAGGGCATCGGAGACGGCGCCGGACACGTCGGCCCGCCTGGAAATGGCCGATACGGCACCGCTGACGCCGCTGGATTCGATGATCTCGAGCAGGTCGTCGTCGGTCAGCAGCGGTGAGAATTCGAGAACCGGGGCGCAGACCGCTTGCTCCACGTCGCGGGCCAGACGCTGGATGATGTGGTTCGGCACCTCGGCCACGTCCTTCAGAGCCTCGGCCAGCGCCTGGCGCACCCTGGCAAGCTGATCCTGGGCGAGGATTTCAAGCGCTTCCACGGTCACCGCCCAGATCTGCTCACGGGCATTTGCGCTGAGATGGGGGGCCAGACGGGCAATCTTCCGTGCTAGCTCGCAGCGCACCACCTCGTCGCCGTCGCGTGCAAGCAAAACGTCTGCATGGGCGGGCGTCGCCTCGTTGACGGCGATTTCACGCCGCACGAGGGCAGACGGGTCCTCGGCCAGGTAATAGAGAATTTCCGGGCGCACGTCGGTGCGCGCCGCGAGCCGCCGGCGCTCGGCAACGTCGGGATGCCGTGCCAGTTCGCGGGATTCCAGGTAGCCGAGGGGCCCGCCCGCGGCTTCAGGACGCCCGCCCATGGAGGGAGAAGACGTCATGGGCCGGGTACCTCGGGGGAACCGGGGGAATCGGCCGGCGGCGCCATGGTGAAAATCCCCTTGCCGTTTTTCTTCGACGCATACATTGCCAAATCGGCGCGCGCCATGAGTTCTTCCAGGCTCTCCGCACTGCCGGAATCCAGGACCGCGACGCCAAGGGACATCCCCAGGGGCGCATCGGGGCCACCGGAATACGGAATCAGGACATGGGCGCGGCCAAGCAGTTCCCGGGCCTTTGACGCGGCGCTTTGGGCATCGATGGATTCCAGCCACAAGGCGAATTCGTCGCCGCCCAAGCGGGCCACCAGATCGCCGCCCCGGGTGCTGCCTTCCAGCAGGCGGGCCAGCTCGCAAAGTGCCGCGTCGCCGCGTTCATGTCCGTGGGTATCGTTGACTTGCTTGAAGTTGTCGAGGTCGCAATAGATCAGCGTACCGGGCGCGCTGCCCCGCGCCACGCGACCGTGACGGCGCACCAGATCGGCGACGAAGCTGCGCCGGTTGAGAAGGCCGGTCAGGCCGTCGGTGCGTGACCATCGGGTGAGTTTTTCATGCTGAACGACCTGCTCGATGGCAATTCCCAGATGCTCGGCAGAGCTTACGGCGAGCGCCTGCTCGTCATCGGTCCAGGAACCGACGGCGGTGGCGCGCCACAGCACGAGAGCCCCGTTGGCGGTGCCGCCGTACTGGGTCGCCAAGGCCAACCCGAAGCCTCCGCCAATCTCGGCAACCACCGTTCCCGGCGCGTCCATCGCCCCGCCCAGGAGACCGCGGCCCCACCCTTCGGTGGGCCGGTTCCCGAAACGGGCGGCCTCGGACAGCCGTCCGTCATCGATCCGGTGGATCTCCGCGTATTCCGCCGTCAACGCCCGGGAGATCGCCCTGACCGCGGCGTTCATCATGCCCAGGGGATCGACCTCGTCGCGAATGGTACGGATGATGTATCCCAGCAGCCGTTCCCGCACATGGGCACGGGCCAGCGCCGCATCGCGTTCCCGGTCCTCGGTGACGTCCCGACAGATGCCCCGCGCGCCAAGCCATTCGCCCGCCTGGCCGATGATCGGCCGGACGCTGATGGCGAGGCAGGCTTCGGACCCGTCCGCCAACTTGAACCAAACCTCGCCGTCCTGGATGGGATGACGGGCAACAAAGGGGTTGGTGATGGCGTCGGGTTCCACGCCCGAATGTCCATGGATGAAGTCTTCGGGGGGATGTCCCAGAAGGTCATCGGCATTCCATCCCAAGGCCCCGGCGGACGACACGAATACAAAACTTCCCTCGGGACCGACCTCCCAGGCAAAATCGCTGGAGATCTCGACCAGGTCCTTATAACGCTGGCGCGATTCCGTGAGCGCATCGCGGAGATTGGCATCGAGGGCCGGCAAATCTTGCTCGCCGGCCGAAGACCCACCGTCGGTTGGGCGGTTCCCGAAGAGATTGGAGGCCATGTCAGCCCACCCCGGACGGTTCCTGGCGCAAGGCGCCCAGGGGATCCCCAGTCTCTTGTTTGACGATGGTCTCACCCATGTTCCAGATGACCGCCTTGGCACCCTTGATCCGCCCCGGGGACTGCGGGACCCCTCCCCTGGGGAAAAATAGGGCGGGAGCCCTTAATGAAGGGTTACATTCCCACCGAACAAGCCCGGAAATAAGCGAATTTCGGGCTTTGCGGGCGGGCCGCGCGCGGCATCCTTGAATTCGGCTACACTGGCAGCCATGGCGGAGGCGAACCCATCACCGGCGGGCAGGTCAGAGAGCGCAGGCATGGCGCGGGTCGAACACTGGGTGTTCGACCTCGATAACACCCTGTATTCGGCCCAATGCCAGCTCTTTCTTCAGATCGACCGGCGCATGGGGGACTACATCGCCGGGCTCCTCGGTCTTGCCACCGAGGACGCGCGGCGCCTGCAAAAAAAGTATTTCCACACCTACGGCACGACGCTGCGGGGCCTTATGAATGACCACCAGGTGGACCCATCCGCCTATCTCGAATTCGTCCACGATATCGACCTCACGGTGATCGCGCCCGACCAGGCGCTCGACGCCGCACTGGCCGGCCTTCCCGGGATCAAGGTCATCTTCACCAACGCCAATCGGGAGCACGCCGAACGGGTGATCCAGCGTTTGGGCGTGGCCCGGCATTTCGCGGCCATCTTCGATATCCAAGATGCCGGCTACCTTCCGAAACCCGAGCCCGAAACCTATGACCGGTTCCTCGCCTGCCACCGCATCGCGCCTGGGCGTTCGGTCCTGTTCGAGGATTCGGTGGCCAACCTCAAGCCGGCGGCGGCGTTGGGGATGACCACGGTGCTGGTGACCCCGGGCGAGGAAGGTGTCGTCAACCATGGGCACCTTGATCACGTTCACCACGTCACCGACGACCTCGCCGGGTGGCTGGAGCACTTTCCGGCCCAATTGAATCTATTCGATGGGCGCTAATCGGGTTTCAGGGCAGGCGCGGGGGACAGCGCCCGGCGGCGCTGTCCCGGCTTGACGAGGGCCCGGCGGCGGCAGTTAGAGCCGAGCCCGCGGCCCGGCCGCGAGGTTGACTACGGCCCGGCTCTCGACCATCTTTGCGCCTGCCGCCGGGCCAAGGCAGCCAATGGGCGGAACAACAAGGCGAAGAACCCAAAGGTTATGGCTTACCAAGACCTGGAACGCGCCATCGACGGCGCCTGGGACGACCGCGAGAGCATCGGTCCTAAGACCACCGGCGAAGGGCGCGACGCCGTCGAGCACACCCTCGATCTTCTCGACACCGGCAAACTGCGGGTCGCCGAAAAGATCGACGGTGAGTGGACCACCCACCAATGGGCCAAGAAGGCGGTGCTGCTGTCCTTCAGGCTTTATGACATGGCCCCGATCCGGGGCGGACCGACCGACCCGGTGCGCGGCGAGAGCCCGTGGTTCGACAAGATCCCGTCCAAATTCGCCGGTTGGGGCGATGATGAATTCCGCGCCGCCGGCTTCCGCGCGGTCCCGACCTGCGTGGTCAGGCGCTCGGCCTATATCGCGCCCGGCGCGGTGCTGATGCCGAGCTTCGTCAACCTCGGCGCCTATGTGGGCAGCGGCACCATGGTCGACACCTGGGCGACGGTGGGCTCGTGCGCCCAGATCGGCGCCAATTGCCACCTGTCGGGCGGCATCGGCATCGGCGGCGTGCTGGAACCGCTGCAGGCGGGGCCGGTCATCATCGAGGACAATTGTTTCATCGGCGCCAGATCGGAAGTGGCCGAAGGCGTCATCGTCGAGGAGGGCGCGGTCTTGTCCATGGGCGTGTTCCTCGGCGCGTCCACCAAGATCGTCAACCGGGACACCGGCGAGATCATCACCGGCCGCGTGCCGGCCTATTCGGTGGTCGTGCCGGGCACGCTTCCGGGCAAGCCGCTGGCCGACGGCGCGCCGGGCCCGGCGCTTTACTGCGCGGTGATCGTCAAGCAGGTGGACGCACAAACCCGCTCCAAGACCTCCATCAACGACCTGCTCCGGGACTGACCATCATGGCCGACGGTCTTGCCCAACCCCTGGATCTCGCCCGGCGGCTGATCCACTGCGCCTCGGTGACCCCCGCCGATGAAGGGGCGCTGGACGTGTTGCAAACGGCGCTGGAAAGCCTCGGCTTTAAGTGCACGCGGCTGCCGTTTTCAGAACCGGGCGCAGACGACGTCGACAATCTCTATGCCCGGCTAGGCACCGATCAACCCAATTTCTGCTTCGCCGGCCATACCGACGTGGTCCCGGTGGGCGCGCCTAAAGGCTGGAGTGTGGATCCGTTCGGCGCCGAGGTCATCGATGGCGTTCTCTATGGCCGGGGCGCCTCGGACATGAAGGCCGCCATCGCCGCCTTCGTCGCCGCCGTGGCGCGTTTTCTCGATCAGCACGGCAATGATTTCGGCGGCTCTATCAGCTTGCTCATCACCGGCGATGAAGAGGGCGTCGGCATCAACGGCACCCGCAAGATGATGGACTGGCTGAAGGACAACGGCGAGAGCTTGACCCATTGCCTGGTGGGGGAACCCACCAACCCCACCCAACTGGGGGAAATGGTCAAGGTCGGTCGGCGGGGCTCCCTGGTGGGATACCTCACCGTTTACGGCACCCAGGGCCATACCGCCTACCCGGACCTCGCCGACAACCCCATCGACCGGCTGATGGGGATGCTGGCCGCCGTCGTCGAGGAGCCGCTGGACGACGGCACCGATCATTTCCAGCCCTCCTCGGTGGCCATTTCCACCATCGACGTGGGCAATCCGGCGACCAACGTGATCCCGGCGGAGGCGCGGGCCACCTTCAACATCCGCTTCAACGACCGCCATAGCCAGGCCAGCCTGAAAACGCGCCTGACGGAAATCTTCGATGGGATTGGCGGCGACTACCAATTCCGCGCCCAGGACAATGGCGAGGCCTTCCTGTGCGAACCCGACCGCCTGGCCGAAATCATCGCCGACGCCGCCGAAAAGGTGACCGGGCGGCGGCCCGAGCTCTCCACCACCGGCGGCACCTCCGACGCGCGCTATATCCACAAGGCCTGCACCTGCGCCGAATTCGGCCTGGTGGGCCAGACCATGCACAAGGCCGACGAAAGCCAGGCGGTGGCCGATATCGAGGCGCTGGCCGATATTTACACCGGCGTGCTCGACGCCTATTTCGCCGGCGCCTGATCCGCTTAACCGGCCGCCGCGATCAGGTCGAGGGAGGGGACGTGATCACCGTCCATGAATTGTCGATGGGTCTCACCGGCGCCTGGCGCCTGGCCCGCGGGGACAGGGCCGGACTCGGCTATTTCGATGCCTCCGCCAATGGTGCGATTCGTTCCTTTTACGCCGCCCTGGTCGCCCTACCGCTCGCCACTTTGTTCCTCGGCCTGGACCTCGCCAACCAGGACATCGACACGCCGGTGGCCGCCATCGTGCTGGTTTTTCTGCTCGCCTTCGTACTCGACTGGGCGGCCTTTCCCCTGGCGGTGCTGGGACTGGCGCCGAAGATGGGCTTTGAGGACCATGTCCTGCGCTATATCCCGGCGCTCAACTGGGCGCGCGTCCTGGAGCTGGTGGTCCTCCTGCCGGCCGCCGCTCTCGGCGCGGCGGAGGTAGGCGGCATGGGCGCCATGTTCCGCCTGGTCCTGATGATGGTGGTCCTGGTCTATCACTGGTTCGTGGCCAAGGCGGCGCTGGAGGTGACCGGCCCCCAGGCGGCGTTCCTGGTCGGGCTCAACCTGTTGATGGGGTTCATCATCAGCCTCTGGGCGTTGAACCTGATCCGCTAGGCGGTCGGGCGCGGGCCGGGGTCGATACCGTTGATGAAGTCGGCGATTAAGGTCCTTGTCAAAACGAAAACCGTATATCAGAGGCGGACATTGGGTTGATCGCCCTTCCCTAGAAGGCCACTTGGGCTAACATAGCAACAGGGCCCCTCAATGCGGGCCGGCCGGCTTACCGTAGCCGTGGCCCGGAAGTGCTCTAACGGTTACTTTAGGCCTCGAGCGCTGACGGCAACGGAGCACCTGATGAAGTGCACCACCAAGTTCAAACCCGTGGCGGAGCCCTGGGTGTGGTCGGCCGATGAAATAGCCGCGCGCGATGACTGGGTTGTTCGGCTTGATGCCAACGCCCTGGATGACATTGCCACGGCTCTCATTGGGGTAAAACAGCGCAATCTTGCACTCGAGGAAATCACGGCTAACGATTTTCCACTGCCGTCGATCACCGTCGAATTATTGGCGATCAAGCGGTTGCTGGCCAACGGGCCGGGTCTTTGCCTGGTCCGCGGTCTCCCGGTCGACCGTTACGACCGCGACGATCTTGTCCTCATTCTCTGGGGCATCGGCACGCATCTGGGCACAGCTGTTTCACAAAGCTATCGCGGCGACATGATCGGCGACGTCATGGATATGTCGCATACCGGCGACACACGCCGCAGCTATCGGTCACCCCGACCCTTGAACCTCCACACCGATCCCGTCGATGTGGTTGGCCTGTTGTGCCTGCGCCGGGCCAAATCCGGCGGCACCAGCCTGGTCACAAGCAGCCTCGCGGTCCACAATGCAATTCTTGCCGAGCGACCCGACCTGCTTCCGGCGCTCTATCGCGGTTACCACTATCGACACGCGGAAGCGGCCTCCATGGGCGGGGCTCCCACGACCCCTTACCGCATCCCTGTGTACGGAAGAGATGGGGAGCGATTGATTTGCAACTTCAATGCTTCTCCAATCGGCCGATCCCTTGCCCATGATGACATCGAGAAAGACGCGACGGCGTTGGAAGCCTTCGAGATGTTCAAGATAACCGCTGCGCGAAGCGATCTCCTTTACCGAATGATGTTGGAGCCAGGTGATTTGCAGTTTCTCAACAACCGCACGGTGATGCATGGCCGTACCCGGTTCGAGGATTTCGATGAGATCGCCCGCAAGCGCTTTATGCTCCGTCTGTGGCTTATGATGCCCGACTGGTCCGAGTATCCGGATCATATGAAACTGCATTAGGGAGGCGGGCACCCCAAGGTCGAGGGCGCGGCCGCCTGATCGGCGCGAGATGCGAGAATGTTCGGAGGGAAGAGACATGACGGTACGGACGGTCGGCTTCATCGGAATAGGCATGATGGGAAGCCGTATGGCTCCGCGCATCGCGGCCACGGGCCTTCCCGTTCACATTTTTGACCTAAAAGCGGAGGCATCAGCCGCGCTCGCGCGTGCCCACAATGGAATCGTCATTGGGGATTCCGCGAAATCGGTCGCCGAGGCCTCCGATGTGGTTATAACGATGCTGCCCGCCGGTCCGGATGTAGCTGCGTCCGCACTCGGACCAGACGGCATCGCCGAAGGTTTCAGTCCGGGAGATGTTCTGATCGACATGAGTTCTTCGCAGCCGTGGCTCACTGTCGAACTTGCCGAAGAGCTGAAGAAGCGGGGGATTGGAATGATCGACTCGCCGGTATCAGGTGGCATCGAGGGTGCCGAGGCCGGTACGCTCACCCTGATGATCGGAGGGGACCATGCGCTCGTCGACCGCTCAATGCCTGTCCTCGAGTCGATGGCCAGTCATATTTTTCGGACTGGAAAGGTCGGTTCCGGGCACGCCCTCAAGACTCTCAACAATATGCTGAGCGGATTAAACACCATGGCCGCCACCGAGGTCCTGCTGATCGGCAAGCGGTTCGGGCTGGACCCCGAGGTGATGGTCGACGTGATCAATGAATCGACCGGTATGAACTCCGCCATGAAGAGAAACATGAAGCAACAGGTCATCAGCCGAAAATTTAGCGGCGGGTTTGCCTGGAATCTGAAATTCAAGGATTTCGGTATTGCCATGGAGCTTGCGCGGCGAACCGAAACACCGGTTCCGCTTTGCGGCACGGCATTTCAACTCAATCAGGCCGCACAGACCTGGATGGGCGATACCGATGGCAAGAAGAGCATCGAAATCGTCCGGTGGATGGAACACATGGCAAGGACCGAACTCCGCAAAGACGACTGACGTCACCGGGCTGTTCGGGGGGCTTTGGGGGAAGGCTCCTATTCCATTTGGTTGGTGGAAATCACAACCATGGCACAATCGATGCCGGGCGCGGGCCTAGGTCAATACCGCACGGCGGCCAGGTAAAGCCCGCAGGGCGGCGCCGTCGGCCCGGCCGCTGCCCGGTCGTGGGCCCCGAGGGCGCGGGCGACATCGCCCTTACTCCATTTGCCCTCACCCACCTGGCGCAGGGTGCCGACCATGATCCGCACCTGATTATGCAGGAAGGAGCGCGCGCGAACGTCGAAGGTGATGAGATCTGCGTCCCTGGCCACGGTGATCTCATCCAAGGTCTTGACCGGGCTGTCGGCCTGGCACTGGGCCGCGCGGAAGGAGGTGAAATCGTGCCGGCCCACCAGGGCCTCTGCCGCTTCGCCCATGGCAACCGCGTCCAACGGCACCGCCACCTGCCAGGCACGCCCCGCCTCGAAGGTGAGCGGCACGCGGCGATTGACGATGCGGTAGCGGTAGGCGCGCTCGATGGCCGAAAACCGGGCGTGGAAATCGGCCGCCACGGGGAGGGCATCGAGCACCGCCACGGGCCGGGGCTTGAGATGAAAATTGATGGCATCGCGCACGGTGTCGGCGCTCGCCTCCCGGGCGAGGTCGAAATGGGCCACCTGGGCCAGCGCATGGACCCCGGAATCGGTGCGCCCGGCGCCCGTCACCTGGACCTCCTCGCCACAAAACCCGGTGATCGCCTGCTCTATGGCCTCCTGCACCGACGGGCCGTTGTCCTGGCGCTGCCAACCGACGAAGGGACCGCCGTCGTACTCTACCGTGATCCGCCAGCGGCTCACGTGCCCCCGCCCCCATCGGTGTCCCCGCATTCGCCTTCGGGGAGCGGCAGGAGAGTGCCCGCCGAGAGGTTGAAGCCGCGCAGGAATTCCGCCGCCCCCTGGGTCGTCTTGCCCTCGCGCTGCAGCGTCAGGATGCGGAGCGAACCGCCGCCGCAGGCGATGGTCAGCCGGTGGTCCAGCACCTCGCCCGGTTCCGCACCGGTGGCTTCCGCCATCACCCGGGCCTCGATCACCTTGATGCGGGTGCCGTCGTGCTCGAACCAGGCGCCGGGCCAGGGGGAAAAGGCCCGAATCTGGCGTTCCAACTCTTGCGCCGGCCGCCGCCAGTCCATGCGCCCCTCGGCCCGGGTGAGCTTGGCGGCGGTGAGGACGCCTTGATCGGGCTGGGGGGCGGGCTTGATGACGCCCGTCGCCAGCCCGTTCAGGACATAGACCACCATGCGCCCGCCCAGCACTGCGAGGCGGTCGTGCAGCTCGGCGCAGGTGGTGGCGGGGCCGATGTCGATCTCCTCGGCGGCGAGGATGGCGCCGGTATCGAGCCCTTGGTCCATCTGCATGATGGTGATGCCGGTCTTGGTATCGCCGGCTAGGATGGCACGCTGGATGGGCGCGGCCCCGCGCCAGCGGGGCAACAACGAAGCATGGATGTTGATGCCCCCGAGCCTGGGCGCGTCGAGAATGGGTTTGGGCAGGATCAGCCCATAGGCCGCGACCACGGCGATGTCGGCGCCGAGGCCGGCGAATTCCGCCTGGGTCTCGGAACCCTTGAGGCCCCCCGGCGTATAAACCGGGATAAGGTTGTCGAGCGCGCGCCGGTGGACCGGGGATTGACGCGGCTCCTGGCCGCGTCCGGCGGGCCGGGGCGGGGTGGTATAGACGGCGATGACCTCATGGGGGCTGTCCAGGATCCGGGCCAGCGCGCGGACCGCGAACTCAGGAGTGCCCATGAAGATGACGCGCAACGGCCTGTCCCTCTTCTTCCAGCGGCGGCGGCGGCGCGCGGCGCCGGCTCAGGGCCGCGCCATGGCGGGCTGCGGGCCCAGCTTCTTGGCCTTCTTCAACTTGCGCAGGATGATGTTGCGCCTGAGCAGGCTCAGATGATCGACGAACAGTATGCCATCGAGATGGTCCATCTCGTGCTGGAGGCATTTGGCGAGCGCGCCGGCGGCCATGATCTCGACGGTCGCGTTGTGGTAATCGAGGAACCTTACCCGCACCTTGGCCGGGCGCTTAACGTCGCCATAGTGATCGGGCAGCGAAAGGCAGCCCTCTTCGTCCACACTGGTCTCTTGCGACGCCCAGAGGATCTCCGGGTTGGCGACCCGGAGCGGGCTTGGCGCCTCCTCCCGGTGCGCGATGTCCAACACCAACACCCGCCGGGAATCCCCCACTTGGGGCGCGGCCAGGCCGATGCCGGGCGCCGCATACATGGTCTCCAGCAGGTCGTCCATAAGCGCGCGCACCCCATGGTCGACGGCGGCGACGGGCTCCGCGGTGATCTTGAGGCGCGGATCGGGCGCGGTGATGACGGAAAGCTTTGCCACTGTCTGTCTCCAACCCAAGTAGCGGCCCCTTTGGTAGGCCGCACCGGGGGCGCCGTCAAGTCGAGCCTGGGGCGAGGTCATGGTGGGCGCGGCCGGGCTGTGTTAGGGTCGGGCGATGGAACTGGGCCTCATCGTCGTACTTGTCGCCGTCGGGCTTTTGGCCGCGCTGGTGCTCGCCCTGGTGCTCCGGGGCGAACGCGCGGCGGGCCGCCTCGATGAAATCATCGCCGCCACCCGTACGGCGGAAAGCGCCATGCGGGAGCTTCTGGAGGCGCGCCTCAAGGAGGTGAGCAAGAACGTCTCCGACGGTCTCCTCAAATCCGCCGACCGCACCAACGAATCCATGACCCAGATCCGGAATCGGCTCGCCGTCATCGATCGGGCCCAGAAGCACATCTCGGAATTGTCGACCCAGATGGTGGGGCTCCAGGATATCCTCGCCAATAAGCAGGCGCGCGGGGCGTTCGGCGAGATTCAGCTTAACGATCTGGTCTCAAAGGTGCTGCCGCCAAGCGCCTATAAATTCCAGGCGACGCTCTCCAACGGCCGGCGGGCGGATTGCTTGCTCGAGCTGCCCAACCCGCCGGGGTCCATCGTCATCGACGCCAAATTCCCGCTGGAAAGCTACAACGCGCTGCAAGGCGCCAAGGACGAGGCCCATAAGAAGGCCGCCCAGCGCGCCTTCGCCGCCGATGTCATCGGCCACATCAATGATATCGCCGAGCGCTACATCGTCCCCGGCGAGACCGCGGAACAGGCGCTGATGTTCCTGCCTTCCGAGGCCGTCTTCGCCGAATTGCACGCCAATTTCCGTAATGCCATCGAGCAGAGCTACGCAAAGCGTGTCTGGATCGTCTCTCCGTCCACCTGCATGGCGATGCTCCACACCGTGCGCGCGGTCCTCAAGGACGTCCGCATGCGCGAACAAGCCCACGTCATCCAGAAGGAGGTGGCGATCCTCGGCCAGGACGTCGGCCGGCTGGACAGCCGTGTGGAGAACCTGCGCAAGCATTTCAACCTCGCCGAAAAGGATATCGGCGAAATCCAGACCTCGGCCCGCAAGATCACCTCGCGGGTGGACAGGATCGAGCAGATCGAAGTGGAAGGCGACGAGTCCGCCGATGCGCTCGGCCCCCCCGAAGCCCCCGCCAAGCCGCGCCTGGTGCACGGCGGCGAGGACGGTTAAGGGCGGCCCGTGGCGCGCCCGATGCCGGAAGCCGCCGGGAAGGCGCTGGTATAATTCGGCGCCGGGCTGAATCCAGCCCGCCAATCCCATGAGCACCAGGCGAGAGGAGAAGAACAGGACATGGCAACCGTCATCGACAGGCACGAAAAGCTTTCCAAGACCCTCTTCCGCATGGCCAACGAGCAGATCGTGTCCCCGGAATACACCCGGTTCTACGATGTTCCGCTCACCACCGGGGGCGCCGCCATCTACATCCTCCAGCGCGCCCATTTCGTCCTCAACCGGCGCGACTGCTGGGGCCACGTGCAGGGGAGCGTGCCGTTCGACGTGAAGGCGCTGATCTGGGAGCACGAACAGGACGAGCTGGTGGGCGATAGCGGACGCGGGCTCGCCAACCATTATGCGCTGGGCGTCCAGGAGGGTGAGTCCGTGGGGCTGAAACCCGGCGACTTCGAGAAAACACCGCCGCTCGGCGGGGTGGCGACCTGCTGCCACGCATGGCTCCATATCGCCACCAACCGCCCCTGGCTGGAGGCGCTGGCGTCTTCCTGCATGCTGGAGATCGCCAACTCGGACGCCATCGTCGAGGGCGGCGGCAACGCCGCCCGCATCGCCGTCAAGATGCGGGACGAACTGGGCATCCCGTTCAAGGAACAGCACTCCAATGCCGAACACATGGAGGCGGAGATCGAGCACGCCCACCTTCTGTTCAAGGTGGCGGAAAATCACGTGCACACCCAAGGAGACGAGGAGGCGGTGCTGCGCGGCGCCCGCGACAGCCTCGCCATCGACCGGGTCTACAAGAGCGTCCTCGCCGAGGCCATGGCGGCGGCAAAAGCGGGCGACTCTGTTGAAGGCGGGGGCGGCCCCCTGGTGCTCGCCGATTTCAGCGACAATCCGGGCTCGGGCGCCTACGGCGAT
>Ga0209980_10000612_pt1 | contig 19537 bp, 18 predicted proteins | sample CR02metaG_FD_183611 | JGI IMG/M metagenome (GOLD analysis project Ga0209980, IMG submission 183611) | Deep subsurface microbial communities from Mariana Trench to uncover new lineages of life (NeLLi) - CR02 metaG (SPAdes) (version 2) | ecosystem: Environmental > Aquatic > Marine > Ocean trench...
GGTGCAGGGTCTCCAGCATTTTCTGATAGTCCTTATCCTGCTCCGGTCCGGACAAGACCACCTCCACCGGTGGCCCCTCCCACTCATCCATGGCAGCCAGCAAACCGGTAAAGGCGGCGGGATTTTGTTGCATGGCGCCCTGAAACGCCTGCACGGTCTTCCGGCCTTTCTCCTCAAATATTTGGTTTCCGGTCAAGCCTCCCAACCGCAACAGAGCCCGGGCGGCCACTGCATTGGCGGAGGGCAGGGCGTCGTCCATGGGATTTTTAAGACGCGCCACCAGGGTTTCATGATCGTTGCCGGTCATGTAAAATCCGCCGTCGGTTTCATCCCAGAACCGTGCGATCATGGATTCGGCAAGCTCTTGAGCCCGATCCAGCCATTGGAACTCAAACGACGCCTCAAACAGAGCCACCAGCCCTTCCAGCACACAGGCATAATCTTCCAGGCATCCCTTGAACCGGGCCCGCCCGTCCTTGAACACGCGCAAAAGGGCGCCGTCCTGCCACAGGTGATCCCAGATGAAGTCGGCGGCGGTGGCCGCGCTTTGGAGAAACCGTTCCTGCCGAAGCACGACAAACCCCCGGGCCAGGGCGGATATCATCAACCCGTTCCACCCCGCCAGAATTTTTTCATCGCGGTGCGGCCGGGGTCTTTTGTTGCGCGCATCAAGCAAGGCCTGTTTGCCGTTTTTGATGATGTGGCCGACTTCAAAAATAGGCATGCCTTCGCTGTCGGCGATTCTTTCCAGAGGGCCGGCGACCCGCAGAACGTTGCGCCGCTCAAAATTTCCGGCAGGCGTCGCCCCATAAGCACGGGCGAACACCTTGGCGTGGCGCGGACCCAACAGGTCCAGGATTTCCTTCAACTCCCAGGTGAAAAAGGTCCCTTCGCGGCCATCGGTGTCGGCATCCTGGCTGGTGTAAAACCCGCCGTCCGGCGAGGTCATCTCCCGCGCCACATAATCAAAGATATCTTCCGGGATCGCCCGGTAAATATCCTGCCGGGTGGCCTGATACGCGTCCAGATACAGCCGGGCCATTAAGGCATTGTCGCATAGCATTTTTTCAAAGTGCGGCACCCGCCATTCCCGGTCGGTCGAATAACGGTGGAACCCGCCGCCCAACTGATCGTACATGCCACCCTCGGCCATGTGGGTGAGGCTCTTGTCGACCATCATCAGCACGTCGTTGTTTTCCGTACGCACCCAGTGGCGCAGAAGCAGGGAGTACAGCATGGGCTCCGGGAATTTCATACCCGCTCCGAAACCGCCATAAGCCTCGTCAAACCTTTCGGTCAGTTGTCGCACCGCGGCGTCGATCAGGGTGCGGGCGGAAGTATCCTGAGAGGTTTTGGGAGAAGGGGGTGGATTGATTTTCCGGAGAATGCCCTGGGACCGGTTCTTGACCTGCTCTTTCTGGTTTCGGTACTGCTCCCCAGCCTGCCGCAGCACTTCGCCGAATCCCGGCTGGTGGTTGCCGGGAACCGGAGGAAAATACGTACCTCCCATATAGGGCTCCTGATCCGGCGTCAAAAACAGGTTCAACGGCCATCCCCCCTGCCCGTTCATGACGACCAGGGCGTTCATGTAAATAGCATCGATTTCCGGCCGCTCCTCCCGGTCGACTTTGATGTTCACGAATCCTTCGTTCATCAAACGGGCAAGGTCAGCGTTGTCGAAACATTCGCGGGACATGACATGGCACCAGTGGCATGCGGCATACCCGATGCTCAGGAAAATGGGCTTGTCCTCCCGCCGGGCCTTATCCAGAGCCTCCGGTCCCCATGGATACCAGTCCACCGGTTGGTGGGCGTGCTGGAGCAGATAGGGGCTGGTTTCCTGGGACAGCCGGTTACGGTGTTCGGTCGATGCCATTTGAATGCGGAACCTTTAATTGAAGTTTTGCTTAAGAGATGGGTTCCCAAAGCATACCGAATATGGGGGAATGAATAAAGGTTTAATTCAAGAAGTGAACGGCTATGGGTGGCGGAAGTTAATCGTCGATCAATTTTTCGCGGCTCTGGTGATAAAAATCCCGGAAGCTGATATAGGGGTCGATCGCACCTTCTTTAAAGGCTTCGATATCTTCAATATAAAAAGAAACTTCGTTGACCATCTGGCCACCAGTGATGCTAGCCCCGGTGATGAAGTCCGGCACCACCCAGAACAAGGGATTCAGGACGGCGTCCACTGTCTTACCAACCGCATCCCGGGCTGTGGACGGGCCCAGAATGGGGAGCACGATATAAGGTCCGGAGGGAATCCCCCATTTTCCCATCGCCTGTCCGAAATCCTCATCCACCGGTTTGATGCCGAATTGCGGATTGGCCACCTCGAACAAGCCGCCAATGCCCAAGGTGGTATTGATCAATGTCCGGCTGAGCACCCGGCCGGTTTTTTCAAAGTCTCCCTGAAACAAACTGCTGACCAGCCTTTGGGGAAAAAGGATATTGCGAAACATATTGCGAATGAGCAACCGTAAATCTTCCGGAATTATAAACCGGTAGGTTTCGGCAACCGGCCGCATAAGATACTCATAAAAATAATCGTTGAACACAAACACCGGTCGGTTGTACCACCGCTCGAAAGGATCGGACATGGGAGGAATATCATTTTCCTCCGCCGCGAACGGATCTTCCTCAAAATCCGCATCACTTACCGAATGATCGCCGAAAGGATCCTCTTCGATAACATCGTCTGAAAAGGGATCCAGTTTCGAACCGCCGGAATTGGAGGCATCCGGAAGGTCATCCACACTTGCCCAGTTCAATTCCGAGGGCAACAGGTCTCCGGTGGACGGATCGGTTTGAACCAAGTGGTGGTTGCGGGATAAATCGACGGATTCAGGGGTTTCCAGGGAATCGAAGGGAACGGTGAAAAAAAAATCCTGGGGGCCGGGAAAGTACGTGGCCAACGACGATGCGGGAAAGACCAGCAGACCCAGCACCCAGCCAAACCCTAACAAACACCTTGCCTTTTTCATGAGAGGTTTTCCCGGGCAGGCTGTGGTTTCAAAGATCATAGGCCATTGAAGTGTCGCTGATAACACGTCCAATCAGTCTAGCAGATGGGTTTGGGGATGGCAATCAACGGGGCTCCGGGCTGGCATCGGATAACCGTTTGAGAGAGGCCTGGGCAATGGTGATTTTGTTCTTGCGGGCCCGGGCCGCGACCTCCCAGGCTTGTTGATATTGGCCCCTATGGAAGTGAGCGTCTACCAGAACGCCATAGGCCTGCTGATTGTAAGAATTCTGCGCCAGGGCCTCCTCAAGTTTTTTTATGGCTTCATCATATTTTCCGAGATGGTTTAACGCCACGCCCCAGGAAGCGTAGGCCTTGCTGTTTTCCGGGTCGAGTAACAGGGCATTTTCAAACTTGTCGATGGCCTGTTCGGAATGGTTGTCCAGCAACAGAGCCAGCCCCCAGTAATAATAGTTTTTGGTTTGATTGGGGTCCAGCCGCGAGGATTGGTCGAACTTTTCGAGGGCTTCCGGAGTTTTGCCCGCCTTGACCAGGGACAAACCCCACCAAGTATAGGCCCTTGCGTTCATGGGCTCCAGGGCCACCGCCTGGGAGGCCAGCTTGGCCGCCTCTGCGTACTTTCCCAGGGCGTTTAATTCCTGGACTTGTCCCATCATTTCCGCGAATTGGGCCTTGGTCTCCTGACGTTTTTTCTTTTCTTCGGCGCGCTGTTGGGATTGTTCAGCGGCCTGCTGGTTTTGCTCCTGGTTCATCTGCTTTTGATTCATCATGGAAAAATAAACGAACCCAAAAAAGATGCCAATGCAGCACAGGACCCAAACAACTCTTATTATTAGAGGCATACGGACTTTCGTTTCAAAGTTCTAGTCAAAACCGGCGACACGAGTATACAGACAACCGCAACGTGTATCAAAGTTTCTTTACCGGCGGACCATCGTTCACCGGTCAACGGTTCATTTGCTTGCGGGCCGCATTCATCAAGCGTGCGGCATCCGCGTCCTGCGGCAACCACAAGCCGACCTTTTCCAAAACCGTCACCGCCCGGCCGGGACGGTGGGTCTGCAGATACAGTTTGGCGAGGGCAAGCGATCCGAACACATAATAAGGATTGATCTCAATGGTTCTGCGGTAAGCCTGTTCCGCTTTTTCGAACTCCTGAACAGCGGTATACACGTTTCCCAGATTCAGGTACGTCAACACATGGTCCGGTTCCTGCTCCAGAATTTTCACATACAACTGAGCGGCGCGTTCATAGGCGCCCCGGTTGACCGCCGCCACGGCTTCGTCCAGATATTGGTCGATGCGGGCTTTGCGCTTGATCTCCCGGACCTGCACCTCAGAGCGCTCCAGCGTGGCGATATGCTGTTTCACCGCTTCCTGATCCACGCCCGGCAACTCCTCGAATTTCAAAAACGCCGGCAGGACCTGGAAATGGGGCGTGATCTGACGGACGATCACTTGCCGTTCGTCCTTGTAAATATACTCGGGCGCGCCGAATTCCAGCAGGGAGTTGTCATCGGTGTGGATCGGGGCGCCTGTGCTGAATTTCTTTAACTCGTCCTGATTCATGATCAACAGCCCCATCAGGTCCCGCACACTGGCGATCCCCAGCCGCTTGAGTTCTTTCCCCTGAACCGGGTCGGCCAGCAATCGCTGGACCCTCTCATAAGGCAGGGCGTACGGTTGTTGGGAACCGATCAACAGATAGTCGTCGCCGACAATGGATTCCCACATGGTGACTTCAGGAAATACGGAAAGAAACGCACGGGAGATGGACTTGAAACTCTCCGGCGACATATTGGTGTGCATCCAGATACACATGATGCCGCCGGGCTTCAACCGGGCATTGGCCAGCTCGTAAAAATCCCGGGTGAACAGCGCGCCGATTCCGGATATCCACGGATTGGACGGTTCGGAAATGATGACGTCGTACATTTTTTCGGTGAGGGTGATGTGGTTGCGGCCGTCTTCCAGGATCACCCGCACCCGCGGGTCGTTCAGCGCATGGTGATTGAACGGATCGAAATAGCGGCTGCCCTCGATCACCGCCTGGGAGATTTCCACCAGATCGATTTCCTTGGCGGGGAATTGCTCGACGGCTCCCAGGGTCACTCCACTCCCCTGCCCCACCACCAGCACGCTTTCCGGATTTTGGCTGAACAGCATCGGCAGGTAACCGGACAACAGTTGTGTGCGCATGTCCATCGCCAGGGACGCGTCGGTCTTGCCGTTGACGCGCAAAAAGATATTGCCGTCGACCGACAGTTCGGTGGTCACCGTGGTGTGCAGGCCTTCCTTATAAAATAGAATTTTATTTTTGCGTTGCAGGGCGTTTTCCAGCTCGCTGATGCGGTACGGCATGAAGGAGCCGCTGGAAATAACCGCCTTGTCCCACGAGTCAATGCCGCGGGCTCCCATGATCCAGATCACCAGCAGACCCGGCAGTGCATAGGTTTTGATGTGGGGCCTCAGGCTGGAGTTGAACAGCAAAACCATTCCCAGAATCAGATTGATCAGCACCGCCCAGAGAATCGTGTTTTGAATGCCCAGCAGGGGAATCATTAGGAAACCCCCAACAAAGGAACCGAGAATGGTTCCCACCGTATTGCAGGCAAAAGCGGTACCGACGTGGTGTCCCAACGTTTTTAAATTCCGGGCCACCAGCCGGAACACCACCGGGAACTGGGCGCCCATTAAAAAAGTCGGGATGAGAATGAGGGAGAGGATGATCAAAAAATTAGAGGCTTGAATGGAGTGGAAGTCGAGGCCCCAGTTCAAATATACCCAGCGGTTGACCAAAGGAATTTTCCCGAACAGCGGCAGGGCCGCCAGGGCGGACAGGCCGATGCCGACCTGCAGCCAGCCGAACACTTTTTTCAGATCGGCAAACCGCCCGCAGAGACGGGAGAACACCAGGGTGCCCAAGGCCAGGCCCAGAATAAAGGCGGTCAGGATCAAACTGAACGCAAAGACCGACGATCCCAGAAGCAGTGAAAAGATACGGGTCCACGCCACCTGATAGATCAACGCGGCGATCCCGGTGACGCAAAATCCCCCGAGCACCAGAATCACCTCCGGCGTGTAGAATCGGTGCTCCGCCAATCCCGGCGGCAACTCCCCTTCCAGGGAGGCGAGCGACCACTGACGGCGGAAAAACAGGAGGATCACCACCGCGATGCCGAGGTTGAGTCCCGCCGCGATCCAGATGGTGGCGCTGACTCCGTACAGTTTCATGAACACGAACGCGCTGGTCACCGCACCCGCCACCGCCCCCAGCGTGTTCACCGCGTACAAGGTGCCCACGTCCCGGCCGATGACGTCCGGATCGTTGGAAACGAATTTTCCCAGAATCGGCAGGGTGGCGCCCATGAAGGTGGCCGGTACGAGCAGAATCGCTCCGCACACCCCGAAGCGGAAAAAACTGGTCAGCGTGTAAGACTCCTGGAAATTGAGATAAATCCATTGGAACAGCGGCAGGGAGGCATCGATCAGATGCGGAATGAGAAGACAATAGATCCCGATGGCGCCCTCCAGCAGGGCGTAAATGAACAACGGCCGGCCGCCGCGGTCGATGAGGCGTCCCCCGAAGAAACTGCCGAGCGCGAGGCCGCCCATGAAGGTAGTGAGGACAGTGGAAACCGAGTAATGGGTGTTGCCCAGAACGAGGGTCAGCAGGCGGGTCCACACCACTTCATAAATCAGACCCGTGGCGCCGGAGACGAAGAAAAAAAGAAAAACCCAAACTCGAAAATGGGAGCGGCTCAAATGAGACTTGTCCGAAATTTACGGTTACTTGGTTTTGGAGTCCAGCTCGACTGATTTGCCACAGCGGAATCCGACAATACTGTCTTTGCGTCCTGATGTGGCGGCGAATCGTTTGGCAGCGCGTATATCCACCTTGCGCGCATCCCAGGACCCGCCGCGGAATACCCGGTTCTTGCTCTTGGCGGTGCCCTCCGGGTTGATCATGGGCGATTTCTGGTAATAAAACTGATCGTACCAGTCCTCGACCCATTCGGAAGCGTTGCCGGACATGTCGTACACCCCGTACACACTGCGGCCCATGGGAAAACTGCCGACCGGGGCCATGTATTTAAAGCCATCGGCGGTGCCGGAGATATTGGCGCGCTTGGGCAGGACTTTGTTGCCCCAGGGATACACCAGCCCATGGGTGCCGCGGGCGGCCTTTTCCCATTCTGCTTCCTTGAGCAGACGCTTGCCCGCCCAAGTGCAGAAATTGACCGCGTCGTACCAGGACACCCCGACCACCGGGAAATTGGGAGTTTTCAGGATATTGTAATCCCCCTGAAAAAAAGGCACGGACGGTTCCACATAATTGGCGGCGCGGCGGAACACATTGTATTTCTCGACACTGACTTCATATTTGTCGACCCAAAACGCATCCAAGTAAATTTCCTGCTGAGGCTTCTCGTCAAACCCGCCGAAGTCCGACCCGCGGGTGAACACCCCTTCGGGAATCAGGATCATCTCCCGGCCGTCATCGCCGACCAAGGTCTCGTAAACACTGAAGTCGCGGTTGTCCTCGATCGTCACCTGTTGGATTTGCGCCTGCATCTTGCGAATCTTGGCGTCATGATCGATGGACTTATTGATTTCCCAGATGATCACCAGAAGAAATGCGATGGCTATGAAAAAGCAGGCGATCACCCCTATGACCAATTGTTTGTTATTCATATTTTATTATGTTTAAAAGGAAATAATAGGCTAAAATAGCAAAGTGATTATAGTTTAACATGACCGGAATGCAATCTTAAAACAAACGGATGAAAGACCTTCTCGCCGCCAAAGAAGCCGCCCTGTCCTGGCTGGAACCCGCCACCCGGGAAATCCTCAAAAGGTTTCAAAAAAAGTTAACGGTACAATATAAAGCGGACCAAAGTCCAGTCACCCTCGCCGACCAGAAAGCCGAAGAAATTCTCCGCAAAAAGATCCAGCGGGAGTTTCCGGATCACGGCATCATCGGCGAGGAATTCGGCGAGCAGGATTCCCATCGCGAGTGGGTCTGGACGATCGATCCGATCGACGGCACCCGTTCGTTTATCCAGGGTCTGCCGATGTTTGCCACCCTGCTCTCCCTGCTCCGCAAAGGGGAGCCGGTGATGGGCATCATCTGCCTGCCCGCGCTGGGGGAAACGGTGTGGGCGGTCCAGGGCAAGGGAACCTTTTCCGGCAAGCGTCGCCTGCACGTGTCCTCCCACTCCAAATTAAAGGATTCCGTTCTGGCCACGGCCGACCATTACTGTTTCCGGGAAAAGAAATACCTGCGCTTCTGGAATCAATTGCATTCCAAAGCCAAACTGGTGCGGACTTATCCCGATGCGTTCGGGCACCTGCTGGCCATCCGGGGATCGGTGGATGCCATGGTCGATCCCTGGGCGTATATCTGGGATTTCGCTCCCTGCAAAATTCTGGTGCAGGAAGCCGGAGGGGCTTTTGTCAATTTTAAGGGAACCGGGAACAGCATCCGCGAGGGCACGGCGCTGGTGGGGAATGCTCAACTGGTGAAAGAACTTCAAAAGCGGATCAACGCCACGAAGACGAGGTAACTTCTAAATCGGCTGGCGACCGGCAAACCCGGTGTCCAGATCGTGCCAGAACCGGATTTCCTTTTCCGGGGCTTTCCAGCAGAGGAGCACTTCTTTGCCGTCGCGGATGGTCGGGAAATCCACCAGGCCCATTTCGATGCCTTTAAGAACGCACCCCTGTTTTTCCAAGCCCCGGGTGATTTGATTGGCTTTCAGGGCCACCTGCAGGTATTCGGTTCCGTGGACACTGCCTCCACCATACTCGGCCTTGGACCGGGCTTTTTGGATATCCGGGAAACCTTCGTTCATGAGGGTATATAATTCCTGCAACCGGGGCACCCAATCCAGCAAATCGGGGATCAGGGCGTTGGCCTCTTCCACGGTGAAGTACTTTTTCGGCATGGAAATCCATCTCGGACGGGGGTTTTTAAAAAACAGTTTGAAATCGTCATCATACACGGGAACCCGGAAAATTCAAACGACGGGAGGGAATTTTTTAAAATTAATTGAAACAAAGGGTTAATGGAAAATTCCGGGGGGTGCCCGGAAAAGCGGGAAAAACCGCTGGAAAGCCCCCTAAATCTTCAAATTTTCAACCCGGTAGGGTCGGCTCCTGAAACAAAATAGAGTTTTTCTATTGACAAATCGGCTCTAAAACTATAAATTCCGGTCCAAGACGCCTCAACAGGTCTAAAAAAAGGGCCGCTGATTTTGCGCGAGCGTGGTCCCGACACTGCCGGTATTCCATAATTCATTTGTTTGCTGTTTTTTAATGAATTATTTAATTTGAGCTTTACCTATTGAGTTAAGTACAATCTTTTTTAGGGGAGACGACAATGAAAAAGAAAGCACTTTTGTTCGCAGTATGTTTTATGGCTGTATTGGCTTTCGGTGTATCCAGCGCGACCGCCGATGAACTGGTTCCGGGTGCCTATGTCCAGCAGGATCAGAGCGTAATGACCGTTGGCCAGACGATCGTTCAAATGGGTGCCAGAGACCGCATTCTGACGGACGCCGTCAACCGCGCGTCCCGCGCTCATCTTTCAAGAAATACTGCAATCGGAATCAATGTAATGCCACAGTTTGGTTCCTCCCAGACCGATCAGTCCTGGAAAGCCGCCAAAACGGTGGAAGAGGCTCAGGTTCGTGGACTGGTAGCAGGCGACTGTCAGGGTGACAACTCCACGGTCACGTACCGGAAGCAAATGGCTCAGAACCGCAAAGGTTACATGAAGGAATTAATGATTCCGAATGCCATGTGTGGCGAATATCATCCGACTTTGAAGTAAGCTTTATAGCTTTGGGACTCATAGTCCTTTTAGATAGGATTAAAAAGCCGATAGAATTTTTGTTCTATCGGCTTTTTCTATGGTCCCGCCGCCCCTCGAATCCCGGCAAACCTTGTCTCTTCCTTATTTTGGTCTTATTTTTGGGTTGGCATCGGGTCGCACCCGCTCATTCGTTTGAAACCGTTTCTCTCAAGGAATATAAAGTCCAGGCCCTCAAAGTAAACAATCCGGTGGATCTTACCCGTCTCCCGCTCAACAAAACATTTCAGGTCAATTCACCGGACTTTGTCCTGCAATTCTTTTTCAGCGGTCCCGATGTTCTTGGAATCATCTTCAAGCGTAATTTAGACAAAGCGCTTTTCGTAAGGTGGTGTTTGTTTCGAAACTGCGAGGAAAGTCCCTTTGATTACGTTTCGGTGATCGGCCAACCCCACAGCCCTCCCCTGGTCAATAATTTTTTTCAGATCAAACATCCGCCCGGCCTCAATTACCGTTTTCAGGGCCTTCATTTTTCCGCCCGAAAATAAATCCGGCCTCACCGCCCTGCAAAATATCTTCGGGCTCCATGCGCGCCTCATTTTTGATATAATACCCGGCAATCCAATCTTAATCGCGAGGATTCCATGTCTGACGACAGGTTTATTGATAACGGAAACGACACCATCACCGATTCATCCACCGGGCTGACCTGGCTCAAAAAAGACACCCGCCAGATGCTGGGAAAATGGCGAAACCTGGAACAGTGCCAGGAATACGCACAAAAACTGAATGCGGAAAATTATGCGGGCTTCAGTGACTGGCGAGTGTGCAAACTCGAGGACATCAAATCCATTTTCGATAAAAACCACACCTTGAAGGCCAAGGGGGGAGACCTCATTTACCTGCCCCCGGTGTTTGAGCCGGATTGCGCGGATCTGACCTGGACCGATACGGTCAACAAGGACCGCGCCATGATGTTCAACTTGATCAAGGGGCGCTCCAACTGGATCAACAAGCTGGGCGAAGGCCCGTTTGCGGCAAGGATCGTGCGGGGAGAACGTCAGGTCCCGGAAAAGTCCGCGTAACCGGGTTTACGAATTTCGATACCACCGCTTCGATCAGACGGGACTGCGCGAGGTGACCACCAGCCAGATGGCCAGAAGCACCAGGACGCCTGCAAAGAAGCGCTTGAAATTCTGCTCCGACATGCTCTCTAAAATCATGGGACCCACCTGGGCGCCCACAACCCCTCCGAGGGCGATCATTAGACCGGTCTTGAGATCAATATTGCCCAGCCGGTAATGGGCCGCCACGGACGAGACGGCGATCAGAAAAACCACGATGAACGACGTGCCGACCGCCATCTGCACCTTATTTCCCAGATACAGTAGAACGGGGACCACCAGAAATCCCCCGCCCAGACCGGTCATGGAGGCCAGAACCCCGATCACCAGTCCCAACAGGATCAAAAGTATCCATTCCAATTGACTACCCTCCTTCCACGTATTGTTCTTCAAGTTGATCAACCACCGCCGCTCCTATGGAATCGCCCCAGACATTGACGGTGGTGCGGCACCGGTCCAGAAACCAGTCGATCGACAACAGCATCCCGATGCCCTCCAGGGGCAGGCCGACGGACTGGAGCACCATGATCAGGGTGACCAAACCCGCCTCGGGAATGCCCGCGGCGCCGATCGCCGCAAGCGTGGCGGTCACGAAAATGATGACCTGTTCGGTAAAACCCAGCGGCATCCCGATCATTTGTGCGATGAAGATGGCCGCAATCGCTTCATACATGGCGGTGCCGTCCATGTTGACCGTGGCGCCGATGGGCAAAACAAAAAGCGATGCCCGGCGCGACACCTGGTTGTTCTCCTCGGCGCATTCGATGGTGACCGGCAGGGTGGCGGAACTGCTGGCCGTGGAAAAGGCCGTCATCAGCGCCGCGCTGGCTCCCTTGAAAAAGGTGATGGGATTGCGGCGGGTAAAAAACCACAGAACCCCCGGCAGGACCACCAGCGCGTGAAGCAACAACGCGGCAATAACAGTGAAGGCATATTTGCCGATTTTCAGCAACTCCATCCAGAAGGCGTCGCCGCCGCCGGCGGCTCCCAGTTTGGAGGCGATCAGCGCGAAAATTCCAACCGGCGCCAGGTACAGCACCAGATGCACCATTTTCATGATGGCTTGGTTCACCGCATCGAAGAAATTGATGACGATTTTGCCTTTTTCGCCGAGGGTGGTCAGCACCCCGCCGAACACCAGGGCAAAGATAATGAGCGGGAGGATGTCCATCTCCACCATGGATTTGATGAGGTTGGGTGAAATGAAACTCTGCAAAATATCGGTAATTCCCACGGCCTTTTTGGCGGCCACCCCTTCCGGCATTTCGGACACCATCTCCACGGATTTTCCGGGCTGCATAAAATTCACCATGGCCAGTCCGATCACCACTGAAAAAGCGGTCGTCGTCATAAAATAAAACAAGGTGATCCCCCCGGTTTTGCCCACCTTGGTGATATCACCCAACCCGGCAATCCCCACGATCAACGAGGACACGATGAGGGGAATCACCAGCATTTTAAGCGCGTTTAAAAAGATTTCGCCGATCCAGTCCACCGCCGTCATCCGGGCTCCGAACCACCAGCCGCAGATTCCCCCGAGGAAGATACCGACCAGAATAAAATAAAGTAGCCAGTTCTTGTTTTTCATAGGGGTCCGCCCATTCGTTATTTAAAAAGATTACTGAAAACCGCTCGAATAAAATTTATAATAAACTCGCTTTATATCTGGAAACTTTAGGGCATCCCGTTGCCACCAACCCCTGACCGGAGGTTTTCATGTCCAAAACCGTCGAACTCATTTACCAGGGCAGGTCCTACTCGTTACCCCTCATCGAGGGAACCTGCGGTGAAGAGGCGGTGGATATTTCCACTTTGCGATCCACAACCGGTTTGATCACCTACGATCCCGGTTTTGTCAGCACCGGCAGTTGTCAAAGCAAGATCACGTTTCTGGATGGGGAAAAGGGGGTTTTGCTGTACCGGGGCATCCCGATCGAACAGTTGGCGGAGCACAGCAATTTTATCGAGACGTCCTTTCTGCTGATCTACGGCCACCTCCCCAGCCGGGAGGAGCTGGACTATTTCAATTACCATGTCACCCACCATTCCATGATCCACGAATCGCTCAAAAATCTATATGACGGGTTCCCCAACAATCCGCATCCGATGGCGGTGTGCAGTGCCGTCGTCGGCTCGCTGGCGACCTTTTATGAAGACCAGCTCAACGTGCAAAACGAGCGGGAGATCGAAATCACCACTCACCGTCTGCTGGCCAAAATGCCGACGATCGCCGCCTACAGTTACAAAAAGTCCATCGGCCAGCCTTTTTCCTATCCCCAAAACGCCCTGACCTATACGGAGAACTTTCTGCACATGATGTTCTCCAATCCCTGCGAAGACTATGAGGTGGACCCGCTGGCCGCCAAGGTTCTGGATACGCTTCTCATCCTGCATGCCGACCATGAGCAGAATTGTTCCACCAGTACGGTGCGCCTGGTCGGCAGTTCGGGATGCAATTTATACTCCTCGGTTTCGGCAGGAATCTATGCCCTCTGGGGTCCGCTGCATGGCGGCGCCAACCAGGCCGTGATTGAAATGCTTCAATCCATGATGGAGACCGGCGGTAATGTGAAGCAGTTTGTGGATAAAGCCAAGGATCCCAACGATCCGTTTCGTTTGATGGGATTCGGACACCGGGTTTACAAAAATTTCGATCCCCGGTGCCAAATCATTAAAAAACTGGCGCATGAAGTTTTTGACAAGCTGGGAGTCAACGAACCGTTGCTTGATCTGGCCCAAAAATTGGAAGACATCGCTCTCAAAGATGACTATTTCCTCTCCAAAAAATTATATCCCAACGTTGACTTTTATTCAGGCTTGATTTATAAGGCACTGAAAATTCCGATCAATATGTTTCCGGTGCTGTTCGCCATCGGCCGTTTGCCGGGTTGGATTGCTCATTGGACTGAACTGCAGGGAGACCAGGATTTTAAAATCGGCCGGCCGCGGCAAATCTACCGTGGACGTGGAAAGACGGACTACACCCCTCTAAAGGAAAGAACGTAGGAGGGTCAACCGGTGATATCCGGAAAATCTTATAAGGACTCGATCGAGCACTTGAATGGGTAATTTTCCCAGCCGGCGGCCATGTGAACCTGCTGAGTCTTGAATTCAGCCCGCTCCAGAGGCAGGGTATCGACATGGGCGGCACCGGTAAGGTGGACTTCCAGCATCATTTTTTCGGCGGTCAGATGGTCTTTGCCAAACACCCTGACCAGCATGCGGATCACAAACTCCATGGTGGTCACGTTATCATCCCACATGATCACTTTATACAACGGCATATAGGCCGTCTGCTGTTGGGAACCCTCTTCGGGGAGCACCACCGGGGCCGGTGTCTCAGTTTCGGGTAAGGTTTCAGGTAAGGTTTCGGTCGTCATGATTACTAATTTATAGATTCAAAGAATTATCTGCCTTGAAAATCATAACAAATTCTGACTAAATACTAAAATATCCATGCTCTAATTTCAATGAATTTATGTTCCTTTGATTGAAGCCATGACCCGGATGACCCCAAAAATTTATAAAGGTTTGATATCATTGCTCCTCGGGCTCATTCTACCTTTGCTGGGACCATTTTTCCCCGGTTTTGCGGAATTTTCAGGGCCGCCCAGGAACCCCTCCATCATCACCCCCTTCGGCGAATACACGGCCTTCACTCCCCGGGGGGATATCCGGCGGTTCGCCGGGGAAACCCTGTATTATGATATCGATTTCCTCTTTTTCAAAAAGGCAGCCTCTGCCGAGGTGAAATTTTACGAATACAAGGGAAAATACTTCGCCTCTCTATCGGCGGAAACCAAGGGGATCGTGGGCTTTTTCACCAATTACCGGAAACACTATTACAAGTCCTCATTCGATATTGTCGATAAAGGCCGCAGGGTTCGAACCCGCAAGTTCGAACGGTTTGTGATCAATGGCGACATAGAAGAGCGAACTGTTCACTTTTTGGATTATATCAACAATAAACATTTCTGGTTCCTGTTCAAATCCGGAGAGTTGATAACCAGCCAGAAGGACCCCATACCGGAAGGGGTGGTTTATGACGATATCCTGGCGGTGTTTTACAATTTTCGTAACGGGGTTTACGGTGACCTGAAAAAAGGAAAGACCTATAAAATAGATACCATCCCGGACCTAAGCATGAAAAATGTTACCGCCTACATCAACACAGAAAAGGAGCAGGAACAGCTCCGAATCGATGAAGACCGGCCCAAAAAAAGCGAGCTGTTGCTGAATGTCCTGATTCCCAAAGATGTCTTCAAGACTCAAACCGGGGAGTTGATCTTCTGGACCTCCAAACACTATATCCCCATGGAAACCACCATTAAGAATTTTATCCTGCTGGGAGATCTGCATGCAAAGCTGGCCCGGGGGGCCGCCGGAAAATTAAAGCGGTAATCGTCCTCACCCCCTTCCTTCAGCCATAAGACCCCACCGAATTGCCACCAATTCCTCCCCTGGATAAACGCCCGGTCCTACCGGCGGATGCCCCGCCGCCTCCTGACTCGTCCCACCAGAATAAAAAGCCCGTGATATCCAAAATTCTTTAAGTTAAGGGTTGACATTAATAATAAATAATATATATTATATTTATTAAATTTAATTCATTACGAGGTCTGCCATGAAACAGCCTACCCGATTAATAGTTAACTTATTGATTTTACTTATTTTTTCAATGAACTGGGGATGGGGCTCGGTGCTTTCAATGGCTTTTGCCGGAGTCGCAAAAACCGAGTCTGTTGAGCAGAAGATCGATCAAATGGGGAAATATGACAGTTTTATCCTGGAAGGGGATATCCGGCGTTTTGCCGGGGAAACCCTCACTTACGATCTTGGTTTCATGATTTTTTCCAATGCCGGCCAGGCCCAGATCAGCTTTTACGAGGAAAACGGCCAGTTCAAATGCCTCCTGGTGGCCGAAACCAAAGGCTTTATAGGTTGGCTGACTTCCTACGTCAAACATATCTATAAAGCCTCATTTTACATTGTCGATGGCGGAAAAAAGCTCCGCACCGCCACGTTTGAACGGGAAATCATCGTTGGAAATGAACGGGAACGTATTTTTCACGCCATGGATTATGCCTCCCTGCGCCACCACTGGTTTGTTTACCAAAATGACGAGCTGATCGGGCAATTCAACGAACCCCTGTCTGAAAATGCTCAACTCGATGACGTGCTGGGAGCATTTTATAATTTTCGCAATGCCGCTTATGGAAAAATCGAAACAGGCAGGAGTTACCACATCCCCACCTTCTGGACCAAGGACAATCAACCCGAAAAGGGAAGTGAAATGTTCATCTACCTTCCTACGGAATCCGAACGGCGGAACTATGAAGAAGCAGAAGGCGCGGGGAAAATGGAGGGTTCGCAACGGTTGATGAAGGTACAGGTGCCTTCCGACCTGTTTGAAACCGAAAACGGGGAGTTGTATTTCTGGGCCTCCAAACACCTGATTCCGCTGGAAGCCATTTACAAGGATTTTATTTTATTCGGGGACCTGCGTTTTCGACTTTCCAAGGGAACGATTCATCGGAGGAAATAGCTCTGCCCCAAAACCCGGACCGTTTCATACATCCCAGGTGGGCAACGGTGGGTCCTGCCAGATATTGACTTCGGTGGTCTCATCCAGAGTCAATTCCCCGAACACCGCCGAATACGGAGGGTTGTCTTCGCAATCGAATTCCACTTTGATTTTCCGGATATCCCATTGGCCCGTTTCCGGACCCACCAGCGTGAGGGAATGCGCGAAACTGCGAATCTCGAATCCGCCGGTGAAGGTTTCACCCGGACCCACTCCGCCCCCGGTCTCCTCCAGGGCCAGTTTGTGGTTGTTGATGGTGAAATGGACCGGCAAGGCGGTACCCTTCTCCCCGGTTTCAATTTCGACCTTAAATTGGTTCAGCTTGGGCATCGGGACTTTTACCGGTAATATGGATTCAAACCGCCGGCGTGGTCGGTTTCGTCATAAATGGCGCCGACATAGGGCACAGCCTTGCGGAACGCGCTGTGGATGCCCTGCTTGAGCGTCAAATCCGCGGCACTGCACCCCTGGCATCCGCCGCCCATTTCAATGGTCACCGTATTGCCCGTCACTGTGGTGAGCGTGATCCGGCCGCCGTGCCCGGCGACACCGGGGTTGACCTCGGTATCGATCACTTTTTGAATTTCATCGCGCACCACCTCTTCGGCGGGAATCTTGTCTATGAGGTCCTGGGCCATCAGATCCGTCCCCGCTTCCAGCGATTTCCTGAGGGCACCGCCCACCAATTTGGCAAGCGCTTCCCAGTCGGATAACCCTTTAGGCCCGGTCTTGGTCACCACGAGGGTGGAATCATGAACCAGAACCGTTTCGACCGATTCCACGCTGAACAGCGCCTCGGCCAAAGGCGATTCCGCCGCCTCTTCAAAACTGGAAAACAACCAGGAATGGCCTTCGAACAGGGGACGGTTCACCATGAACTTGCATTGCCCGTTATCCCGCGAGGGCTCGGCCTTTATCAGAATTTGATCGGACGGCCCCACTGCCTCCGCCTGTTCGATGAGAACGGCCGGCTGAATCACCCGCCTCTGGACCGGCGGCTGGTCGGCAAACGAGCTTTTGGGTTCCGCCGGCTGATCGGACCCGCCGGAGGTTTCCACCGCCTCCTTATCCTGGGAAGACGACCCGGAAAACATCTGCGATAATTTTTTGATCACTGACATATTATCCATACTCCTTGTGCACCGGATACGATCACCGGAGCGGTTGCTTTTATTGTATAGACCGCCCCCCCCTAAAGCGCATTGCAAAAAGGCACAATTTTACAGGGTAAACGGATGCTATGTAAATAGATCTATATTTTACATTAATTTACTTAATATAACTAATTGTTTTATAAATCACTTATCATAAATCCTAGCCGAGCCTTTAACGGCCAACCTGCAGGGTCCCCTACCCGGTAAGGGGAGTATTTTCCAGAGCCATTAAAGCCGGAACGCGTCCTGGACGAGTTGAATCTCCCACTGTTTGGGTTCGTCGGGATCGCCTTTAATCCCCACCACATCGAACCGGCAGTCCCGGTTTTCGATTTTGTGCCGGGTCATAAACCCGCGGGCGACCTGTCCGATTTTCCTCTGCTTGTGTGGCGTGATCGCTTCCAGCGGTTCTCCCCATTCGGCACCGGCCCGGGATTTGACCTCAACGAACACCAGCACCTGGCCGTGCTCCGCTACGATATCGATCTCCCCGGCTTTATTACGGTAGTTTTTCTCGATAATCCGGTATCCCTTTTTCTTGAGGAACTTGACCGCCGCCCGCTCACCCTCTTTGCCAAAATGCAGACGCTCGTAAGTCACGGGTTCCCTCCCGCATTGCGCATCGGTTTTTGCCCTGCTATGCTCTGCGCCATGATTCTCGGCTGGGACGACATTATCGGCGGCACCTCCATACTGGCCTTCCTGATATGGCTGGGGCTGACGGGGATATTTTATCTGGTGGCCTACATCGCCGCCCTGAACACCTTCGACCATATCACCAAAAACAGCGTGATCAAAATTCCCCTGCTGTTGGCCGTCGCGCCGGTGGCGGCATTCCTGATATCGATTTTCAGCTACAATCCGCTGGCGCTGTTTGTGCTGATGATGATCTCCAATTATTTCCGGGTCAAAAATCTGGGGGGCCCGGGGGACACACGGTATCAGGGCCTCACCCTCAACCGGCCGCTGTTCTACACCGCGAGTTACCTGTATATCATCGCCGTTTACGGCCTCTCGGCCTGGTATCAGCATCCGGTCGAAGTCGCAGACGGCATAACCACCCCCTACTGGAAAACCTGGTTCCCGGACATTCACGAAAATTAAGGCCGCGCCTCACCGCATCAGTCGCGGCAACCACATCCCGGTTTTGCTCCGGTAGGCCGCGTACGCCTCGCCGAATTGTTCCATCAGGGCTTTTTCCTCATAATGAATCCGGTACTGGAATCCGAACCCGGCGGAGGCCATTCCCAGAACGCCCGCCCACAAGTAATGCGTGGTTAACGCGTAAGCGAGAATGACGATCATCATGGCGGTATAAGAAGGATGACGTATCCAGGCATACAGTTTTTGCGTCCGCAGGGCCTGTTGCTCGCGGAAGACGATATCGAATTTAAAGGCCTGCGACCCCAGCTGAACCACCGCCACCACCCGCAGGATCGATCCGGCCAAAAAGAGGGCCATGATCAACCCCAGTTCCACTCGTCCCAAGGGGACGACGCTCATCCGGGACACATAGGACAACCCGATCAGGGCGACCGCGATCGGCAGGGTGTGACCCAGCAACTGTTTGACGTGAGCCCGGTCGAATGCGGCATCGGCTGGCTTGACGGTGATCGCAAAAATCACCAGTTCGATGATGCCGAACACGGCGTTGTGGATCGACTGCACCACGAACCGGGGGGCGTTTTCCGGACCCAGAGCGATGGGCATCAGCGGCAGCAGATAAATCACACCGACCATCAGGATGTTGAAGTTGTAATTGATGCACAACGCCACCCCGAACACGGTCAGATAAACCACAAAATTGGCCAGCACCCACCAGAAGGCCCAATGCTCCATAATCCATGCCTGATCCATCCCAACGGCCCTTTCCGCCTT
>Ga0209980_10000615_pt1 | contig 19522 bp, 16 predicted proteins | sample CR02metaG_FD_183611 | JGI IMG/M metagenome (GOLD analysis project Ga0209980, IMG submission 183611) | Deep subsurface microbial communities from Mariana Trench to uncover new lineages of life (NeLLi) - CR02 metaG (SPAdes) (version 2) | ecosystem: Environmental > Aquatic > Marine > Ocean trench...
ATGGTGACGGCATTGTCTGTGCCGTTCTTAGGTGATCACGTTGGCCGGCACCGCTGGATGGCAGTTAGCGCCGGATTTGTCGGTACACTGATCATGCTACAACCCGGTAGTGGTGAAATCTCGTTCGCATCTGTTGCTATTCTGATCGCGGCTTTTTGTTATGCCTGCCAGGCAATCACTGCGCGTTATCTCGCAACGGAGCCGATATTATCCCTGTCCGTTTATGTGGTGGTCGGCCCGTTACTCGTCGCCAGCGTCCTGATTGACAGCGAAAGCTGGCTTACACCGGACTTGCAAGGCTGGTTGCTGATGGCGGGTGCCGGTATTTGTTCTGTGGTTGCCTGGGTTGGTTTTATTAATGGTTACCGAGGCTCGTCGCCGGCAATACTTGCACCGTTCGAGTACGCTGCACTCATTGGCGGAGCAATCGCCGGATATTTGATATGGGATGAAATCCCGGATCGCTGGGTTATTGTTGGCGCAACGATAATTATCGCGTCCGGTTTATACGTGGTTTACAGAGAAGTGGGCCTGAAGGAAAAGCCCGATTAATCGTTGGCAAAAAAAACGGGCCAGGGGCCCGTTTTCTTAGAATTTTTCTGCAGGCTCAATCGACATCGCCCGGAACAAGACCGGCGATCTGGGACGGTGATACCTGTAGCGCCGTCGCGACGCGATCAAAGAAATCGACTTCTAAGACGCTAACGTTGCTGTCGCTGCGAAATACGTCGGCAAGTGCTCGAATAGTACTCGCTCGATGCGCATCTGACATCTTCTTGCGCACGCTGCCAAGGTATTTACGAAGTGTTGCTTCAGCATACAACTCTGAGCGCGCAGCCACGCGGATATCAGCCGAGCTGAATTCCTCGCCCGTGTTTTCCTTGAGAATCTCCTGGATTCTCTCAACCTCGACCGTCTGTATGTTGATGTCCGCATCGGCCGCCCGGGCAAGCGTCATAAGCAATACTTCCTTGAACAGCTCATTCTGCTGGTCTTCACTGACATCAGCCCCACCGAAGATGTTGAGCACGTTCTTGAGATCTGCGATTGCCATGTATGTTCTCTTTGTTAGATGGTTAGCTGAACTGGTAATGATAACCCGAACAATGCGGTTTATTGAAGGCGTTTTTGATGGAATTTTTTTTCTTGGAATTTATACACTTACGAGACATACTGGCCTTGAGCAAACAAACAAAAGGAGGTGATCCATGTCTCGTGGGATAACAGAGGTATCTAAAAAACCAATGGGTCTGACGCGAAAGATGGAACACCCGTTCACGCTTCGCTAACCCTCCTTTTCAGATACGACGTCTCACAGAAAGCCGCAGCAATGCGGCTTTCTTTGTTTGCCGCGGCGGGGCTCCACCGGACAACAGCGCAGATAATGCTGCAAGCGGTCCGCCAACTACCGCTATGCCGTTTATGGCTTGCCGCCCCACATTTCCAGATGCGCATCCAGTGCGCGCTGGCGAACCTTCGCATGCCGGTGACTCAGCAATAATGAATTGGGGTCGCACACCTCGGCCCTGATTATGCCGAGGTCGCTCGCAGCATCGAACAGACTTGGATACCAGCGTTCCCAATTGGGAAGCAATGCGTCAACTCTGTCGCGAAGGCTCATTGCCGCAATGTAACTGAGCGACAACAACAAGACAATGACGTCGTACAGGCTCTGCTTACTCCTCCAGCATGCGCACGCTGAATAATCCGACCGCCAGTAAAATCGCGCCAAGTACGACCGTTTGCAACTGCGGAATTGAGCTGGCGGCACCGCTGATCAGATCCTGAGGAATCAGGACCGAAAGATTCGATAGTGCCGCTGTCAGCCCGGCCAGTGGTTTAAAGGCGATAGCTCCGCCAATAAGCGCTGCCGTCGGCAATGTCAATCGCCGAACCCAGAGTCGCCGATTGATTTTCCTGACAATATTGACACTGAAGCCATCATCCACCACGGGCGCAGACTCGAATAAGGACTCCAAGAGCCGGTCCTCTGCGTCTTTGATTCGTTCAGCCATGTTGATGATCTTTGATATCAAAACTGTTCCTGATCTTCTCTTTACCACGAAAAATTACAGATTTCACTGTTCCTATCGGCATATCCGTCGCATCGCCGATTTCACGATGCGAAAGACCACACGCGTAAGACATAACCATGATCGCGCGTTCCTCTTCGGTCAGCACGGACAGGAACTTGTCCAGATCCGTGATTTCGTCAGCCGGTAGCACGGTACTCCGTGATTCCTGGTCCGCAACGCGACCGGCTGATTCGAGAATCTCTGCATAGCGTTTCGATTTTCGTTTGGACTGCAAGAATGTCGTGTAAGCCACTTTCAGCAACCAGCCGATAAACGAACCGCGCCCGGAATAGGTCTGCAACTTGTCCCAGGCATGCATAAAACAGTCCTGCGCCAGGTCGTCAGCGAGCGTGTAGTCGCCTGCCAGCTTGCGCAGGAAATTCCTCACATGCGACTGGTGCCTGCGAACCAGTTCGCCGAAAGCGGCGGTATCCTGACCGGATACCGCCCTGGCGACCAGGTCACGATCTTCACTCGCGGTCAACGGTCAGTGTCCTTTGTTCAGTCGCGGTCTGTAAACTTGTGCAATATCAGATACGCTAAACCAATCATAAACGGAAACGCGGCGATGCCAAGGAAGATTCTTGCCACGTCCTCTTCATCCGGGATTCCGAAGCCAAATGCCGACAGACCAACGGCGACGGCTATCCAGATTACGCCCAGGCGCAAATCCTTGTCCTTAGGCGCTTTCCGGTGCCCCAGCCGATCGATAATTTCGGGCGTCAGCTCCTGGCCCTTGTCCAGCGCGGCTCGAAACGTTTGCTGCATTTCGCTGCGCGTCTTAAAACGAAACCAGATCACCATACCCAAAACGATGGTCATTCCGAGGAACGCCGCAATAGGAACCCACAGTCCTGTCATGTCTTGTACTCCATTTCAGTTAATAAGTTGCTTTCACTGGTCAGATGCTCAACAAAGCCCATTTGGATGCAATAAATTTAAGTCACTGTTTTTATTGGCATAATCATAACATCTTTGCAAGCCCGCCAGACCAGCTAGACGCGAACGTACCTGCCCGACGTTTATATCGGGCATGAAGACGGCCATTCGATTCATCTCGTCATTGCGTGATCCGTGCTACTACCAGGTCGGTGATCGTCAGAAATATCAAGGCCGATACGTCATACGACGACCATGAAAAGGCGAGTCATCCTGCGACACCAGTCAGTATCAGGCTGAAGTGCGTGCGGCGCCCGAGAAAGAACCGTGGTGGAGGAGAATATGGAGCTAGGCTAAGCAGCCCCGGCAAAAGCCGGGGCCTTTCTTGTCAGGATTTCGCTTTCCAGGCTGCTATGACTTCTGCCTCACGATCCGCTGAAATGCCGGCTCTAATGTTGGCCCTGCGCTCTTCATCAAGGGTGTCCCACCAAACCAGCAGATCACGAATGGTTTCGCGTTCTCTGAAGTTACCGGTAACGACTTTGCAGCTTCTTCAATTCTTCTTTTCCGGGATGCAGCTGGTCAAGCGGCAATTGCGACAACGGCGTTTCGATGTTGCCCATCAACTCGTGCATTTCTGCCCGGGATTCGTCGAGATAAAGTAAGCCGGTCGTGATTTCGCCCGCGTTGAAACGCTCGCGCAAATACTTGAAAGCCAATGCCCTGCTGGTCAGGTCGTAATCTTTGTCGACCTTGCGCAGGACAATTGTGCTGCCGCCATGCAATTCGATCGACATAGTTTCACCTTCGGCGTATTCCGCCTTGATTTCTTCAGCCGGCGGAATGAAATCGATATCGACTACGTGGTGGTAGAACTGCCGTGTATGCGCGTAACTTTTGGTAGAGCCTTCATGATCGTTAAACGTGACACATGGACTAATAATATCGAGTAGCGCAAATCCACGATGCATGAGAGCGCCCTTCAACAACGGCACCAATTGTTCCTTGTCTCCGGAAAAACTTCGTGCAATATAGGTCGCACCCAGACTCAATGCGGTGCTCACTGGGTCGATGGGCTCCTGATTGTTCGGTTCACCCTTCTTCGGCTTGCTGCCAATATCGGCCGACGCCGAAAACTGCCCTTTCGTGAGACCGTATACGCCATTATTTTCGATCACGTAGCACATATTCACGTTGCGACGAATCGCATGCACGAACTGGCCGACACCGATAGATAGTGAATCGCCGTCACCCGAGATACCGATGTATGTCAGGTCTGGATTCGCCGCATTAGCGCCCGTGGTCACCGATGGCATTCGGCCATGTACTGAGTTAAACCCGTGCGACTGATTTAAGAAATAGGCGGGCGTCTTCGATGAACACCCGATGCCGCTCATCTTGGCCAACATGTGCGGCTCTATGTTCAACTCAAAAACAGCCTGAATGATCGCCGCCGTTATCGAGTCGTGACCACAACCCGCGCACAGCGTTGAAACGGTACCTTCGTAGTCGCGCGACGTAAGCCCGAGCTTGTTCTTCGGCATGCCCGGGTGCGAAACCTCAGGTTTTGCTATGAAACTCATAATTGAATTCCCTGCTCAGGCCGCCTGGCCCTTCGCAATCTCCTGCAACACTTTGTCGACTACAAAGCCGGAATGGATCGGCATGCCATTATAGTGCAACAGTGGCACGAGTTTGCCCTGATCCGCCTCAATATCAATGATCAGTAACGTTCGCAGCTGCGCGTCACGATTTTGTTCGACGACATATACTACCTCGTGTTGTTTAATAAACTCGCAAACTTCGTCAGCAAACGGAAACGCCTTGATTCTGCAGTAATTCAGACCAATATCCTGCTTCGCCAGTCGATCAAGTGCCTCCGTGCACGCGCCATCGCCACTGCCAACCGTGATGATGCCAGTCGAGTTGAATTTCGAGTAACGGATATCCGGTTTCGGCAAGATGTCACGCGCCGTTTCCCATTTCACAAGTAATCGGTCAATGACGTCCTGATACGCCGCCGAGTCTTCGGTGTATGCGCCGAATTTCGTATGACCGGAGCCGCGAGTGAAATACGCCCCTTTGGGATGCACGCCGGGCAAAGTACGATAGGGAATGCCATCGCCGTCGACATCCAGGTAACGGTGGAACCTGTCCATCTCCTCAAGCTCGGCAGCACCCAATATTTTGCCGCGATCCGGGACATAGTCTTCATCCCACTCGAGTTCGGGTATCATCCAGTCGTTCATGCCGATATCGAGATCCGACATCACGATAATAGGCGTCTGCAATCGTTCGGCCAGATCGAAAGCCTCGATTGCCGTGTAGAAACACTCCGCCGGGTCCGCGGGAAACAGTAAAACGTGTTTGGTATCGCCGTGCGACGCATACGCGCAGCTCAGAATGTCACACTGCTGCGTTCGCGTTGGCATTCCAGTCGATGGTCCTGCGCGCTGCACATCGAAAACAACGGCTGGAATCTCAGCGTAATAAGCAAATCCGATGAACTCACTCATCAGGGAAATGCCAGGACCACTGGTCGGCGTGAATGAGCGAGCACCATTCCAGGCAGCACCAAGCACCATGCCTATTGCCGCGAGTTCGTCTTCTGCCTGAATTATGCAGTACGTGCTCTTGCCGCTTTCCGGATCAATCCGGTAGCGTGAGCAAAAATCACGGAACGCATCCATCAGCGATGTCGACGGCGTGATTGGATACCACGCTCCGACGGTTGCTCCAGCGTACATGCAACCAAGGCCTGCCGCAGTATTGCCGTCAATCATGATGTTACCCGACGTGGCGTCTATTGCCTTCACCCTCATCGATAGTGGGCAGTCGACGTTTTCCCGCGCATAATCGAAACCGAGCCGGATCGCTTCAATATTGGATTCGATCATGTGTGCTTTGGCCGCAAAAGTTTCCTCAAGCAACGCTGTGATGATTTCCAGATCGATATCCAAGAGTGCTGCGACCGCCCCGACGTACGCAATATTTTTCATCAGGATGCGTGCGCGTGCGCCGTCAAAATGTTCGTTACACAGTCGCGAAAACGGGATACCGATAACGGTGATGTCTTCGCGATTCAGTAATTGACTACGCGGCCAGGTTGAGTCGTAAATCAACCAGCCTCCCGACGCGACATCCGCCATATCCTGAACGTAAGTTTGCGCATTCATCGCCACCATGACATCAACGCGATTCGAACGTGACTGATAGCCGTCGCCGGTTACACGTATCTCGTACCAGGTCGGCAAGCCCTGAATATTGGACGGAAAGTAGTTCTTGCCGACAACCGGCACTCCCATGCGAAATATCGATTTCCGAAGCAGGCCATTAGCGCTGGCAGAACCCGTTCCGTTGACCGTCGCAATCTTGATAACAACGTCATTTACTGTTGCCACTTGTTCCCTTTAAGTGCCGGACCCGGCCGCTGATTGTGGTTGATGATTGGAGGCTTCATCTCCTGCGTAGGGAACAAGAATGGTCGATTTCTGCATGTCCCAGGCACCGGTTGGACAACGCTCGGCACAAAGGCTGCAATGCACGCACAAGTCCTCGTCCTTAACCATGACTCTGCCCGTCTGCGGGAGAGCGGCGGAAACATACAGATCCTGTTCGTGATTTTCGGCCGGCGCCTGGAGCCGGGTTCGAAGCTCGCTCTCTTCGCCGTTGTGGGTGATTGTCAGGCAATTCACGGGACAAATGTCGAGGCAGGCATCGCACTCAATACAAAGATCAGCGGTAAAAACCGTTTGGATATCGCAGTTAAGGCAGCGTTCTACTTCCTGCACCGCCTGTTCCGCCGTAAATCCAAGTTCGACTTCGATATCAATTTTCTTGAAGCGCTCGAGCAGGTCTACGTGCGGCATTAGCCTGCGCGACGCGCCATCATAGTCGTTTGAGAAACTCCACTCATGCATGCCCATTTTCTGGCTCACCAGGTTCAAGCCATGCGGCAGGCGGTCTTCAATATTCTCGCCCTGACAATAGCGGTGCATCGAAATTGCCGCCTGATGACCATGCTCTACAGCCCAAATAATGTTCTTCGGACCGAATGCCGAGTCGCCCCCGAAAAATACGCCGTCGCGACCGCACATCATTGTGATCTCGTCAACGACGGGACAATCCCACTCGTCGAACTCGATACCAATGTCACGTTCGATCCACGGAAACGCGTTATCCTGGCCAATCGCCAGCACGACATCGTCGCACGGAATAATTTCCTCGCCCGTCACAATGCCGCGATCAATACTGCCGTTTTCGTCGACGTTATATTCCATTAACTCGAACTTCAGGCCCACGAGTTTGCCGTCTTCGATAACGAACTCTTTCGGCGAATGATTAACGAGGATTTCGACGTTCTCCTCTTCGGCGTCTTCGAGCTCCCAAGCGGACGCCTTAAAAAACGCTCGTGGCTTTCTTGCCATGACCTTGACGTTATCGGCACCCAATCGCAGGGACGTTCTGCAACAATCCATTGCGGTATTGCCGACTCCGATTATCAATACCTGCTTACCGATGTTCTTGACATGTTCGAATGCAACGGACTCGAGCCAGTCGATGCCGATGTGTATGCGATCAGAGTCGTAGCGACCCGGAATTTCAAGATTCCTGCCGCGCGGCGCGCCGCTGCCAACAAAAACGGCGTCGAAGTCTTCATCGAGAAGCTCTTTGAGGCTGTCCACAGAATGATTGAGTTTGAGATCGACATTCATGTCGAGGATGTAGCCGATTTCCTCATCCAACACCTTCGGCGGCAGGCGAAACTGCGGAATATTTGTCCGCATGAGTCCGCCCGTAGTCTGCAGTGCCTCAAATATCGTGACTTCGTATCCCAGTGGTGCAAGGTCGTTCGCGACGGTCAGAGATGCGCAGCCCGCACCGATCAGGGCAACCTTCTTGCCGTTGCTTGTTTCTGGCGCTTTCGGCAGCCTCTCGCTGATGTCGTCCCGGTGGTCTGCGGCAACGCGCTTCAGACGACAGATAGCGACCGGTTTGTCTTCAATACGCCTACGACGACACGCAGGCTCGCACGGTCGATCGCAGACACGCCCGAGGATGCCAGGGAAGACGTTGGAGTTTCGATTCTCCATGTACGCGTCGGAAAATTGCCCCTGCGCAATCATGCGGATGTACGCGGGGACGTCGGTGTGGGCCGGACAGCCCCACTGACAATCGACTACTTTGTGAAAGTAATCAGGGTTGGAAGTATCTGTAGGCCTCATTCAGATGTTCACACCGGGCGTCTCGTACCGCCCAGCATCATGTTGCAGTCTCATATTTGGCGCTAGCATAGCCGGATCGCAGGGAAAGTAAACAGTTTCCGTCGACTCAGCGAGCCCGTCCGAATTCGAGCTTCTGGCCGGCGATATTTCCGGTAAGACTGCCATCGCTGTAGACGACATTTCCATTGACGATCGTGGTGTCGATGCAGGCAGAATATTCGTGGCCTTCAAATGGCGACCACTGACATTTGCTCAATAAATTCGACTGCTCCACTCGATATGGGCTGTCTGGATCGACAATGACGAGATCCGCGTACCAGCCCTCCCTCACATAGCCTCTGTCCGCCACGCCGAAAATATCCGCTGGTGCGTGGCACGCCCGATCAACGATGAGCTCAACGTTGATCTGACCGTCGGTTGCAAGATCGAACAACGTCAGCAACGCGTGCTGAACCAGCGGCAATCCAGCTGGAGACTTGAAGTAGTGTGTCGCTTTTTCTGACGCAGTGTGCGGCGCATGATCTGTGGCAATGACATCGATACGCTGCTCGTTCAGTGCCGCGATCAGCGCCTCGCGGTCTGCTGCCGTCTTGATCGCCGGATTGCACTTGATCTTTGCGCCGAGCTGATCATACCGAGACTCGTCGAACCACAGGTGATGTACGCAGACCTCCGCAGTTATTCGCTTCTCGGAGCGATGCGCGTTAGAGAACAGCCCCATCTCGATTGCCGTGGTCAGGTGCAGGATATGCAGTAACGCGTCGTGCCGGCTCGCCAGATCAACGGCGAGGGTGGAAGACAGAAGGCAGGCTTCTGCAGAGCGAATGGCTGGATGTTCGCTAATTGGTACTTGCTCCCCGAATTTTTCTCGCGCCCGGGCTTCGTTTTTCCATATGGTCGGCGAATCCTCACAATGCGTCAGAATTATCACCGGAGCGTGTTCGAACAGCCTCTCGAGCGCCGCGGGGTCATCGATCAGCATGTCGCCTGTCGATGCTCCCATGAACGCTTTGATACCCGCGGCCTCGCCAACCTGCAGCGCCTTGATTTCCTCGATATTGGTATTGGTCGCACCGAAGTGAAAACCATAGTTGGCCGTGCAGCGATTTTTGGCGATTGAATACTTATCGCGCAGCGCGGCCCGCGTTGTTGTCTGTGGGCTGACATTCGGCATATCCATGAAGCTTGTAATACCACCGGCCACCGCAGCGGCGGATTCCGTCGCCAGATCACCCTTGTGCGTCATGCCGGGCTCGCGAAAATGCACCTGGTCATCGATCATTCCAGGCAACAGGTACTTGCCGGCAAGGTCAATAACCGACGCTCCGCTTGGCGCAGCTATCGAAGCACTGACATTGGCGATGCGTTCACCGTCAATCAGCACATCCGCGTCCCGAATTTTTCCGTCGTTGACTAAACGAGCGTTGCATAGAAGAAGTTTGCTCAAGCGGCCAATCCTGCGGTAAAGGATTTCGCATTATGGGAGGCTGGACCAATGATTACCATTGCTACCTTTGCGGAGAGCATCCCGGTATGCGATAACCGCCAGATGAACAGTAGTAATTACCTTGAGCTGATCCGGGATGCGAACGTTTATGACGTCGCGATCGAGTCGCCGCTGGAGCTGGCGAAGAATCTTTCCGCGAAGGTCGGCAACAAGATTCTGATGAAGCGAGAAGATCTGCAGCCGGTTTTTTCGTTCAAGTTGCGCGGCGCTTACAACAAGATTGCTGGCCTGAGCGAGGTGGAATTAGGCAATGGAGTGATCTGCAGTTCTGCTGGAAATCATGCCCAGGGCGTGGCCCTGGCGGCCAGGAAGCGCAGCGTACGCGCTGTCATAGTGATGCCGGTAACAACATCGTCGATCAAGATCGACGCGGTGCGCGCACTTGGCGGCGAAGTGGTCTTGTGCGGCGATGCCTACGATGATGCCTACGAACACGCCCGACAGCTCGAGAATGAACAGGCATTGACCTTCGTGCACCCGTTCGATGATCCTGCCGTTATCGCCGGGCAGGGCACAATCGGCATGGAAATACTCAAACAAGCTGGCAGTGGTATAGACGCAATATTTGTCCCGATTGGCGGTGGCGGCCTGATCGCCGGAATCGCGGCCTGCATCAAATTGCAACAGCCGGCAATTCGGATAGTCGGTGTTGAGCCGGAGGACTCCGCCGCCATGCGTGATTCACTGGTCGCCGGGAAGCCCGTATCTCTTGATCATGTCGGCATCTTCGCGGATGGTGTCGCCGTGCGGCGCGTTGGAGATGAGACGTTTCGGCTGTGCAAGGAATTCGTCGATGAGATCGTCACGATCGACACGGATCAGTGTTGTGCTGCGATCCGCGACATTTTTGAAGACACTCGTTCCATCGTGGAACCGGCGGGCGGCCTGGCCGTTGCCGGCGCGAAAAAATATATCGCTGCGAACGGTGTGCGTGATCAGACACTGATAACCATCAACGGTGGGGCCAATGTTAATTTCGATCGTCTGCGCCACATCGTTGAACGAGCAGCGATCGGTGATCAGACCGAAATGCTGGTCGCCGCGGAAATTCCCGAGAAACCCGGCAGCTTTCGCCATTTCTGTGAAGTTCTTGGCCGCCGCAGCATCACTGAATTCAACTATCGTTATACCGATGCGAAGCAGGCGCACATATTTGTCGGCATTCAATTAACGAACGGGCAGCGTGAGGGCGACGAACTGCTGGCTGACCTGACATCGGCAGGCTTTCAGGTAGTTGACCTAAGTGACAACGAGTTGGCCAAGTTACACGTCCGGCATATGGTCGGCGGCCGGTCGGAAGAAGTTCAGAACGAGCGACTATTTCGGTTTGAGTTTCCCGAGCGACCCGGCGCGTTACTCAATTTCCTGAATGCGGTTGGTACTGACTGGAATATCACGCTCTTCCATTATCGCAATCACGGCTCTGATTACGGTCGCGTACTGGCCGGCATTGACGTGCCTCAGGCGGAAACCGAAGAACTAGAGACGCACTTGGCCAAACTCGGTTACGCGCACTGGGAAGAAAGCGATAACCCCGCTTATGCGATGTTTCTTTCGTAAGATCCTAGTCACGGAATGTCGCATCCCTGCGATCGAGTTTTCGCAACAACCCCGGCCATATGAGTGCACCGCCCAAGCCCTTGGTCACCTTTTCCGCCTGCGCCTGAATGCCTTCGACTATCGGCAGCGGGACATGAATTAATTCGCCGCCGGATGACTGCGCCATGATTTGAATCTGGCACGCTGTTTCGAGCACATACATCAGAAGAAACGCATCTGCGATCGTGGTGCCAGTGGTTAGCAAACCGTGATTGCGTAGTATCATCGCGTTGCTGTCGCCCAGGTCCGCAACCAGGCGCGGCTTCTCATCGTCATTCAGCGCAATGCCCTCGTAGCTGTGATAGGCGAGGGTCGCATATGGGAACAGAGACGTTTGCGAAATAGGCAACAATCCAGCGGTTTGCGCCGACACCGCGATGCCGGCCCTGGTATGCGTGTGCAGTACGCAGCCAACGTCCTGACGTGCCTCATGCACGGCACTGTGAATAACGAATCCTGCCGGGTTTATTGCATGTGGCGAATCGAGAATTTTATTGCCGCGGAGGTCAACCTTGACCAGGCTGCTTGCCGTGATCTCCTCGAACATCATGCCGTAGGCATTGATCAGGAAATGATCGTCCGGCCCAGGTACCCGAGCCGAAACGTGTGTGAAGACAAGGTCGTCCCACCCGTACATGGCGATCGCACGGTAACAGGCCGCGAGATCGGTTCGAACCTTCCATTCTTCAACTGAAACCTGCTCGCGCAATGATTGGTTGATGTCCATTTCTATCCCCGGATTATCGGCCGTTTGCGGGCCTGTCAAATGGTTGCAAGTGAAACCCAAAATACGAGTAGCTCAGGGTGCCTTATTCCTTTTTCTTTGCAACCTTTTTGCCGTACCAAGCATCCAATAATCATACAAATACACGCGAGGAAACTTGCAGTAATGGGAAACATCGTGTCACTCAAAGCCGCACTCACAGTCGTCTGGGCCTGCTTGATCGCAGGTGCCGCAGTTGCAAGCGAAAGCCACCGCCTGTGCGTCAAAAATCACCAAATTGAATTGCAACGATTGCATGAAGATCTTCCGCTACATGAAGAAGAATTTGAACTGTTGATCGTTGCCCGGGTTGACGTAACAAACTAAATATCCCTTATGCTGTTTGTTTCGTACCTATTGGCGGTGACAATTGTCACCGCCTTTTTTTACCACATCTTGCGCATTTTTGCGGCAACGTCGATCTGTCTGTCGATGCGACCAGTGAATCGCCCGGTCGTGGCTTCCGGACGTCCCTCGAAACACTTTTCCATCGTTGCCAGCAGCGAATCAGTCATGAAACGGCTGCGTGCGCCGTAGACGTGCTTGTCCCCGTCGCGCCGCTGCTGGGTGACGTGATAACGGAGCGGAGCGATGAGTGACAACGACTGCTTTGCACGAGTCATCGCAACGTATAACAGACGGCGCTCTTCTTCGATCATCTCCGGCTTGCCGGCCGCAAACTCTGAGGGAAAATTGCCGTCGGATACATTAAGGACGAACACCGATTCCCACTCCTGTCCTTTGGCCGAGTGCACTGTCGAAAGAACAAGGTAGTCTTCATCGAGTAGCGGGTGCCCGGCGAGATCACCTGCCGCGGACGGTGGATCCAGTGTCAACTCAGTCAAGAAGCGTTCGCGAGTCGGGTAGCGACCCGATATTTGTTCAAGCTGTTCCAAGTCCGCTGCACGCGTGTCAATACTATCGTACAGCCGTTCAAGTTGGGGTTGATACCAGCGTTGCACTTCGGCCAGCTGTGACTGCCATCCCTGCTCGTCGATCCCGGTACTTGAAAGCGATTCCAGCAACTCACAAAACGATGGCCATTCACTGCTCGACGCGGCTGGCGCACGAAAATCACGTAGTGACGAAAACAGATAATCACCGACTGCCAGATGTTCAAAGCACCTCGCTGCATTCGCGGGGCCCATGCCTGGTAGCAACTTCAATACCCTGAAAGCCGCGACCTCGTTTTTCGGATTTTCGGCCCACTTCAGGATAGCTAGAAAATCCTTGACGTGTGCCGCCTCAAGAAACTTCAGTCCACCGTACTTCACGTACGGGATATTTCGCCGTACCAGCTCAAGTTCGAGTCGATCGCTGTGGTGCGAACCGCGGAACAACACTGCCTGGTCCTTGAGCTGCATGCCGAGTTCCCGATTTGCCAATATCGACTCGACAACGTACTCCACCTCGGCATCGCCGTCTTCGACCGCGACGTACTGCGGCTTGCTGCCGCCGTTGCGTTCGGAAAACAGTTTCTTGCAGTATTGGCGTTCGCTTTCTGCAATGAGGCAATTCGCGGTGTCCAGTACGGCCTGGGTCGAGCGATAATTCTGCTCCAGCGTAATGACCTGCGCCGACGGCACGTACTGATCGGGAAAGCCGAGAATATTCTCAACTTCGGCAGCGCGAAAAGAATAAATTGATTGCGCATCATCACCAACAACTGTAATACCGCTGCCATCCGGTTTAAGCGCATTGAGAATTTGGGCCTGTATCAGATTCGTATCCTGATACTCATCAACGAGAATATGATCAAACGACGCGCCAATTTGCTCGGCGAAATCATGCTCGGCAACCAGGTGGCTCCAGTACAAAAGTAAATCGTCGTAGTCGAGCGTCTGACATTGCTGCTTGCGAAGTACGTAATGTCGAAAAAGTTCTGCTAACTCATCTGCCCAGTCGCAACACCATGGGTACGTCGTGTCGAGGGTCTCGGCCAAAGATCGCTGCGTGTTGACGCAGCGTGAGTAAATGGCAAGGCAGGTATCCTTTTTGGGGAAACGGCGCGCGGTCCGCGTCAACTTCCGTTCGTGGCGAACGACATCCATGATATCCGCAGCATCGCCTCGATCGAGCACTGAGAATCCAGAATCCAGACCGAGATTGTGTGCAAAATGTCGTAACAACCGATTAGCGATCGAGTGAAACGTGCCGGACCACGGCAAGCCGCCTGCTGACAGCGGCGCCAACTGTTTGCCCGCTGCCCTGATGATCGATTCGACGCGCCTTGTCATCTCTTGCGACGCCCGGCGGGTAAATGTCAGCAACAGAATACGTTCCGGGCTAACGCCCGAGATCAGCAGATGGGCCACTCGGTGCGCGAGCATCATTGTCTTGCCCGTCCCCGCCCCGGCAATTACCAGCAGTGGCCCGGACGAAAAACCGCTGTCACATGACTTTTCGCCGTACTCAGCAGCTAAGCGTTGTGCCGGATTAAGCATTTCGAGATGATCAAAAGTCTGCTCGGCAACCCGCATGCCAGATCCTCGCAAAAGTATGTATTTTTATACAGTACTGGATATATTTACAAGGGTTTTTGCAGGAAACGTTCAATTTGTTCAGCAAGGATCTGCGGCGCTTCGAAGTGAATCATATGGCCGGACCCAACTATGCAGCACGACTGCGCGTCCGGAAACGGTAATGACCTCGGGCCTTCCATAGGCCCTGCAAAAGAACTCTGATCACCGTAAATCAACAAGATCGCGGCGCTGATTCTTTCCCAACACGCCTCGGCCTCGGCGCGTCGGTAAAGGACCGGGTTCGGCAATTTGTGATTGGGATCCGCACGCAGACGAACCATGCCATCGGCCTCTTCGCGGGCCCATTCCCGAGCAACGAACTCAGCCTGCAGCTGGCTGATGCCGGGGCTGCGCTTTTTGATCCTTCGCGCCAGACTGCCGAAATCCGGGTAGTCTGCGAATGTCGGGCCAGCTTGCCTGGATTCTATCCAATCACGATATCGCTGCGGTGCCTCAGCCGGATCCGAGTCGTTCAACCCGAACCCCTCGATATTGATGAGTGCGCTGACTCGCTCCGGCATCGTACCGGCATAAAGCGAAGCGATATTGCCCCCCATACTATGACCCACCAGTCTGACGGGTGCATCAGGCGAGTAGTGCGCCAGTAATTCATGCAGGTCCGCCAGATAGTCAGGAAACCAGTAAGCGTCGCTGCGATATGTTGTACGACCAAAGCCTCGCCAGTCGGGCGCGACAATTCGCCACCCGGACGTCAGAGCGTCCACAACAAACTGAAACGTGGAGCCTGTATCGGCCCAGCCATGCAGGTAAAAAAATAGTGGTGCATTTTCGTCGCCCCACTCATAGACGCAATACTCGACGCCCCGAACGGGCAGCACGCGTTCTCGTCTGACTATTGCGGCTTTGTAGTTACCAAAATTTGGCATTGTTGATTCTGTGACGCTGTCCCGACAGCACTCATTACTATGTTACGTCAGGTCGTGTATAAACAGCATGATTCCAACTATTGATCCTGCAGTACGCCAAAGAATGACACCATGACGTTCGAGATCGCGCTGGTCCTGGGCATATTGGTTATCTCGCTGGTACTTTTTATCAGCGAAGTAATCCGTATGGACCTTGTCGCATTGCTCGTGCTCGGCGCGCTTGCTGTCACCGGACTGGTTGACTCAAATCAGGCATTCGCTGGTTTCAGCAACGCCGCTGTTATTACGGTCTGGGCAATGTTCATCCTCAGCGAGGGTCTGACCCGGACCGGTATTGCGGACATTATCGGCCGGCAGGTCATGCGGCTCGGCGGCAATCGCGAAGCGACTTTGATCTTCGTCATCATGATTACCGGCGCCGTACTATCTGCCTTCATGAACAACATTGGTGTCGCGGCACTCATGCTCCCGGTCGTCGTCGAAGTTGCCCGAAGAACCGGCGTAGCGGCGTCCCGGTTACTGATGCCGCTTGCTTATTCGACCTTGCTTGGCGGGCTCATGACCTTGATCGGCACGCCCCCAAACCTTTTGATAAGCGAATCACTGGTGCTTGGTGGGCATGAGCCATTCGCACTTTTTGACTTCGCACCGCTGGGCGGCATAGTCATGGTCGTCGGCGTATTGTTTGTGGTGCTGGGCGGTCGATTCCTGTTGCCCAAGGTGAGCCCCAAACACGACAAGCATGTCAGCCAGCGCAGCCTGCGTTCGCAGTACAAGTTGCAGGAACGCACATTCGTGATGCATGTGCCCATGGACTCGGTGCTGGTCGGCAAGACGCTTGCCGAAACTCGTATCGGTGCATCGACGGGTTTGATCATTCTGTCGTTGTTTCGCAGTGGCCGAAGTGAAACGTTGCCCGGACGGCAGACCGTCATTCGTGGTGGCGACGGGCTGTTGGTACAGGGGCGCATCGATCAGTTTCGCGAGCTGCGGCGCTGGAGCGATCTGGTCATCGAACGCGAAGCGCCAGTCCTGAAATCCATGGTCGCATCAAAAGTCGTGTACGCCGCCGTCACGATTACCGACGGATCGCCGGTCGTATCGGAGTTGATACGTCATGCCGCATTTCGGACCCGGTTCGATGTGGCCGTCGTCGGTATCCTGCGCAAAGGCGGTTACCGCCTTACAAACCTTGCCTACGTACCCATTAAGGCTGGCGACCAAATTCTGGTGCAGGGCGAAGTTGAGGCTATCGCTCATCTCGAGAAATTCCCGGACTTTCAGGACGTCGAAATTTATTCACCGGAACAGCTCCGGGAGACTTATCACACAGACGAGCGGATGTTTGTCGTCAGACTGCCCAAAGAAAGCGATCTCGCCGGGGAAACACTGAAGAAAAGTCGCCTGGCCGACGTATTCGACTTTCGTGTTCTCGCTGTGTTTCGCGATGGCGAGCTCAAGGTCATGCCACGCGGCAGTGAAGTATTGCTCGGGGGTGATCTACTGCTCATTGAAGGCCAACAAAGTGATCTCGACGTCTTGCGCGGCATGCAGGAGCTTGAGATTGACACCAAGGTACCCGGCAACCTCGGCGCTTTCGAGTCTGCACGATTGACCCTGATGGATGCGACGCTGGACCCGCGAACCTCGTTAGCCGGAAGAACAGTTGGTGAGCTGAACTTTCGTGAGCGCTATGGCATAGAGCTGGCCGGCATATGGCGAGAGGGCGATACGATCGGCACCGAGCTGGCCGACGAACGATTACAGATCGGCGACGCGCTGCTGCTACTGGGCCCTCGCGACCGCCTGCAACTCCTGTCATCGGACCCGGATTTTCTGATCCTTACGCCACTCGGGCAAGCACCGCCCGACACGCGAAGAGCGCCGCTGGCGGCATTGATAATGGCAGCCGTCGTCGGCACCGTGATGGCAGGCTATGCACCTATCTCGGTTGCTGCTGTGATCGGCGGCACAATTATGGTTCTGACTGGCTGCCTGAACATGGAACAGGCTTATCGAGCCATCGACTGGCGAGCTATTTTCCTGATAGCTGGTATGTTGCCGCTCGGCACGGCTATGCAGGAAAGTGGGGCCGCCATCTATCTCGCGAATCAAGTAATGGACCTGCTCGGTGACGCCGGTCCATGGCCTGTCATCATGGGCCTCTATATATTGACGGCGATGGCGACAATGATTATCCCGACTGCCGCACTGGTGGTTCTTATGTCGCCAATCGTGTTGTCGGCCATGTCCGAAATGGGGCTACAACCCGAAACGGCGATGATGGCCATTGCGGTGGCAGCATCCGCAAGTTTCACCAGCCCGATATCGCATCCAGCCAATATTCTGGTTATGGGTCCGGGCGGTTACCGGTTTGTTGACTACCTTAAGGTTGGCGTGCCGTTGACCATTGTCGTATTTATCACGGTAATGATTCTGCTGCCGATACTGTGGCCACTGGCGCCAATATAGCCAAAGACCACTTAAGCAAATCTGGAGACTATAGGTGATCGAAAGAGTCGTCATTGCAGGTGCTGGCCACGCAGCCGGGCAGACTATTGCAACACTCAAGAAACAGAAGTTTGCGGGAGAAATTGTGCTTATCGGCGATGAACCCTATCTGCCTTATCAGCGGCCACCGCTGTCAAAGAAATTCTTGTCGGGAGACTTGTCCGCGGAACGTTTGCACGTCAAACCTGAAAGTTTCTACAGCGATCCGAAGATAGAGGTGCGCCTGGAGACCCCGATTGTGGCCATTGATCGCGATAGCAAGACGCTGCGAACAGTGCATGGCGACAGTGTTTCGTACGACAAGCTCGTACTCGCGTTGGGGTCGCGGGTTCGCCGACTGTCAATTGACGGAGCCGATCTGGATGGGGTGCACTACTTACGCACAATCGCTGACGTCAACAGTATCCGTGCCGAATTGAAGAACCGTAAGCACGCCGTTATCATCGGCGCCGGCTACATCGGTCTTGAGGTCGCTGCGGTTATCCGCCAGCTGGGCCTCGACGTTACTGTCGTAGAAATGGCTGATCGAGTGATGAGTCGCGTAGTCTCGGCAGAAATTTCTGATTTCTATCAGATCGAGCACACAAGTCACGGCGTCAAGTTGCGACTGTCGACGGGCATTACGGCCTTCCGCGGCAGTGGCCGCATCAATGCTGTTGAGATTGCGGACGGAGAACAGGTTCCTGCGGATTTCGCCGTTGTTGGTGTCGGCATCGTCCCGAATACCGAGCTCGCGGCCGACGCCGGACTTATCGTTGACGATGGCATCGTCGTTGACGACCAGTGTCAGACCAACGACTCGAATATTTATGCAGTCGGCGATTGCACTGCGCACCCGAACGCAATCTACAATCGGCAATTACGGCTGGAGTCCGTACACAACGCGCTGGAACAGGCAAAAACCGCAGCGAGTAATATCTGCGGCAACGAAGCTCACTACTCCCAGGTACCCTGGTTCTGGTCCGATCAATACGATCTGAAGTTGCAAATTGCAGGACTTTCGACAGGCTATGATGACGTAATCATACGAGGAAATCCCGCAGATAGGTCGTTCGCGTGCCTGTACCTGAAAGACGGGTGTCTTATTGCGACGGATGCGGTAAATTCGCCCAGAGACTTCTTGCAATCGAAGGTACTCATCGCCGGGCAGTTACGAATCGATCGCGACAAACTTGCGGATGCCAATGTGCAGCTTAAAGATCTATTGAAGTAGTGTGGCTTACTCATCGTCCGCGGCGGATTCGGACGGCAACTCAATTATCAGTCGCCCTTCGGCCGCTACCAGTCCATTGTCTACTCGCCATGCAAGCACCGACAGCGATTCGAGACCGAGCATTACGTTTCCTGCAAATTCGCCCGAACCGCCCGTTACCTTGGCGGTGCGCAGCGCCCCCGGCCCGGACGTCATATTGCCAAGCCAGACTCCCGTCCATGTATTCGCCGAGCTACGATAAGCGGGGAGCACAATATCGCGCAAATAGTTCCAGTAATTTTCGGTCTGTTCGATGAACATGGCGCCCCTGCCCGGCAAATACACATACCAGATGCTGTCAA
>Ga0209980_10000617_pt1 | contig 19476 bp, 16 predicted proteins | sample CR02metaG_FD_183611 | JGI IMG/M metagenome (GOLD analysis project Ga0209980, IMG submission 183611) | Deep subsurface microbial communities from Mariana Trench to uncover new lineages of life (NeLLi) - CR02 metaG (SPAdes) (version 2) | ecosystem: Environmental > Aquatic > Marine > Ocean trench...
CTGCGGCGGGGTTCAAAAAGACGGCGCGACCATTGCGGTCAAGCAACAGCACCCCGGCACTCAAACCGTTCAGTATGAGTTGCGACTGTGCGCTCATAAGCTGGAGTCCGACACTGGGCTGGCCTGCCATCCGTTTCCGGCGTCATTGTACAGGTTCTTATTGTATGCTGGTTTGGTGAACCTGAAAGGTAATCAGTTCGGTTTGCTGAACCTCATCGCCATTACGGTCATTCACGACAGCGCGCACCGTATGCAGGCCCCGGAAAACGTCATTCAACACGTAACTTCGACGCCGGCTGCCCGGCGCCGATATGTTCTGGCCGTCAAGAAACAGTGAAATCGTGTCGCCGCCCCGCGGTGGAGGCGAGACGTCGATAACGACGTTGACGACGCCGCCTATATTCCACAAGACCTCGCCCTGACCGGGCGCGGTAATCGCGAAAGTTTCATAGCCGCTTGGGTCCTGCGAATTTCGGCTAACCACCGATTTCTCGCTTTTATACAATGGCGACGGCGCGAAGCCCTGCACCGCATCGACTTCGATCGCAACCGCTCCCGGGCGCGGCGTATCCGAGTAATGTACGACGCCGTTATCGTCGTCCCAGGTGTACATGGTGACCGCGAAAACGGGTAAAGAGACGAGCATCATTAAAAACAACAGTTTGCGCATGGGCCTATAGTACCGCGCAAACATGAACACAGGCTAAAAAACGGATGTCTTTCAGGGCTTTATTCACCATAAGCCGGGCTATTTCCGCTGTTTCCGGCTGATCGAGCTCTAAAGGCTGTAGTACAACTCAAACTCCACCGGGTGGGTGGTCATTCTCAACTGGGTGACATCATCCGACTTGAGTTCGATATAGGCGTCGATCAGGTCGTCGCTAAACACGCCGCCGCCTTTCAGAAACTCACGATCCTGGTCCAGCGCGTCGAGTGCCTGGTCCAGCGAATAACATACCTCGGCAATATTGCTTTCCTCTTCCGGCGGCAGGTCATACAGGTTCTTGTCCATCGGCTCACCCGGATGAATCTTGTTCTGTATGCCGTCGAGGCCCGCCATCAGCATCGCCGAAAATGCCAAGTATGGATTTGCCATCGAATCGGGAAAACGCACTTCGATGCGTCTCCCCTTGGGGTTGCTCACAAACGGTATGCGGATGGATGCGGACCGGTTGCGCGCCGAGTACGCCAGCTTGACCGGCGCTTCGAAACCAGGGACCAGTCGCTTGTAGCTGTTAGTCGCCGGATTGGTAAACGCGTTCAATGCCCGCGCGTGCCTGATAATTCCGCCGATATAAAAAAGCGCAGATTCAGACAGCCCGCCGTAGCCATCGCCAGTGAACATATTGTTGCCGTCCTTGGCCAGGGACATGTGTACATGCATACCGTTGCCGTTGTCGCCAACCACAGGCTTTGGCATGAACGTCGCCGTTTTGCCGTAGGTATGCGCAACATTCATGACCGCATATTTCATGATTTGCACTTCGTCGGATTTTTTCACCAGCGTATTGAATTTAACACCTATTTCGCACTGACCGGCGGTCGCGACCTCGTGGTGGTGCACCTCCGTTTCAACGCCCATATCCTCCATCGCCAGACACATCGCCGAGCGCAGGTCTTGCAACGAATCGACTGGCGGAACCGGAAAATACCCGCCCTTGACGCCCGGGCGATGGCCGAAATTACCATCGTGATAGGCCTTTTCAGAATTCCAGCCGGCCTCGCTGGAGTCGATTTTGTAAAACGTGCCGGCCATCTGCACGCCCCAGCGCACATCGTCAAAAACAAAGAATTCGTTCTCCGGCCCAAAAAACGCCTGGTCCGCGATGCCGGTCGATTTGAGGTAGACCTCCGCGCGCTTTGCCAGCGATCGCGGGTCGCGCTCGTAGCCTTGCATGGTATTCGGTTCGACAACATCGCAACGCAGATTGATGGTCGCATCTTCACAAAAAACATCCATGATCGCCGTGTCCGTGTCCGGCATCAGGATCATGTCGGACTCGTTGATGCCCTTCCAGCCGTCTATAGAGGAGCCATCGAACATTTTCCCGTCTTCAAAAAAATCGTCGTCAACCGCGTGCGCCGGTAAGGTCACGTGCTGTTCCTTCCCTCGGGTATCGGTAAATCTCAGGTCCACAAACCTGATCTCGTTTTCCTTGATCATCGTCAAAACGTCCGCGGCTTTCATTGCTGTCTCCTTCCGGTTGGTTGCGCCCGTCTGGGCCGGGCTGGTATTCATCTACCGTATGCGAAATCCATGCCAATCTTTGCCGCCTGAAAACCCTGGACGCCGGTCTGGGCCCGGCAAAGAGCGCACCGTCGGGGTGCATTGCCACTCCTTCTTGCACCACATTGAATCGGCAGCGCCCCTGACGGTGCACAAGCGCCGGGGCAACCGTTATACTTTCTCGTCGCGACCGGCAAGCGGAAAAATAATGAGCAATGGCGCCAACGGGAAGTCGCCCCAGACTTTTCAGGATTTGATCCTGGCCCTGCAGGAGTACTGGGCCGCGAAGGGTTGCGTGTTGCTGCAACCCTACGACAAGGAAATGGGTGCCGGAACCTTTCATACGGCGACTTTTTTGCGCTCGATCGGACCCGAGCCGTGGAGTGCGGCGTACGTACAACCCACCCGCCGGCCGGCCGATGGACGCTATGGCGACAACCCCTTTCGCCTCCAGCATTACTACCAGTTTCAGGTCGTCATCAAGCCATCGCCGGCGGATATCCAGGATCTGTATCTCGGGTCGCTGTTTGGGCTGGGTATCGATCCGCTGGTTCATGATATCCGTTTCGTCGAGGACAACTGGGAATCGCCAACCCTGGGCGCCTGGGGTCTGGGCTGGGAGGTATGGCTCGATGGCATGGAGGTCACGCAGTTTACTTATTTTCAGCAAACCGGCGGTCTCGACTGCCGCCCGGTAACCGGTGAGATAACTTACGGCCTGGAACGCATCGCGATGTACCTGCAGGATGTCGACAGCGTGTTCGACCTGGTCTGGACCGATGGCCCTCTGGGTCGAATCAGCTATGGCGATGTTTTTCACCAGAACGAGGTGGAAATGTCGAAATACAACTTCGAATACGCGGACACCGAGGTCATGTTCCGCCGTTTCGATGAAAACGAGGCCGCCTGTAAAGGATTGCTGGACGCCGGCCTGGCTTTGCCGGCCTATGAGCAAGTTCTGGAGGCGTCTCACAATTTCAACCTGCTGGATGCGCGCAAGGCGATTTCCGTGACCGAGAGACAGCGGTATATCCAGCGCGTGCGCGCGCTGGCGTGCGCGGTTGCCAAAGCCTATTACGACAGCAGGGAAGCCCTGGGCTTTCCGATGCTGGAGCGATCCGAGAACAAGGAAAATGAAGCGGGTTCGGAGCATGGCTGAACGGCATGATTTCCTGGTCGAGATAGGGACCGAAGAGTTACCGCCAAAAGCGTTGCGCAAGCTGGCCGAGGCTTTCGCCCGCGGGTTGGAGGAAGCGTTTGCCGAGGCTGGCCTGGCGCACGGCGCGGTCCGCCCATTTGCAACGCCGAGGCGGCTTGCCGTGCTGGTCGATGGTCTGGCGGCGAAGCAGGACGATCGCGAAATCGAGCGCCGCGGGCCTCCGCAAAAAATCGCTTACGACAACGAAGGTAACCCGACCAAGGCAGCCAGGGCGTTTGCCGAAAAATGCGGCATCGCGGTCGCCGATATCGAGAAAGACGGGACGGGCAAAGACGCTCGGCTGATCTGGCGCGGCATCGAAAAAGGCCAGACGGCGGCCAGCCTTCTGCCCGCGATGGTTCAGGGCAGCCTGGATCGGCTGCCAGTACCCAGGCGCATGCGCTGGGGCGAGGGTGAAGTCGAGTTTGTCCGGCCGGTGCACTGGGTGTTGATGAAACTCGGCGGCGACACGCTGGAAGGAACGATATGCGGAGTCAGGGCGGGCGATACCAGCCGCGGCCATCGGTTCATGGCGCCAGCCGAGCTAAAGATCGGCAAAGCTGCACAATATGCGGCGTTACTCGAGAAAAAGGGCAAAGTGCTGGTCGATTTTTCCAGCCGCATGGAAGTCATCCGCAAGCAGGTACTCGAACAGGCGGCTGCTTTGGGCGGGCGCCCGCAAATGGACGAGGCGCTGCTCGAAGAGGTCACCGCGCTGGTCGAATGGCCGGTTTCCCTGACCTCCAGTTTCCCGGAAGAGTTTCTCGAGTTGCCAGCCGAAGTGCTGACGGCAACCCTGACCGGGCACCAGCGATATTTTCTGGTTGTTGACGACTCCACGCGCGAGCGGATATTGCCGGCATTTATTGCGGTCGCCAATCTGGACAGCAAAGATCCCGCAAAAATTCGCGAGGGCAATCGACGGGTCGTGCAACCACGCCTCGATGATTCCATGTTTTTTTGGAATCAGGACAGGATGATCAAACTCGGAGATCGTGAAAGTTCGCTAAAGAACGTGCTTTTTCACGCTAAATTAGGCTCTGTTTACGACAAATCAAAACGAACAGCGGCGCTATGCGCCAATATTGCCGGACAACTCGGCGGTGACGGCGAGACGGCCCGGCGGGCGGCCATGCTCGCAAAATGCGATTTGCTGACGTCGATGGTCGGGGAGTTTCCGGAACTACAGGGCGTCATGGGTCGTTATTACGCGCACAACGACGGCCTGGCCGACGACATCGCGGTGGCCCTGGCGGAACAATACCTTCCGCGTTTCGCCGGCGACCAGTTACCGGCGACGATCATCGGGAAGGCGCTGGCCATCGCGGAGAAAATCGACACCATTTGCGGCATATTCGCGATCGGTCAAAAGCCCGGCGGCAACAAAGACCCGTTCGCATTGCGAAGAAATGCGCTTGGCTGCCTGCGTATTCTGATCGAGCGCGAGGTCGAACTGGATCTGCGGGCTGTCATCGCGGAGTCGCTCGCACAGCAACCTGCCGATACCGGCGATGAGCTCGCCGATGAGATATTCGAATTCATGATGGACAGGCTCAGGGCTTATTACCTGGCCGACGAGGAGATGGATATCGGTCACGACGTTTTCGATGCGGTACTGGCCCGCAGTCCGGTATCGCCGCTGGATTTCCACCAGCGCCTGGTCGCGGTCAAGGCCTTTCAGACGATGTCGTCCGCCGGTTCACTGGCTGCCGCCAACAAACGCATCGCCAACATATTGCGCAAGAACGATACCAAGTTGCCGACGGATCCGGATGCCGAGCTGCTCAGCGAGCCGGCCGAGCGATTGTTATACGATCAGCTGCAAGACATGCTGGTGAAGATACAGCCTATGCTCAGGCAACGTCGCTACCAGGACTCGCTGGAAAATCTCGCGAGTCTTGGCCCGGCCGTCGACGATTTCTTCGACAACGTCATGGTCATGGACGAGGACGCGGCATTGCGCGTGAATCGTCTCGCGTTGCTGAACCAGCTGCGAGGTCTTTTCCTGCACACCGCGGATCTTTCGCGGCTGCAGTCTTAAGCCATGAGCAGCCCGCTGCTAATCCTCGATCGGGACGGGGTGATCAATTTCGATTCCGATGCCTTTATCAAATCGCCGGACGAGTGGCTGCCCATACCCGGAAGTCTCGAGGCCATCGCCAGGCTGCATCAGGCGGGGTGGCGAGTGGTCGTTGCCAGCAATCAATCGGGTGTCGGCCGGGGCCTGATGGACGAAGAAGCCCTCGAAGCGATCCACCGGCGCATGGAGCAGGCGGTCGCGGCAGCCGGGGGACACTTCGATGGTATTTTTTATTGCCCCCACCATCCCGATGAAGGCTGCAAATGCAGAAAGCCGTTGCCCGGGTTACTCAAGGCCATCGCAACTCATTTCGATATGTCTTTGGAACATGTGCCGGTGATCGGTGACAGCGCGCGCGACCTCGAGGCAGCCGATGCTGCCGGCGCGGACCCGGTGCTGGTGCTGACCGGCAACGGTGAGAAAACGCGAGCAGCACTGCCTGACGATTCCGTGGTACCCGTTTACGCCGATCTGTCGGCTGCCGTGGATGGCTTGCTGGCAGCGACCGAATAACATGCAATACCTGCGCTCGTTGTTATTCACCATGCTGCTTTTTGTCTCGCCACTTCTGCCCTGTCTCCTGATCGTGCTGTCCGCCCCGCTGCCATACAGATATCGCATCGCTATCGCAATCACCTGGGCAAAGCGCGTGATGTGGATGCTAAAGGTGATCTGCAGGCTGGACTACGTCGTCGAGGGACGGGAAAACCTGCCCGAGAAGCCCGGCGTGCTGATGATCAAGCATACTTCGGCCTGGGAGGTCATCTCCCAGTTTTGCATCTTCGATTATCAAAGCTGGGTCATCAAACGCGAGCTGATGTGGGCGCCGTTTATCGGCTGGGCCCTGCTGTTCATGCGGCCGATCCCGGTTAACCGCAGTGGTGGCCATAGCGCGGTCGAGCAAGTGATCGAAAAAGGCTCGCAACGGATACGGCAGGGGATGGGGGTAATGGTTTTTCCGGAGGGCACCCGCATGGAACCCGGTCAGACCCGCCGATACGGCCTCAGCGGCGCCTTGCTGGCGCTGGAAGTGGACCGCCCGGTTATCCCGATTGCCCACAACGCCGGCGACTTCTGGCTGCGCCGCGGCTTGTTGAAAAAACCCGGCACCATAAGACTCGTGATCGGACCGCCGATCGAAGTGAACGGCAAGGAGCCGGAGGCCTTGAACCTAGAAGTCCAGGGATGGATCGAGGCTAAAATGGGGGAGATCAGCGCCGCTTACAAAGGCTAGCGAGAACCCGTAAAACCTGCTCCCATTAAAGGGTTCCCGGCCACAAGCCGGCAACTTATCGGCAACCGGCTACGGCCGCAATCCGCGGCAAGATACAGGCTCGACTCAAATGTCGAGGTTCGCGACTCGCAAGGCGTTGCGCTCGATAAACTCGCGGCGCGGCTCGACCTGGTCGCCCATCAGCGTGGTAAACAGTTCGTTCGCCGTTTGCGCGTCCTCGACGCGCACCTGAGTCAACAGGCGATTTTCCGGGTCGATAGTCGTTTCCCACAATTGATCCGGGTTCATCTCCCCGAGACCTTTGTATCGCTGGATGCTGATTCCTTTTTTCGCCTGCGCCATAAACCATTGCATCGCCTGCCGGAAACTGGTGACATCCTGCCGCTGGTCGCCGCGGCCGGCAAACGCGCCTTCATCGACCAGGGAGTTGAGTTCCGCAGCCAGTTCAGCAATGCGCAGATACTCGGCGGAGGCGAAAAATTCCTTGTGGATGTGGCGGGTAGCGGTCACCCCGTGATGCGTCCGGCTTACCTCAATCTGGTGATCGCCGCCGCCGTCTGCCGCCACCAGCTGCAAGTCGTAAGAAGCTCCGTTCCTGTCCTGGAGATGCTTGCTGAGCTGTTGTAGCCATGGCCCCATAACCTTTTGATTATTAAGGGTTTTTTCATCTATCTGCGGCAGATGCAACAGCTGCTCGAGCAGGCGCTTGTCATAGCGGCGGGCCAACCGATCGATGATCGCGTCGACCTCCATGTATTTCCTCGCGAGCGCTTCGAGTTGCGGACCCTTGATCGGCGGCGCATCGGCACTGACATGCAAGGAAGCTTTTTCCAGCGCTATGCCTAGCATCTGTGCGTCCAGCTCTTTGTCATCCTTGACGTATTGCTCCTGCTTGCCCTTTTTCAATTTGTACAATGGCGGCTGGGCAATATACACGTACCCGCGCTCGATTAGCTCGGGCATCTGCCGGTAAAAAAAGGTCAGCAGCAACGTGCGAATATGCGAACCGTCGACATCTGCGTCGGTCATGATAATGATTTTGTGGTAACGCAATTTTTCGATATCGAATTCGTCGCTGCCTATACCGCACCCCAGCGCGGTAATCAGCGTCCCGATTTCGACCGACGACAACATCTTGTCGAAACGAGCTTTTTCCACATTCAGAATCTTGCCCTTCAGCGGCAGGATCGCCTGGGTCCTGCGGTCACGCCCTTGTTTTGCGGAACCGCCGGCGGAATCACCCTCGACCAGGAATATTTCCGACAACGCCGGATCCTTTTCCTGGCAATCGGCCAGCTTACCGGGGAGACCGGCGATGTCCAGCACGCTCTTGCGGCGAGTCATTTCCCTGGCCTTTCTCGCGGCATCCCGAGCCCGTGCCGCGTCGATAATCTTGCCGACTATCGCCTTGGCCTGTTGCGGGTTTTCCTGCAGATAATCCTCCAGCACCTCGCCGGTTACCGACTCCACGATTCCCTTGATCTCCGACGAGACCAGTTTGTCCTTGGTTTGTGACGAAAACTTCGGGTCGGGTACCTTGACCGACAAAACAGCCGCCATGCCCTCGCGCGCATCGTCACCAGTCGTGTTGACTTTTTCCTTGCGCGTCGCCGGCAAGGCCTCGATGTAATTATTCATCGTCCGGGTCAGCGCGCTGCGAAAACCAGCCAGGTGTGTGCCACCATCGCGTTGCGGGATGTTATTGGTAAAACAAAGCATGTTCTCCTGGTAGGAGTCGTTCCATTGCAGGGCGATTTCCACATTTACGCCATCCCGCTCGCCCTGGAAATACGCGATACCGTCGTGGATCGGGGTCTTGTTCCGGTTCAGATGCTCGACAAATGCCTTGATGCCGCCTTCGAATTCGAAAACGTCGTTGAGTTCCTCGCGTTCGTCGACCAACTCGATCCGGACGCCGGAATTGAGAAACGACAACTCACGAAGGCGCCGGGCCAGGATATCGTAGTGAAATTCGATATTGGTAAATATTTCGCTGCTAGGCCTGAAGCGCAGCGTGGTACCGGTACGATCGGTTTTCTCCATGGTCTTCATCGGCGCAAGCGGCTCGCCCAGGCTGTATTCCTGGCGATGCACATGACCATCGCGGCAAATTTCCAGTTCCAGGTGCTCGGACAACGCGTTGACCACGGAGACACCGACCCCGTGAAGCCCGCCGGAGACCTTGTAGGAATTGTCGTCAAACTTTCCGCCCGCATGCAGGATCGTCATGATGACTTCAGCGGCCGAACGCCCTTCTTCTGAATGCTGATCCACGGGGATACCGCGACCATCATCCGCAACCGTTACCGATTCATCGGCATGAATCGTGACCTTGATGCGGCTGCAATGCCCGGCCAGCGCTTCGTCTACCGAGTTGTCCACCACCTCGAAAACCATGTGATGCAAACCGGTACCATCGTCAGTATCGCCGATGTACATTCCCGGCCGTTTGCGGACGGCGTCCAGGCCCTTGAGAACCTTGATATTGGTGGCGTCGTAACTGTTTTCTTTTGTCATTGCCTGTATCCGGACCTAAACCTGATCATTATACCACCTTTGACACCTTTCCCTGTTCCACGTGAAACCTTGCAAAATCACCTGAAAGGCCCGCTATATCTGGCACCAGCGCCGTGATTATCAACTGGAGATTGCGCCTTTGAATGGCCACCATGAGCCGCTCCAGGTGCTCTCGATCGAGCTCTGCCACCGGGTCGTCCACCAGCAATATCCGGTCGCTCGCCACCGCGTTTTTCAGCACATCGAGTTGACCGAGGAGCAACGCACTGGCCAGCATTTTTTGTTGTCCGCGCGACACCCGATTTTTTGCCGCTTTTCCGGAAAACCGCACTGTCAGATCGGCCCTGTGCGGGCCAACCTGGGTGGCCTGGTGCTGGCGGTCCCGCAACCAGGATTTATCCAGCGCCTCCTGAAACCCACAATCTTTGCCCCAGCCGGGCCTGAGCTCCAGCTCCAGCGAAGCGCCCAGCAATTCCTCTGCACAAGCCGCTGCCGCCGGCTGAAGAGCTTGAATTTGTCTCGTCCTCGCGTCCTGAATCAGATTTCCGGCCTCTACCAGCTCGATTTCCCAGGGTCTGGCGGCCTTTCGATCGCCATTTTGCCTCAACACAGCGTTTCTCTGCCGCAACGCCCTTTGGTAGCGACGCCAAACCTCCAGAAAACCCGGTTCCATGTGGAACACGCCCCAATCGAGGAACCGCCGGCGCCGCGCCGGTCCGTCTTCCAGTAATTTGTGAATATCTGGGTCGATAACCTGGACTGGCAACGCTTGCGCCAGCTCTGCCAGGCTGCGGACCGGTTCCCCCGCGATTCTGGCCTCGGTCTTGCTACGCGAGCAGCGTACCCCCAGCGATGTTTCACGTGAAACATCGCGAATCCGGCCCGTAACTACACATTCTGCCGCCCCATCCTGCACGAGTTGGTCCAGGTATCCGGTGCGAAAAGACCGCGCACGACTCAGAAAAAAAACCGCCTCAAGCAGACTGGTCTTACCCGAGGCGTTGGGTCCACTTATCAGATTGCGAGCCGGGTCGAGTTCCAGCTCGACCTTGGTCAGACATCTGAACCCCTGGATTTTCAGGTTTTCCAGGGCCATTGCCTGGCTCAGAGCCGCATCGGCATAACCACGTATTTGCAGCTCGTCGAACCGGGTTCCGTGATCAAACAACTGCTGTTTGAATCGATCAATCCGACTTCAACCTGATCGCCATCGACGGCAGAGAGCGCATCCAGCAAATAGTTCACATTGAAGCCAATCTCGAGGTCTTCACCACTGTATTTCACCGCCACTTCCTCTTCAGCTTCTTCGTGCTCCGGGTTGTGTGCCAGGATTCGAATACTATTGCCTTTCACGTCCAGGCGAATACCCCGGTATTTCTCATTGGACAGGATCGCCGCACGATGCAAGGCCTGTTTCAGAACCTCGCGGTCCCCGGTCAGCGGGCTGCTTTCTGCGCTCGGGATCACCCGGCGATAATCAGGGAAGCGGCCATCGATCAGTTTGGAGGTGAAACGAAGCGAACCGACTTGCGCCCGAATATGGTTGCTGCCGATTGCCAGGCTGATATCTCCTTCTCCGCCGAGCAATCGGATTAGTTCGAGCACACCCTTTCGCGGAACAATTACATGGTGCTCGCCCTTGCACGCTTTCTTCAACTCGACTTCGCACAGCGCCAGCCGGTGGCCATCGGTCGCAACTGCACGCAGCGTCTTGTCGGCTGCCTCAAGCAGTATGCCATTCAGGTAATAACGAACATCCTGCTGAGCCATGGAAAACTGGGTTTTTTCCAACAGCCGGCCGGCATCTTTCTGGCTGACGGTAAGCGTAACCTGTGCATCGATGTCTTCGACCAACGGAAATTCCGCAGCCGGTAATGTGGACAAGGTGAAACGGCTGTGCCCCGAGCGAATCAGCACCCTGTCGCCATCCAGCGTCACGCTGACTTTTGCATCGGCCGGCAAGGCCCGGAATATATCGAGCAGTTTTCGGCCAGGAACCGTGATCTCGCCATCCTGTTCAACATTAATTTTACTGCTGGCCACCAGTTCAACTTCGAGGTCCGTCGCGGTAATCGACAAATGGCCCTCTCTGGCCACGAGCAGCACGTTGGTCAAGATCGGCATGGTCTGCCGCCTCTCGACAACGCCGATTACCGCCTGCAATGGTTCAAGAAATGTTTCCCTTTGAGCACTAAGCTTCATTTACCCACCTTCTTAATAATATTAAACAGTATATAAGACTATTATTATTATTAGCCTCCGGTTTATCTGTGGAAAGTTTTAAAATGTATTATAATTCAATAACTTACGTAAGATTCACCTGTGCAAAATCAGTGATTATCCATCGCTTTTACCTGTGTGCGGTTTGGGGATAAGAGGCATCGCTGTTTCCGTCAACACCTTACTCACATCAACTGTTCATTGTCCTCAACAGGTTTTGATAATCCTCCCTAACCCGATTTTCCGACTCACGCAACTGCTTGATTTTCCGGCAGGCATGTAAAACGGTCGTATGGTCACGGCCTCCAAAAAGATCTCCGATCTCCGGCAGGCTGTGGCTGGTTAATTCCTTGGCGAGGCTCATCGCGATCTGCCGTGGCCTGGCGATCGAACGGCTGCGCCGTTTCGACAGCATATCGGCGAGACGAATCTTGTAATACTCCGCGACAACTTTCTGGATGTTTTCCACGGTGACCAGTTTTTCCTGGACGGCCAGTAAATCACGCAGCGCATCGCGAGCGAATTCCAGGGTAATCGGTTGGCCGGTGAACTTGGAGTTAGCCGCCACCCGGCGCAATGCACCTTCGAGTTCGCGGACATTGGATCGAATTCGACGGGCTATAAAAAAGGCGACTTCCTCCGGTAAGTCAACGTTCTCCTGGGCCGCTTTACTCATCAGGATTGCGACACTGGTTTCGAGTTCCGGTGGTTCGATGGCAACCGTCAAACCCCAGCCAAACCGCGATTTCAGTCTCTCTTCAAGACCCGAGACTTCCTTGGGATACCGATCGCAGGTCAGGATTACCTGGTTCTGACCTTCGAGCAGGGCATTGAAGGTATGGAAAAACTCTTCCTGAGAACGCTCTTTACCGGCAAAGAACTGGATATCATCGATAAGCAGTGCATTGAGCGAGCGGTATGCACGCTTGAATTGATTGATCCTGTTGTGCTGCAGCGCTTTTACCATATCGCCGACAAACCTTTCGGAATGGACATAGGCCACCTTGGCCCCGGGGTTCGCAGCAATGATGGCGTTTCCTATCGCGTGCATGAGGTGGGTCTTGCCCAGACCGACACCACCGTAGATCAGCAGGGGGTTGTACGCGCGGCCAACATTCGCGGCAACCTGAATGGCGGCGGCCTTGGCCAGTTGGTTGCTTTTGCCCTCGACAAAAGTCTCAAAGGTGTAGTCGGCGTTCAGCCGGCTCCCGAGAGTCGGCATCATCGCCGGCTGAGGCGCCGGTCTGCCACCAAAGGAAGCGGTTTTTTCGGCGGTTGCCGTCTGCGACCTGCTGCCGACGCCAAGCATTACCTGCGGACAGGCATCTGGCTGGCTTTGCCTGAGGATTTCCCGGATTCTTTCGATGAAATGGGTGTTCACCCAGTCCACGACAAAACGATTGGGCGCCAGGAGCTGTAAGACACCGTTTTTCTCGATCGCCTGCAGGGGCCTGATCCAAGTGTTGAACTGCTGCTCGGGCAGGTCGTTTTCAAGTTGTTGTACGCAACTGTTCCAAAGAGGCGTGAGCACCGATGTTCCTTTTTTTATTCTGACAATTTTTTCGCTACGGGGTAATCGAGTCTATACTCCTTGAGACGAGTTATCCACAGGCGATTTTCAGGCAAAAAAACCACCCCATTGCTTGACACTAAGCAAGGCCATCCGTACAGTGGCGGCCTTTCGTCGGGGCCCCGGGACCCGTCGACCAGTGGATTGAAAACAGAAATTATTCGGGGCCGAGGGCATCATGAAACGCACATTCCAACCCAGCATCATCAAGCGCAAGCGCACCCACGGGTTTCGTGCCCGGATGGCGACGAAAGCGGGCCGGCTGGTGCTGAAAAGGCGTCGCGCCAAAGGCCGTGCAAGATTGACCCCATAGCAGACGAATACCAGATTAGCGCTTGCCAACGACCGTCAGCAGCAAAGACTGTTCATACCAGAAACACCAGAGGCTGGTCAGCAAGGCTGATTTTTCCCGGATATTCGAGAACAACCAACGCTCGGTGGACCCGCTGTTTACGGTCCTGGGTAAAAATAACGATCTTGGCTATGCCAGGCTGGGTATGGCTATTTCCATGAAAATAGCGGGTAACGCGGTGCGTCGGAACCGCCTGAAAAGAGCGGTACGGGAATCGTTTCGTCATGCCGGCGACACCCTGCCGGCGATAGATTTCGTGGTGATGGCGAAGGCCGGCGCCACGTTGGCGGATCGGGGTAAACTAAGACACAGCCTTGACAGGCATTGGCAAAAGGTTAGCGAAAAATGCGCCGCGTGATGCTGCTCGTGATCAATATTTACCGTTGGTTCCTCAGCCCGCTGCTGGGTAGCAATTGCCGGTATTACCCGAGTTGCTCCCATTTTGCCCAGGACGCAATCAGGATCCATGGGGCGTTACGGGGTTCCCACCTGGCGGTTAAACGAATAATGAGTTGCCATCCGTGGGCCGATGGCGGTTACGACCCGGTCCCGGTCAAGGACAAACAGGCATCCAACTGCAATGGATAATCAGCGTTTTATACTCTGGGTAACGCTCGGGTTCTTGCTCTGGCTGAGTTACCAGGCGTGGCAGCAAGACTACGCTCAGCCGGCATCTCCGCCAGGCAGTCAGCCGTACGCTGCCGAACAGGTTGACAGCTTACAGGATGCACTACCCGATATTGCGATTGATGCTCCTGCCGAGGCCATAGACCCGGCCACCATCCAGGGGTCCGCGATCGAGAGCCTGGGGCAACGGCAGCCGGCGAAGCCTGCCCAGGGCGACTATGCCCCGGTTATTCATGTCAGCACCGATGTTTTCGATCTCGAAATCGGTTTGCAGGGCGGCGATGTCCGCCACGCGACACTGAAGGCATACCCGGTGGCGAAAGACCAGCCGGATCAAAAAATCACGTTGTTGTCGCCGAACCCAGCGGATTTGTACGAACTGCAGACAGGTCTGCGGACGACCCAGGGCGCTAGTGCACCGGATTACCAGGCGTGGTTCCGGACCGACCAGCCGGCTTATCGGCTTGCCGAAAACGAAAACGAGTTGCAGGTAGAGCTGCACTGGAACGATGGCCAGGGCATCAGCGGGGTCAAGGAATATACTTTCAGGCGGGGCGAGTACGGAATCCAGGTCAAAACCACCGTCAGCAACGGCAGCGATGCCAACTGGACCGGGGCCGACTACCTCAGAATTCGTCGCCACAACCAGAAACAGGAACGGTCGATGTTCGATGTCGAAACATTCTCGTTCCGCGGGCCGGTTTTCTATGACGGCGACAAATACGAAAAACTGGATTCGGACGAGATCCGGGCGGGCGAAATCGACGGGACTTACGCTAATGCATGGATTGCGTCCATTCAGCATCATTTTTTGACTGCTGCGGTACCGTCGGCGGAATATGTATACCGCGGCAGCGTACGCCAGAACATCGATGAACTGCTCGCGCTGGGCCCGGGGCACGTAATTCAGCCCGGGCAATCCCACACCTTCGAGGGGTCTTTGTTTATCGGACCCAAGCTGACCGACCAACTCGAGGAACTGGCCGGCGGGCTGCGGCTGACGGTCGATTACGGCTGGTTGACGATCATTTCCCAGCCGCTGTTCTGGCTGCTGGACAAAGTCCACGGTTTTGTCGGCAACTGGGGCTGGGCGATACTGATTGTGACCGTAATTTTGAAATTGCTGTTTTTCAAGCTGACCGAGACCAGCGGCAAGTCGATGGCGAAAATGCGCAAGCTGCAACCGCGCATCAAACTGCTCCAGGAACGCTACAAGGATGACCGCGAAGCGCTGAGCAAGGGCATGATGGAAATGTACAAGCGCGAGAAGGTCAATCCGGTTGCCGGTTGCCTGCCGATGCTGGTGCAGATGCCGGTATTCCTGGCGTTCTACTGGGTCTTGCTCGAGAGCGTCGAAATGCGACAGGCGCCTTTTATGCTGTGGATTACCGACCTGTCATCGCGCGATCCGTATTTTATTCTGCCGGTACTGATGGGTGCGGCAATGTTCGGCCAGTTCAAGCTCAATCCCGCGCCGCCCGATCCGATCCAGGCAAAAGTCTTTATGTTCATGCCGGTGATGATGACCGGGATGATGGCGTTTTTCCCGTCCGGACTGGTGCTTTACTGGTTCAGTAACACGCTGTTGTCTATTGCCCAGCAGTGGCGCATCAACAAAGTTATCGAAGCGTCCGGCTAGTTCGCCTCAACTTCACCGTGTTTTCGGTGCCGGCGGTCGTCTAGACTGATGCCATGACCCTGCACACAGACGATACTATCGCCGCGATTGCCACCCCGCCCGGTATCGGCGGCGTCGGTATTTTGCGGCTGTCCGGGCCGGACGCGGCCGCGATCGGCGAAAAAATTTGCGGCGTGCTGCCCGCCCCGCGAACGGCGACTTTCCGAAAATTCAAGAATGCGGCCGGCGATGCACTGGACCAGGGGCTGGTTCTGCATTTCCCGGGGCCCGCTTCTTTCACGGGCGAAGATGTCGTCGAACTGCACGGGCATGGCGGTACCGTGGTCATGGATTCGTTGCTGAACGCCGCCCTCGAATACGGTGCGCGACAGGCGGACCCAGGCGAGTTTACCCAGCGGGCTTTCCTCAATGACAAACTGGACCTGGCCCAGGCCGAGGCAGTCGCCGACCTGATCGAAAGCGGCTCGGCGGAAGCGGCGAGGGCGGCGCTGCGCTCGCTGCAGGGTGAGTTTTCCGCACGCGTTAACGAGCTGGTTGGCGGGCTGGTGCACTTGCGAACCTGGGTCGAAGCGGCGATGGATTTCCCGGAAGAGGAAATCGATTTTCTTGCCGAGCCAAAAGTGCTCGACCAGGTTAACGGGCTGTTGCAGCAATTCGTGCAACTGGAGCAGGAAGCGAAGCAGGGTGTGTTGCTCAGCGATGGCATGCACCTGGTGATCGCCGGCCGGCCGAATGCCGGTAAGTCCAGCCTGCTAAACAAGCTGGCCGGCTATGCGGCGGCCATCGTCACCGACATACCGGGGACCACCCGCGACCTGCTGCGCGAGCACATCACAATCGATGGTATGCCGTTACATGTAGTCGATACCGCGGGGATACGCGCCCATGGCGATGCGATCGAAAAAGAAGGCATACGGCGGGCTAAAGCCGAGCTGGCAATCGCCGACCGCGCTTTGCTGGTGACCGACAGCGGCGAGGCGCTCGCAAAAGACGACGAATTGTACTCCGAGTTGCCGGCCGGTCTCGCGGTCACGGTCATCCACAACAAGATCGATCTGCGTGGCCAGGCGCCGGCTATCGCCGATCAAAACGGGCAGACCGCAATCTACCTGTCGGCGTTGACCGGCGACGGTATCGAGCTGTTGCGTCAGCACTTGAAGGAGGCGGCCGGGTTTAGCGGCCAGGGCGGCAGCATGAGCGCGCGCAGGCGTCACCTGGACGCGTTGCGAAAAGCGCATGGCTATGTGCAAACAGCAAAAACGCAGTTACAGGACAATCGCGCCGGCGAGTTGATGGCCGAAGAGCTGCGCGAAGCGCAACGAGTGCTGAATGAAATTACTGGCGAGTTCACCAGCGATGACTTGTTGGGGGAAATTTTTTCCAGTTTTTGCATCGGCAAATAGTTATTGTTTAGCGATGCCTGCCAACCGGTCTGGTTTTGATGCGGCGTACACGTGCATTCAGCTGCTCCCTCAGATAGCGACTTTTGCGTTCAATGTAGTCGAGGCGCCAGGATCTTGCTCAAAAGATCGTGCTTGCGGTCGTTGCGTTCGAGATGGGGGTGCCGCTTGCCAGCATGGTAATCGACCAAAACCTCGCTGAAAAACTCGGCGTTCTCAACCAACAGACGAATGGGCTCATTTGCCTGCTGGGCATCGACTATTGCCTGCTGCAAAATTTCCGGGGTCCAGCGCCGGCCGTTGACGGCAACCAGGGTGGATGCGGCTGGCAGACCTCCAGCCGCCGCGGGAGAGCCAGGCAACACATCGAGAACCCGGTTGTCTTTGGTGGAGACAGAGAAGCCGAGCGAGAATGACAAATTGAGCAGCTCGCGGGTTTCCTCGCGGTCCTGCTGGGCAAGATTGGGCTCTCCTGTATAAACCAGCCGCCACCCTGAGTTCGTGATCCCGTTGAGCGGCGCCTCTGCCTGAACCGAGTAGATGCGGCTATCGAAAAATCCTTTCCAGTCATGGGCTGCGACCTCTGCAAGCGCTGCGACGAGGTCTGCGTATGCGTACGGCGCGACGGTGGCTAAACCACTTTCGCCACCGAAAAACGTGCGGCAAAAGTCATCCAGGCTTCTGCGGCCTTTGCTGAGCTGGCGAATGAGTGTGTCCACTTCCAGCCAGATCAACACGCCTTCGTCGTAGAAATCGACGCCGCGCCGCCACGATGAACCCGCACTGGGACTACCGAAAAGAATTTGTGCTGCCCGCGTTGTGTCGATCAGCGGGCGCCAGGTGCGTCCCGGGCGGTTCGAGAGCCTGGCGGCGATCCGGGCCAGCGCATCTTGGGCATATTCAGGCGTCCACAGACCGCTCCGGGAGGTCAGGACCAGGCCAAGGTATGAGGTGAGACCCTCATAGACCCAGAGCAAATCTGTCTGATAGGGCGTTTGAAAGTTGTCGCGCGTCAAGCCCTCGGGCCGTCGATACTTGGCGTTCCAGGAGTGCACGAACTCGTGTGGTAAAAGCCCGGCCCTCGAATTCATGCGCACCTCTTCCACAAGCGTCCTCTCAGGCAGTCGGTTATCGCTCGATTCGTGGTGCTCCAGCCCGAAGGACTGCACATGATCGCTCAGCGTCAGCAGGAAATCGTATTTGCTGTAGTGGTACGAGCCAAAAAGGGCGATGCCCTCGGCGACCAGGTTCCGAAACGCTTGCTCGGTTTCCGGTTTTATATCGAGCGCTTCTTCGCTATCGGCAACCAGGTGCAGTCGATGCCGTACTGCAGCCTTGCCGGTCAGGTCGAGAACCCGGTGATGGGCTCCTGCCGATACCGGGGAATCGACCAGTGTGGCCAGTGAGACCGTTGCGAAATGTATTTCGTCGCCCTCGCGCCTGCTCTCAACCAGCGCTGTACCAAAACCCCATCCCGCTGGCAGAGTCAGAGAAGGCCGATACATGATTTCGTGCGCTGACTTCCCGGCTGGATAGAGCAACAGCGCGTTCCAGCTCATGACCGCAACCCGATCCGAAGTCGCCGCCCCGGCGGTGAATTGGCCGCTGGCGCTGGGTGGCAGATAGTCAAGTTTGATATCGAGCTGGGTAACGCCCGCCGGGATGTTCACCTGGAAAGCAAACATCTCCTGGGGATCGCGGCGCCAGGAGATTGTTTTGCCATCGGCGGAAAAATTGAGACCTACAAGATCCGTTATCGGGCCTGTGGGCCCGTGCTCTCCCGGCAGCCACTTGGGATAAAGCAGGTCAAGGGAGCCGGGTTGAACGGGCATCGAGAGGCGGGCGTGGAAAATTCGGCGCGGCGCATCGCTGAGGTCAACGTGAATATCGATTACCGCGGGCGGCTCCTGTGCGACAACCGAGCTCTCGAACGGGAGGGCTACGAGCATTGCCAGTATCGTTGCAATGCGCAAGCTGCGATACATGGGTTTCATGGAGCTTCCTCGCCGGGGTTGAAAAAGGACCAGGCGCCATCCTACATTACCGCGAATCATTCTGTGACTATTGCGCCGAGCCGATGGGAGGGGCTCGTAGAGAAGCGGCTTTAGCCGCGATAGGTCTTCGCATCGGGCCTGATGGCCCTCCTGCAGATTTAATACAGAATTTCACAAACGGGTCGTCGGCAGACCCATGTCGTCAATTAATCTCAGGGTTCATTGGCCATTGCCGGTATTCCAAAAGGGCTGCCGGTTTCCTGGCAGCCCTTTCTGAGTATTGACCCTGGGTTTGATTTTTTGTCAGAGTTTTACTCCCCGACCGGTATGGCAGCAGTCGCGGCGACTCGCCACTTGCCGTCCTGTTTTTGCCATACGTGCATGCTCCAGTGTGGATCAGGCTCGCCGGCGCTATGCA
>Ga0209980_10000619_pt1 | contig 19459 bp, 16 predicted proteins | sample CR02metaG_FD_183611 | JGI IMG/M metagenome (GOLD analysis project Ga0209980, IMG submission 183611) | Deep subsurface microbial communities from Mariana Trench to uncover new lineages of life (NeLLi) - CR02 metaG (SPAdes) (version 2) | ecosystem: Environmental > Aquatic > Marine > Ocean trench...
GAACCCCAAGGGAGACAGCCCGGGCCATGCATGAACTCGGCTTCGATCACGCCCATATGACGCCGGAGGAGGAGAAACGCCTCGCCGAAGCGATCTGGACCGCCGACAATGTGGAGTTGACCACCGTCGGCGTCGACATCGGATCATCGACCTCGCATCTGATGTTCGCCAAGGTCCATCTGCAGCGGCTCTCGACGGCGCTGTCGAGCCGCTTCGTCGTCGTTAACCGCGAGATCCTGTGGCGCTCGCCGATCCTGCTCACGCCCTATAGCGATACCACCACCATCGACGTCAAGCAGTTGGAAGCCTTCATCGAGGGCGCCTATAAATCCGCCGGGCTCGGCCATGAGGATGTCGATTCGGGCGCCGTCATACTCACCGGCGAGGCCCTCAAACGCGACAACGCCGAAGCCATCGCCCACCTGTTCGCCGCCGATGCGGGCAAGTTCGTCTGCGCCTCCGCCGGCCATCATATGGAATCCGCCATGGCGGCGCACGGTTCCGGCGCCGCCGCGCTGTCGCGCCAGCAGCACAGCAACATCCTCAACGTCGACATGGGCGGGGGCACCACCAAACTCGCCCTCATGCATGGCGGCAGGGTGCTTGCCACCGCCGCCGTCGAGGTCGGCGGACGCCTGATCGCCTTCGACGACGAGGGCAAACTCGCGTGCATCGAGGGGCCGGCGCTCCTCCATGCCAAGCGGGCGGGCATCGAACTTTCCCTTGGCGCCAAGCTCTCGGGCGCCGAAATCGCGCGTTTCGTGGACGCCATGACGGACACCCTGATCCCGATGATCCTGCAACAGCCGCCGGACGATTTCGCCAAGGAGTTGCTGGTCACCGAGCCCCTGCCCGACCATCCGAAACCGGACGCCATCACCTTCTCCGGCGGCGTCGCCGAGTTCCTCTACGGCCGCGAGAAGGCGGATCATAACGATGTCGGCCGGCAGCTCGCCGAAAGTATCTCCGGGGCGCTTCGAGCGGGGCGGATACCGTTCAAGGTCTATGACCCCGGCCAGGGCATCCGCGCCACCGTCATCGGCGCGTCCCAGTTCTCGGTCCAGGTCAGCGGCAACACCATCGCCGTCTCGAACCACGACGCGCTGCCGATCCGCAACGTGCCGGTGCTTTATCCCAATGTGAAGCTGGACGGCGACATAGAGCCTGGCCAGGTCGCAGACGAGATCGCCAAGGCGCATCGGCGCTTCGACATCACCGAAGGCGAGAAGCCGGTGGCGTTGGCCTTCCGCTGGGAGGGGGATCCGCTTCACGCCAGGTTGAAGGCGCTGGCCGACGGCATCTGCGCCGGCCTGGCGGAGACCATCAAGGCCAAGCGGCCGGTCATGCTGATGCTCGACGGTGATGTCGGCAAGACGCTGGGCCAGATCCTGCGGCGGGAATCGAACGTCGACGGCGACATCATCTCGATCGACGGGGTGCAGTTGAAGGAATTCGACTATGTCGATATCGGCGAGATGATCCGCCCCACCAACGTCGTCCCCCTGGTCATCAAGTCGCTGCTGTTCCCGACCCCCATGTCCCCCCCCTGACGGCCAATCGCAGCAATAAAATGGTTTTCGGAAAAGAAGCTTAGCTCACCATTTAGAATTGTTTTGAAAACTTAGAGCCATTCATGGAAGCCTCCCCCGCGATTAGCGTAAGACAGGACACGAAGATCCTGGGCGTGGTCAGCGCCGGCCATTTCCTGTCCCATTTCTACCTGCTCACCCTGCCGCCGCTGTTCTTCATCCTCAAGTCCGAGTTCGCCGTCAGTTACGCCGCCCTCGGCGCCATCCTGACCGTGTCCTTCGCCCTTTCCGCCGTCGCCCAGATCCCGGTGGGCTTCCTGGTCGACAGGATCGGGGCGAGAATAGTGCTGACCACCGGCCTGGTGATCATGGCCGTCTGCATCGGCCTGATCGGGTTTGCCGCCACCTATTGGCAGGTCCTCATCCTCTTCACCATCGCCGGCATCGGCCACAGCGTCTTCCACCCCGCCGATTACGCCATCCTCACCGCCTCGATAGAGCCTTCGCGCATGGGACGGGCCTTTTCCATCCATACCTTCTCCGGGCATCTGGGTTCGGCGCTGGCGCCGGCGACCGTCATCTTCCTCGCTACCGTCTGGAACTGGCGGGCGGCGCTGTTCATCGCCGGGGCCATGGGTCTCGTCGCCACGGGGGTATTGGCAAGCCAGTGGAACAGTCTCCGCGATGACGTCGTTCCGGCGAAGAATACCGAAGCGGAAACGCAGGTCAGCGGCCCCGGGCCCAAGGATGGGATGGCGCTTTTGCTTTCCAAGCCGATCCTTCTGTTCTTCCTCTTCTTCCTCATGACGTCGATGACCGCGAGCGGCGTGCACGCCTTCTTGGTGGTGGCGCTGATTGAGCTGCACGACATGCCGCTGGCGCTCGCCTCGGCGACTCTCACCGGCTACCTCATCGCCTCGGCGGCGGGAATCCTGCTCGGCGGCGTGTTCGCCGACCGCACCACCCGGCACGACCTTCAGGCGGCCCTCGCCTTCACCGTCAGCGCCCTGTTGATTCTGGTGGTCGCCGCGGCGTCGCTCAATCTGGGCCTGATGATCGCCGTCCTGGTGCTTGCGGGATTGATGCAGGGCATCGTCCGCCCGGCGCGGGACATGATGGTGCGCGGGGCCTCGCCCAAGGGCTCCATGGGCAAGGTCTTCGGCTTCGTCTCCGCCGGCATGGCCGCGGGCAGCGCCATTTCGCCGATGATGTTCGGTTTCGTCATGGACCTCGGCAGGCCCGAATGGGTGTTCTACCTGATGGTCATATTCATGGTGGTGGCGATCGGGACCGTCATGACGCCGAAGGAACCTTCCGGTGGAGCGGCCGCCGACCGGCGTAGTTAAGGGGAGGATGGGGTAGTTAAATGAGCAAACTCAAGCTGACCATCGCGACCAGCGATTACGATCATCTGCGCGACCTGGCGACGGGGCGGGTGACGGCCGAGGGCATCGACATCAATTACCTCAACTTCTCCATCGAGGAGACCTTCCACCGCTTCGCCCTGAACCGCGAGTGGGAGGTCTCGGAATTGTCGCTCGGCAAGTTCATCGCCCAGGTCGCCGGCGATAAGCCCGACATCACCGGCTTGCCCGTCTTCCCGTCGCGCATGTTCAGGCATTCCTCGATCTATCTCCGCCGCGGCGGCCCCATCACCGAGCCCAAACAGCTTGCCGGCAAGAAGGTCGGCGTGCCCGAATGGGCCCAGACCGCGGCCATCTATACCCGCGGCTGGCTGGTCCACGATGTCGGCATTCCGCTGGCGGACATCGACTGGTACCAGGGGGGGGTGAACGATCCGGGACGGACCGAGAAGGTGACGCTCTATCTGCCCGACGGGGTGAATGTCACCCCCGTGCCGGACAAATCGTTGAACCAGATGCTGCTGGCGGGGGAGCTCGACGCCATCCTCACCGCCCATACGCCGGCCGCGTTCGAGGCCGGCGATGGCGATATCGTCCGCCTCTTCCCGGACTATCGGGAGGTCGAGGAGGCCTATTACGCCACCACCGGGATCTTCCCCATCATGCACATCATCGCCGTGCGCAAGGATGTGCTGGAGGCCAATCCCTGGGTCGCCCAGAACCTTTTCGTCGCCTTCGAGGAGGCCAGGGCGCTGAGCATCGCCCGGGCGATGGAGATGACCGCCTCGCGCTATCCCATCCCCTGGGGCGCGAACATGGCGGAGAAGATGCGGGTGAAGTTCGGCGCCGACTACTTTCCTTACGGCATCGAGGCCAACCGCAAGACGCTCGACGCCGTCCTGCTCTATGCCCATGAGCAGGGTCTTTGCCCGCGCCGGCTTCAACCGGAAGAGCTCTTCCCCAAGGAGGTCGAGAGCAAGTTCAAGATTTGAGATCTCTCGCCCTGTTCGCCACAAATAAGGATATTGGCGGTGGCAGAGCAAATACTTAAGGATATTTCGTTCGAGGAATGGGTCGCACACCTGTTCGATCATGAGGTGCGGGAGCCCGAATGGCATTTCGATCTGGATGCGCCCTATTGGGGCGGCGATCCCGAAACAGCGGTTCGTTATATTACGCAACTGTTTGAAGACCCTGGCGCATATCTGGAGCATTTCAACGACGCTCAACTCAATCAGGGTCTGTGGTTTCTGATTAGCGAATCGGGCAGTGAGTACATCCATGCCGTCCTTGACGAATCCGTGCCGCTCGATTCGCGGTTGCGGTGTGTCCAGGGTATTTACTCGATCTTCGAAAAGCTATTCGCCGTCCGTTGTTCTCCCCACCTTTCCTACATCGACGAACCAGGGGCAAGCCCGCTCAATTCAGTTTGCTACATGTGGTGGGACATTTTCCCCACCTGGGGGGAGCCCGGGAATCCGTTTAGGAAAAAGCTAGACGAGATGTTCCTGAAGGTTATGGAACAGACGCTCCCGTTATCCTCCATCGCCTGTCAGGAAAGCGCGCTGCACGGACTCGGACACTGGCAGCTTACTTATCCGACCGAGACAGCCAGAATCGTCGACGCCTTCCTGTCTTCGACCCCGAACCTTCACGAAGATCTGTCCGACTACGCCAAGGCGGCGAGGGAAGGACGTGTCAACTAGACGCGCCCCTTCTTGGGCCTTTGATTTGCCGCGTTTGCGATTGATCTCTATGATGTCGGCAACGCCGTAAATGAGGGGCCGTTCAAAGAGGGCTAGGTATGGACGCAGCCACCGTCTCGGTAAGACGGGATGTCAGGATCCTCGGTATCATCGGCTCGGGCCATTTCCTGAGCCATTTTTACGTCCTTTGCCTGCCGCCGCTCTTTCCCTTCTTCAAGTCCGAGTTCGGGGTCAGTTACGCGGCGCTCGGCCTGTTGCTGAGCATCCGCTCCATCGCCAACGGCACGATGCAGGTTCCGGTCGGATTCCTCGTCGACCGTGTCGGCGCGCGGGCGGTTTTGACCACCGGCATCACGATGATGGCGGTGGGCATCGCCCTGATCTCCTTCGTGCAGTCCTATTGGGCCCTGGTCGCCCTCGTCGTTGTCATCGGTGTCGGCTCCAGCACATTCCATCCCGCCGATTATTCCCTCCTCAACGCCTCGATCGCCGGGAGCAAGATCGGCAGGGCCTTTTCGCTTCACACCTTCTCGGGCCAGCTTGGCACGGCGACGGCGCCGGTGATCATCATCTTCCTGGCCACGCTTTTCGATTGGCGCACGGCGCTGGTCCTGGTCGGGCTGGTCGGCATCGCCGTCATGGGGGTCCTGGCGACCCAATGGAACCGGATCCAGGAGGACGGCGCGACATCGAAGAAGAAGAAGACCGCATCATCCATGCCCAGCCTCGGCCCGGAGACGCTGAGGGGCAATATCGGCATCCTGCTGTCGAAGCCGATGCTGATCTTCCTCGCCTTCTACTCGATGACGTCGCTCGCCAGCGGCGGGCTCCAGGCCTTCACCGTCGTCGCCCTCGTGTCCCTGCACGACACCCCGCTCGCCGCCGCTTCCGGCGCCTTGACCGGCTACCTCTTCGCCAGCGCGCTTGGCGTGCTGTTGGGCGGCGTCATCGCCGACCGCACGACCCGGCACGACATCCAGGCCGCCCTCGCCTTCATCGCCGGCGCCCTTATCATGCTGGTGGTCGGCGGGGTCTCCCTCCACTTCACGGTGATCGTCTTCGCCCTGACCCTCGCCGGGCTCACCCAGGGGATGATCCGCCCGGCGCGGGACATGATGGTGCGCGCCGCCGTGCCCAAGGGCGCCATCGGCAGGGCCTTCGGCTTCGTCTCCGCCGGCGCCTCCGTCGGCGGCGCGTTATCGCCGGTGCTGTTCGGCTGGGTCATCGACCTCGGCAAGCCGGAGTGGGTGTTCTATCTCCTGGCCATCATCATGGTGCTTTCCATCGGGACCGCCATGGTCCCGAAAGGCACGGTAAACCGGGACTAGCGCCCCCTGGCCACGGCGTCGGCGCGGCCGGCTTCAATTAAGGGGACACCATACTTAATTCCATAGCTCCAAATTACCGAGACGGGGAATTAAGTATGGTGTCCCCTTAATTGCCTCGTTTGAGCGGAATTCGCCGCCGCCTGCCCACGGAAAGGCCCCGCCGTACCCGTTCGATCCCCCCGCTCCTCGCTGCCGTTAAGGAATGTTTCCATCGGCCCGAAGGCGTCGAACGCCTTCGGGCCGCCGTTCTCTTGGGGAAAGACGGAAAGAATAGACAAATATAAAGTTAAGATTAGTTAAAGAATATGGTTAACAACTGAGAATAATATTAACGTTATGGTAAATATTGTTAAAATATTGTTGACATTTTACTCAATAACTGGCAGAATATTAATCGTTGGTTTACTTATTCAGCGTGATCGGGGGGAGCGCGAACCTTCTCCCCCATCTTTGATCACTTTGATTGTCCTGTTTCCATTGGCAACGGCGGGTGCAGACAAAATGTCCAAGGCGGTTACAGACAGACACGGCCCCCCCGAGACGATGAGGCGGCGCCTCATCGTCGCCGGCGGCTGGCTCGTGGCCCTGGCCATCGGCTTCTTCCTGGCCCCCCCGGCGCGAGCCGCGGTCGAGATGCCGGAAGAGGTCAAATGTCTGGCGCTCACCATCTACTTCGAATCCCGTGGCGAGCCCGATGCCGGCAAGGTCGCCGTCGGCCACGTGGTGATGAACCGGGTCAACGACCCGCGCTTCCCGGGCCAGGTCTGCAAGGTCGTCCGCCAAGGCGGCGAATGGCCGAGGAACCGCTGTCAGTTCTCGTGGTGGTGCGACGGGCGCAGCGACAAGCCCAAGGACCGGCGCGCCTGGGGGCTGAGCCAGGAGCTCGCCAACGCCATCTACGCCGGCGTGTCCGAGGACCCGACCGAAGGCGCCCTTTGGTATCACGCCGATTATGTCAAGCCGTACTGGAAGAACGTTTTCGCGCCGGGCCCCAAGATCGGCCGTCACATCTTCTACCGCCAGACCGGCGACAAGGCGCGCTCCTACCGCCTCGCCGCCAAGCGGAGGCACACTCAGGTGGCAAGCAATGATGACCGCTTCACCCCGCCCGAGATCGACGCCGGCATCGAAGAATATCCCGCCGCCATAAAGCCGGCGGCGGGCGCTCCGGCGTCACACGGGAAACCGGGTGGTTCGCTTTGCTGGTTGGCGGCGGACGAAAGCGCCGGCGACGTCGGGGAAGAGGACGGTGGTTTTTTCCGCCTCGCCCTGTTCAAGGCCGCTGCCGCCATATCCGTGCCGCTCAGCTGGTTCAGCGGCGAAACCGGCGACAAAATCCGCAAGGGAGAGCTGGTGCTGGCGCGGCCGAGGCCAAGCTTCCTCGACAAGTTGCTGTTCCCGAAGAAGCGCCGCGCGCCGATACGCTGCAAGGGCGAGGACGCTTCTTCATGGACATGACGGCTTGAGTCGAACGGATCGCGACCAAGAAAACCTCCGGCACCGCGCCGGAGGTTTTCTGTTTTGACGCCTCCGGCCGTTTTAACGCCCCCGGCCGTCTCACGGCCGGCGCGGACGATACAGGCCCCTTGAATTTACGGCTTACCGTCCTTTGCCGGCTTCGGCTTCAGCCGGCTCCCGAGGGAGCGGCGCCTGATCCGCGCGATCGCCGCCGAGGGGTCCAGTTCCTGGGGACAGACGGTCTGGCAATTGAACACGGAATGGCAACGAAAGACGCCGTCATCGCTGGCGGCGAGGCTCAAGCGCTCCTCGCCCGTCCCGTCCCTCGTATCCTCGAGGAAGCGAAGCGCCTTCACCATGGCGTGAGGCCCGAGATAGGCGGCGTTGTCCCTGGCCGACGGACAGGCGCCGTAACACGCCCCGCACATGATGCAATCGACCAGGCTATCGAGGCGCGCGCGTTCTTCGGGCGTTTGCAGGCGTTCGCGTTGCGGCGCCGGCCTTCACCTCGGCCCCTTCGCCGGGCCCGCCCGTGGCCATCGCCTCATGGCGCGCCGCTCCAGGATCCCTCAGTCCTCCTCGCCTTCCCCGGCGTACTTCTTTTCCTCGGCCTGGAACGTATCGACCCCTTCGAGACGGTAGACCTCGTCGAGCGAGACGATATGGGGATCGGCGGCGGCCGTCTTCCGTTCGCGCTTGAGCGCCGCGAAGGCGTCCTGCATGCCCTTGATCGCCCCGCGCAGACCGTGATTGGCGAAGACGACGAACTTGAAGCCGGCGTCATAAAGCGCGTCCGCCGTCACCTCCTTGAACTTGGTGGGAACGACGAGCATCGGCGACTTCTCGCCCCAGCGCCGGGCGAACTCGAAGACCTCGTCCGGTGTCGATCGGGTCGAGTGGATCATGATCACGTCGGCGCCGGCATCGTCATAGGCCACGGCCCTCCGGATCGCCTCGTCCTGTCCCAGACCGGCGATCAGCGCCTCGATGCGGGCGACGACGATGAAATCGGGCGACAGCCGCGCGTCCTTGGCGGCGCGGAGCTTCGCCGCCATCTCGTCGGTGGTCTCGAGCGTCCGCTCCATGCCCTCCCACAGGCTGCAGCGCTTGGGATAGAGATTGTCCTCGATGCAGATGCCGCCGACGCCGACGCGCTCATAGGCCTTGACCAGGCGGACCACGTTCATGGCGTTGCCGTAGCCGGTATCGACGTCGACCAGCGTCGGGATGGCGGCGGAATCGCAGATGTTGGCGACGATGGGCAGGCATTCGCCCATGCCGAGGATGCCGGCGTCGGGAACGGCGTTGGCGGCGGAGATCTCGAAGCTGCTGGCCCAGACGGCGTCGAAGCCGGCGTCCTCGACCAGCCGGGCGCTGAGCCCGTTATGGGCGCCGGCCAGGATGGCGGGACCTTCGCGCGCCATCAGTTCGCGGAACGATTGGGTCATCGGACGTCCTCCCCGCGCCCTAAAGATCGAGATCGACCCAGATCGGCTGGTGATCCGACCCTTGGGCCTCGGCGTCGACCCGCATGGACTCGACCTTGCGCGCCAGATCGGCGGTGACGAAGGCGTAATCGATCCTGTCGATACTGCCGCCCTTCCTCGACATGGTGCCGCCGCCCTCCGGGTCGTTGCCGGCGGCGACCCAGCAATCGATCAGCCCGTCCAGCGCCGTGATGCGCCCGTATTTGTCGTCCATGGGGCCGCAGAGCGCCACGTATTCGGACGAGCAGGGCTTGAGGTTGAAGTCCCCCATCAGTATGGCCGAGTGCGCCAGCGGCGGCGGCGCGCCCTCGAGGCCCCAGGTCTTGACCATGCCGGGCGGACCGGTCAGCGCCGCGCCCTCTAGTTGCGCCCCGTTCAGCACCTTCTGGAGCTTGGCGATCTGGCTCAGGCGCTCCGGCGCCGACGAATGGGCGAGATGCACCGAGAAGACGCGAAGCGGCCCCGACGGCGTCTCGATCACGCCTTCGAGGGCCGAGCGGTGCATGCTGACCTGCTCGACCATCCCGAGCTTCGGCAGCGTGTGGTTGCGCGTCGCCAGAATGGGCGTGCGCGACAGCAGCATGTTGCCGAACTGGCGCCGGCGGTGGACGACGCGCCCGCTATCGTCCTTAAAACCGCCCTCGAGGTCGAGGCCGGCGCCGTATACCCAATAGTAATCCGGGAAGTTGGCGGCGATCTCCACCTTCAGGTCGGCGTTGCCGGAGCGCTCCCAGCATCGGTCCACCTCCTGCAGCGCCATGATATCGGCGCCCTCGATCTCCCGGCAGATGCGGTCGATATCGACCCGCCCGTCCTTGCCCGTGCCGTACTGGATGTTGTAGCTGGCGAATTTCATGGCGCTCCCACTCGTCCTTTTCGAATCATCGAATGCGTTGACGGAAGTTAGCGCACCTTGGCCCGGCTAGCCACGGTCAAAAGGCCGTGGCGTTCATCGCCCGATTTGCCTAATCTGGCCGGCCACGAACGCCTAATACCAAAGGCCCGCTATCCCGTCGATGCCCGAGAACGAACGCCCCCGCCCCGACCGCCCGCTTGCACGGCGCCGGCGACACGCCGCCGGCGCAAAGCCCGCCGGCCCGGCGGTCATCGAGGTCATCCGTGGCGCCATGGTCGAAAGCCGGCACCTGGCAACCATCGCCGTGGTCGATGCCAAGGGCAAGGTGGTGATGGCCGCCGGCGACATCGAGGCGCCCATCTTTCCGCGCTCGGCGGTCAAGCCGATCCAGGCGCTGGCCCTCATCGAGACCGGGGCGGCGGAGGCGTTCGGTCTCGGGGACCGGGAGATCGCCCTCGCCTGCGCCAGCCACGGCGGCGAGGCGGCGCACGTCGGGGCGGTGCTGGACTGGCTGTCTGGGATCGGCTGCGGCGAGGACGATCTCGAATGCGGCCCCCATCCACCCCTGGTCGAGGCGGCGAACCAAGCCCTATTGCGCGAAGGCCGCGCGCCAAGCGCCGTTCACAACAACTGTTCGGGCAACCACGCCGGGTTCCTATCGGTGGCCCGTCATCTCGGCGACGACACCAAGGGCTATATCGGTCTCACCCACCCGGTCCAGCAGCGCGCGCTTGGGATATTGGAGCAGATGACCGGCGTCGATCTCGCCGATGCGCCGCGTGGCATAGACGGCTGCGGCATCCCGGTGATCGGCGTCGGGCTTGGCAATCTGGCGCTGGCCATGGCGCGCTTCGCCGATACCGCCGAATTGCCCGAAGGCCGCCGGCAAGCGGTCGCCAGGATCTGCGCCGCCATGGCGGGGGAGCCCCAAATGGCCGGCGGCGCCGGCCGCTTCACCACCCGCGTCCTCGAGGCGGCGGGCGACAAGGCGCTGGTCAAGGGCGGCGCCGAGGGGGTCTATGTGGCGGCGCTGTTGGAGCTTGGGCTCGGCATCGCGATCAAGGTCGATGACGGCGCCAAGCGCGCGTCGGAGACCGTCATGGCCCATCTTCTTCGCCGCTTCGAGGTGCTCGACGATGAAACCATGGAAGGCCTCGGCGATCTCCAGGAGCCACGGGTCACGAACTTCGCCGGGGAGGTGGTCGGGCACATAAAATTGAGCGCCAAGCCCCCGATCTAGGCCCGTACCGCATTTCCCGCTTCGAGGGGTCTAGATTTGTCCCAGCGCCTTGGCGAGGGCGGCGAGGCCGGACGCCGTATCGGTTCCGAGATCGACCCGGAGCACCCGCCGGCCGCGCTGCTCGAGCGCCCCGAGATCGCCGAGCGCCTGGGCGCCGATCAGGGCGGCGAAGCCGTAATTCGTCTCCGGTATGGCGATATCGTCATCGGGTTCGTCCACCAGTTGCAGGAAAAGACCGTTATCGGGCCCGCCCTTGTGCAACTGGCCGGTGGAATGCAGGAAGCGGGGGCCGAAGCCAAGGGTCACCGCGAGGGCGAGGCGGTCACGCAGGGCGAGGCGGATGTCCGTAAGCGCCTTGGTGGTCTCCTCCGTCGGGGCGAGATAGGCCTGCAGCGCGACGTAATCGCCGGGCCTAGCCCCGCCGGTCCAGGCCGAAAGCGCTTGCATCAAGGCCTCCGGATCGCCGGTATTGATATCGATACCGATACTGGCCGCGGGGTCAGCTTCCGGCATTTCCACGCCTTTCGCCGCCGGCGCCATCGCCTGGCGCGCCAGTTCCTTGGCGATCTCGACGTCCGGCTGATCGAAGGGATGAACGCCGAGCGCCGCCGCCGCCGCCGCCACCGCCAGCTGCCAACGGAACATCTCCTGGGCAAGGCCGGTGACATCGGAAAGTTCGATCCGCACCAGCGGATGGCCGGCGGCGATGAGCGCAGACAGCAACGGCTCCTCCGCTTCGCCCGGCCCATCGCCCGCCCCCGGTCCATCGCCCGCCCCCGGTCCATCGCCCGCCAAGGTGAAGGAGACGAAGAACCGGTCATCACCGTAGACCTCCGCATCGCCGGGCGCCTCGCCCGCCACCGGAACGATGCCGACGCCGTCCTTGCCGATGCTCTCGGCGACGAGCTGCTCGATCCATGCCGGCAAAGCGTTAAGCGCGGGCGAGGTCAGGAAGGTGAGTTTGTCACGGCCCGAGCGGGCAAGCTCGGCCAACGCCGCGCCGAGCACGAGCGCCGGGTTCTCCGTCTCCGCCACCTCCGGCCCGCAGGCTTCCGCCATCGCCTGGGCGCCGGCGAGCAACCGGCGGATATCCATACCGGCGAGGGCGGCCGGCACCAGCCCGAACACCGAGAGCGCCGAGTATCGCCCGCCGACGTCCGCAGGAGCCAGGAAGGTGTTCCTGAAGCCCCGGGCGGCGGCCAGATCGGCGAGGGGAGAACCGGCATCGGTGATGGCGGCGAAACGCCGCCCCGGGCCCGAGCCAGCGCCGCCCGCGCGCTGCCAGAAGGTCCTGAACAGCGACAGGGTCTCGAGCGTGGTTCCCGACTTGCTCGATACCAGGAACAGGGTGCGGGCGATTTCGATACGCCGTTCGACGTCCGCCACCGCCTTGGGATGGGTGCTGTCGAGCACGATCAATTCGGGGTAATGCGCCCCGCCCCCCAAGGCGGCGGCGAAGACCTCGGGCGCCAGGCTGGAGCCGCCCATGCCGAGCAGCACCACGTGGCGCGTCCCCTCGGCGCAGACCTGATCGGCGAAGCGCTCGATCCCCTCGATCTGCCCCGCCATGGCTCCTGGCAGGTCGAGCCAGCCCAGCCGGTCGGCGATCTCAGCCACGGGTTCCTCGAACCAGACCGTAGGGTCCTTGGCCCAGAGCCTGCGGCCGAGCCCGGCGGCACGCCACTCCACAAGCCGCGCATCGACCGACGCGCGGGTCGCGCCCAAATCCAAAACCTGGCGGTTTAGCCGCACATCAAGAGGCAAGGGCCAGGCGCTTCGAATCGAGACCGGCGATCAGCTTGTCGAAAGAATCGGCGAAGGCGGCGACGCCGTCGATCTGGAGTCGCGCCGTGATCTCGTCGAGATCGATGCCGAGTCCTTTAAGCTTCGCCAAGTCGTCGCCGGCCTCATCGAGACCTTGATCGATGGTCCGCCTTGGGCGCCCGTGATCGCGGAAGGCATCCAGCGTCGCGATGGGCAGGGTGTTCACCGTGTCCGGTCCGATCAATTCCTCGACATAGAGCACGTCGGAGAAGGCCGGATCCTTGGTGCCGGTACTCGCCCACAAGACCCGCTGGACGTGCGCGCCCTTCGCCTTTAGCGAGGCGAAGCTATCGCCACCGAAGATTTCGCCGAAGCGGGCGTAAGCCATCTTGGCGTTGGCGATGGCGATCTTGCCCTTGAGCGCTTGGGCCTCCTCGGTGCCGATGTCATCGAGCGCCCGGCCGGCGGCGGTGTCGATGCGGCTGACGAAGAAGGAGGCGACGGAGGCGAGAGAAGCGGGATCGGCGGCGCGTCCCAGCCCCTCGATATAGGCCCCGGCCACGGCCTCGTAATGGCTGAGCGAGAACATCAAGGTGGCGTTGACGTTGATGCCCTCGCCGATCAGCGTCGCGATCGCCGGGGTGCCCTCGGGCGTCGCCGGCACCTTGATCATCACATTGGGGCGATCAACCGCCCGCCACAGACGTTTGGCCTCGTCCACGGTACCGTCCGTATCCGCCGCCAGATGCGGCGAGACCTCGAGGCTGACGAAGCCGTCGGCGCCCATCGTCCGCTCATATACCGGCGCCAGGATGTCCGCCGCCATGCGGATGTCCTCGACCGCCAGCGCCTCGTAAATCGCCTCGGTGGGGGCGCCCGGGTCGTTGCCGATCAACGCGCCCAGAGCCTGGTCGTAATCGGAGCCGCCGGCGAGCGCCTTGTCGAAGATCGTCGGGTTGGAAGTGACCCCGCTCAAGCCGTCCTCGTCGATGAAGCGTCCGAGCCCGCCGCCGGTCAGAAGGGCGCGTTCGATATAGTCGAGCCAGACCGCCTGGCCATGGTCGTTCAAGCTTCCAAGGGGGTTCATGTGGTCTCCTCTCAGGCCGTATCCTTGCCGCCGCCATAGCGGACCTCGAGCGCCGCGACCTTCTCCAGCCGGCGGCGGTGGCGCGCCTCGCCGCTGAACCGGGCGTCAAGATAACCGGCTACGAGCGCGAGCGCCAGTTCGCGGCCGATGACATCGGCGCCCAGCACCAAGACGTTGATATCGTCGTGTTCGACCCCCTGGCGGGCGGAATAGGCGTCGTGGCAGAGCCCGGCGCGCACGCCCGGCAATTTGTTGGCCGCGACCACGGCGCCGACGCCGCTGCCGCACACCAAAACGCCGCGCTCCGCCCGGCCTTCGCGAAGGGCGATGCCGACGGCCTCGGCGAAATCGGGATAATCGACGGGCTCGGGCGTCGTCGTGCCGACGTCCTCGACCTCATGGCCAAGCGCTTCGAGATGCGCCGCCAACTCTCCCTTGAGCTCATAACCCCGGTGATCGGCGCCGATGACGATCCGCACTTTCCCTTCCCCGCCGATGTTCGAACGGCCCCCCTGGTATCGGCCGGCGCGGTCCACGCCTCCACTGCGGGCGGGCTTCGTGTCCCTTGCCGCGCTTGGTCACAAATTCATGTGTGGATTATCGAGCATTTTGCATTAGATTGGTATATCCGATCGGCACACGGTATGCCCCGTCTCGATGAAAAGCCGATCTCGGGTCGATAAAAACCGGGGCTGCCCAAAAAAGAAACGAGCAATCAGGGAGCGCACAAATTTCCATCACCATCTAAACATTCCTTAAGTCGCTCCGCGTTTCCCGGCGCGGTGACACCCTTGCAGGAACAAAGCCTTAGGCGAAGCCTTGGGCGTTGGCCGTACCTGGTACGGACCTTGCTGGGTGTAACCGTCCGTGAAATTAGAAACGATATACATGGAGACAACCGATGAAGCGACGTACATTCCTCAAAAAGTCCGCTGTTGCCGGCGTTGCCGCCGGCGCAGGCGTCATCGCCGCGCCGGCAGTCGTCCGCGCGGCGGAACATTTCCGTTGGAAGATGACGACTTCCTTTCCGCCCGGCTTGCCGTTCTATCAGAGCGGACCGGGCAGCGCCGAGTGGATCGTCAAGGCCATCGAGGAGTTGTCCGGCGGCCGGCTGAAGATCAAGCTTTATGCCGCCGGCGAACTGATCCCGTGGAACGGCGGCTTCGACGCCGTCACCGGCGGCACCGTCGAGATGAATTCGGCGGTGGCCTATTACTGGTCGGGCAAGGTCCCGGCGCTGCAGTATTTCGGCACCGTGCCCTTCGGCATGAGTTTCCAGGGACAGAACGCCTGGTATTACCACGGCGGCGGCCTGGAACTGTGGAACGAGATCTACAACGATTTCGGGGTGATCGGCTTGCCCGCCGGCAACTCCGGCGTTCAGATGACCGGTTGGTTCAAGAAACCCGTCGGCTCGGCGGCCGATTTCAAGGGCCTGAAGATGCGCATCCCCGGATTGGGCGGCAAGATCTACAAGGAGATCGGCGTCAACGTGAAGCTCTTGGGCGGCGGCGAGATTTTCCCGGCGCTCGAGCGCGGCGTCATCGACGCGGCCGAATGGGTGGGGCCCTTGCAGGACCGGCGTTTGGGCCTGCACAAGGCGGCCAAGTTCTATTACACGACCGGCTGGCACGAGCCGTCGACGACGACGGAGCTCCTCATCAGCAAGGCCGCCTTCAACAAGCTGCCGAAGGATATCCAGGGGATCATTCGGCACGTCGCCCGTTCGGCCAACATCACCGCCCACACCTCGGCGGAAGCGCTGAACGGCGATGCGATGGACGATCTCGTGAAGAACTTCGGAGTCATTACCAACCCCTTGCCGAACGACGTGATCTCGCTGCTGCGCAAGAAGACCAAGGAGGTCCTCGAGGCCGGCGCGGCGGCCAATCCCGTGACCCGCAAGGTCCACGACTCCTTCATGTCTTTCAAGAAGAAGCACGACCGCTGGGCCAATCTCGGCGAACGCGAATTCGCTACTCGGGTCCGTGGCGGATAATTTACCGGCGGTCCCGTCGTTTCCGGCGGGGCCGCTTTCCCTCTTGAGACCGCACCGCTACACCGGGCCGGGCCTTGGTGCGCCAGCAAGGAGGAAGCGCCGCTTGATTGGAAATCCAACGTGATCGGTAACGGCGACTCACCACAAGAGCCGCCGCCCCAGGGCGCGCTTCTGCTCTGCTACCGGCTCGAGCGGGCGATCGACCTGATCGGCCGGGGAACCGCCTGGCTCTGCCTGTTCATGGTGATTTTGGTCGCCTTCAACGTGATCCTGCGTTACGCCTTCAGGATCGGTCCGGTGTCGCTCCAGGAGTTGGAGTGGCACCTGATGTCGCCGGTCGCGCTGATCGGCATGTCCTACGCCATGCGTCACGGCGACCATGTGCGCGTCGACATCTTCTACGACCGTTTCAGCGACAAGGTGCGAGAGATCATCGACCTCCTCGCCGCCCTGACGGCGGTGGTCATCTCCCTCGTCCTCATCAAGCTGTCGTTCAATTTCGTCTATCAGGCCTATTGGGTGGGCGAGGGATCCCCCGACCCGGGCGGCCTGCCCTATCGCTTCTTGCTGCGTTCGTTCATTCCGCTTGGGTTTGCCCTGCTGAGCCTGCAGGCGATGGCGCAAGGGATTCGCAGCTTCGTTCTGCTGGTGGGGAAGCGCTGACATGGAAGGCGAGATCCTCGCCATCTTGATGGCGCTGGGTTTTTTCGTGCTGCTGTTCGTCGGCTTCCCGGTCGCCATCGCGCTGGCCGCGTCGGGGTTGTTGTTCGGCTATCTCGGCTTCGGCATGGGCCTGTTCAATCTGCTGCCGCTGCGCATCTTCGGGTTGATGGAGAACTACACGCTTCTGGCGATCCCCCTTTTCGTCTTCATGGGGGTGATGCTGGAGCGCTCGCGCATCGCCGAGGAGCTGCTCGACGTCATCGGCCACGCCGCCGGCGGCCTGCGCGGCGGCATGGGGCTTTCGATCATCCTCGTCGGCGTCCTCATGGGGGCCTCGACCGGCATCGTCGGGGCGACGGTGGTGACGCTGGGTCTGCTGACCCTGCCGGTGTTCCTACGGCGCGGCTACTCCAAGTCACTCGCCTGCGGCACCATCTGCGCCTCGGGCACGCTGGGCCAGATCATCCCGCCCAGCCTGGTGCTGATCCTGCTGGCCGACATCATGGGCCAGGGCCTGGGCACGCTGTTCGCGGCGGCGATGATGCCCGGCCTGTTGCTCGCCGGGCTCTATGCCACCTACATGCTGTTTCTCGGCTGGCTGCGCCCCGACATGGCGCCGGCGATCCCAGTGGAGGAACGTGCGCTGATGTCGCGCGGCGAGCTCCTGGTCAAGATCTTCAAGGTGGTGCTGCCACCGATCTCCCTGATCTTCGCGGTGCTGGGCTCGATCATCGGCGGCGTCGCCGCGCCGACCGAGGCGGCTTCCATGGGCGCGCTCGGTTCCATCCTCATCGCCGCCATTGCGGGACGGCTCGACCGGCGGGTGCTGAGGGAAACGGTTCAGAACACGCTTCGCATCAGCGCCATGGTGTTCTTCATCCTGATCTGCGCCCAGGCCTTTTCCCTCGCCTTCCGCGGCCTCAACGGCGAGGTACTGATCGAGGACTTGTTCAAGCTGGTTCCGGGCGGGGTGACGGCGGACATCATCTTCATGCTGGTTCTCTTGTTCATCCTCGGGTTTTTCATGGAGTGGATCGAGATCTGTTACATCGTCCTGCCGCTGTTTCTGCCGATCTTCGCCGGCACCGATGTCGACATGGTTTGGCTCGCCATGCTGGTGTGCGTGGTCCTGCAGACCTCGTTTTTGACCCCGCCGGTCGGCTGGGCGCTGTTTTTCCTCAAGGGCGTGGCGCCGCCGGAGGTCACCAGCGGCGACATCTATATAGGCGTCATGCCGTTCGTGGGCCTGCAAGTTATCGGCCTGCTGCTGCTGTTCAATTACCCGGAAATCGCCACCTGGCTGCCCAAGGCCATCGGCTGGTAGCCAAGGTCCGATCAGAATCCGGCGGCGGCGCCATCGCCGCGCGGATCGGCGGCCCCTTCGATGAGGCCGGAGGGATGGCGCACCAGCGCGCCGGCGTGACCCATGACCTCGTCGAATTCCGCCGTCAGCTCGACATCGTGACCGGCCGCGATCAGGGCGTCGATGACGGCGCGATCGAAACGGTTCTCGATCCTGAGGCTGGTCCGGGCGTCGCCCCAGGTGCGCCCCAGTAGCCAGCGCGGCGCGGTGACGGCCGCCTGCAGGGCCTGGGCGAAGTTGACATGGCGGGTGTAAATCGCGGCCTGGGTCTGAGGCTGACCCTCGCCGCCCATGGTGCCGTAGACCATGAGGCGGCCGTCATCGAGCCCGGCCATCGCCGGCTGGATGGTGTGGAACGGCTTGCGGCCGGGCGCGAGGGGGTTGAGCGCGCCCTCATCGAGGGAGAGATAAGTGCCGCGGTTCTGCCAGACGATGCCGGTGTCCTCCAACACCACGCCCGAGCCGAACTCCCAATAGATGCTCTGGATGAAGCTGACGGCCCGTCCCTCGCCATCGATGGCGCCCAGCCAAACCGTGTCGCCCGCGCCCGGGTCCGTGCCCCACGGCATGGCCCTGGCGGCGTCGATGGTCGCCGCCATGTCGTCGAGCCGGCCGCCGTCGAGGAAGTGTTCGGGGGGAATTTTCATATGCGCCGGGTCGGTGACATGGCTGTCGCGCACCCGAAAGGCCCGTTTGGTGGCCTCCACCAGGCCGTGGACGTGATCGAAACCGTCGGCCTCGTGGCAGTCGAGGCGGTCGAAGAGCGCCAGGACGATCAGCGAGGCAAGCCCCTGGGTCGGCGGCGGCAGGTTATAGACCGTTCCGGTTTCGAGCCTGACCTTTAGCGGCGTCACTTCGATCGCCCGGTGGCGGGCGAGGTCGTCCGCCGCCACCGGGCTGCCGGCGCGCCGCAACGCCGCCGCCAATGCCCGCGCCAGATCTCCACGGTAGAAATCGTCGGTCCCGGCCTTGGCGATCCGCGTCAGTGTCTCGGCGAGCGCCGGGTTGGAAAAGACGGCGCCAACGGCGGGGATTTCGCCGTCCTCGAGGAAGGTCGCGGCGAAGCCGGGAACGTCGGCGAGTTCGGGGAGCTTGGCCACGGTGTTGGCATGCTGGCTGCCGGTCACCGGAAACCCGTTTAGCGCATAGTGAACGGCGTCCTCGAACAACCTTGCAAGGCCGAGCCTGCCCCCCCAGCGAGCGCTTAATCGCAGCGCCGCGCCGATCCCGGAAACCGCCCCGGCCACCGTATTGGCGGCGAGCGGGCCGCGTGACGGTATGGTCTCGTATCCTTGTCCCCGGTAAAGCGCGATATCCGCCGCGCCGGCGACGGCGCCGCAGGCGTCGATGCCGATGGGCGCGCTGGCGCCGTCCGAGATGAGCCAGAAATTATCGCCGCCGAGGGAATTCATGTGGGGATAGACGACGGCGATGGTGGCCGCCGCCGCGACCATCGCCTCGATCGCGTTGCCGCCCTCGCGGAGCACGCGAAGCCCGGCCTCGGCCGCCAGATGGTGGGGGGCGACGACCATCCCCCGCATGGCCCTGGGCGTCTGCAACATGGAACCGACCTCGGTGATCCGGCGCCGGATCATCGCCGTTTGGCGCCGGATTT
>Ga0209980_10000621_pt1 | contig 19409 bp, 15 predicted proteins | sample CR02metaG_FD_183611 | JGI IMG/M metagenome (GOLD analysis project Ga0209980, IMG submission 183611) | Deep subsurface microbial communities from Mariana Trench to uncover new lineages of life (NeLLi) - CR02 metaG (SPAdes) (version 2) | ecosystem: Environmental > Aquatic > Marine > Ocean trench...
GAACAAACCACGGGGTGAAATTATTCTTATTACTTATCTTAATAAATTTATCTGCTGTTTTTACTACACCACTTAACTCCTTTTCAGAGGAGACGGTTTTAGGGGAAGCAGTTAAAGAGGCTAATGAGACTCAAATAAAAGGACTTATGGCAGCGCTTGATGATCCTAATCCCCTAGTGCAGGCTAAAGCAATTAATGAGTTGGCGGAGTTAAATTATGAACCTGCACTACCTCAAATTGTGAAATTTATTGAGGGAGATAATCTTTATACCAAGTCTGCCGCTACGAAAGCGGCAGGTAAAATGGACAAGTTGACTCCTAAAATAACCGCCTTAATAATCCAAAACCTCAAAGATCCGGATAAAAGAATAAGATATTCATCAGCTACTACTATTGCCGAATACGGGAGTTTGAAAAATAATCAAATTTCACCTGTAATTGCACTCCTAAGTGATGAGGACTACAAAATCAGGCTGTCTGCTATAACTATAATTAAAAATAATGTTGAAGTTTCAAAAAAACAAATTCCACAAATTCTACAGCTAATGAAGGACGAAAATCCCGATGTGCGCTCCTCAGCAGTAAGTGCTTTAGGTAAAATGGGACCTACTGGAAAAAAGAATATAAAGTCTATCCTTGCACTTCTCAAAGATAATGAACCTATAGTTCGCTCAAGTGCGGCACTAGCCATTGGTGATTTTGGACCTTCTGGGGCAGGGTATGCTGGAGATGTAGTAGAACTACTTAGTGATCCCAACAGATATACTCAAGCATCCGCAATTAGATCTCTAGGTAGAATAGGAAAATTAAATAAAGAACAAATATTACTAGTAATCGGCTTTTTAAACAGTAGAAACAAGCTCGCAGTTATTGCTGCAATTGGAGCTCTCGGAAACATAGGCAAATCCAATAAAGAAGCCGCCGGAATGCTAGCCATAGAGCTAACGAATCCGGAGACTAAGGTAAAGACCAGATCTCTAAGGGCTCTTGGAAAAATTGGTGAGGCAGCACAGGATAAATCGCCTGATATCGCCGCATTACTAAAGAACCCAAATCCCAGGGTACGAATTGCGGCTCTAAATGCTATATCAGAAATGGGAGAGTCCGGCAATGCTCAAGCCCCAATAATTGCCGAATTACTTCAGGATACTGATCAAGATGTAAGTATTACAGCTATCCGCGTGGTAAGAAAAATGGGAGACCCTGAGGGAAACTATACAGAGATATTAACAGAGCTTCTTAAAAGTAGAAACGATTTAATGCGCATTAAAGCCTCTCACGCCTTAGGCTCGATCGGAGGCAGTACTAGTGCACAAATCCTTCAGATAGTAGAATTACTGGTGAGCAATGACATTGAATTCCGCGGCATTGCGGCATACACACTTGGCAGGCTTGGAGAAAATGCAAAAGTGGCTATACCTAATATAGAAAAACTACTTAAAAATCAAAACCCGGTTATTCGCTCCTCAGGTATTAAAGCATTTGGTAAAATGGGAGTTAATGCTACTGGGCAGGTTAACAATATTATAGTTCTTCTTAATGACCCCGATCGCGATGTACGCGCCGATGCAGCATGGGCGCTTGGAGAAATTAACTCTCTTAATGAGAATCAAATATCGGAACTGGCCCAGCTATTAAATGATGAGGATTACAAAGTCCGTTACAAAACAGCCCTGGCACTAGGAAAAATCGGCGCTCCAGCCGGCAGACATGCCCACGAGGTCTCTGAACTCCTGAAAGATCAGAATGAGCTCGTCAGCAAAAGCGCCGCCTTCGCACTTGGTAATCTTGGACCTGAAGCAACAGATCAAGCGCCCAAGATCGGCTCATTTATACAAGAGCTAAATAAGGATCAAAAAGCTAACAGAGTTAAAATTGTAGCCGGGGTGGATGCTCTGGGCAATATGGGTAATGCAGCTAAAAAGCAAGGCCCAATAGTTGCAGAGCTTCTTTTGGGTACAAACATAATTGTTCGTGCAGGCGCTGTGAGGGCACTTCAACAGATGGCCCCTCTTGAAAAAGATACGGTATTAATTATCCTCGCTTCATCTTATTTGCATCCCTTCGACACAACTGAGCTCAGGCTGCTTGCTCACTCAGCTGCAGGAGACGATCAAGACTCAGAAACTCTGATTTCATGGCTAGGAAAAAGTAAAAAGAAAACCGCAACTAAAAGAGATATTGAAAACAGCTCTCAAACTCTGAATATTCTTTTAGAAAGCTGGGGATTCACCCAATCCCACACTCAAATGCGAGATGACCTCGTGGTTGCGATATCAGAAGTAGCTAAGAGTGGCAATTGGACGAAAGAGGACATAGTGACCCTCAGAAAAGCAGAGGATACTCTTAAATCTAAAGCTTTTACGGATCAAGCTAATATCATAAGCACAAAGATCGGTGAGCTCGGAGGATAATAATCCAAAAATCCTCTGAACATGCCCTAAACTAAGATAGTCTACCGATATAATAATTCCTAATTTTCAGGTATGATTACCCAGCTTAAACGACCCAAATGACGCTATAGGTCTTTGAATAAATCCTTTTGTCTAGCGGTCTGTTCACATACACCAGAATCTCAGGATATTAAATGTTCGGCAAAAAGATATATTACGGATGGTACATTGTAGCAGCCTCGCTATTTATTATCATTCTTGACGGTCTTTTACTTTATTCCTTTGGCGTCTTCCTGCCCTACATCAATGACGAATTTGGATTGTCTCGTGCGGAGGGCTCATCGCTATTTGCATTTAGATCGCTCATTTTAGCCCCAGGGTTTATCATTGCGGGCCGACTCATTGATAAATACGATCCAAGAATAGTAATTTTTTGTGGGGGATCAATAGCAGCTCTTGGCATGATCCTTTCTGGATTTGCCACGAATATGTGGCAGCTGATATTGTTCTACAGTGTGTTTGTCGGAATAGGCGATACCGTCCTTTATATTACTTGCGTTGCTGTTATAAGCAGATGGTTTACAAAAAGAAGAGCTTTAGCAATTGGTATTATTACAACAGGCGTTCCTTTAAGCGGATTAATAACCAACCCCTTAACCGCTTCTCTTATTAACAACTTTGGCTACAGATATGCGCTTTTTTCCCTGGGCGGGATCATGTTAGTCACGCTCTTGGCGGCATTTGTACTGAGAGGATATCCAAAAGACTTAGGTCTTAAACCCTATGGAGAGGAAAACAATGAAGATGATGTTGCCTTAACAAAGGGAGTGAACACAAATAACTATAAAAAAGAGTGGACAGCCCTTGAGGCAATCTCTACACCTAATTACTGGATAATGTATGTAATGTATACTCTGGCCTTTATAACGTTCCTTATCATAGTCACCCAGTTCTACAACTTTGAACTCGATCTTAATATCTCAGCAATAGCTGCCGCAGGCCCTGCAGCGGCAATAGGTCTTGGAAGCATCATAGGTAGAACTATCCTAACTTCTTTATTGGCAGAGGTACTAGAATACCGAAAGGTCCTATTTGTATGCCTCGTGGCACAGGGAAGCTCAATTATACTTCTTCTGACATTTGATCAAATCTGGGCATTTTATCTGTTCGGAGTATTGTTCGGGTTCTTTTACAGTGCAATTGTACCTATCTTCCCTACTCTATTGGCAAAGTTTTACGGCTTAAAAGCAATGGGAGCCATCTACGGTATATTCGGCACTTCCTACTCGCTTGCGGCAATCGGAGCCCCGATTCTCGCCGGATATGTTTTTGATATAACCGGCAGCTATTTCTATCCGTTTCTTTTTGCCATATTCTGCTGCTATTTAGCCGCAATAGGCGCTTTTTTGATTAAAGACCCTGTATACAAACCTAAACCAATTGATACTGCTGTTTAATTTTGCCGCTCCTATTAAGTACTATAGACTTTTTTTATAATAATCTTTATTTGCTGACTAATATTGAGCATCTGAAACGACAATAATGAGCAGAGAAACCATTCGATATATTAGAGCGGAAGGGCAAAAGGTCCATCAAACCTTAGATAGAGAATTCTATTTAAACTTTGCCGGACTAAAAAGTAAAACCGATATTACGGGAATACTTAAACCTTACCAAGACCTGCTCGAACCAGAGATTTTTTTATCTTTAAGAGAAACCAGGGTCCATAACGAGGAAGATAAAAACGGGATAAACCTTCTGTTAAGTTTTCTGGCCAAAATTATCCTCTTAAGTAAAACCTCCCAATTAAAAGATAGCATTTTAGATATCGAAGCGTCATCTATATTCAGTATAGATAAAACTAAAATCCCCTTCAGATCATCTAAAGCAGCACTATTAACAAAATCCAAGAAGCAGGAAATACAGGAGATCGAAAACAAGAGAGGAGCCATCCTATCAAAACTTAATCAGCTTTATTTAAGGCAATACGCATATAAACAAAAAGACTCCGATGACTTAGGCTTTTCAAGTTACTTGCACATGTATGAAGTAATTGAGGGACTTAACACCTCAGCGCTCGTAGAAAAGGCAAAAGAATTTATTAGAGATACAGAATATATTTCAAGAGATTTATTAAAGTGGTTTTTCCTAAAACGTATGGATATAAAGCTTAAAAACGCAAACCTGACCGATATGTTTTACCTCATTAATTCATTTGAACTAGGATCGCTTCCAAAAATGGATCCCCTCTCTATGGCAAAAGCTCTATTAGCTGAAACAGGTTTAAACCCACAAGCTAAAATAAAGTTTGACAGAGAGAAGAGAAAAGGACATGTGGCAGGCAGCATATGCTATACCTCAAATCCCGGAGTCGAGATTTTAATCTCTACCAACCTTCAAGGTGGCATATGGGATTACGAATCATTTTTAGGGTCTTTCGGCAGGGGTCTGAGCTATGGGTTCACAGAGCGGGACGATTATTTTGAATATAAATATTTGAGAGAAAAATCTTTTTTGAGAATTTTCTCAGAGTTGTTTAAGAACCTTATTTTTGAGCCTGCATGGATCAAAAAACACTTAAGGCAAGATGTAGCAAATGACTTCCTCCAATTTTTATATTTAAGACGGCTCATGTTAACAAGAATTCTTTCTGCCAAGCTCATATATGAAATAGGGTTTTATCAAGGACAAGATAACAAGGCTGAAACGTATAAAGAAATCATGGAGATTGCTACCCACAGTAAGGCGAGCAAGCACGATTATTTGTTTGATATCGAACCTCACTTGAGCTCGGCAGACTCTTTTAAAGCCAGCATTATTGAGCCCCAGCTAAGGGCATATTTAATAGAAAATTTTGATGAACAGTGGTGGAGGGTAAAAGAAGCCGGCGAGTTCTTAGTTGAAATATGGAGAACGGGCGGAAGAACATCAATCAAAAACATATCAGAGAATTATGGGTTTGGAGGTACTGATATTACTAAACTGTCTCAAACTTTTGAAGAAGTATTAGGCTAAGACCCCAGATATTTACAAACTCCAAACCCAAGTTAAGAAAAAACTATCCTTGATCCATATTCTACGGATTTAAAATTACTTTTCCAAACTGACTTCTATCCTCAAGCATTTTCTGAGCTTGCGCTGCTTCAGACAAAGGAAATGTTTTGTCAATGACCGGTTTGAATCTGTTAAGAGATACAAGATTGATCATATTTGTTAAATTTTTTCTAGGGGCGTTAAATACCGTAACACCCAGTACAGACAAATCCCTCATAATTATGGGACCAAAATTAAATGTTGTCTGTCCTCCGCCTACTACTCCAATAAGGAGAATTCTTCCCTTTGGCTTTAGCGATTTCAGATTATTTTCCCAGGCCGAGGCTCCGACCTGGTCAAATATGAGGTCTACTCCTTTTCCTTCGGTTATCTTTTTAACCTCTTCTGAAAAATCAGAAGTATTATAATTTATCGTAGCGTCAGCCCCAATCTCTTTTACCTTCTCAAGCTTCTCATCACTTCCTGCTGTTGCAATTACGTATGCCCCGCCTCCCTTGGCAACTTGAACCGCAGCGCTCCCCGTACCGCTCCCGGCCGCATGGATTAGAACCGTCTCGCCTCTTTGCATCCCTCCCCTTTCATATAGACCATACCATGCGGTTACAGAACAAACCGGAAGAGTGCAGGCATCATCATAAGACACCTCATCGGGAATAGGAACCACATTTGCTCCAGGTACTTTGACGTACTCCGCAAATCCGCCGTGAAAGTTTACTCCCATCACCGAAGGTCCCTTGGGTGTTTTTACAGTCGGGTCTATAACTACTCGGGTTCCAGGACTTAAATTCGTTACGTTCTTCCCAACTTCCTCCACATCTCCCGATGCATCAACACCACCAATATGAGGAAGCTCCACAGGTCTTGGGGATTTCCCAGCTCTGAGCCTTAAATCCAGGTGATTTAATGAAGCTGCCCTTACGCGTACCAGGACTTCATCATCCCCTATTTCAGGTGTCGGCACATCTTCATACTTAAGCACATCAACTTCCCCAACTTCATGATAACGAATCGCTTTCATTACTCGGCTCCTATTTATAATAGATTTTATTTTTTTTAACTCCGAACATTTTACTACATCTAAAGAAAAACTGTAGTCTAAGATATAAATTTGACTGATACAGAGGGTTGTTGAACATATAAATTTAATGAGGTAGCCTTTGATAATAGGCCCTGGAGTAATTAAAGGATTTTGAAAAATTATGTTTGGAATCGGCACAAGTGAAATACTAATAGTTCTCGTAATAGCATTACTCTTGCTTGGACCTAAAGAAATACCCAAGATAGCACGAACTCTTGGAAGAGGGTTGAGAGAACTTGAGAGAGCAAAAGACGAATTAAAACAGTCGATAGAGTTTGAAGACGAAAAAGACGAAGCGGATTCTCAAAAAAATACAGAAAGCAAAGAGAAATCGAATAAAGATTCCAATTCCTCAGATGACCTAAACAATCTGCCATCAAAACACATCTAAATCGCAGACATAAACATACTTAAATATTAGAGTTCACATATGAGCAAAGCCGTAGTTTTCGAATACTACCCTGATACCTCAATAATAAAATTACACCTCCCAAGCGGAGATGAAAGAGAAATAGAAATAAATCCCGGTTGGTCGTTTGGAAAAGGAAATCATCCAACCACAAAGCTATGCATTAAGGCTCTTGAGAACTTATTTAAGAACGAACAAATTGAGAGCGTGCTCGACGTGGGATGCGGAAGCGGTGTGCTTTCTATTTCCGCAGCTGCTCTTGGGGCAAAACAAATAACCGCAGTCGATATAGACAACATAATCATTCTGGAAGCAGAATCCAACATAGAGAAAAACGGGTTCTTATCTATTACGGAGATAATCCTAGGATCAGTTGAAGATGTAGCTGGAGTATTCGATTTAGTTGTGGCCAATATATTGATCAGATCAATACTAGCCATAAGTGAAGAGCTAAAAAAGAGAGTGAAATCCAGAGGGACAGTTCTACTCTCCGGAATTAAGAATGAGGAAAAAACACAAGCTATCAACAAATTTTCGGACCTCGGTTTTTATCTACAAGAGGAATTTGAAGAAAGAGAGTGGGTGGCATTAGTCTTGAAGAATTCAACCAATGATTCTGAGTAAAAGATAACAACTCTAAATTAAACTTCACGATGCTCTAAAATGCCTGTCCAATACTTATAAAGAACTGTATTCTTGTAATTCCAGGCTCCGGATTAAGTGCGTAACCCACATCAAATCTCACAGGACCAATAATCGTATCATACCTAAGCCCTAACCCCGGAGCGTATTTTATATCTTGAAGAGGAAAGCTCCATTCATCAGTATAAACATTACCATAGTCCAGAAAAGCTACACCGCCAAAATCTCCATAGATTGGGTATCTGACTTCGAAACTGCCTACAAGAAGCGAGTTACCCCCAAGAGGATCATTATTCCTATCCAAGGGCCCAAGTTTCTGAAACGGGAAACCTCTCATGCTCGTGCTACCACCGGCAAAGAACCTCTTAAAAATAGGGATGTCTAACGTTTGGGTTGAACCAAATGGTTGAATAACACCAATGGTGAATTTTTTTGCGAATACAACATCTCGGTACTCCTTATATCCCCTAAGTTCTATTGTTCCTTTTAAGTAATTTACGTCAGAGCCTAAAGCACTAAATGAAGACTCAAGCCCTGTGGAAACAACGGTACCACGGGTAGGGTTTAGAATATTGTCAGTAGCGTCTCTTTCAAACCCGAGGTTAATAAAGGTAAGAAAGAAATTTTCTCTGCTTCTCTCCTCAGGTGTTCTAGTAGCGCTGTCCTCTATTTTTGAAAACTGCAAATTTAAAGAGCTGAAAACAGAGTAATATTTCCAGAAATCTTTTGTTAACGCCGCCGTTGTAAGAAAACTTCTCCCTTTAAAAGAAGGTACGTCATCTCTTTGGAAATTAAGGGTACCTGAGAGCTCAGAGTCCTTGCCCACTATATAAGGCTGTATCACAGATGTCTCGACTCTCTGAGTGATAAAAGAAAATTTACCCGAGACCTCTAGTCTTCTACCTCCTCCAAAGAAGTTTCTTTGAGTCCATATGACCTGTCCTCTAAGCTTATCTTCTGTCCCGAAGCCTCCTCCTATTTTTACCGAGCCCTGCTTTCTTTCTTTGACCACAATGGCTATATCCGCAATCTGTTCTTCATCATTATAAACAGGGTCTATAACAACTGATCTAAATAGACCCAACTGAAATATATTTGCTTGCGTTTCATTTATTTTGCTTAAAGAGAATATTTTCCCTTCTTTAAAATCTGCCTCTCTTTCGATAATGTAGCTTGCTACTTTCTCATTACCCTCTACCTTGATTACTCCGAATTTATATATTAAGCCCGGTTTAACGACAAATTTTGCCCGGGCCCATTTTTCCCTTCTATTTACAAGGGCCTCGCCTTCAATATCCGATTTTGGGTACCCTCTATTATAAAGAATCTCGGAGATAATACCTTTGGTTTGTTGGTATCCGTTAGGGGAAAAAGTCTCATCAACTTTAAGTGGTACGGCGTCTGTAATCTGCTTCTTAATTTCATCACTGAGATCACCCTCTATCTTAAGATCAATATCAGTCAGTATTATGGGTTCGCCCTCTTCAATAGTTATTTTAATTTCTACCCTAGTTTCATTTTTATTATATTTAAGCTCATAAGTAGCTTTAGCATCGTAATATCCATTGTTAGCATAAAGTCTCTGGATCCTTATCATATCGTCCTTTAGAACTTCTTCATCAAAAGGAGGCTTCTTTACCCAGAATTTAATAGAAGGGAAGTCAGTACCTATAATTCGCTCAATCTGTTGTTTTGTTACTACTTTCGCTCCCTTAATTTTTACCTTTGAAACACGGACGTTTGGTTCATCAGGAGAAGTAGACTCAGAATCCTTAGTTGCAGCAGAACTGTCCGATGAGCCTTGTGGCTGTGACTCTTTTTTATCAAGGATCTCATCTAGAGCAGGGGGGATGTCATTCTCTTCTTGCTGAAGGGAAGTATTGTCCTCAAATTGCTGCTCCACATCCTCACTCTCTTGAGAGAATGACGTAATAGAGAAGTTAATAAACAAGAAGAAAAGCAGAGGGAACAGTAAGTATGTGGCAGTATATTTTATCATATAGAATACGCTTACGATTTCTTTCTTGATTTACCAATGAGAAATAAAACTTTTATTATGCTGAGCTTAACTTAATATGCAACATATTACCACAAATTTAATTCTATATATCTAACAATTCCAGCGAATTAGCTATTTATTTCTTCACGGGGTTGACAATAACAGAACAAAGTCTTTATACTCCATTATGGCTGGTTGATCTCGTTTGACAAATACATTTTGAGAAAGATATATAGTACAAGAAAGCGACTATGGAAAAGCTAGGCGGCCTTTTTAATCCGAGTTCTCCAGAAATGGAGGCTATGGCAGATTTAACATTCTACATAATTGCTATATCGATAGGAATACTGGCAATCATAGTAGTTGCTGTTACTTACATCATAATTCGCTATAGAAAAAACCCTAACGATAATAGTGAACCCTATCAAAATTTTGGCGATTTACGCTTAGAAATAGTTTGGACGCTAATCCCTATAGCAATTGTAGCTGTTCTATTTCAACTTACTTGTAGTACAATGAGGGCTGTCGATCCGCCGATACAAGATCACGAAACAGATATTGTCATAATAGGGCATCAGTGGTGGTGGGAAATCTATTACCCCAAATCAGGCGTGATAACCGCCAATGAAGTACACATGCCCGTGGGCAAAAATCTCCTCCTTCGAATAGAGTCAATTGATGTAATACACGACTTCTGGGTTCCTGAACTTGCAAGGAAAATCGACGCCGTCCCCGGGCACCCTAACCATATGTGGATATCGGCTAGCAAGCCCGGAGTATATCTGGGCGCTTGTTCGGAGTTCTGCGGTACTCAACACGCTAATATGCGAATAAGGGTTATTGCCGAAACCGAAGATGAATTTAACGAATGGCAAAAGCAAGAGTTCGTAATCCCGAAAACTCCTAGAGCAGGAATTGCGGGAGAGGGGGCTGAGCTATTCAAGACAAAAGCTTGTATGAACTGCCATACCATACTAGGTACTCCAGCTGCTGCACGTATAGGGCCTAATTTGACCCATCTTAATAAGAGACAAACAATTGGGGCTGGTGTGCTCACAAATAGCACTGAAAACCTGACTAAATGGCTTACTAATCCGCAGAAATATAAACATGGGGCACTTATGCCCAATATGAAACTCACGCAATCTGAAGTAAACCAATTAGTCGCATATTTGGAGGCTCTAAATTGAGCACAAGAATCCCTATAGTTCCTGAAAATGTAAAACCCCTGCCAGCGCTTAAGGAAAACGAGGGGATGTTAACCTGGGTAGCTTCTATTGACCATAAACAAATAGGAATTATGTACATCATTGTATCTATGATTTATTTTCTAATTGGCGGGCTTGAAGCTCTGCTAATACGTACTCAACTTGCTCAACCAGAAAACGCTTTCCTTTCTCCCGAAGTATTCAACCAAATGTTCACTATGCACGGAACTACGATGATATTCTTCGTTGTTATGCCTCTTCTAATCGGTATGGGAGTATACTTGGTTCCGCTTATGATTGGAGCGAGGGACATGGCTTTCCCCCGCCTTAACGCTCTTAGTTTCTGGCTGGTTGTTTTTGGAGGGATTCTTCTGTACTACAGCTTCTTCACTCAGAGCGGCGCGTCTGAAGTCGGATGGTTTGCATATGCCCCTCTTAGTGAAAAGCCTTTCTCCCTAAACAAAGGCCCTACATACTGGGCACTGGGCTTACTTGCAACAGGTATAGGGTCCATTGCCTCGGGATTAAATAACATTGTTACGATCTTAACTTTAAGAACAGCTGGCATGACCATGCGGAGACTTCCGCTTTTCGTATGGATGATACTTGTAACCTCGTTCCTTATAATCTTTGTTTTTCCTATAATCGCCTCCGCATTCTCAATGATGCTTCTTGACCGTCTTCTGGGAGCTACATTTTTCACTCCTGCACACGGCGGCTCGGCAATACTTTGGCAGCACTTTTTCTGGGGATTCGGACACCCTGAAGTCTATATTTTAGTTCTACCCGCATTCGGAATCATTTCAGAGGTAATCCCCGTTTTTTCACGGAAGCCCATCTACGGGTATGAATTCATTGCAGGCTCAACGGTCGCTATCGGGCTGTTAAGCCTGGGAGTATGGGCTCACCATATGTTCGCAGTTGGTCTGGGCAATGTTGCAAACGTTTATTTTGCATTGGCAAGTATGCTTATTGCAATCCCTACAGGTATAAAAATTTTGAACTGGATTGCTACGATGTGGGGCGGCAAAATCTGGTTTGCAACCCCTATGCTCTTTGCGACAGCTTTTATTATTGAATTCGTAATAGGTGGCCTTACGGGAGTTGCCATAGCCTCAGTTCCTATAGACTGGGTAGTAACTGACAGCTATTTCATTGTAGCGCATTTCCACTATGTCCTATTCGGAGGCTCTATATTTGCAATATTTGCAGGTGTTTATTATTGGTTCCCAAAATTCTCGGGGCGTATGTTGTCAGAGACCATTGGGAAGTGGCATTTTTGGCTTACGGTAGTAGGATTCAACATGACCTTTTTCATTCAGCACTTTCTTGGAGTCATGGGAATGCCGCGGCGTGTTTATACGTATCACGATTTTCCATACTGGGGATCAATGAACATGATATCTACGATTGGTGCTTTTGTACTAGCCATATCTGTAATCATCTTTATGTGGAATGTAAGATATAGTTTAAAGCACGGCAAAAAAGCTCCGGACAATCCATGGAACGCATGGACTCTGGAATGGGCTACTACTTCACCTCCGGCTGTACATAACTTCGATTTAGTGCCCCCTGTACGGGGAAGGCGACCTCTATGGGATCTTGCGCATCCGGACAATCCTGATGAACCGAACGCGAAGATAGTTTAGGAGTAATCATAATGGCAAATAACAAAATGTTGATAAAGTTTTTCATAGCTTCAGAGTCTATTTTCTTTGTCATGCTGATCCTTGCGTACATAAATTTTCACGGAAGCAACGTTGAAGGGCCGAACGCGGTAAACAGCTTAAACCCCTTGAGGACTGGGATTTTCAGCCTCTTTCTTTTAGCAAGCAGCCTCTCAGTATGGCTCGCTGGTAGAAGTCTGGTAACGAAAAATCATTTCATGATGAAGATATGGATATTGGTAACAATTATACTGGGTGCGGTATTTATATACGGGCAGGCAAGTGAATGGCTGGGTTTAATTGCTCAGAACATAACAATAAGCAGAAATGTATTCGGCTCTACATTTTTTACACTGACCGGATTTCACGGTTTTCACGTATGCGTAGGACTGCTTATGTTGTCAATCCTACTGGGTTTGGCAATGTTCGGGGACTTTAAGGGGCCAAAGTCGGATGGAGTGGAATGCGTTTCGATTTACTGGCATTTTGTAGACGGAGTTTGGATAGTAGTTTATTCGGTTATTTATCTCTGGGCGTTTTTATAATAGAAAGAAGAGGATAACATTATGAATATATGGCAAGTATTGAGTTCAACATGGAATATGGAGCCCTGGGTTTTAATATCCGCCCTGGCTCTCTTGGTTGGATACGGAATTGCTACAGGGTTTAAACTCACAAAGCTATCCGCTTTATATATCTCAGGCTTATTAATCTTTGTATTAGCGCTGGTATCACCTCTTGATTTTTTAGGAAGGACCTATTTATTCAGCGCCCACATGATGCAGCACATCCTGCTTCTGCTTGTAGTGCCTCTGCTGCTTCTTTTAGGAATTCCCAAAGCTTTGGCTGAAAAAGCTCTAAAAATAGAGCCGATTGGTTCAGTCATGAGAGTTTTGGGAAACCCTGTTGTAGCCTGGTTCTTCGGCGTAGGAGCTATGTGGGTGTGGCACCTACCCTCTTTACACGATACTGTACTGGCAAACGATAGCCTATACATAGCTCAGCAAATAAGCTTTGTATTAATCGGCATGATATTCTGGTGGCCTGTATTTGCGCCTGTTGAATCAAGGAGACTCTCTCCTCTGGTTTCAACACTTTACTTATCCTCAGCGTGCCTGGGATGCACAATTTTAGGAATGTTAATTACATTTGCAGGGGCGGGGCTTTATACTGCATATCTTAATCCGGTGGATTCAATTGGAATTCTGCCGTTAATCAGGGAAGAGCTGTGCTTAACCCCTGGGGTAGACCAGCAGATTGGCGGCCTTACAATGTGGGTACCGGGGTGCCTTATCTATCTGACTGCAAGCATGGTAACTATAGCAAGGTGGTACGGGGCGTCTGAAGATTATGAATTAATATCTGATTCCGGGACGGATGGACTGGTTACAGCCACTTCACAAGAAAACAAATGAAGGTCATATTAACTACAAATATTAAGGAGATAACACAATTTGAGTAACGGTAGCGAATTCACGGCTCTTGGAAGTGGAACCCCAAGCGGGGATTCTCACACCACCAACACTAGTCCGGCAAGTGGAAATATCCCCAAAGGTTGGCACAAACCTTTACCCGAACAATTACCTAAAGCAGGATATTGGCCTGCCATTATGGCTCTGGGAATAACCTTTATGCTCTGGGGGCTAGCTGTTGGGTTTAACGAAGTTGTCAGCACTATTATTATTTTATTTTTCATAGGGCTGATTTTATTTATTTTAGCATTGATAGGATGGATAGGAGACTTAAGAGATGAGCGAAAAGACCAAAACGAGTGAAGAATGCAGCCGTAGGCAGTTTTTCACTCATATCAGTATAGCTCTGGGGAGTATAGCAGCTGTAATGGTTGGTATACCTATCGTAGGCTCTATACTTGCTCCAATAGTTAAAAAGCCAAGACCAATATGGAGGCCTGTGGGTGAACTGAAGAGTTTTACAGTTGGAGATATCGTTAAGGTGTCATTTATAGATTCATCCCCTCTCCCCTGGGCGGGCGTTACTGCTGAGACGGCTGCATGGCTTCATCGTAAGGGTCAGGAAGAATTTACTTGTTTTGCTGTAAACTGCGCTCATTTAGGCTGCCCTGTGAGATGGGTAGCAGGGGCAAAGCTCTTTATGTGCCCTTGTCACGGTGGAGTATATTACGAAGACGGTTCAGTAGCTGCAGGACCTCCTCCGAGAGGTTTGTACAACTACCCTGTAAGGCTGCATAATGGTCAAGTAGAAATATTAACGAGCCCGATACCAATTACGACGATATAAATGACAAATGATAATGTTTCGAATCAACTCAGATAGGGAGTTCACTTAATGGGATCTTTAAAACGCGCCTGGTTATGGTTTGAAGACCGCACTGGGCTTATGGGTGCAATCGGTCCTATAATAAAACACCCGGTGCCCGCTAACTCTGCATCTTGGTTTTATGTTTTTGGAAGCGCAACACTTTTTGCTTTCATGCTCCAAGTTGCAACAGGTGTAGCTCTCGCATTCATGTATGTGCCTTCTGCCGGGGAAGCCTATCAAAGCCTTCAGTACATAACCGACCAGACTACATTTGGAAGAATTGTAAGGGGTATGCACAATTGGGGCGCGTCCGCAATGATACTGCTCTTAGGCATACATATGATACGTGTATATATGACCGCGTCATATAAATTCCCTCGTGAAATGCATTGGATTTCAGGAGTTGTGCTCTGGGCTCTGACCGTGATAATGGCATTTTCCGGTCAAGTGGTCAGATGGGACCAGACAGCCGTCTGGTCAATGATAGTAGCCGCCGAGCAGGCGGGCCGAATACCGTTTATAGGAACATGGGTAGCTGATTTTCTCATAGGCGGGGGAACTATAGGAGCGGCTACTCTTAGCCGTATGTTCGCCTACCATGTATTTATCGTGCCCGCATTGCTATTTTTATTTATCGGTTTTCATCTATATCTTGTTATTAAAAACGGTATATCCGAATTTCCCCAAGCTGGCAAACCGGTGGATCCAAAGACTTATAGGGAAGAATACAAGGCTTTAGTTAAGAAAAAAGGTATTCCATTCTGGCCTGACGCCGCATGGCGGGATATGGTTTTTGGATTTATTGTTATTACGACTATACTCCTTATCGCTATAATTATAGGGCCGCCTGCTCTTGGTCCTCCGCCCAACCCTTCAAATCTAGATGCTCTTCCCGTACCGGATTGGTATTTTATATTCTATTTCGCGTTCTTAGCTTTAATGCCGCCCGCGATGGAAACATACTTGATGGTGTTCGGTCCACTTCTTGTAGGAGCACTTCTATTCTTTCTACCATTTATTTCAAACAAAGGAGAGAGAAGCCCGCTTCGCCGTCCTTGGGCAGTTGCAATAGTTGCACTTACAATAGTCAGTATTTCAGGGCTCTGGGCAATTGGCATTTCTTCCCCATGGTCACCGCATTTTGATGCTAAGCCTTTGACTGTGGAGATAATTGGTGCTGATAGCGGCCCCATCTATAGAGGCGGCATGGACTTCAACGAAAAGGGATGCCTATACTGTCACACTATTTCAGGGCAGGGAGGCTTAAGAGGCCCTGACCTGACTTATATCGGCGATAGACTATCGGCTGATGAACTAACTTGGCGTATCATGAACGGTGGGCTCAATATGCCTGGATTCGGGGGAACTCTAACGAATAAGGAGTTAAGCGACCTTGTGATCTTCCTTAAATCCCGTACAAAGGAGCATTAGGAAGCATTATCTTCAGGCGGCGATTGACGCCCTTTCATAAGAAACTTAAGCTGTATAATGTCTTTTGGAAGGAAAATATCTAAGAACCAATCGATTGATACTCTAATTTTTCTATCCCATCCGGGTAGTTTTCCAAGATAAATAGCTCTCCACATGAGCCATGCAAAAAATCCTGAGAACTTAAAACCTTTAATTTCAGCTACAGCAGACCTGTGACCTAAAGGGGCAAGCATACCGATAGTCTGGAAGACGAATGGTCTTTTATCCTCATCCTTCTGGTTTATGGCTGCCGCTATATTATGTCCCACACGCGCTCCCTCTCGAGTGGCGTGCTGTGCTGTAGGTGGATAAGGCTTCCCGGTATTCGAATCAGGAATTAACGCGCAGTCTCCGAGTGCCCAGATACCAGGGTGATCAGGAACTTCCATATATTCGTTTACTTCGATTCTACCCCTCTTATCGGCAAATGGTAGTGCTGCTATTACCGGTTGCGGGGCAGTGCCAGCAGCCCATATGGCAGTATGAGTCTCTATCTTTCCGCCGTCTTGAATTTCCACTGATTCAGGAGTAACACCGGCTACTCTGGTTTGCAGACTAAATTCAATACCCCTCTTCTTAAGCAAGTTAAGACCATATTCTGCAAGGCCCTCACTCATTTCATGCATTATCCTATCTCCCGGATCAATTACTATAACTTTTACCTCTTCTGCTTTAACATTTTTATAAAATCTTCGGCTAAAGGAGACAAAATCGTTAAGCTCAGCAGCTACTTCAATACCCGTGTAGCCTCCGCCAACCACTGCAAAAGCAAGTAAACGTTTTCTTACTTCAGGGTCCTGCTCTAAATCCGCCCTTTCAAACATATCGATAATATGGCTCCTTAGAACCATAGCATCTGCGAGATTTTTAAGCGGGAAAGAATTCTCCTCTGCTCCAGGGATATTGTGGTAACCCGTCATAGATCCCATAGCTATTACAAGGTAATCATATTCCAGATTAAAAGTTTCACAGCTATGAAAATGATAGCAGGAAGCTATCTTTTTATTCAAGTCGATACTTTGAACTTCAAGCTCTTTAAATGTGACTCTCTTAAGACATTCTCTGAGCGGAATAACCACATGTTTGGCCTCTATACTACTCGACACCACTTCAGCGAGCATAGAAGTAAAAACAAGGTAGTTATCCTTACTAACTAAGGTTATCTCTATCTCATCATTCTCAGAAAAGATATTCTCAAGAGTTTTCGCAACTTCTAAACCGGCGAATCCCCCCCCCAAAATCAAGACACGCTTAGAAGTTTTTTCAGGCATTCGGGTTTAGCCCTCCCTAAGAATCTTGGCATTAAGTATTTGGAGTATATAGTGTAAAAGTCCCGCCTCTCTACGCCCACTCTTGAATTGTCCCATGAAACACAATTGCTTGTCAATAAAACCCGAATTAAAATTCACATTTACTCTAACATCATCTAATGCCACGTGTATTCTAACTAAAGCTTAAACAATGAGTATGCCTATTCTTTTTGGCCTTCATTTTTATCGTCTTTTCTAATTCTTAAAGCTGCGTAGATAGTATTATTGCCGCGTTTGACTAGAAATAATGCCGTATCTCCCGGCTTTACATCCTCTAGTACGGCTGAATAATTGGCTAGAGTATTTATAGGCTTCTTATTGATCTCTAAGATTATATCCCCGGGTTTAAGACCTGCATACCCTGCAACACTGCCCTGGTCGACATCTGCGATTATTACTCCCTCATCATGATCGATATTAAAACGTTTTACAATTTTAGGAGTTAACTGCCTTACAGTAAGCCCCAAACTCTTTCGAACCTCATCTTTGACTTGAGCTTCTTGGTCGGGAAATTCTTCTAGCTTTACTATCATGTTTTTCGTTTTACCGTCTTGAATAACTTTTACATTCACCTCTGTCCCGGGAGGTGTCACTGCTGCCATATTAGTAAGGTCAGATACATCATTAACTTTTTGACCATCATACTCTACTATAACGTCTCCTCTTATAATCCCGGCTTTCTCAGCTGGGCTATCAGGAGCAAGATCGCTTACCAAAGCCCCCTCATCCTCATTAAGGCCAAAACTTAAAGCGATTTCCGGCGTTACTTTCTGAACGTAAACCCCAAGCCATCCCCTAACAACCTTCCCGCCAGATTTAAGCTGTTCTATGACAAATTCCGCCAAATCTATAGGTATTGCAAACCCTATACCCTGTCCCCGAGCGACTATAGCCGTATTTACTCCTACTACTTCTCCTTTTAAGTTAAAAAGAGGGCCGCCGCTACTTCCGGGATTTAGAGACGCATCAGTCTGAATAAAATCATCATATGCACCAAGCCCTAGAGAACGCCCCTTTGCGCTTACGATTCCAGCCGTAACTGTATAGCCCAATCCAAACGGATTACCGATGGCGATGACCCAATCTCCGATTCTAAGATTATCAGAGTCACCAAAGTGAACCTCTTGAATTTCCTGATCCGGTTCAAACTTTAATACAGCGAGATCAGTCTTTGGGTCCTTACCAACAACCTTTGCTTCATACTTATCACCATTTTGCAAAATAACTTCTATATCGGAGGCTTTATCAATAACATGGTTATTTGTTACTACATATCCGTCTTTGCTCATAATAAACCCTGAACCGAGACCTTGTCGTTTAAATTCTTGCTGAGGGGAATCGCCGCCGAAAAACTTTTTAAAAAAATCATCAAAGGGATCATTACCGCCGAATGGGGAATTGGGTCGCCTTTGAAAAGGACCTCTTTGGCGTACAACACTTGTAGTACTAATATTGACAACGGAAGGTTGTAATATCTCTACAAGATCAGCAAAAGTCGGGAATTGCTGAGTCCCTTCTAAATTTGAAACTACTTGCTTCTTTTTTACAACATCAGTGGATTTTTTTTGTTCAGTTACTACTTTGTTTGTCGTTTCTTCTTTGTTAATAGAACTATCTTGAGAAACATCTGCTCTGTCCAGCTTTTCGCAACCAACCGATATAACTAAGAATAAAAGGATAGGAACAAAGATAAATATTACAAATGGGTGTTTCATAAAACCTCCTTAATGATTATCTAATAGAAATAATATAGCTATGAAAAATCCATAGGCAAGGAAAATAATTTATCAGGTGTCATGATTGTCCAATAATGAACTCGAAACTAGTAAAAAATTGAGATTATATAAAACTATAATTTGATACATTTTCAACTAAATAAGGTGGTTTGACCTTTAAATT
>Ga0209980_10000622_pt1 | contig 19406 bp, 22 predicted proteins | sample CR02metaG_FD_183611 | JGI IMG/M metagenome (GOLD analysis project Ga0209980, IMG submission 183611) | Deep subsurface microbial communities from Mariana Trench to uncover new lineages of life (NeLLi) - CR02 metaG (SPAdes) (version 2) | ecosystem: Environmental > Aquatic > Marine > Ocean trench...
CGGAGTCTCTCCCCGGCTTGCAGCGATCGATGACCGTTGAGTGGAGCGTGATGGTCCTCGTCTTCTTCACTACCGCCGTATTGACCGGTTTTTTCTCTCCGGGCCACTGATCGACCGGTCGACGGCGAAGCGTTCAGTCTGGATCCGGACCGTCCAGAAAGTCGATGTCCGAGGATAGCCGCGGTTCGAGTGTTCGAGGCAGTGCGGCTGCGCGCCGGACCATGTCGTCACCAAAGCGATCGGCAATCTCGTCGAGCGTAGTCTCGAGGCGGCGCTGTCGTGCGCTGTTGCCGAGCAACTCCAGCTGCTGCGGATCCTCAACGCTCGTTAGCGCAAAAGCTGCCATCCCGACAAGTCGAAACGGTCCAGCGTCATCGAATTGTCGTAACAGATCCGAACCGGCTGCGTAGAGGGTGTCCGCCAGGTCACTCGGTTCTTTGAGCGAACTCTGCCGCGTCAGCAGACGGAATGCGCTGGTTTTGAGCTTGACGCGCACCCCACCCGCAACCAGACCCTTTCGCCGCAGGCGCTTGCCGATCTTATCTGCGGCGCGCCGCAGGTGCGCCCTGATTTCCTCTGGGCTGCTGATATCTTCGCGTAGCGTTTGTTCCGAGCCGATGCTCTTGGACCCTCGCTGGCGAACTACCGGACGGGGGTCATGCGCATGCGCAAGATTGTAGAAATGCGCGCCTACGCTGCCTAATTGCTCGACCAGAGTTTCTTTGTCGGCCGCGGCGACGTCGCCTATCGTGTCAAAGCCCAACCCTCGCAGCTTTGCCTGCATTTTCGCACCAGCCCCCCACAGACGCGCGATCGATTGCGGCGCCAGCCACGCTCGTGCGTGTGCCGGTGCGACGAGTGTTAATCCATCCGGCTTGCGGTGAGCGCTGGCCACTTTTGCCACGTACTTTGTGCCGGACAGCCCCACCGAGACGGTCAGGCCACCGGTTGCTTCGCGCACCGCTTGTTTCAGTCGCTGCCCCATCGACCGCGGCGAGCCGAAGAGGTCCTCTGCGCCACTCATCTCCAGAAACGCTTCGTCCAAACTGAGAGGCTCCACATCGGGAGAAAAGTCGGAGAAGACTTTCATGATCGAGACGGACACTTCTTCGTAACGATCGAAGCGCGGCGGCACGACAACGGCATCCGGACAGAGCCTGACGGCTCGGGCCATCGGCATCGCACTACCAACGTTGTACGGCCGCGCCTCATAGCTCGCAGTCAATACGACACCGCGACGACTGTTCGGACCCACCAGCACCGGCCGGCCACGCAACGCAGGATCATCGAGCTGCTCAACGGCAGCGTAAAACGCATCCATGTCGGCGTGAGCGACGATACGTTCCCAGCTGCGGCGTGAAGGACTCACCCACCTCTCCTCAAGGCATGAACACTCGCAGCCCGGTCATCGCCTCGCACCAACGCGGCAAAGTGGACTTGCGCAGGCTCCTTTAGCAGAATACGCTCGTCTATCGGTTCACGGCAACACGGTTAAGAGGAAGCGCTGCTTGCAGCTTGCTCTGTCCACAATAATATCGGTGAACCACACTTCGTCCAACCGACTGTCGGCCACGAGGACACAGCCATGACAGAACCCAAAGTCAAGAGCCATCTCATGCCCCAAACGCTCTGGGAGAAGCTCTACCTGGCGTGGTTTTTTTTCTGTTTCCTGGCCGTCTATATCGGCACCTGGGCCGTGAACAAACCCATCCCCGTTCTCGGTATGCCACTCGTCTTCGTCTGGTGCAGCAGCTGGGGCATCGTCTGGCTGTGCGGCTGCTGGTTCCTGGGCACCAAGATCGCCCGGGAAGACGCTCAGATTAAGGGAGAATGACTGTGGAATCGTGGCACTACACCGTCATCATCGTTATCGCCTACTCGATGCTGATCCTGTGGTTGGGCACGGGGCGTTGGACCAAAATGGGCAACGTCAGGATGGACGACTACTTCAAGGTTGCGCCCGGTTTCGGTTTCGTGGTCCTCTATCTCGGCATCGCGGGCGGATTTCATACCGCTTTCGCGATACCCGGATCGATGGGTTTCTATCACGCGCACGGCGTTGCGTTCGCGGCCAATGTGCTGTGGACCGTGTTCACGCCGCTGGGAATGATCTACTTCATCGGCTCGAGAATTACTTGCCTGGGCCGAAAGTTCAATTACATCACGCCGGCCGACATGCTCGTCGATTATTTCGGCGACGGAAAATTTCGCGCCTTTATCGCTCTGTATACGCTGTCCTGCTGCGTGCCATTGATGACCGCCAACATCACCGGACCCGCACGATTGTTGTCCGGCGGAACCGACGGCCATATTCCGTATCTTGGTGCGCTGTCGATCATGGGTGTCATGGTGATTATCTATGTGACATCCAGCGGCCTGCGCGGAGTGACCTGGACAACGGTCGCACAGGCAATCTGGATGTTCGTTGCGGTCTGGGCCGCAGCGTTCTGGTGCCTGAACCTGATCGACGGCGACCTGCTGGCCCTTTTCAACAAGATTCAGGAAGCTGAACCGGCGCTGCTGACCCTGCCTGGACCGCAGGGGCTCGCCACACCGCAGTGGTGGGTTACGTGGCCGGTGTTCGGCATTGCGTTGTACTGGGCGATCCTGCCGCGCGGATTCATGTTCTTCTACTCCGCGCGTGACGTGGCGACGACGCAGAAGATCGGCCTGACCGTCGGTTTCTACCTGATGGCCTTGTATATACCCGCGATGGTGATTGGCTTCACCGCGTATACGTACTTTCCGGAACTCAGTGGGTCCGGCGCAGATTCATCCTTCCCGCGCCTGCTGGCCGAGTACGCCCCGGCGTGGTTCGCCGGCATCATCGTCGCGGGTGGACTGGCGGCCGGTATGTCTTCACTCGACGCCGATACCAACGCCAACTCGGCGATGTTGACCAAGGATGTTTACGCATCCTTCATCAACAAAACCGCAACCGACCGACACTACATCACCGTCGGCCGCGGGTTCGTGGTTTTTCTCGTGGCGATCACCGTTTGGGCTGCGACCAAGGACTGGGGCCTCGTCGCAATCATGATCGGCGTGACGGCTTCGATGATCACGCAGTTGTTGCCCGCCGTGCTCGCCGTGACGGTACCGATGCAGCGCGTCTGGTTCACGAAAGCGGGCATCACGGCGGGTATCGTCGCCGGACTTGGCGCCTCGCTGCTGACGCGCGTCTATGGCCCCGAATTACTGCCATCGATCATACGTTTTGACCCGTCGTTCTGGGGCTTGGTCGTCAATGTTCCCGTTGCGCTGCTCGTGAGCCGCTTTACCGCCCAGCCGGACCCTGCGGCCGTGGCGCGCATTCGCGCCGCTTTGGACGACGAGTTCCGTCCCGACAGGAGCCGCTAGCCCACAGGGCTTGCCCGGGCGCGCTTCGGCGCTGCGCGATAGCGCGAAAGTTCCAAAATCAGTCTATAATAATCGGTTGTGCCGACAGTAATGATTTGATTTCTCGAGGATTTTCGAACATGAGCGAAGAGCCGTGGAAAAGCGATAATTGGTTCAGCAGTGCCTGGAATTTCAACGATGAAGTGACCAAGGATCTGAATTTCGCCAAAAATATCAAGATCCATGACGTCACGCTGCGTGATGGCGAACAACAGACGGGCGTGGCGTTCACATTCGACGACAAAATACGCATCGCGGAAGGCCTGGCAGAAGCCGGTATCCATCGTATCGAGGCCGGCCTGCCGGCCGTATCGCCCGACGACTTCAAAGCGATCGCAGAGATCGTCAAACGTGATTTGGGACCGGAGATCTACTCGTTCTGCCGTTGCATGAAGGGCGATATCGACGCATCGGTCGATACCGGCGTCAAGGGTCTGATCATGGAAGTCCCGGCCAGCCCCCATCTGATCGAGCACGCTTACAAGTGGCCGCTGGAAAAAGCCATCGATCTGTCGATCGAAGCGACCGCCTATGCTCACGAGCAGGGCCTCGAAATCGTCTTTTTCCCGATCGACTTCTCACGCTCGGAAATCACCTGGGTACTGGACCTGATCGACAGAGTCGCTACCGAAGGTCACATGGATGCACTGGCGCTGGTAGACACCTTCGGCGTCGTCTCACCGCATGCGATGAAATATTTTGTGCGTGAGGTCAAGAAACGCTTCGACACGCGCCTCGAAACTCACTTCCATCAGGACTTCGGTCTCGGTGTGGCAAATACCCTGCTCGCATTGGGCGAAGGTGCCGAGGTGGTCCATTCCACGGTACTCGGAATCGGCGAACGCGCCGGTAATGCGCCGACCGAGGATATCGTCATGGCCCTGTTGACGATGTACGGCATCGATATCGGCATCAACTACAGCAAGCTCTATCCACTGGCGAAACTGGTCCAGGAGATTGCCGGTATTCAAATTCCGAACAACCGTTCCATCATCGGCGACCAGCTGTTCCAGGTGGAATCCGGCATTATTGCCAACTGGTTCAGAAATTGCGGCAAGGAACATCAGACGGAATTGTTCCCGTTTCGTCCTGAGTTTGTCGGTCAACCTGCCGCAAGCGTCGTCATGGGCAAGGGCAGCGGCATCGACTCGGTTCGCATCTGGCTGGACGATATCGGCGCAGAAGCCTCCGATGAGGAAGCGCTGGCCATCCTCAAGGAAGTCAAAGCACAGGGTGGCTCCACCAAGCAGCTGTTAACGGTAGAACAGTTTAAAGAGATCGCGAATCGAACGATCTCGCAGAAAGTAGCCTGACGTCAGGCGCGCAAACTCGATGCACCCGTTCGAATACATCGTGCCCTCCTCCGCTCCGGAAGCCGTAGCGCTACTCGCGGAGCACGGTGAAAGCGCGTGTCCGCTCGCCGGCGGGACGGATCTCATTGTCGATCTGAAGCACGGCCCGGGAAATATCAATCTACTCGTTGATGTCTCCGCTCTACCGGAGTTCCGAGGTATCGACGAAACGCCTGACGGCTTGCGCATCGGCAGCATGGTCACCTTCGGTGAGATTATGGCCTCACCCGTATGCCGGAAGATGACACCCGAGATCGTCGCCGCCGCCCATACGGTCGGTGCGGTACAGACGCGAAATCTGGGCACGGTGGGCGGCAATCTCGTCACCTGCGTGCCGTCTGCCGACATTGCGCCCTCGCTGATGGTCCTCGACGCCAGGGTCACGGTCATCGGTAGCGACGGTTCCCGTGAGATGCCGATCGAAGAGTTTTTCGTTGCTCCACGCAAGACGAGTTTGCAACCGCACGAGCTACTCGAAAGTATTCTGATTCCGAAGAACGCGCTCGGCAAACCGTCCAAGTTTCTGAAGTTCGGGTTGCGCAACGGCCAAGCGCTGGCGCTCGTGAACGCAGCCGGCAGCCTGTGGCTCGACAAGGACGGCAAGACCCTCGTCGAACCACGGCTCGCGTTGGGCGCGGTGGCTCCCACACCGCTTCGCGCGACGAAAACCGAGGCCTTCCTGACCGGCAAGCCGGCGACCGATAAGGTCCTTGCCGAAGCCGCTGAAATCGCAGTCTCAGAGGCCAAACCGATCGACGATTTCCGCGCCTCGGCCAATTATCGTCGTCAGATCATTCGAACCTTTACCCTTCGCGTCTTGAAACGATCCATCGAGATCGCACGCGAAGTCTAGTCGGAGACCCGCAGCTATGTTGGTGCAACTCAAAGTTAACGGCGAGCTGAGATCGGCGGACGTCCCAGCCGAAACGACGCTGCTCAAACTGCTGCGAGAACATCTTGGCTTGACGGGAGCGAAACTAGGCTGTGATGTCGGCGACTGCGGCACCTGTACCGTGATCGTCGACGGTGAGTCGGTTAATTCCTGCCTGATGCTGGCAGCGCGAGCCGCCGGGCACGATATCACGACGATCGAAGGCTTGGCCAACGCGAATCAGCTCCATCCGATACAGCACGCATTCGAAGAATTGGGTGCATTGCAGTGCGGGTTCTGCGGCCCGGGAATGATCATGTCGGCCAAACATCTGCTCGACAAGAACACCGAGCCCACAGTTGCCGAGATTCGCGATGCGCTGGCGGGAAATTTGTGCCGTTGTACGGGCTACACCAAGATTATCGAGGCGGTCGTGGTTGCGGGGCGGGCGATGAGTTCCACCGACGCCCGCCCGTGATGGGCGCGCAGTGTAAAGATCTTTACGGAGGTTAAGCGGATGGCTACGAGAACAAAGGATGTTCAAACGGACACCGAGGAGCTGGTCACAGCGACGGAGTCACGGGCGCCTGCCAAACAACCGCTGATCGTGCCGGCTGATCAGCCGGTCGCCTTCCCGCTGCAGCTTCCCGAATTTTCAGCCCGGCTGAAGACACCCGCCGTCGGCCAACGAGCGACTCGGCCCGATGGCCGCCTGCACGGACTCGGGCAGACGCAGTACATCGACGACATCACCTTCCCGCATCTGATCCACGCCAAGGTGTTGCGCAGTGCCCACCCCCATGCACGAATCATCAGTATCGACATGAGCGCGGCCGAAGCACTGCCCGGGGTTCTGGCGACCCTGACCGGCAAGGAGATTCCGGTCAATTCGTTCGGGCCTACGTTGCAGGACCAGCCGGTTTTAGCCGCCGAGGTCGTGCGGCATCGAGGCGATGGTGTCGCCGCGGTAGCAGCGCTCACCGAGCAGATCGCAACCGATGCGCTCGAGTTGATCAAGGTCGAGTACGAGCCGCTGCAGCCCGTGTTCGACCCGTTGGAAGCGCTCGAAGATGACTCGCCCAAAATTCACGGCGGTGATACCAACGTCTATACCAGCAAGGTCATCAAGAAGGGCGACGTCGAGAAAGCGCTCGCCGAAGCCGATCATGTCTTTCACCGGCAATTCCAGACCCAAGCGGTCGAGCACGTGCCGATAGAGCCGCATGCTTCTATCGCCTCCTGGGACGCTAACGGCCGGGTGTCGGTCTGGTCGAGTCTGGGCCGAATTACGCTCGGCCGCGAGGATCTCGCGCGTACCCTGGATCTGCCCCAGAGCAAGATTCGGTTGATCGGTACGATCGTCGGTGGAAATTTCGGCGGCAAAAACGAGATCACCAACGAGCCCATCCTGGCGATGCTGTCCCGCAAGACCGGCAGACCGGTCAAATCGGTGTTCACGCGTGGCGATGAGTTCATCTCTTCCACGATCCGGCATCCGTTCACGATGGACTACACGACCGGGGTCATGAACGACGGCCTGATCATCGCGCGTAAGATACGCCTGGTCCTCGATGGCGGCGCTTACTGTTCGTGGACTGCAACAACGATCGGTAAGGGCTCGATCCTTGCTGCAGGACCCTACAATATCGAGAACCTGCTCGTCGAAGCCTACGCCGTCTATACGAATAAGACGACAACGGGCGCCATGCGCGGCTTCGGTGCACCGCAGGTCTGTTTCGCCTACGAATCGCAGATGGACGACATCGCGCACAAGCTCGGCATGGACCCGCTGGAGATTCGGCTGAAGAATGCGTTTACCGAAGGCTCCGCCAGTCCGACCAGCCAGACCCTGCAGAGCGTGGCGGTCAAAGAGTCTCTGGTTCAAGCCAGCGAGCGCTTCGGCTGGAAGGAGTGGCAGCGATGATCAAGCGCGGACGCGGCATGGCGTGCATGTGGTACCCCATCGGCTTCACGGTAGCGGCCAATCCCAGCGCGGCGACCGTCAAGGTCAATACCGATGGCACGGCGACGGTCCTGACCGGCACGGTAGAAACCGGACAGGGAGCACTGACCGTACTCGGTCAGATCGCAGCCGAGACTTTAGGCGTGGCGACCGATGATGTCCACGTCGTCTCTGGCGATACCGATACCACGCCGATGGATACGGGCGCGATCGCCAGCCGAACCACTTATGTCACGGGCAATGCTGTCGTGCTGGCCGCGGAAAAAGCCCGCGAGATTTTGTTCGAAGCTGCAGCGCCGTTGTTGGGTGTTCGCCCGGACCAGTTGGAAGCGCGGGACCGCAAGATTCAGGTTCTCGGGTTTCCGGCCAAGTACGTAGATATCGCAACCGCCGCGAAGCACAGCGAGAACGTCCTGGGCTGCCCGTCGATCGGCAGTGCAACCTACAATCCGCCGACCGTCGCGATGGATCCGGAGACCGGTCAGGGTAAGCCGTTCAGTACCTACGTCTATGCCACGCAAATTGCCGAAGTCGAAGTGGACGACGAGACGGGCCAGGTAGAAGTACTACGCATCGTTGCGGTCCACGACTGCGGTACGCCGATCAACCCGATGTTGGTTGAAGGACAGATAGAGGGCGGTATCTCGATGGGTGTCGGGTTTGCCCTGCACGAAGAAATCCTCTTTAAGGACGGCGCGCAGATCAACCCGAATCTGACCAACTACATTATGCCGACCAGCCTGGACATGCCTGAGCTGGAAGTCGAGTTAGTCGATAACTACGATCCGACCGGTCCTTTTGGCGCGAAAGGCGCAGGTGAGCCCACCGCAGTACCGACCGCTGCCGCGATCATGAACGCGATCTTCGACGCCGTCGGTGTCCGTATTACCTCGCTGCCTGCGACCGCCGAAAAAGTGCTTGGCGGGATCATGGAACTACAGGCGTCGTAGACGCGTCACCGGCAGATTGCTGTCGTTCGTTCTACCCAGACACACGGTAACAAGCTCGTCATTCCTAAGACGATGCAGGCTTGGGTCCTCGACGACCCGGGCGAACTGTCGCTGGTAACCAAGCCTGTACCGCAACCCGGCCCAGCCGAAGTCTTGATACGGATCGACGCGGTCGCTATCTGCGCGACGGACCTTGAGATCATCCGTCATGGCGCACCGGCACTGATCGATGGCGAGCTGCCATTCAACAAGAACTTCACCCCCGGTCACGAATTCATGGGCACACTCGCCGCGCTCGGACCGGACGTAGACGAATACGCCGTGGGCGATCGAGTCGCAGTCGAGATCCACGCCGGCTGCGGTCGTTGCCCGCGCTGCCGCGAGGGGATGTACACGTCATGCCATAACTACGGCATGAATTACGGCACGCATCGAAAAGGCCACCGTGCAAACGGCTATACGACGGACGGTGCCTTTACCGAGTACGCCGTCAATCACGTCAATACCCTGGTACCGGTCCCGGATTTCATCAGTGACGAAGTGGCCACGTTGATCGTCACCGCGGGGACCGCAGTCTACGGCCTCGATGTATTAGGCGGGCTCATTGCCGGTCAGAGTCTGGCCGTAACGGGGGCCGGACCGATCGGACTGCTCGCAGTTGCGGTCGCCAAGGCGCTCGGAGCTTACCCGGTGATTCTGACCGACATCGTTGATACGCGATTGCAGATCGGCACGAAACTGGGAGCCGATTACGTAATCAACGCGGCGAAGGAATCGGCACACGACACGACCTACGAAATCACTCTCGGGCGCGGAGTCGATTTCGTGTTTGAGTGTTCCGGCGCACCGAACGCCGTAGACGAAGCGATCAAGCTGGTGAATCGAGGCGGCCGGGTCTGCCTGGCCGCATTCGCTGCCGAACCGGCGTTGGTGGACGTCGGCCATATCGTCACGAATAACATCTACCTGTTCGGGATCCGCGGTGAGGGCAAGAGTGCGGTGCGCCGCGCCGCTTCGTTGATGGCGCAGAAGAAGCTCGATGCATCTTTGATCCACACCCATACGTTTCCGCTGAAAGAACTGTTGACCGGATTGCGCTACGCGCGCGAGAAACTCGACGGCGCAATCAAGGTCGTCATCAAAAACCACTGACCAACCGACAGGAGAGATAAGCGATGCCCGCTTACTGGCTAGCAAGAGCCAAGATCAAGGACCCCGTTGAATACAAGAAGTACACGGACCTCGTACCCGCCATTATCGCCAAGTACAACGGGACAGTGCTGGCCCGGGGCGGTCAGCAACAGCAGCTGGAAGGGCCCGAACACTTTTTGCGGCACATCGTCATCGAGTTCCCGTCGCTCGAGCAAGCGGTCGCCTGCCATCGGTCACCGGAGTATCAGGAAGCGAGATTGTTCAGGCTCAACGGCGTCAGCGAGAACGAACTCCTGATTGTAGAGAGTGGCGACGCCACGAAATAAGTTGTGTCGCCAGCCTCCGCTCCGTCTGCGGCGGATTGGCCGCGGCTACGGCACGATCTGATCGATCACCAGGTCCGCGACTCCATTACTTTCGCCCGGGCGATACTGCAGCTCACCGAACAGGTCTCCCGACTGCGCGGTCGGCTGCCCGGAGACCGAGACACGGGCGGTCAGCGTCAACGACTCGAAGTCCGCCAGTGAACGACCCGGTAACATCGCGTTCGCATCGCTGAGTGCGAACTCGCCCGGTATCGCGGCTGCGGACTCGCGAATCACCGCAAGCGGCGGCCCGCCCTCCGGCGCACGAACAAAAATAAACAACGCTGCGCCAGGATCGAGCGCAGCACTCGCGAACTCGTTTCCCAAGCGTACGCTGAGCTGTAAAGCGAACTCGCCTGGCGCCTGAGCTGTGACTGTACTGGCATCGGTCCCGGTCGCTGTGCCCGGCTCCAGATTGGCGAGCTGCTCGCGCATTGCCGCGGCGATGGCGTCCGGAACACCGATCGCCAGTAGCTGCGTCCAGTGCTGCCGAACCAAATCGTGCTGGCCCGATTGCAGAGCGGCCAAGCCGCCGTACCACAGCGCCTTTTCGTTGCCGGGCTCAGCCGCCAAGACTTCGTTGAACAGCAGTCCCGCCACGCCGCCAAGCGCACCGGGATCGCTCAGCGCTTCCGCTTCGGCCAGCGCAAGTTTGAGATCCGTGTCCGGCACCGGTGTTCGTACCCAGGCTTCGCGGAATGCGTCGCGGGCATCCGGGAAGCGTTCCATCGCGATATACGTTCGGCCCAGCATGCGCCAACCCGTCACGTCGTTCGGGATCTCGCTCAGGCGCTGCGCAAGATCTGAGGCCATCGTAGCAATCGCGGGCAGCTTCGAATCCTGGCCCGCATCACCGCTCCAGGTCGTGACCGACAAATAGACACCCAGCGTCAACGGCAGGAACGCAACGGCTGCCGCGAGCCCGGCGCCGGACCATCGGCCGCGGCGCTGCCGTTGACGCCACAGCGGCACGACGATGAAGCCCAACGCGCCCAGCGCCAGCGCACCGGCAGCGACCCAGAACGGCCAGCCGATCACGGCGTGTCGTCCTCGGCCATACTTTGGCTGAAGCGCGAACGCAACACGCGCACAAAGACTGCGCCACCGATCATCAGGAGTATCACCGGTGCGCCCCAGAGCGCCCAGGTGGCAGGCTGCAGCCGGGGCCGGTAGAGCACGAATTCACCGTAACGGGCGACCAGGAACTCAACGACCTCGTCGCGGGTCGCGCCGGCCGCAAACATTCGGCGGATCTCGCGACGCAGGTCTGCGGCCAGCTGAGCGTTCGAATCTGCGATGGTCTCATTCTGGCAGACCAGGCACCGAACCTCATGAACGAGGGATTGATACTGCGCCTCCAGTACCGGATCGTCGAACGCCGGCTCAGGGTCGATGGCCCAGCTCACACTGCTCAGCAGCCAGCAGACCGACAAGACGTACCAGCGCATCAACGCTCGTCCGGCAACGGCGAGCACGGCAGCTCCCCGCACTCAGCCTCGATCCTCGGCAGGAATTCTCGTGCCCAAACCTCGGGCGTCATCGGCGAGATGTGTTTATAGAGCACGGTGCCGTCACGCCCGATGAGGAACGTCTCCGGCGCCGCGTAGACGCCCCAGTCGATCGCCACCTCGCCCGTCGGGTCGAAAGCCGAAGCCACGTACGGATCGCCGAGTGTGTCAAGCCACGCCAGCGCCGTGTCCCGATCATCGTTCCAGTTCAAACCGTAAATCGGTACACCGCCGGACCGCGACAGCTCGATCAGGAACGGATGCTCATGGCGGCACTCGATACACCAGGTAGCCCAGACATTGACCAGCGCGACCTGGCCCGCATAACTCTCCGAACCCACGCTCGCCGAAAGATCCTTGAGCCGCGGCAGCTCGTATTGCGGCGCCGGCTTACCGATCAACGGCGAGGGTACGTAGCCGGGATTCAACGTGAGCCCGCGGGCGAAGAACCCGACGATGATCACGAGGATGCCGATCGGCAATAGAAAGCGCCACATCACACCGACTCCGGCGAGGCGCCCGCGCCCACCCGCGCCTCGTGAGCGACTTTCCGGCGACGATAACGCGGGTCGGTCGCGGCCAGCAGGCCACCGAACGCCATGATCAAGGCCCCCAGCCAGATAAAGCGGATCAGCGGCTTGACCTGGACCCGGACACTCCACGCGCCGTCGCCGAGCGGTTCTCCCAGCGCGACGAACAGATCCCGACTCCAGCCGGCATCGATGGCAGCTTCGGTCATCGGACTGCGTTGTACCCGATAGATGCGTTTCTCCGGCGTCATGATTGTGACCAGGCTGCCGTTGCGGCGAACTTCGAACTCGCCTTCGACAGCGCTGTAATTTACGCCGTCGAAGTCGCGTGTGCCGCGGAACACGAACTCGTACCCGCCCACCTCCCAGCGATCACCGGGTCTTACGCTGCGGTCGGTCTCGATGTTGTAACTGGACGTGATCGTCGCGCCAAGAATAAAAATACCGACGCCGAGGTGCGCCAGCGTCATACCCCACTGGGCCCTGGACAGCACGGTGGCGGCATGATTCGACGCCAGCATGCGCTGCACCGGTTCGAGGAGCGCGGCGCCTATCACCCAGAAACCGAGACTCACACCGACCATCGTCAGCACACTCGCGCCGCGGAAAATGATCCACGGCACCAGGACACCGAGGAGCACCGCCACACCGGCAGGGATAACGAGTTTACGTGCCAGCGTCTCGCCGGACATGCTCTTCCAGGTGGCGTGCATACCTGCGCCCATGAACAGTACCAACGGCAAAGTCGGAATCAGAAACACGGTATTGAAATACGGCGGCCCGACCGAAATTTTACCGAGATCGAGCGCGTCGAGAAACAGTGGATACAACGTGCCGAACAACACCGCCGCCACCGCGACCACCAGCAGAATATTGTTCAGCAACAGAAAGGATTCCCGCGAAACGAGACGGAATCCGCCTTCCGCACCCATACGCCCGGCACGCAGCGCATACAGCACCAGTGCCCCACCGGAGATCGTACTGATGAGCGCCAAGATGAACAGCCCCCGGGCGGGATCGGAGGCGAACGAATGCACCGAAATCAGTACGCCCGAACGCGTCAGGAACGTTCCCAGCAGACTTAACGAGAAGGCCATGATCGCCAGCAGTATGGTCCAGCTTTTGAAGATCCCGCGCCGCTCGGTCACCGCGAGCGAATGCAGCAGCGCCGTACCCGCGAGCCACGGCATGAACGAAGCGTTCTCCACCGGGTCCCAGAACCACCAGCCGCCCCAGCCGAGCTCGTAATAGGCCCACCAGCTGCCCAATGCGATCCCGACGGTCAGGAACATCCACGCAGAAATCGCCCAGGGCCGTGTCCAACGCGCCCAGTCTTTGTTCAAACGACTACTCAGCAGCGCCGCAACGGCGAACGCGAACGGCACGGCAAAACCGACGTAGCCGGTGTAGAGAATCGGCGGATGGATCGCCATCGCCGGATCCTGCAACAGCGGGTTCAGATCGTTGCCGTCGAATGCGGCCGGAAACAGCCGCTCGAACGGATTCGACGTCAGTAACGTGAACAGCAACAGACCCACACTGACGATACCCAACACACCCAGGACGCGGGCAGCGAGTTCCTCGGGCAACGAGCGGCTGGCGACCGCAACCAGCATCGTCCAGGTCGCAAGAATCATCAACCACAACAGCAGTGAGCCTTCGTGGCCGCCCCAGACGGCGGTGAATTTGTACAACGACGGCAGCGCCGAATTCGAGTGCATCGCAACGTACAGCACGCTGAAGTCATCGCCCAAAAATGCCGTGGCGAGCACGCCGAAAGCCAGCCCGACAAAGACGAACTGGCCGATGGCTGTCGGCCGGGCGAGCGCCATCCAGTCCGCCCGTTGCAAGGCTGCCCCGGCGATCGGCAGCGTCGCCTGCACCAACGCCAGCGACAGCGCAAGAATCAATGCGACCTGCCCGAGTTCGGGGATCATTTCGCGCCCGCCTCGGCGGCACGTGCCAGTGCGTCGGCCACCTCCGGTGACATGTAGTTCTCGTCATGCTTCGCCAATACTTCCTCGGCGAGGAAGCCGCCATCGGATACCAGACGGCCGCGTACGACGACGCCCTGCCCTTCGCCGAACAGATCGGGCAAGACGCCCGTGTAGCGTACCGGCAGCGAGTTGACGTAATCGGTGATGACGAAGTTCAGCGTCAAACTGCCCGGCTCGCGTTGCAGACTTTCTTCCACGACCATACCGCCGAGACGGAAGGTACGGTTGTCGGGGGCTTCTCCTGCGACCACCTGCGAGGGACTGAAGAAAAACAGCAGGTTCTCCTGGAAGGCTCTAAGCGCGAGCCCCGCAGAGACGCCGACACCGGCGATGACGAGACCGATGAGCAGCATTCGTTGGCGCCGCGGCGTCACGGGTTTCTCCGTACCGTGGGGGTTCGCTCGATCAGCTCCGATCTGTCCATCTGTTTCACTTTGATTAACGCCTGCGCATGCCGCCGCCGGGCCAGCCAGGCATTGAGCACGATGACGACCAGTGTAATGCCGTACGCCGTCCAGACGTAGCGGGCATAGCCGCCCATGTCGAGAAATTCACTCACTCCGCACGCTCAGCGAGTAGTTGCTGGACCCACCGGGCTGTGCGCTCGCGCTCGAGCACCTCACCCTGCAGCCGACAGATGACCAGCCAGGCGAAGTACACGGTAAACCCCACGATCACGATCAACAACGGTACCAGCATGTCCAGCGTAATGGCTGGTGAATCGAGCCGCGCAATCGTCGGCCCCTGATGGAGGGTACTCCACCACTCCACCGAATAATGAATGATGGGAACGTTGATCACGCCGACCGCGGCGAGGATCGCACTGACTCGATCGGCCTTGTCGCGATCCTCGATCGCGGCCCGCAGCACCATGTAGCCGAGAAACAGAAACAGCAGCAGCAGTTCGAACACCAGCCGTGCATCGGCCCATTCCCAATACGTGCCCCACATCGGCTTACCCCAGATCGCACCGGTCACCAATGCCAGGAAGGTAAACGACGCGCCGACCGGGGCAACGCTTACCGCCACCGCATGAGCGAGTTTGATCCGCCAGACAAAACCGATCGCAGCCGCACCAGCCAACACGACATAGGCGAGCATACCGACATAGGCGCTCGGCACGTGCACGTAAATAATTCTAAACCCGTCACCCTGCAGATAATCCGGCGGGGCGAGGACCAACCCGCCGAATACGCCTGCGACGATCAACACCACGCTCGACACAGCCAGCCACGGCGAGAGTCGCCGCGCAAACCGGTAGAAGTGCGGCGGCGACGCCAGCGAATGAAACCAACGAACCAAGCCCATCAACCGTTCCTTATTCCAAGCCCACGCGCAATGCGGCAGCACACGCTAAGGGCCCCAGCGAGAGTGCCAGTACCGCCAGCGCCGCGAGTAGATAGAGCGGGCCCAGCGTAGACTCGCCGTGAACCGCAAGATCGGTCGCCCGGGCGCCGAAGATTAACACCGGCGCGGTCAGCGGCAGCACCAGCAGGCCGATGATAGCCCCACCTCCGCGCACACTCACGGTCAGGGCGGCGCCGAGCGCCGCCAGGACGCTCAGCGTCGGCGTCGCCAGGGCCAGCGCTCCAACCAGCGTCGGTAACGCTTCTACCGGCAGATAAAAGGACAATGCCAGGAACGGCGCGAGCACCAGCAGCGGCACGCCGCTGACGAGCCAGTGCGCGAGCGTCTTTGCCAGGACGATCAGCGCCAACGGCGCCGGGCTCAAGGCCAGTTGCTCCATGCTCCCGTCCTGCAGATCGTTGCGAAACAGGCCATCGAGGGCGAGGAGCGAGGACAGCAACGCCGCTATCCACAGAAAACCAGTACCGGAAGCTCGAAGCTGAGCCTCCTCGGGCGACAGGGCCAACGGAAACAGCGACGCGACGATCACAAAGAATATCAGCGGCGTAGCGAGCTCACCCCAGCGTCGGAACGCGATCTTCAGATCCCGGCGCAATATCAGGAGAAAGACGTCCATCTACAGCGCAATCTCAATCGCGGCTGCGCCATCGAAGCGCTCAGCCTGATTGGTGGCCAGCACCGCGGCACCCCCCGCGTCCGTATGCGAAAGCAGCCACCCCGCAACCACCTCGGCACCCTCTGCATCGAGATTCGTCAACGGCTCGTCGAGTAACCACAAACTCGCACGTCTGAGCCGCATGCAGCCCAGGCCGACGCGGCGCCGTTGACCAGCCGAGAGATAACGGACTTCCCGGTGCGCAAAATCGCTCAACTGCAGCTCGTCCAGCAGCGGCTCGAGCGCATCGTCTCCGTCCCACAGCGCCCGATAGAATGCTAGATTTTCTGCCACAGTCAGGTCGTTCTTCAGTCCGTCCAGATGGCCCTGGTAAGCGATAGCCGCCCGGAACTCGGCGGCCAGCTGCCGCACCGTTGTTCCCCGCCAGGTCACGGCACCCGCGCGAGGCTCGCTCAACCCCGCCAGGATGCGTAACAGCGAGGTTTTGCCGGCGCCATTCGGCCCGGTAATCAATGCCAGCTGACCGGAGCGAAGCTCAAAGCTCAAATCGCCGAACAGACGACGCTCGCCCCGCCAAACCTCCAGCGAGGAAACGATCAAGCCGGCACTCGGGTCTACACTCAAACTGGAATCCTGGTGGTTACGCAACGCGCTAGTTTACAACACGACCGGGCTGGCATAGACTGTCAGCGCTGCAATAAAGACTCTGAAGAAGTCTATATAACTAGTTGAAATATAAGAAAGCAGTATAGGGGTATTGGGGTACCTCTATCGCCGGCGAGAAGTGGTGAATGACCGACGGCGGATCAATGTTAGCTAGGGCCCGGCGCAAGCCGGACCCTAGCCTTCCTGGAGATGTCCCATCCCGTCTATATAAAGGAGAGAACTGAAAAGTTCTATAATGGTCACGTTGCGTGGGGGCCGACGGGAGAAAGACAACTGTGACCTGGTACTTCGCGGCGCTGAGAAAGTACGCGATATTCAATGGCCGCTCCAGGCGAACGGAATTCTGGATGTTCGCCCTAATCAATCTATTGATTGTAATCGGGCTGGGCGTCGTGGACTTCATATATGAAACCCCTCGTCTGGCCCTGATCTATGGGTTCGCGGTCCTGATTCCCTCGCTCTCCGTGACGGTCCGGCGGCTGCATGACACCGATCGCTCCGGTCGCTGGATACTGATCAGCCTCGTCCCGGTTGCTGGCTGGCTGAGTTTGCTGTTCTTCGTGGGCCTTGAAGGTAGGGTACGAATTCTGAGCGGTCTCATCCCGGTTATTGGCTCGCTGGTCCTTGTATGCTTCATGGGCCAGGAAGGTAAATCGGAGCGTAATCAATACGGTCCCGACCCGAAACGTCTCAACGTCTACGTCTGAACTTCTTCAGCAGACTCTCAGTCGGCACCAGCCGGTCCTTCACGTTGACACACTCCGTAGACGGGATGGTCGAGTGGATGTGTAGACCCGCTGTATTCGTGCCGGCTTCTCCGCACACGGGCATGGTCCTTTAACACAAGGGCTAGCCTGATCATCGTCGCGCATCTTTCTGTTATAGCTGGCGAAGATTACTTGCTTGGGCACGCTCTTGAGAGCACCCGGATGAGCATCCAGGCCTTGTGCTTCACAATTGGCCACACACAACTCATAGAGACCGGGCTTCAATCCCTGCAGCGAAGCACAGACTCCCACGCTTGCTGGCATCTTGCCACCGGGCGTCGGGGCGCCAGCCGGTGCTTCAGGCAGATACCCCACCGCAATAGCCGCTATAGCGGCTATGAATAAAGTCCTCATTATTCCCTCCGTCGCGTATTCGCTTGCTGCCCATCTTCAGGCGGGTTTAGCTTGTTCGTTGTTGTGGCGGTAAGAATACCGCAACTCGTGGGGCCGACGAAGACTTTATGTTAAGTGTTAAGCAATTCTTATAACACACTGTTTTATAATGCATCTGTACGGTCTTAGAGAATCGTACCAATCTCCTCGTGTATCGCGCCCCTCGTCGAGTCCGAGAAGCAGGTACAGAATCGGCAAGCCGAGCCAAGTGTCCGATTGCCGGATTTGCTGGCCTTGCGTCCCTGGGCTCAAAAGACCAATACTGCCTTGATTTTTACTATTATTGGGGTAAACTCCCCCAATAATGGAAGTAAACCTGAAGGGACACGCTATTGCGGCGGCCCGCCGCATCTTGCGATCCCTGATACGAATGATGATTAAGCACGGCGTCATGCATCGGGAGTTCGTAGAACTCACCAAGGAGATCTACGTCGAGATCGCGAGCAGCGACTATGGGCTCAGAGGGCGCCCTACCAATGCGGCGCGCATGGCACTACTAACAGGATTGGACCGTAAGGAAGTCAGGCGAATCAGAAAGAAACTTGATCAAGGCGCGGCCGCCCCCGAACCGGCCCATCAGCAGGATCGAATCGCCCGCGTGTTGGCGGGTTGGCACCAGGACGGCGATTATCTCGACGACGCGGGCCGCCCAGCGATCCTTCCACTGGAAGGATCAGTGCCGAGCTTCGAAGCGCTCGTCAAACGCTATGGCGGAGACGTCCCGGCAATCACGATTTTGAGAGAGCTGCGGCGCGTCAAGGCGGCGCGCGTTCAGGGCACCGAGACCGTTCAGGTTCTGCGTAGAGATTATCGACTGGACACCGTTGAGCCCGAAGCGCTGATTCGCTCCGGCGGCGTACTCGCGGACCTCGGCAGAACTGTCACCCATAATCTCTATCGTTCCGCTGACGAGGAGAGTTGTTTCGAGGCGCGTGCCAGTAATATAAATGTCCCCGTTTCTGCGCTACCAGAGTACCGGACGTTCATTGCTGAAGAAGGCCGGGAGTTTCTCGAGCGGGTCGATTCGTGGTTAACGAATCACGAGATCCCAGAAAGCGAGACCAGCCAGAAGAAAGCGCTACGCGTCGGCATCGGTTTGTACTGGATTCAGTCGAATCCCTCGGAGATCGTACGGTGAGGAATTTAAGCATGCCTGCTGTGCTGGTGCGCCTCATCAGCGCCCTAGCGCTGTCGGTGCTTGGCGGTTGCGGTATCGATTCGGGTGGCGCCCAGGCGCCGGCACCCGCCGCCAGCAGCTCCAGATCGCTGCTCGTCGTCGGCCCAATCACCGGTTTCGGCAGCGTGCATGTGAACGGGCTTACGTTACAGACGGCGGCGACGGAGATCTTGGTGGATGGGACCCCGGTTTCAGAATCGGCGCTCAGGGAAGGGCAGATCATTCGCGCCGTCGCCGCCGTCACTTCTTCTTCGATCGACGCCGTCTCCATCGAATACCAGGTCAATGTCCGCGGGCCTGTAGAAGTGCTGGATACGGCGGCCGGAACCCTG
>Ga0209980_10000623_pt1 | contig 19398 bp, 19 predicted proteins | sample CR02metaG_FD_183611 | JGI IMG/M metagenome (GOLD analysis project Ga0209980, IMG submission 183611) | Deep subsurface microbial communities from Mariana Trench to uncover new lineages of life (NeLLi) - CR02 metaG (SPAdes) (version 2) | ecosystem: Environmental > Aquatic > Marine > Ocean trench...
CAGATGCTTGGCTACCGAAAAAAAGACCTGCAATCGCCGATCGGACATGGATCACCCTGGTCGCGAAACCCTCGGTGGCGCCTGCCGTCGTCAGGCATCTGCAGACACGACGACACCGAGTTCCGGGAGTTCGCTATTATGTGCGAAATTCGAGTGTCTCGAATACTACGCGAAGGAGGAGAGTCTGCCGCTCATGAGCTGGTGGGGGAAACTATTGGGCGGCGGTGTCGGTTTCGTGCTGGGCGGCCCCCTGGGCGCCCTGATCGGCGCCGCCGTGGGGCACGGCTTCGACCAGGGTATCGCGAGCCTGGACAATCCGGCAGGTATCGACGAAAACGCCAACGGCCGCGAACGCACCCAGACGGCTTTTTTCACCGCCACCTTCTCGGTCATGGGTCATATCGCCAAGGCCGACGGCCGCGTTAGCGCCAACGAGATCCGCGTCGCCAACGCGGTCATGGAACAGATGCAGTTGTCGACGTCGCTGAAACGACTGGCCCAGCACCTGTTCACCGAAGGCAAGGAGGCAACTTTTCCCCTGGACGAGGTCATCGACCAGTTCCGGCGCGAATGCCGCAACAATCGCAATCTGCAGCGCATGTTCATGGAAATCCAGCTGCATGCCGCCTATGCCGACGGCGGCATCGACGCCAATGAAAGGCGCATTCTCGGCAGCGTCGCACGGCGCCTCGGCTTCTCCACACGGCAACTGGAACAGATGGAGGCGATGGTGCAGGCCGGTCTCAATTACTGGCGACACCAGGGCGCGTCGGCGGGCACCGGATCCACGTCGCCGTCACTGGAGGATGCCTACGCGATTCTCAACTCCACCCCCCGGAGCACCGACCAGGAAGTCAAGTACGCCTACCGGCGTTTGATGAGCGAGCACCACCCCGACAAGCTGGTGGCCCGCGGCCTGCCCGAGGAGATGACACGCGTGGCCACCGAGAAGACCCAGGAAATCAAGGTCGCCTACGACCGCATCCGCGAAGCGCGCGGGACCTGAACACCTGCTCGCCTGCAGCGGGGGAAACCGAAAAGGATGAACAAGGCCGAGGCCTTGGGTTAAAGTTCAGTCCCTGCCGATGCCAGAGATCCCGGCCATGCACGATCCACTGATTGCCCCTTCCATTCTGGCCGCGGACTTCGCCCGTCTCGGTGAAGAGGTCGATGCCGTACTGAAGGCCGGGGCCGACATGGTCCATTTCGACGTCATGGACAATCACTACGTCCCCAACCTCACTATCGGGCCACTGGTGTGCTCTGCGCTACGGGCACACGGCATTGACGCGCCCATCGACGTGCATCTCATGGTGAAGCCCGTGGATCGCATCATCCCCGACTTCGCGCAAGCCGGAGCCACCTATATCACCTTCCACCCGGAAGCCACGGAGCACCTGGACCGCTCCCTGCAGCTGGTGCGCGACTGCGGTTGTAAACCGGGCCTGGTCTTCAATCCCGGCACGCCGCTGGACGCTCTCACCCACGTCATGGACAACATCGACATGGTGCTCATCATGTCCGTCAATCCCGGATTCGGCGGCCAGAGCTTCATTCCCGAGGCGTTGGAAAAACTGCGCGCGGCGCGTAAATTGATCGATGCCAGCGGGCGCGACATTCGCCTGGAGATCGACGGCGGGGTGAAAGTGGACAACGTCGCCGAAATCGCCGCCGCCGGCGCCGACACCTTCGTCGCCGGATCCGCCATCTTCGGAACCGGGGATTATCGCGCCACCATCGATGCCATGCGCGAAGCCATAGGCCGCGGCCGGGCAGCATGACAACGCGCATTGCCATTCCTGAGCTGGCGCTCGTCGACCTGGACGGCACTCTGGTGGACACGCTTCCGGATATCGCCTTTTGTGTCGACCGCATGCTGACAGAGTTCGATCTACCGGCCGTGGGGCAAGCGCGCGTCCGCGAGTGGATCGGCAACGGCATCGAGGCGCTGGTGCGGCGCGCGCTGGCCGCGGGCCGCGGCCGGGACGTGGACGACGAGAGCTTCGCGCGAGCGTTGCCGATATTCGCGGAATTGTACGGACAGAACACCAGCAACCGGAGCCGCGTATACGACGGCGTACCGGCAGGGTTGGATTTCCTCCAGGCAGCGGGTGTCGCACTCGCATGCGTGACCAACAAGGCCAGCGCATTTACGACCAAGCTGCTCGCGGAGGTGAAGCTGGATGCGTATTTCTCTCTCGTGGTCAGTGGCGACACCCTGCCGCGCAAGAAGCCCGACCCCCTGCCGCTTCTTCATGCCGCGCGGCATTTTTCCCTGGCGCCCGGGGATGCAGTGCTCATCGGCGATTCCGCCAACGACGTGAAAGCGGCCAGGGCCGCCGGTTTCGGTATCGTGTGCGTCACCTACGGATACAATCACGGCAACGACATTCGCTCCAGCAATCCCGACGCCCTCGTCGATTCACTGGCAGAGCTACCGGAACTCTTCGTGCTCCCCGGGCAGGAGATCGCCGCGAGCTGAACGCCATGCTCCTGATGATCGACAACTACGACTCGTTCACCTACAACCTGGTGCAGTACCTGGGCGAGCTGGGGGAACGGGTAGCGGTGTATCGAAACGATTGCATCACCATCGCAGACATTACCGCCATGGCGCCGCAACGCATCGTTATCTCACCGGGACCCTGCACGCCCAACGAAGCCGGCATCTCGCTGGCGGTGGTGGAGCAATTCGCGCATCACATCCCCATACTCGGCGTGTGCCTGGGTCACCAATGCATCGCGCAGGCCTTCGGCGGGCGCATCGTTCATGCTCACACCACCATGCACGGCAAGACCTCCATGATTCGGCACCAGGGAGAGGGCATTTTCCGCGACCTGCCCTCGCCCTTCGAGGCGACTCGCTATCATTCGCTGATCGTCGCCGAAGACTCGCTGCCGAATTGCCTGACCATCACGGCTAGCGCACGCTCGGACGATGGCCTGGCGGATGAAATAATGGGCATACAGCACACCCATCTGAACGTTGCGGGCGTACAATTTCATCCGGAAGCGATACTGACCCGCCACGGCCACCGTCTGCTGAACAACTTTCTCACACCGGAGCTGAACCAGCAGCGCGGACCGGCGCGAGTTGCCTGACGACATCGGGGGAAACCATGGACATTCAATCGGCCATTCGCGCCGTCACCGAGCATCGCGATCTCTCCGGCGAGGAGATGACCTCGGTGATGCGCGCCATCATGAGCGGAGAGACGACCGAGTCCCAGATCGGCGGCTTTCTCATCGGGCTGCGCATGAAGGGCGAGACCGTGGAAGAGATTGCCGCAGCCGCCACCGTCATGCGCGAGCTGGCAACGCCTGTGCAGGTGGACGCGGAGCATCTGGTGGACACCTGCGGCACCGGGGGCGATGGCAGCAGCACTTTCAACATCTCCACGGCCAGTGCCCTGGTGGCCGCCGGCGCCGGCGCCAGGGTAGCGAAGCACGGTAATCGATCGGCATCCAGCAGTTCCGGAAGCGCCGACGTGCTCGAAGCCGCGGGCGTCAACCTCGACCTGACCCCTCAACAGATTGCACAGTGCATCCAGGAAGTCGGCGTCGGCTTCATGTTCGCGCCCAGGCACCACGGTGCCATGAAGCACGCCATCGGACCGCGCAAGGAGATGGCGGTACGCACGATATTCAATGTGCTCGGACCGTTGACCAATCCCGCCGGGGCGCCCAACCAGGTGGTGGGAGTGTTCAGCCATGATCTCATCGAGCCGCTGGCCCGGGTGCTCGCGCAGCTTGGCAGCCGTCATGTTCTGGTGGTGCACTCCGCGGACGGGCTGGATGAGATCAGCATCGGCGCCGAGACCCACATCGCGGAATCCAGGGGCGGACGGGTGCACACGCACAGCGTCAATCCAGGACAATTCGGAATGACAACGGCCGATCTGTCGACACTGACCGTTTCGTCACCCCAGGAGAGCCTGGCAATGATCCGGACGGTACTCGACAATTCCGAAGGCCCCGCCCGCGACATCGTCGCCCTCAACGCCGGCGCCGCCATCTACGCCTCGGGTCTGGCGAGCGATTTGAACGCCGGCGTCAGCTTGGCTCTGGAATCACTGTCCAGTGGCGCGGCCCGCGAGCGATTGGCGAGTCTGGTCGCGCTCAGCAACAGCTTCTGATTTTTCCGCCCACCCATGCCGCCTGATACCCCGGACATCCTCAAGAAAATTCTCGCCCGTAAGGCCGAGGAAATCACCGAGCGCAGCGCTCGCGTCAGCATGGGCGAGCTCGGCGAGCGCGTGGCGGGCATGCCACCACCACGGCCGTTCGCAGACGCACTGCGCGCGCGCATGGACGAAGGCCGGGCTGCCGTCATCGCCGAGATAAAGCGCGCATCCCCGAGCAAGGGCCTGCTGCGGGAAGACTTCGAGCCCGCCGTCATCGCCGGAGAGTACCAAGCCGGCGGCGCGGCGGCGCTTTCGGTGCTGACGGATCGGGATTTCTTCCAGGGCGCAGACGACCATCTCGTGCAGGCGCGCGCGGCTTGCACCTTACCGGTGCTGCGCAAGGACTTCACCGTCGATGCTTATCAGGTTTACGAAGCACGCGCCTTAGGCGCGGACTGCATCCTGTTGATCGTGGCGGCCCTCGGTGACGCGACCATCAACGATCTGGCAGGACTGGCGGTGCATCTCGACATGGACGTGCTGGTGGAGGTCCACGATGCCGACGAGCTCGAGCGTGTGCTGCACCTGGATGGGCTGATGCTGGGCATCAACAGCCGCGACCTACGCACCTTCGAGACCAATCTGGAAAGCATCGTCGATCTGCTGGCGTCGATACCGGATGATCGGTTAATTGTCGCCGAGAGCGGAATTCACACGCCGCAGGACGTCGCACGCCTGCGCGACAATGGCGTTCACGCTTTCCTGGTAGGAGAAGCGTTCATGCGCGCCCGGCACCCTGGCGAACGCCTGGCGACACTGTTTGCTTCTTGACGCTATTGCTTGACGCTATCTGGCGCCGAATACGACGATGGTCTTGCCCGAGACGGAGATGAGAGTCTCTTCTTCCAGGTTCTTGAGCACCCGCCCTACCATCTCCCGCGAGCACCCGGCGATGCGTCCCAGTTCCTGACGGGTGATGCGGATCTGCATGCCGTCGGGGTGGGTCAATGCATCCGGTTGCTTGCACAGATCCAGGAGCGCGCGCGCCACCCGGCCCGACACGTCCATGAAGGCGAGATCACCCACCTTGCGGCTGGTGTTGCGCAGCCGAAGCGCCATTTGCGCGAGCATGGCGTACAGAACTTCGGGCAGCTCCGCCGACAGGCTGCGCAATCGATCGTAGCTGATCTGGGCCACCTCGCACTGGTTGCGAGCGCGCACCCAGGCGCTGCGCTCGCGCTTCTCGTCGAACATGCCTATTTCACCGAAGAAGTCACCTTCGTTGAGATAGGCCAGCACGATCTCGTGGCCGTCGTCGTCTTCGATGAGCACCGACACCGAGCCCTTGACCAGATAGTAGAGCTCGTCCGAGTAGTCGCCGGCATTGATGATGACGGTCTTGGCGGGGAAGGTCCTGCGATGGCAATGCTCGAGAAACCGTGTGATGACGGATTGTCGGTCAAAGGTTTGATCTAGCGACATATTTTGCTCCGCAGGAGGCAGGCGGCTGGTAGTATTGTAAATCCTTCTAAGTGTATGCGAGGGTTGGGCGCCTGTCGACGCGATCTCCGGATGAAAGCGACCATCAAATGGCTCGATGGGGTCTCGTTCGAGGCCGAATCGGGCAGCGGCCACCGGCTGATTCTGGACGGCGCGCCAGAGCACGGCGGGCGAAATGCCGGCCTGCGGCCCATGGAAGCCGTCCTCATCGGCGTGGGGGCCTGCAGCGCCTTCGACGTGATATCCATCCTCCGGAAGGCCCGCCAGCCGGTCAGCGACTGCGTGGTGGAGCTAGCGGCCGAGCGCGCCGAGGATCCACCCAGAGTGTTCACCCGCGTGCGCATGCGCTTCGTGGTGACCGGCAAGGGACTCGCGCCGGCCAAGGTGGAACGGGCGGTGGCGCTGTCGGCGGAAAAGTACTGCTCGGCCACGGCCATGCTGCGCCCCACCGTGGACATTCAGCATGAGGTGGAGATCGTCGAAGAATAGGTTGGACGGGGCGCAGGAAATTGGGGACAGATCTATTTTCTCTTTTGGCGGGTTCCGCCAAAAGAGAAAATAGATCTGTCCCCAATTTCCTGCGCCCCGTCCGTCAATCCACCTTGTAGGGATCGGCCGCGTCGCGCAGCCCGTCGCCGAGGAAGTTGAATGCCAGCACGACGATGATGACCGGCACCACCGGCAGCATGAGCCACGGGTAAAGGGCCACGGCATTGATGTTCTGGGCCTCGGTGAGCAGCACGCCCCAGCTGGTCACGGGAGGCCGCAGCCCCAGGCCCAGGAAGCTCAGGGCCGTCTCGCCGAGAATCATCGACGGAATGGAGAGCGTCGCCGACGCGATCAGGTGACTCATGAAGTTGGGCAACAGGTGGCGGCCGATGACCCGCGCCGGCCGCGCCCCCATGAGCACCGCGGCGATGGCGAAGTCTTCCTCCCGCAGCGCCAGCAGCTTGGAACGCACGGCCCGGGCGAGGCCGGTCCAGTCCACCAGGCCGAGGATCACCGTGATGCCCAGAAACACGCCGATGGGACTCCAGGTCACCGGTAAAGCGGCGGACAGGGCCATCCACAGGGGCAGCGCGGGAAAGGACCGGATGACCTCGATGAGTCGCTGCACGATGCTGTCCACCCAACCGCCGTAATAGCCCGCGAACCCTCCGAGCACGAGACCGATGGCGAAGCTGATGGCGATGCCGATGAGACCGACGGTGAGCGAGATACGCGCGCCGTAGATAATACGCGACAGGACATCTCGGCCGAGGCGATCGGTGCCGAGCAGAAACAGCGTGCCGTCCTCGGCGGGACACACGATGTGAAAGCTTCCAGGTATCAGGCCCAGCCACTCGTAGGACTCGCCCGAGCAGAAAAACCGCAGCTTTTGTATCTCATCCCGATTGTCCGTGTAGACGCGGCGCAGATCTTCCATGTCCAGCTCGAATCCGTATTCGTACACGAAGGGCCCCTGGAAGCGGCCTTGGTGAAAAAGGTGGATCGACTGCGGAGGCGCGTGAATGAAGTTGGTGTGACGACTGTGCAGATCGTAGGGCGCCAGAATCTCGCTCACGACAATGGACAGATACAGGGCGAGCAGCACCACGCCGCATACGACCGCCAGTCGATGGCGCTTGAACCGCCACCACATCATGCGCCACTGAGACGCCAGGTAGAAACGTTCCTGATCCCGGGTGAGGGCCTCGATGGAGTAGGGATCGAAGGGCGCGCTGGAGACGAAATGCGCGAGCTGGTCGCGATCACCGGCACTCACCGGCGCAGCCCTCCGTCGAGCCGGATGCGCGGGTCCAGAGCCGCCAGGGCCAGATCCGAGAAAAACATCCCGATGACGGTGAGTGTCGCCAGGAACATCAGAAAGGAGCCCGCCAGGTACATGTCCTGACTTTGCAACGCCGCCAGCAACATCGGCCCGGTGGTGGGCAGCGACAGCACCACCGAGACGATGGCGGCGCCGGACACCACCTCGGGCAGCAGGCTGCCGATGTCGGCGATGAAGGGATTCAGCGCCATGCGCAGGGGATACTTCACCAGCAGCTTGAACGGCGGCAGACCCTTGGCGCGGCCGGTGACGACATATTGCTTCTGCAGCTCGTCGAGGAGATTGGCGCGCAAGCGGCGAATCATGCCGGCGGTGCCGGAGGTGCCGATGACCACCACCGGGATCCACAGATGCTCGAGAACGGACAGGAATTTCGCCCAGCTCATGGGCTGGTTGAGGTACTGGGGATCCATCAGTCCCCCCACCGACGTGCCGAAAACCACATTGGCGAAATACAGAAGCACCAGCGCGAGCAGAAAATTCGGGGTCGCCAATCCGAGAAAGCCGATAAAAGTCAGGCTGTGATCGCCCCAGCTGTACTGGTGGGTAGCCGAGTACACGCCGATGGGAAAGGCCACCACCCAGGTGAACAGGATGGTGGCGAAAGACAGCAGGAAGGAAAGAAACAAGCGGTCGCCGACCACCTGGGAGACCGGCAGGTTGTATTCGAATGAATAACCGAAGTCGCCCCGCAGCATGCCCCACAGCCAGCCCGCGTACTGCTCGAGCGGCGGCTTGTCCAGCCCGTACTCCTCGCGCAGAAACTGGATCTTCTCCGCGCTGACCTTTTCTCCCTGGGCCTCGAGCTCGGTGATGTAGCTGGTCAGGTAGTCGCCTTCGGGTAGCTGGATGATGATGAAGACCAGCGCGCTGATGACCAGCAGCGTCGGAATCATGACCAGGGTGCGGCGAACGAGAAATCGGAACATGCTGCGATCACCCTTGGCCGAGCAGCGAAGGCGCGGCACGTACGTAGTGGCCGCTGCCGAGATTCAACAGATCCGGCCGCTCATCATGGTTGACGCCGAAGGGCGGCGGCCAGGCGGACGGATCCGACACCTTGCCCTCCATGAGCGCGCTCAAGTCGAGCTTGCGCGTCGGATCGGGACGCGGCACCGCCGACAGCAGCGCCTTGGTATAGGGATGCACCGGGTCGCGGAACAGCACTTCGCGCGGCGCTATCTCCACCAGATAGCCGGCACACATCACGGCAATGCGGTCCGCCATGTAGTCCACCACCGCCAGATTGTGGGAAATGAACAAATAGGTAAGCCCGAGACCCTCCTGCAGATCCTTGAGAAGATTCAGCACCTGGGCCTGCACCGAAACGTCGAGGGCGGATACCGGCTCGTCACAAATGATGAGCTCGGGATTCAGCGCAAGCGCCCGCGCGATGCCGATACGCTGGCGCTGACCACCGGAGAAGCTGTGGGGATAGCGGGACAGGAAGCGCGGATCCAGCCCCACGTGCTGCATCAACTCCTTGACGATGGACGCACGCGCCTCGCGGTCGGACTGTCCATGAATGATGAGCGGCTCGCTGATGATGTCGAATACCGTCATGCGTGGATTGAGCGAGCTCACCGGATCCTGAAAGATGTATTGAATCTTGCGGCGCATGGCCACCAGCTGTTTGTCACTGAGCGCCAGCAACGATTGCAACCCCTGTCCATCGTCGTAGCGAATGCTGCCGGCATCCGGGTCCAGCACTCGCATAAGGATCTTACTGACGGTGGTCTTGCCGCAGCCGCTTTCTCCCACCAGCCCCAGGCATTCGCCGCGCCGGATATCGAAACTCACGTCGTCGAGGACCTGGACGCCAGGCCCGCCGCCGGCGCCGAACAGTCCTGAGCCGCGGATCGCGAAGCGCTTGCTGAGCCCCCGCACCTCCAGGATGACCTGTCCGTTTTCCGCCGCGGGCACGGCATCTGCTCTCGTGTCCAGGTGACCGCCGTCCATCCGTGCAACCTCACGCAGGGGCACGAGCCGCTCGCCGGGCGGCATGCCGACCCGCGGCACGGCGCGCATCAATGCCCGCAGGTAGGGATGGCGCGGGTCGCGGAAGAGATCGTCGACGGTGCCGCTTTCCATGAGCTCGCCGTGGTAGATGACCACCACTTCCTCGGCCATGTTCGCCACCACGCCGAGATCATGGGTGATCAGAAGCACCGCCATGTGCAGCTCGCTTTGCAGATCACGGAGCAACTGCAGAATCTGCGCCTGGATAGTGACGTCCAGCGCCGTGGTCGGCTCGTCGGCGATCAGCAACGCCGGCCGGCAGACCAGCGCCATGGCGATCATGGCCCGCTGGCGGAGTCCTCCGGAAAGCTCGAAGGGATAGGTGTCGACGGCTTTATTCGGATCCGGGAAACCGACCCTGGCGAGCATCTCGCGGGTCAGATCCAGGGCCGTCCCGCGGTCCGCGTCCTGATGCAGCAGCACCGCTTCGGAGATCTGATCGCCCACCGTGTGCAACGGTGACAACGACGTCATGGGTTCCTGAAAGATCATCGAAATGCGCGCGCCGCGGATCGCACGCATGGGCGAGCCGTTGGGATCCAGGGCCGCAATATCCAGCGGCCGCTCGGCACCGCCCTGGTTGCCGGCTTGTGGGTCGTTGAAGAGGATCTGTCCGCCGAGCTCGGCGGATCCCGGCAGCACGCCCATGATGGCCTGGGAGATCACCGATTTCCCCGAACCGGACTCACCCACCAGGGCCACGGTGGAACCCGCACGGACACGGAACGAAATACCGCGCACGGCCCGGATCCTGCCTTGGGCGTGAAGACGGAAATCGATACTGAGATCACGCACGTCGAGCAAGTTTTCCGTCATCTCAGCCCTGCTCCTCCAGCCGAGACCGGGCGGCCGCACCGATTCGCTCGCCGATCCCAAGGATCGCCAGATTGCTCTCGGTCGGTGTATCCAGGTGCAGGCAAGCGTCGCTGGCGGCCGCCGCCGCCTGGCGCACCACCTCGGTGAATCCGTCCAGCCGCGAGTCCACCCGCAGCGTCCGGCGCCCGCTTCGCAGCTTGAGCTCCATCCAGCCTCTGCGCCCGTCACGGCGCACGGAAAAGTACGCCAGGGTGAGCTTGCTCAGGCTGTCCCAGGCGAGCCGTGGGCCGAAGGGACTAGCCCGGATATCCCCTTCGCTGACCAGAATGCGGCTGGTGTGCCTGCGGATCGCCTGAATCCCGAACAGCGCGAATAGCATCGCCAGAAAAGCCAGCACCGCCGCCGCCAGTCGCGGCAGATCCGTGAGTATCAGCGGCATGACGGTGCACGCCAGGCCGATCCCGGCGCGGGCGTAGTCCGCCACCATGGCCCGCCACGGATACCGGTAGGTCATTGCGCCAGACATGCTTCCTCGGGCGCGAGCCAGCGGGCTCCCGGGTGGCGGCTGCAGTGCGCCAACAGGGTGTCGAGGAAGCACCAGCAGTCGTCGTCGTGATCCAGATGGTGGCTGAGTATGCCGGTAGCCTCGTGCATGTCGGCGCGGCCCGCGCGCCGGGCTTCCAGGTGCACACGAATTTGATCGATGGTCCGGTTCTCGCCGCGAAAGCGACGGCCCTGCCGCCAGTCGATGAGATCCGCGTGGCAGTTCGTCTGCAGCAAGCCCGGGATGGCCTCTCGCCTGGCGCGTGGGGCGAAGCAGGACAGGGCGCGATAGCCGAGGGCATGCAAATCGGGAAACAGCCCGGGGCAGATGCGGTTCCAAGGCGGCACCATCACCGGTAACAGACGCCCGGGAAACAACCCGGCCAGGCTCCGCCAGCCTTTTTCCAGCTCCGCGACGATGCGCTCGCGTCGCCGTTGTCCTCCCAGTTCGATGGCGCGTTCCCCTTCAACCGCATGATTCTCGTGCGCGTACCCGTGTTGCAATACCGCAATTCGCGGGTTGTGTTCAAGCCTGCTCGCCAGCGCTTCCCCGGTCCGTGCCGGAATGGCGGCCAGCGCCAACGGCACACCGCGATCGCGCTGCAAGTCCAGCAATCGCTCCAGTGCCGGGGTCACGGCCCCGGCATCGTCGTCGCGCCACCAGAGCGTGGCGACGCGCCCCCGGGCCTGCCACTGATCCAGCTCCGCCGACAATCGCTGCCATGGACTCATCCTCGCGGCAATCCTCCGCCAGCGCGCGCGTGGCCGGGCCCGCTGTCGTGGGCCGCCAGCGACACGTTCAACCGTTCCGTCCGCAGGCGGGGCGGCGCGCCGGCGACGCTGAAAAGCTGTGCGCATCGCCAGTCGAGGCGCACCGGCGGCCGGGAGATCAAATCCCAGCCGGTGGCGAGAGCGAGCGCCATCTGAATCACCCCCTTGTGGGTAATGGCAACAACCGGCTCGCCGGCGGCGCACAGGTCCGCGAGCCACGCAAGCAGCCGAAGCCGGAGCTCGCCGGGGCTCTCACCCCCGGGCGGGCGGAACGCGAGTCCCCGGGCTTCGTTCTCGGCGAGTGCTTTGCCGTGGCGCTCGCGCATTTCCTTTTTCGTCCAGCCTTGCCACTCCCCCCAGTGCAACTCTACCAGCCGCGCGTCGGTTTTCAGATCCCTGGCACCGAGAAGCCTGGCGGTTTCCACCGCTCTCGTGAGCGGGCTCGCAACCCAGCGGAACCCTGCGTACTCCACCGGAATACGGCGGGCGGCAATCTCCGCGCGTCCCACCGCGCTGAGACCGATGTCCTGGCGTCCCTGGATGCGCCCGCACGCGTTCCACAGGGTGCGCCCGTGGCGAATCAACAACACCTCGCTCACGGCCAGCTACCGGCAGCAAGATCGGTCAGGACCCGGTCCAGGGTGGCGCTGGCGGTGGCGATATCATGACCCTCGTGGGCAGTAAGGCGTGCCCGTGCGCCCAGCGCGGCGCGTTCCTGCGGCCCATCGAGCAGGCTTGCCACGGCGGCGGCGAACGCCCCCACGTCCCCCCTGGGCACCAGCAGGCCGGTGCAGCCGTCCTGCACGATGCCGGCGACTCCCGGGCCGGCGCCGGTGACTACCGGCAAGCCCGCCGCCTGCGCCTCCAGCATGGCCATGCCGATGGGCTCGCGCACCCCTGGCCAGACGAACAGATCACACTGCACCAGCAACGTTCGCAACGCGTCGGCGGCGAGCGCGCCGGTGAACACGACCCGTCCCGGCGCGAAGCGTGCAAACATTGCCTCCACCTGCGCGCGTACCGACCCATCGCCGACGATCAGGAGTCGCCAGGCCCGCTGTTCGAGGGTCGCCAAAGCACCGGCGAGCAATTGATAGGAGTCACGCTTGTTGCCCGGGCGCATCATGGCCACCGCGATCAACCAGGTTTCCGCGGCAGGCAGATGGTAGCGCCGGGCGAGCACCTCCCTCGCCCCGTCTGCGGCATCCGTGACAGGGAAATCCGCCACCTGGATAAAGGGCTTGAGCGGCACCAGGCAGCGTGGATCGCCGAGCAGCGGCTTCACACAGGCCACATCACCCGGATTCAGGTTGAACACCGCGGCGGCGGCACCGATGGCCTCAGCGGCCGCCCTGTGGCCCAGGGCCCAGGGCCCGTTCGCCTGGCTGGGCGCAAAGGACGCCTCGGCAACCACGTAGGGAATGCCCAGAGCCCTGGCCACGGTTGGACCCAGCCAATCCGGCGCCTTGTGGTAGAGATGGTAGGTGAACCAGAGCTGCGGCCTCGCTTCGGCGGGTGCCGCGCGATAGCGGCGCAGCAGACGCTCGGCCAGGCGCGCGCCGATGTCCCGTATGCGTTCCTGACGGCGGCCATCACCGCCACCGTCGCGGCTGCGAAATCGCGACGCCAGTTCGACCTCATGGCCGGCCGCGGACAGGGCCCGAAGAAACAGGCGCGCGATCTCGCGGTCACCGGACTGGGTCGGATGATGGGGCGCCTTCATGGGCGCGTAGAAGGCGATCCTCACGGAGCTGCCAGTCCGGCACGACCGTTGAACCTGTCCTGTAGCCAGTCGATGCCATCGTCGAAGCGAAAATTCCGCGCCACCCGTTGCCGGCCAGCGGCACCCAGACGCGCGCGCAGTCGCGGCTCGCGAATCAACCGGGCCATGGCATCGGCCAGAGCCCGTGGCTCGCCGGCCTCGGCCAGCAGTCCGGTGGTGCGATCCTCCACCAGCTCGGGTATTGCCGAGATGCGCGTGGCCACGCAGGCCAGGCCCTGGCTCTGGGCTTCCATGAGCACGTTGGGCAACCCGTCACGGTCACCATCCCTGGCGATGCAGCAGGACAGCACGAACATGTCTGCATCGGCATAGCAGCCGCGCACATCCCCCTGGGCGAGCGCCCCGCGCCAGCGGATGCGCCCGGCAATCCCCAACGCGGCGGCCAGGCGTTTGAGCTTCCCCAGCCACGGTCCGCCGCCCACGTGCTCGAAACGCCAGTGGAGCTCCGCCGGCAACAGCGCCAGCGCCGCCAGCAGATTATGGTAGCCCTTTTTCTCCACCGCCCGCCCCACCGACAGGATGCGTACCGGTTGCTCCCGGTCGGATCCGTCCCGCGGCGAGCCGACGGTATCCGTTGCCGGAAATCGTTCCGCGTCCAGCCCATGGTAGACGAGCGCGATCCGACCGGGCGTCGGCGCCAGATCCTGCAGATGACGATGGTTGACGGCGGTGCAGGTTACCGCCCATCGGCACGAGGCAAGCTTTTCACGTTTCTCCCAGGCGGGCGTCGTCCAGATGTCGCGGGCGTGGGCAGAACAACTCCAGGGAAGATCCAGCAGCATGCTCGCATAGCGGGCTACCGAGGCGGGCGTGTGCAGAAAATGGGCGTGCAGATGCACGACATCCGGGTCGAGCTCACGGGCGAGCACCAGTGCCTGACCGAAACGCCGCACTCGATTGGCAGATGGATCCCGTCGCAGATCGCCCAACCATGTGTGCAGGCAGCCACGGTATCCGGACCAGCGGCGCACGCTTCGCCAGGCCCTGAATACCCGTCGCGGCGCACGATAGAGGTATTCGGGAAGGTAGTGAGGGATGGCGCGTATTTCCCCGTGAACCGGATGCCTCTTGGCATCGGTGGGCTGGCGCAGGGACACGATGCGTATGTCCAGGCCGCGCTTTTCCAGAGCTCGGATTTCGTTGGCGACAAAGGTTTCCGACAGACGTGGATAACCCTTGACGACGAAGGCGATCGCGCCGGCCATGGCCCTGCCTTCAGTAAAAAGCCGTCAGAGTCGTTGCCCGCAACGCAGACGCATGCGCCTGTGTCATGCCGCCGCTTCTGTGCACGGGCGTTTCGCGAGCCAGTTCGAGCATGAGGGGACCGGTTAACAATGCTGTCGGCAGACTAAATAGGTACCCGCAATTATGCAACTGCGGAGTAGACGCGCCCAACCTACATTCCTGCATTAATGCACCACCGTGGCTTCTCACGTACACTGCATCGGGTGATCTGTTGGGTGTGCGGAAATCCGGTCGCCGAGTTTCTTGCCTTTGGCGTGCCAGCACGCCCCGGCCGGTGCCCCCACTGCGGCGCCAAACCGCGCAATCGGGCTGTGCACTGGTACCTTCGCCAGGTGATACGCCCGAGACTCGTTGCGACCTCGGAGGTGCTGGAGGTGGGCGGCTCGCGCGTCGCCGTGCAACGATTCACCACCGAGGCCGTCATCGGGGGCTCTCGCTATACGGTCATCGACAGGCGAACGCTCGAATTTCACGCTCGTATCGAGCCGCCGCATCGTTTCATTCCCATGGACGTGACGAATGCAGATTTTGCGGACAACAGCTTCGACGTCATTTTGTGTAATCACGCCCTGCCCTACATTCGGGACGACGGTAGAGCGCTGTCCGAGATTTTCCGAATTTTGAAGACCGACGGTCTCGCCATGCTCGATTCCAGCCACGAGGAAGACAGAACACGATCCGTCGACGAGTATCGCCGCGAGCACCCGGAGCTCGGCGACGAGTATTTTGCAGAGAACGGTGACCAGTGGGTATACGGACAGGACTACGTCGCACGGCTCGAAGCTGCGGGATTCACGATACGGTTGGACGTGCTTTTCGCTGATTGCGACACGGCATTCAAACGCGAACACGGTCTGAAAGACCACCACGAGCTGATCGTTGCGTTCAAGTCGCCCGGGGGGGCAGTACGATTTTCGCTGCCCCGGACGTCAGCCGAAGGGGATCTGAAATGAATGAGCCACATTCACGACGCCCGTTGGCCGTCCCGGTTCAGAAGCTTCCGGCACGGGTGCGCGACGTGATATCGCGCGAGCAGGACGCGAGCGAAATCCTCATCGGCTGGGTTCAACTCGGCGTCGTACTCACTTTCGCCGCGCTGTATTACCTTTCGCCGATACAACCCGGCGCCAATCCCATGATCTCCCCGGAGCCCTGGGTGCTCGCGGGTTATGTGCTTTTCACCTTGGTGCGGCTGAACCTCGCCTATAGTCGCCGCTTACCGAACTGGCTTCTGTACGTCTCGGTGGTCATGGACATGGCGTTGCTGCTGGCGTTGATTTGGACCTTCCATCTGAAGTACGGCCAGCCGGCATCCTTTTATCTCAAGGTACCCACCCTGCTCTACGTCTTCATCTTCATCGCGCTGCGCGCGCTGCGCTTCGAAGTCCGCTACGTGCTCATCGCCGGCGGAGTAGCCGCGTTTGGCTGGTTGCTCATGGTCCTGTACGTGGTCACGGTCGATCCCGACAACCCGATGATCACGCGCGACTACGTGGAATACATGACATCGAACAGCGTCCTGCTGGGTGCCGAGTTCGACAAGGTCATATCGATTCTGATGGTCACGGCAATTCTCGCCGTCGCCATCGCTCGCGCGCGCCGCCTTCTGATCGAGTCGGTGGTTGAAAGCAGCGCCGCCCGGGAGCTTTCGAAGTTCGTACCGAATGAAGTTGCCAGACAGGCCAAGTCCGGCGAAGAGCAAATGCGTGCAGGCCAGGGAGAAGTCCGTGAAGCGACGATTTTCTTCACCGACATCGAGAATTTTACGACCATCAGCGAGACCATGACGCCGACGGATTTGATCGCCACGTTGAACGATTATTTTTCCGTCGTCACGAAACCCATCGTCGAGCATGGCGGAGTCATCAATCAGTTCCAGGGCGATGCCATTCTGGCGACCTTCAACATCCCGGAAACCCTACCCGACCACGCCGCCCAGGCGGTGCGGGCGGCGCTCGCAGTGCAGGCAGCGCTTTCCGGTCGGGACTTTGGCGATGGTGTCGTACTTCGCTCCCGCGTGGGCATCAACAGCGGTGAGATAGTCGGCGGCCTGGTGGGTACGGGTGACCGACTCGGCTACACGGTTCACGGCGACGCCGTCAATCTGGCCGCGCGGCTCGAGCAGCTCAACAAAGACTACGGCACGCGAATTATCGTCTCGCAACGCACGGTTGAGCTGGCGGGTCCGGCCGAGTTCCGTTTCAAGCAACTCGGCACGACAAACGTACGCGGTCGCAAAACACCCGTTGTCGTCTATACCGTAGACGAGGATCCGGAAAGCGTGAAATAACTGGTCGAGACGTGTTTAACCTTACATGCCAAGATCAAGCGGCACCCTGGCCGTTCAGATTTTCGAGATGACGATTGATATTGCTACGCGCCGTTTCCTCGAGGCGTGAGCGGAAAAAATCGGTAAAGTAAAAATGCTCGCGACTTACCAACGATTCAAGAAAGGCGCGCTGCCCGGGAAAGAAATCCGCATCGGATAGCCTGGGTGACTCCTGCCTCACGGCGATGCTGTCACGCACGAAATCATCCCACGGCAGCCCGAAGCTGGACAGATCGATATCGAGCATGAATTTCTGATCGCCCGTCTTCGGCAACCGCGGGGGGGCCGTCACCATGATCAAGTCAAAGACCCGGGTCTTGAATTCAGCGTTCATCGAATCGTTCGCCAACTCGACGAAGCGACGAGCGCTCTGCACCTCGTTGTCATCGACGTTGACGTCGAAAATGAGATCGTGGAACCAGATCGCCATTTCCACCGCATCGGGGCTCTCCATTTCACCAACCACGAGATCGAACTGGGTCAGACAATGCTCGATGTGCTTGGGCGTATGGTAGAAACGGCCAGGCGCAGAATAACCATCATGCACCTCTTTGAAGACATCCTCGGCACGCGCTCCCGTGCCTTCACCGGCCTGACATCGATTCCACAGAGATGTAAATCGTCGCTTATCCACTCACGTGCTCACCGCTCGGCGTCCAGCTGCGTCACCCGAGAGTTTACCCCAAGGGCCGTCGCGGCCGCCCGGAACCAGCCCCGAAACCGGGCGTTGAAGCCACGATTTGCGACCTGGTTCACGGGATAGGGCGGGCACCAGCGGGGCACATCCGGCCATCAGCCACCCTCGAGCCGCGCCGGCGCTCAAACGTCACCGATCTGCTGCAGCTTGTCCTGCAGTTCCTCGTACTGGCGATGTGCGAGCACCAGCTTGCCGCTCAATTGCCGCATGACATCCAGAGCGACCGGTGGATTCTCCGCCAGCAGCTTGAGGAACATGTCGCCACTGATTCGCAACATCATCAGCCGCCCCCTGGCGCGAATTGTGGCAGCGCGCGGCGAGCTCGTGAGCACCCCCAGCTCACCGAGCAATTGATTCGCCCGCAGGGTGCCTACGACCACCTCACCGTCATCCGCCTTGGTCTTGGCGTAGATATCCGCTTCGCCTTCCATTATGACGAACGTACAGTCGGCGGCCTCGCCTTCATTGACGACTATGTCGCCATCTTCGTAGGTCTGCAGCTCGCTGGTGAATGCGAGCAGCTTGAGCTTGGACTGCTCGAGCTTTGAGAACAGCGGCACTTTGCTGAGCGCCTCCGTTTCCCGTTGGATGTCCACGTCCTTCTCGTATTTTCTCTGGTGCGGCCGACTTCAGCCAGCCGAAACCAGCTCGCGCAGCGCCGACCCTGGCCGGTCGAGTTCGGTAAACGGACCCTGCTCCAAGAATTTTCCCCGCTCCAGGATAACCGTATGATCGAATTCTTTGCCAAGACTGGCACGGTGCACAAGCCAGATCAAGGCACGCCCCTGGAACTCCTCGAAGAGGTTGCGCATCACCGCCGATTGAGACGGCCCGTCGAGAATTGCCGTGGCCTCGTCCAGCACCAGCACGTCCGGGCGTTTGAGCACGCTCCGCGCGATAGCGAGTTTTTGACGCTGGGCGGCCGTCAGGCGCGCGCCGCCGATTCCAATGGAAAAATCCAGTCCGCGCTCCATTATCGGGCGGCGAAGATCGAGCTTCTCGACGACTTCCCCGATCAGCGCTCCGATGGTCGCCGCTGCACGCGGCTTTCCGTACGCGAGCCGCCCGAACAGAATATTGTCCTGTATTGAAATGGATTCGCTGTAGCGCTCGGCATCGAAAAAATCCACCTCCGGCGGTCCGTCACCGAATCCTTTGGCAAAAAGCCTGCGAGCCTTCAGCACACGCAGCTTGAGATCGTCTGTCACCAGACCCAGCCGATGCCTGGCGGGAATGAGCTTGAACGGCAGAGTCAGCAACAAGCGTCGGTCGTTCTCTTCGAGATTCTCCAGATGCCCGTCAGCCGTACGTGCCAGCAAACTCTTGAACTCGGGAAGGTCATCCGCGCTGATGAAACTGAATTGCTCGAACAGGTGGCTGTCGGGCTCGACATCGGCGAATAAGTCCACCATCACCGTGGCGATCTGTCGGCCCATGTCGAGAAATGGCGAAATGAGCCCGGATTCCTGCAATACTCTGCGCACGTATACATTATCCGCAAGCTGATCGGCTGCAAGCGATGCATCACGCGGAGTACCGAACATGAGGTTCTCCGCCACCGTCATGTTGTCGTTGTACGTTTCGCGATCGAAAAGCTCCACGAGGGATCCGATCTTCGGATCCACGAGGCGCAATTTCAGGGCCTCTCGCGCTTCGAGTATGCGCGCCGCGAGTTCAGGCTTGGACTGCGGATCCAGAGTCCCCTGAAGCCCAAAGTGATAGATGTCATCAGCCATCTCG
>Ga0209980_10000624_pt1 | contig 19377 bp, 20 predicted proteins | sample CR02metaG_FD_183611 | JGI IMG/M metagenome (GOLD analysis project Ga0209980, IMG submission 183611) | Deep subsurface microbial communities from Mariana Trench to uncover new lineages of life (NeLLi) - CR02 metaG (SPAdes) (version 2) | ecosystem: Environmental > Aquatic > Marine > Ocean trench...
GCATTTTTGTGACAAAAGTCACAAATCCATGCTTTCTAGGCGTGATGGTGATTTATGTCACACCACGCACGCCACCGAGAGTCTATATAGGTAGGAGTATGCGTGAAAGGAGATCTACGAAAATGCGTGAACACGAACATGAAGCATCCAAGGTGACTATCCAAGACGTGGGTTGTGCATGGTTGATCGTGGGCGTGATTCTCTCTGCCATGCTGTTGCTGTCTGTGGTTTTAGAGGCTGGCGCCACCTTGACGCTATCCTTCTAAGCAGGGCAGGTTTAGAACAGCTCGCTAGTGCGCGAGGCCGGATGCCTGGCTCGTCGAGACCTCGGCCTCGGGGTGTAGCTCGCTAAGCGGCATTGGCATCTTTATCGGCGGTGTCTACGGTGGCGATAAGCGAATCGTCGTAGGGCGCACGCATCTCTAGCGTGCCGGCGTTACTGGTGGCGCCGGCTACCATGAGTGGAAAGTGTTGCGTCATAGGCTGCTACCCTTGCAACATCAAATCGGGCACACAAGCTCGCCCAGCTTTTGCGTGAGCTTCATGTTCTCGTCGTAATCCACTGGGCAATCGATGACCACCACCGTGTTGTCGGCAATAGCCTGCTTGAGCGTTGGCATAAGGTCTTGTGTATGCTCGATGCGATAACCCTTGGCACCGAAGCTTTCTGCGTATTTGACGAAATCGGGATTATTGAAGTCGATGTGGCTCGGTCGTCCAAAATGTCGCAACTGATGCCATTTGATAAGGCCGTATTGGGAGTCGGTCCAGATCAAAATCACAATAGGCGTACCGATTCTCAGTGCTGTTTCGATTTCCTGTGAGTTCATCATGAAGCCGGCATCACCGGTAACCGCGACAATGGTGCGATCCGGATACACCAGCTTGGCGGCGATGGCCCCGGGTACGGCGATGGCCATGGACGCGAATCCATTGGAGATAATGCAGGTGTTGGGGCGTTCCGCTTGGTACATGCGTGCCATCCACATCTTATGTGCGCCGACATCGGAAATCGCGATGTCTTCGGGTTGTAAGACGTGGCGCAGATCCCACATGATCTTCTGTGGTTTGACCGGGAAGTCATTGTCCTCGGCATGGGCCGCCATCTCGTCGACGATGGTCTGGCGCAGGTTGGAGGACAGATGTTCATCATGGGGTTGGGCCTTAGACGCAATACCATCCAAGGCAGCGCCAATGTCTCCGATGACCCCGGCTTCGACGATGTAGTGTTTGTCGACCTCGGCGGGAGAAGCATCGATGTGAATGATCTTTCGATCTTTGTCTTTGTGCCAGAGATAGGGATGATACTCGACGATGTCGTAGCCTACGCAAATAATAACGTCGGCGCGATTGAAGCCACACGCAATGTAGTCGCTTGCCTGTAAGCCAACTGCACCCAGTGACAGGTTGTGCGAGAATGGAATCAGCCCTTTAGCCATAAAAGTGGTGGCCACCGGTAGATTCAGTTTTTCAGCGAATTTAACTAGCTGTTCCGATGCACCCGCCCGAATCACGCCGTTGCCGACCATCACCAGTGGATACTTCGCGGCGGAAATAGCGTTTGCTGCCTGGGATATCTTTTCCTCGGGCGGTATTGGTGGCGATGGGCTCTGTACCCTTAGCGGCGCCTCGTCGGCAACATTCATCTTTGCGATGTTCTCGGGCAAATCTATGAAGCTTGCCCCTGGCTTTTCAGCCTGCGAGACTTTGAATGCCTTGCGTATAATCTCCGGAATGATTTCGGGTTCGCGAATCTGCGTGCTGTACTTGGAGATGGGCTTAAATAGGTTGACCAGATCCAATATCTGGTGACTCTGTTTGTGTAAGCGTGTGGTGGCCCCCTGGCCAGCGATTGCTACGATCGGCGCTAGGTCCATATTGGCATCGGCCACACCGGTCACGAGATTGGTAGCGCCCGGGCCTAATGTGGCGAGACACACACCGGCTTTGCCCGTGAGTCGTCCGTGCAAGTCCGCCATGAAGGCGCCGCCTTGCTCATGCCGCGTCGTAATGAACTGGATGCTGCTGTCCAAGAGCGCATCCATGACGTCGATATTCTCCTCCCCGGGTATGCCAAAGATCCGGTCGACGCCCTCGTTCTCTAGACAGCGTACAAAAAGTTCAGCCGCTTTCACGGTTCCCTCCTCTCAAAATGGCAGTTAGCTTGTCTTGTGGACATCCAGAGGCCTGTATCAGCGCAGATAGCCGCGCTGCGGCAAGGATGCTGGCGATTATGAATGCCGGCTCGCCGGCGTGACAATCCGTAACGCTACTTACCCGAGCACATCGATTCGCGCCGATACTGTACCAATTATTGTCCACACAGTGCAGCCGGTTCCACGGCACGCGTGGGTTCGGTTGTCTGTAGGGGTCGTAGCTGCATTGCGCCCAGATTCGATTTCCCTTAGTCTCGCACCTGCCGCAAGAGTTCCTATTTTGGATTTATTATTAGAAATCACTGTACTTGCTGCCGACACTTTTATTAGAAATCACTCTACTTGCTGCCAACACTTTCTCGTTTTTATCGGGGCTTACGATAGCTATTCGCACGCTTAGTTACCACTCAATGAGGGACGCCAACAATGGCCGATATTGATATCGCGCGCAAAGCGACGTTGCGAAAAATAACAGAGCTAGCAAAAGAACGGTTGGGTATCGATGAGGACAATATCGAGCCGATCGGACACTACAAAGCCAAGCTTGATATGGATTACCTCCACAGCCTCGAGGATCGAGAAGACGGCAAGCTCGTATTGGTGACTGCCATTAGCCCCACGCCGGCGGGCGAAGGCAAAACGACAACGACCATCGGGCTCGGCGATGCACTCAATAAGATCGGCAAGAAAGCAATCATGTGTCTACGCGAACCGTCGTTGGGTCCTTGTTTTGGGCGCAAGGGGGGCGCCGCTGGTGGCGGATACGCGCAAGTCGTGCCCATGGAGGACATCAATCTGCATTTCACCGGCGATTTCCATGCGATCTCGCTTGCTCACAATTTGTTGGCAGCGCTGATCGACAATCACATACACCATGGCAACACGCTTGGATTGGATGATCGTCGAATCACCTGGAACCGCGTGGTAGATCTGAATGATCGAGGGCTGCGAAAGATAATGACCGGGCTCGGTGGGTTGGCCAATGGCCATCCACGCGAAACGAGTTTCGCCATCGTCACCGCGTCTGAAATAATGGCTATCTTGTGTTTGTCGAATTCGTTGCAGGATCTTAAGAAACGACTCGGTAACATCATTATTGGTTATGACCGAAACAAGGAACTGGTTCGGGCCAGCCAGATCAAGGCCCAAGGCCCTATGGTCGTATTACTGAAAGATGCGATCAAACCCAACCTGGTGCAAACCTTAGAGAACAATCCGGTGCTTATCCACGGCGGGCCGTTCGGCAACATCGCCCACGGATGTAATTCGGTCATTGCAACCAAGGCGGGATTGAAGTTAGCCGACTACGTGGTAACCGAGGCTGGTTTCGGGGCTGATCTGGGTGCCGAAAAGTTTATTAACATCAAATGCCGCAAGGCTCGGTTGCGTCCGTCATTGGTGGTCGTGGTAGCAACCATTCGGGCGCTCAAATATCATGGGGGGGCTGATCTAAAAACACTAGACACTGAGAATCTCACTACCCTGGAAAAGGGACTTCCCAATCTAGAGCGCCACATCAATAATATCCGCAACCATTTTGGCTTGCCTTGCATTGTCGCGATCAACCATTTCACGGCCGACACCGATGCGGAGGTAGAGTTATTGAAACAAAAACTTGCCCACCACGGTGTCAAGGTTGTGCTCGCGAGTCATTGGGCTGATGGCGGGGCAGGGGCGGTCGAACTGGCAGAGGAAGTGGTCGAAAAGATCGAGACCATTCCGCCCGACCTGAAATTTCTCTATGAAGACGATGAACCCCTATGGGATAAGATCAAGAAGGTTGCAATCAACATCTACGGTGCCAGTGAGGTAGTGGCCAATACCAAGGTACGCGCTCGTATTAAGAACTACCAGGACAATGGCTACGGCCATGTGCCGGTATGTCTTGCCAAGACCCAATACTCGTTTTCGACCGATCCGCTACTACGTGGCGCGCCGTCTGGGCATGTTGTACCGATTAACGACGTTTACTTGGCGGCCGGCGCAGAGTTCCTGGTATTGATATGCGGCGATATCATGACCATGCCGGGCCTACCGAAGAAACCGGCGGCCGATCAAATCGATATCGATGAGGATGGCAACGTAGTCGGTTTGTTCTAGTTGATGTCTGCACCCCTTGACTCGCGGTGCAGAAGATCAAAGAAGTTGCGATAGAGTCGGTGCACATCGTTTTAAACGGTCTTACCGCCGGCCTCTTTCCAGGCCTCGATACCGCCATCTATCAAACAGGCGTTGAGTCCTCGTGCACGCAAGTGATCGACAACTGCGTTGCTGACGGCATGGCCGTGCACGCAGTACACTACAATCGTGGCGTCGCCTGATAGGTCAGCGCTCCATTCAGCGATCTCGGCCGGATCCAGCCAACGTGCCCCCGGTAACATTTTGGGATCTAGATCAAAATCGGCCTTCTTACGCACATCAAGGATCTGCGTATCACGGCCCTGTTCTAGCCATTGGCGGAGTTCAGCTGGCTCGACGTTGCGGTTCATGGTTTCCTCCGTATGAATCGTTTTGTGGTAAAAGCGACTGAAGCATGGACAACCTTTCTTCTAAACCGATCGACGCTTCGACAAGCATGCCGGAGCACGGAATCTCGTTTGCCGACGCGGTTCGTGTGTGGCTCAAGATCGCATTACTAAGTTTTGGCGGTCCGGCTGGACAAATCGCCATCATGCATCGCATTTTGGTGGACGAGAAACGTTGGATTAGCGAGCGCCGGTTTCTGCACGCCCTCAATTATTGCATGCTACTTCCGGGCCCCGAGGCGCAGCAACTCGTTACCTACATTGGTTGGTTGTTACATCGCACGCTGGGTGGTTTGGTGGCCGGCACGTTATTTGTTCTACCTGGTTTCGTCGCGATACTGGGTTTGAGCATTCTCTATGCTGGCTACTACGATGTCTCGTTAGTGCAAGCATTGTTCTTTGGACTGAAACCAGCTGTATTAGCGGTAGTCGTGCATGCCGGGCAGCGCATCGGTGGTCGCGTTCTCAAAAACAAATTGACGGTAGCCATTGCCATTGGTGCTTTCATAGCGTTGTTCTTTTTCAAGGTTCCGTTCCCCTTGATCATCGTGGCGGCAGCCATGGTCGGTTATGTTGGCAATCGCATCAGGCCCGATCTAGTTGTGTCGATTAGTAGAGATGAAAAGGATTCCAAGGGTACTGTCGATGCAATCTTGTCTGACGGCGTACCGGAACACACTCGGCCTTCATTCAGGCGCGCGCTACGCATCACCGCAGTTTGCATAACCCTCTGGTTAGGCCCCATCCTCGTGCTGGTGATGACGTTAGGTCCGTCCCACCTGTACACACAGATGGGATTGTTTTTTAGTAAAGTGGCGGTTGTTACCTTCGGCGGCGCCTACGCGGTGCTCGCCTATGTCGCACAGCAGGCGGTCGATTCATATGGCTGGTTACAACCTGGTGAAATGCTGGATGGCCTGGGTATGGCCGAAACCACACCGGGACCGTTGATCATGGTTTTGCAGTTTGTTGGCTTCATGGCCGCTTTCCGTGACTCAGGGGGGTTGGAGCCCATGCTAGCTGGCACGTTGGCGGCAGTACTAACAACGTGGGTCACATTCGTCCCGTGTTTCCTCTGGATCTTCCTTGGCGCACCTTATATAGAGACGTTGCGCGGCAACGTATCTCTAAACTCTGCTATGTCCGGCATTTCGGCGGCAGTGGTAGGTGTGATAGCAAATCTCGCTGTGTGGTTTGTGTTGCACATAGTGTTCGCAAATCTGGACGAGGTGCACGCGCTTGGCGCGAGTATTCCGCTACCGGTTTGGTCCACGATTGATCTCGCGTCGCTCGCGATAGCGGTTGCTGCTTTGGTTGCGATTTTTCGTTACAAGATTGGAATAATCCCAACTCTGATCACCAGCGCTGCCATTGGCATGCTCTATCAGCTTGCGATATAGAAAAGCACTCAACTCGCAGCCGAACGTTGTACTAAGCCCATAAAATTGTCATAAAGCTGCCGTGCCATACGCTGACATTCTGGCATATGTTGTTTGGCTTCGGCGTCAAGCTTAGTTACGGCGTCATCGCCCAGCACTGCCACCAGGCCTCCTCGATAGTCGTCGTAATTGCCCCATTCAGTTACCGTTTCCGCGGTCAGCTCCATATGGTATTGGATGCCATAAGCGGTGGGTGTCGCCCGGAATGCTTGTATTTTGCAGCCAGGGGTTTCGGCAAGTATAGGCATGTCCGATGGTAGTCGTTTGATCTCCGCCCCATGCCAATGCAAGGTCTTGTAGACGGGATCCAGGTTTTCGAACAGCGGGTCGGTTTTGCCAGCTTCAGTCAGGGCGACATCGAACAAGCCAAATTCTGGTTTGGCCATGCGCCCAACCTCACCGCCGAGCGCATCCGCTAGCAATTGAGCCCCCAGACAGAACCCCATCACCGGCATTCGCCGATCTCGAACCGCTTCGCGTATCCACACCTTTTCTTCGACAAGCCAGGGAAACTCCTCTTCCTGCCAAGTATCTTGGGGCCCACCCATGATCCAGAGTACATCGTAGCCATCAGGGCGTGGTAGCTGTTCGCCACGCTCGACCCGAATTGATTTGCAAGAAATTCCATCGGCTTCGAAGTACTCGCCAAAGACACCGGCATGATCTACCGGTGAGTGTTGCAGTATCAGTACACGCACTACTTAATGGGTTTGATTAACCGCACCAAAAAGCGAAACAGAAGGGCGATTGCTACCAATACCAAGAGATGATCAGCCCCCGTGACTAGATGCCAAAAGCCGACGGCATCAGAGGTGTGCGCCATTGCCGGCAGTGCAATCGTCGCCAGGGTTAGTGCAACGCCGATTCTGAGGCTATGGGAAGCGCGTTTTCTCATTTTTCCGTCCTCCGATCGAGATTGTAGTTAGTCCTGCGTAACTTTGGCGCGGTGGCCAAGTTTGCCTTCGACCACCATCGTACCCAGTACGTCGAGCATCACCCGGCACGCAAGTTGTGACGTATTGTCATTGACATCGTAGGGTGGTGAAACCTCTACCACCTCCATGCCACACAGGCCTTCGCGCGCAATCAAGCGTACGATCTCGAACGCCTCACGTGGCAGCAATCCACCTGGCTCGGGCGTGCCGGTACCCGGCGCAAACCCAGGATCAATGGAGTCAATGTCAAATGACAGAAAGACCGCTTTTGCATCTTTCCATGCCAATTCGAGTGCGCGTTCCGCTGCTCCCTTTGCTCCCAGTTCCTCGATGTCGGTCATGGTCAGCACGCTAGATCCGCGTTCGCGGGCGACTTCGGAACCTCGACGCGAGCCATACCAACCGCCGATACCCATCTGCACCAGATTCTTTGGCGGACAATTCGCCAATCCGACGTCGTGCATATGGCTATGATCGCGATGTGAGGTAGGCAATGCCACGCTTTCATGGGCATTGGTTGTCCAAAACCAGGGAGTTGTGTGCATGCGCTCATCCATGTCCATATCCTGCATGTCGATATGCCGGTCGATATGGATGATGCCGACGTTACCGTCGATGTGCGGCGCAATTCCGCGGAGATTTGGATAACCAAGGCTATGATCGCCACCGCAGAGAATAGGAAATGCGCCCGAGGTAAACACATGTGAAACGGCCTTCGATACTTGATCGAAGGTTTTTTCTATGTTGCCGGGAATTACGAAAATGTCGCCCGCATCACAGAGGTCGAGTTCTTCAAACAGATCGACGGCCCCATCTATCGAATAGCCGTCATAGACTGCCGATATGCGTCGCACCCCCTGCGGTCCAAAACGTGCGCCCGGTCGGTAGGTAGTTCCGGTATCGAACGGAATGCCGACAAACGCTGCTTCATAATCGCCCACCTTTCGAATGTCTTCACAATACGTTGCCTTCAAAAAGGTGTTGATGCCAGCGAATGCCGGTTGGTGGCCCCGGCTGAACAGCGAGATGGTCCGGTCGTTGACAGACTCGGCTGCCTCAAGGCCGAGCTCAAGCGATCGCTTAATTTCCTCTTGTTGTTTTTTTTGCGAGATTTTCTTGAGGCGTTTAAGGTTGCGGTTACCGCGAAACTCACCTGTCTTGGGATCTGGCATCGTCTTCTCCAAGTAGTGTTTGGTGTTCTGAGTCGAGACTGTGCAGCTAATGTATCTCGCTATACACGCCGTTTCATTTCTTATCTTTATACAGAATAAAACTTTTTAGTAAAAGTCTTAACAAACGTACTGGTAATACAAAAAGAAAAAGTAGCGAACTAAGACGGTTGCATGCGTCTGGTTAATCTTAAGGACCACTGACGGTCTGGATCATCAACCCGTTGGGCAGAGAACTGCAAGACCTCACGATCCACATGCTGATCGAGCTTACCTGAGAGCCTTATGCGGAAACTTCTATCCGGCCCAAAACTTGGGTGAGTGTCGTCCGCGTAGTGAACAACCTTTACGTCGCCGGTTACGCTATAGTTCTCAATCGTATAGTCCCCAGCATACACGTAGTTTCTATCGCCACCGAGAATCCGACCGGCTTCGAAGAAGTCTCCAAATAGCCGACGTGGTTGAAAAACAAGCACACCGGCACTGATTCCGCCCTTAGGCGACATTACCTCGACTGACCACAGTCCCTCGAGCATCAGCCTCTAGTACCCCGTCGCGTCCCGAATGTGCTCATCCATACTTGGCATCATAGGTCTCCTTAGCTGCTTCAAAGCACGCCAGGGGTGCCCTCACTACACCAGCGCCGATCTGCCCACCATCACGGCCGGCGATCCCGATATTCATGGCCGGCAGGATTCCGGTTTCGATAACACGAAATATGTCGATGCCGGTTGGTGTGCCACGATAACTCAGAAACGGAATGTGAAAGTCCGAATTCTCACCGACAGTAATGTCGTACAGCTCGCGGTTCCGATCCACCATGGCCTCCGGCGATCCACCTTGATATTGCTGCAATGGAAACGCCGCTGCCTGGGCAAACCCGCCGAGGCCGACCGTCTCCGCGATGATGCTCTCACCGCCCATCCAGGTAATTTCATCTTCGCTATGCCCTTCGAACAATTTCGCCTGCACCGTCGCGTGGGGACCTGTAAACCACTGTTTGCCGAGTCCACTCACGCGTATCGCAAAATTACGACAGTTGAATGCCATCGCCGACACCATACTGGAACCCTCTATGCCGTGAGCGGCGTCGGCCATGGACTTGGCGGCTGCCATCGACAGGCGAAGAAAAAAATAGTGGTCTTCAGTCATCGCCTGTAACGCCGACTTCACTGCCTGGCGTTTGCTGGCAGCCAGCTCAAGAAAATGCGGAAACAACTCGTGCGCAAATAGCATCGATGCCGCTGTATTGCGGCTGTGCAATTCATCGCCCATGTGTAGGGCGCGTCGCATGATCGGCTTCAGGGCGATACCGCCACTGGCGCGAATCGCCTCGCCGATGACAGGGGCCACCGCGTTCTGAATGAAGAGCAATCGCTCATGAACACCTTCGTCGTAGACGCCGTAATTCAGCCGCCTCGGATTAGTGCCCTCATAGATGTTGCAGTAGCCGATATTACTGTAAGTGGTGTTTTCAACCACGAATACGGGCATGGATGCGGTATAGATACCGGCCAGCGAACCCACCGCCCCATAGTCATGGCAACCATCTACCTGGATCTCCTCTGTTGCCAGTTTGTGTTCGGCCTCCTCGCGGTTGGCCGCGAGTCCTTCGAACAAGGCACCGCCGAGTATTGCGTCACGTTGGCCACCGGTGTAATCGGACCACGCCATGGGTGGGCCAGATGTGAGTATGGTCTCACGCGTCATCCCCGGGAGTACGTCAATGGCCGGCACTACGTCCTTGACCACGGGATCGGACGTACACAGCCGTTCAAAGGCAGCTTTGTTGGCTTCTTCTCGATTCGGCTGGGTCATAACGTCCCCCTAATGGAAGTGTGGTGCTCTAGTTTGCCGGCCGCAGATCGGGCAGGCAAGGCGACCGGCCAACGGTGACTCATGCCGACCCAGTTCAGTCGGCTGGGGGTGGCGCTGATGTTGCAGTTGTATGCTTTGCGGGTGTATGGTCATCGCGCTTACTCGTGAGTAATTTAGCGAATTGTGCCGATGGCTGAAGGAAGTCTCCAAGGTCGAAAGCAACAAACGAACGAGCACTTTACCCGTGCCGATGAATTGATGTGGGCCGCGCTCGACTTGTTTGCGGAGCGTGGTTTCGCGTCCGTCACTATCAAGGACATCGCACATACTATCGGCGTTAATACCGCCCTGATTTATTATTACTTCGAAAGTAAAGAAGATTTGTTTCGCGCCACCGTCGAAAATGCGGTCGTTCGAGCGCTAGACAACTACAAGACCCTGCGTGAAAAACATGATGATCCGGTCGATCTTATCAACGACTGGTTTTATAACAATCTGCAGTTGTCCGATCCGATTCGCAAATTAGTCAAGATCATGCTCGACTATTCGAGTTCGCGTATCAACTTTCCTTCCGTCGATTGCCTCATTAAGCAGTTCTATGACGAAGAGTGCAGTATTCTTTCGGACAGCATCCGCCGGGGTATCGCGGCCGGCACCTTCAAACCGGCCGACGCCGACCGGCTCGCGCTATTTGTTTCGACCCATCTTGACGGAATCATGGCAGCGGCAATGATTCGCCCGGAGTTCGACCTTGGCGCAGCCATCGCTGACCTCAGAGATCTCCTATGGCAGCATCTCGGCGTATCGGAATCAGCAGATCCCAGGACCGCGGGTGTCGATCACCTGCGCTCGCCCGGGACTAGTATTTGACTCCCTGGGATCAACCCCATGCTACTAGGCGAGGATATTTGATTGCCGATTATAACTGAATGTTAATTGTACAATTAATTAAAATCAGGCAAAATAGCTGATAATAACTAATCAAGCTCGGGAGGCGCAGTCCCAATGGCAAAACCGAGTACTGCCACGACCATCACAGGGTCAAAGAGTCAACCGTATCTGTCGCAGGCGGCCTTGATCGACAAAGGGGTGAAATATTGTCTGTCCTCTTACGTCGATGTCCACGGCATTGCCAAGGCCAAGACCGTCCCGATCCACCATTTCGATCGCATGATGCGTGGTTCGGAGCTATTCACCGGGGCCGCGCTCGAGGGATTGGGCCAAGGGCCCGAGGACGATGAACTCGCCATTCACCCCGATCTAAGTGCGGTAACGATTCTGCCTTGGCGCCCCGAGGTGGCATGGGCGCCGGGTAATCTCAAGTATCACGATGAACCGTGGCCCATGTGCTCACGGACGATACTTGAACAGCAGGTGCAACGAGCGGCGAACATGGGGTTTCGTTTCAATCTCGGCATCGAGTGCGAGATTTACCTTGTTAGGCGGGAAGGTGATCAGGTGTTGCCCGCCAATCCGCAAGATGTCCTGGCCAAGTCTGCCTATGACGTAATCGGATTGCTCGAGAACCTCGAATGGTTGGACGAGATAGTTAGATATATGGATGAACTTGGTTGGGAGGTTCATTCGTTCGACCACGAAGACGCCAATAGCCAGTTCGAGTTTGATTTTGCTTACGCGGATGTCATGATGATGGCTGACCGCTACGTGCTATGGCGTATGATGGCCAAAGAGATTTCCCGTAGGCACGGATTTGAAGCGACCTTCATGCCCAAGCCTTACTCGGATCGAACCGGTAGCGGTGCCCATTTCAATATGTCCATAGAGTCAATTGATACCGGCGACAATCTGTTCGGCGATTCTTCAGATAAGCGCAACTGTGGTTCGTCCAAGCTCGCGTACCAGTTTTTGGCCGGGATCTTGGATCACGCCGCGGCTGTGGTTGCCACCACTTGTCCGTCCGTGAACTCCTACAAACGCTTGGTCAAAACCGGCTCCATGACGGGCTACACGTGGGCGCCTATCTTTATTTCTTATGGCGGCAATAACCGCACGCACATGCTGCGCATACCTAAAATACGACCGGAAATCGAAGGCGGTGGACCAAAGAGAGGCGAGACCTATCTGTCGTCGGCCCGTATCGAGTGCCGCGCTGTTGATTCATGCATGAACCCCTATCTGGGCGCGGCCATGACGCTTGCGGCTGGCCTCGACGGCATCGAGCGTGATCTTGATCCGGGCGATCCGATCGATGTTAACATGTACGAATTGAGCGATCAGGAGCTCGCGGCTCGAAATGTCAAACTCCTGCCGCGCACCTTGCTCGAGGCGATCGAGGCGTTTGGCCGAGACCCGCTCGGTACCAGAGTTATGGGTGAAGAACTGGCTCAATCGTTTATCGATCTGAAAACCAAAGAGTGGTGGGACTATCACAATAGCGTATCGACCTGGGAATTGGATAACTATCTGACAAAATACTAGGAGTAGGTGAGCAATGTTCTGGCAAAAAAAATCAGGCGCTGGCGAGCGCGTTGTCATTTTTTTCGCCTCGGATCTACACGGTTCCAACGTTTGTTTCAAGAAATTTATCAACGGTGCCAAATTCTATGGTGCTAACGTGTTGATCATGGGCGGCGATCTTACCGGTAAAGCTGTGATCCCAATTTCCAAGCAATCCGATGGCAAATATCTCGCAGTGCAAATGGGTGAACCCGTAACCCTTGAAAGTGAGGCGGAACTGGAAGACTTCGAAAAACGGGTCGGCAATATGGGCTTTTATCCAGCGCGCATGTCCGAGGAGGAGTTTCAAGATCTTAAGGACGATACCGACGGCCAGCAGGTACTGTTCAAAAAATTAGTGTCGGAGCGGGTACAGGAGTGGTGCGACTATGCCGGCGAGAAACTAAACGGAACAGACATTTCGTTCATAACCGCACCCGGTAACGATGATTTCTTCGAGATCGACGAAGTGTTGAACAATTCGCCGCATGTTCAGTATCACGAGATGGAAGTCACCGAGCTCGGAGATTACCAGATTCTGCATTGCGGCGGCTCCACTAAGACGCCCTGGGACACGGAACGCGAGTATTCCGAAGAGGAGTATCACGCTAGATTCGAGAAATTGCTTCCCCAGGTCAATGACATGAGTCACTGCATTTTCAACGTGCACTGCCCACCATACGGCACTGTGCTCGATCAATGCCCGAAGCTGGATGAAAATCTCAAAGTGGTCTTTGAGATGGGTAACCCCGTGAGCATGCATGGCGGTAGCAGCGCGGTACACGAAACGATTGAACGTCATCAGCCATTGCTTGGCGTGCATGGCCACATCCACGAGGGTCGTGGAAATATCAAGATCGGCAAAACCGTATGCGTTAATCCGGGTAGCGTTTACCCGGAGGGCATTCTGCAGGGCGTGTTAATTACTTTGCAGGGGAGTGAAGTTAGAAGCGTTCAAATGACGCAGGGATGAAAAACAGGCGATGGTTCGCTAGACAAAAGAGGAGGAAGGAATATGGCTACTGCAGGTGGTGAACAAAGAATCTTTCTCCGCAAGGCCTCCGGCCTAATTCGCACAGCCGGAACCTTCGATACGTTCATCTATAATATTGGGCTTGTTAGTGTTGGTTTAGGCGTTGGCACCATGATGTTTTATGGGCCTGCCTATTACCCAGGTGGTAATCTGATTATCGCCTGCATCATCGCAGGCGTGGCAATGTGTTTCATCGCATTCGGTCTGATTACGTGGACCGTGACGTTACCACGCTCGGGCGGGATCTACGTTTTCGGCTCACGTATCCTACCGCCGTTTATTGCACTCACCGTGAGCCTTGTCGAAATCGTGGCATGGCTGTTTTATTGTGCGATCGCGGCGTATTGGATCATTATTCTCGGTATTGCCCCCGCGCTTGCGGTGGTCGGCTATCTTACCGGTGACGAGGGATGGCGCGCGGCGTCAGATTGGATAACGTCACCGTGGCCGATGTTTTTGGTTGGATCGGCCATACTGGTGCTTTCCGGGATCATTCTTGCCGCGGGTATGAAGTTTTATCTGACGATACAAAAGATCGTATTCACGGTGGCGGTGCTGGGTTCGCTGTTCCTTATCGTAGTGCTTGCGGGCGGTTCACATGGCGAATTCGTGAGCAATTTCAATGCGGTCATGGGACCGGTACTTGAAACCGATGATCCATATAACGCCATTATCGCTTCGGCTAAAGAAAACGGTTGGGGCTATGAAGGCCATGACTGGAAGCAGACATGGTTGGTTTCCAATTGGCCATTCTTGCCGTTAATCGGCTCTGCCTTTTCCATTGCCATCGGTGGTGAGATCAAGTCGGTCGAACGCGCACATACCTATGGTATGTTAGGAGCTATTTCTGGCTCCGTGGTGATTTGGCTGTTCACCATTGGTCTTTCGCAGAGCGTGTTCGGATACGATTTTATAGGCGCCTCGGTGTACAACTTGTTAGAGGGCGTAGGCTTGAGTACACCCACGGACCCCTCCATCACGCTATTGGCAGGTATTCTTACGCAGTCGCCGTTTATTACGGTGCTGGTTTCCATAGGCCTGATATCTTGGATGTGGATGTGGATACCCGGCATGCATACCTTCGCCGTGCGTGCACTTGTAGCCTGGTCGTTTGACCGCGTGGCGCCGGAGGCATTGGGCACGATCTCTGAAAAGCGTCATACGCCCACTGTTGCGATCGCTGTATCTGTCATCATCACGATTATCTGCATGTATCTGTTTGTATTCACAGAACCGTTCTCAAAGATAATCATTCTGATCGAAGCGGCGGTGTTGGCGTGGAGCATAGTACTGGGGGCGGGGATTTTCTTCCCATATATGCGACCGGAGATCTATGAGAAATCACCGATCGCAGGGCGCACGTTGCTCGGTTTGCCGATGATGACGGTGGCATGCACGCTTGGCTTTCTTGCCTCACAGTTCTACTTCTGGACGCTGTTTCTCGATCCCGTCGCAGCGGGACATGATCCGGGCCAGCTGTTGATCGTCGGCGGTGTGTTTGTGGTCGGTGTTGTGTTTTACTTTATTATGAAGGCCTATAGGCGCTCTCAGGGTGTTGACGTTACGTTGGCATTCAAGGAGATCCCGATCGAGTAGAGGTATAACTGGAAGTAAATGTCGACAAAGAATCTGCATCTGGAGTTCGTTGACGAGGGATTACGTCTTGTAAAGGACGCGGCGGAACGGGGGATCCGGTTACGGATCCTCGGCTCTGTCGCGTACCGAATCCAGTGCCCGAACAATATCCATCTGTTTGACGATATGGCGCGGGAGCTGACAGACGTAGACTTCGCGGCGGAAAAGAAGCAAAACCGCGAGATTCGAGAGTTCATGATCGGCGAGGGCTACCAGCCGGAAGAGGGTGTGTACGTTGCTTCCGAGGGGGCGCGCCACGTCTACGTACATCCGCAGACCGGTTTGAACGTAGATGTCTTTGCGGACGAGCTGTATTTCTGCCATCGCATCCCGTTTAAGGGTCGACTCGATCTCGATACCCCCACCATCAGCACCACCGATCTACTATTGGAAAAGATGCAGATCGTCGAGATCAACCTCAAGGACATCAAAGACACGTTGGTGCTAATGCTAGAACATCCGCTGGGGACAAAGGCAGATGGCAACAAGCATATCGACAGTGACTATATCGCTAGCATGATGGCTAAAGATTGGGGTTTTTACCACACGTTTACTACCAATCTTCGTAAGGTGCCGGACTATATTTCGGAGTTTCCAGCTATCACTGAAGATCAGGCCGGCACGATTCGCGCGAATGTGGCCGATCTCCTAAAATGTATTGAGAACATCCCCAAGACCATAAAGTGGAAACTTCGCGCGAAGGTGGGCACACGCACGCGCTGGTATCAGGAGGTTACTGAAAAGTCGCGGCAGTTCTAAACATCTTCCTGAAATCCCTCGAACTGCGGCAGTCCATCTGCGAGCGTATGCCAAGGTATTTTGGACGCCACGAAGATATGCTTCTCTGTATCTTTTGGGTGCCCCGGATGGGCGCCTTCTTCAAGTGTCCCTGGTGTGAACCACTGTAGATGTGGCCAGCGATCATCGTTCAACAGCAAGTGACAGCCACAGGTTCGGCAAAATTGCCGATGGACATCAGGTGAGCTGTCATACGTCTCAAGGTTGTCGCTGCCCTGTTCAACGACGACGTGTTCGCGCCGCGCCGTCGCGTAAGTGGCAAATAGGGTGCCATGGCAGCGGCGGCACATGGAACAATGACAGTGGTACATCTCTTGCGCCGGTGCGTCCACCCGGAAGCGAACGGTGCCGCACTGGCACCTTCCGAAGATCGGCCTAAAGTCGTTCACAGTGCCTCCCAGTGTAAATGGTCTTGTGTCTCGTGCCTCACAGAGTATGGAGTGACGTTGCCATGATCTGGATGCTAGCCACGAATATATCGAGTACTGTCGTCGAGGGGTAGCGCTAATGCCCAGCCTTGAACCATCGGTTATCACCATTTCGGCCCGACAAGGAAAAGCAACGTTCCTTCATCATGGACAAAACATTAAAGTGATTAACACGTATGGCCAACAGGTGATCGACACCTGGACGTTTAATCGCGAGGATCTACACGAGTACATGTCTATGGAGTACACGCGCTCACTGCTTGAGCGTATTACTCCGCTGGTCGGCGATTCGCTAGTGACAACACGGCGGCGCCCCATCCTAACTCTGATCGAGGATCACTCGCCGGGGGCTCACGATACGCTGATTGCCGCCTGTACGCGGTGGGGATATCGTGCCCAGGGTTACACGGACTACCATGAAAATTGCACCGACAATCTAAGTAATGCGCTAGGTAAACTCGGTCTTTCAGTAGCAATGACGCCATGCCCGCTAAACCTTTTTATGAATGTACCGGTTACCGCCGAGGGTGTATTGACGTTCCAACCCCCGCTCTGTTCCAAAGGCGATTATGTGGTATTCCGCGCGGAGATGGACTGCGTCGTTGTGTTCTCCGCCTGCCCACAGGAGAAACTACCCGTAAACGGCGTTGATGGCCGCCCCACCGACGCACACTTCCAAATCTATTAAGAACGCCTACGTCAAAGCGGTGACACGAGTACAGCGATGCTGCCGAATACCAAGGCGATACCGCACCACTGTATCCAGCTTATTTTCTCGCGCAGTATGAAGCGTGCCAGCAAGGTGGTTACTGTACCAAAAGCAGAAGCGGTGACTGCAACGATCTCGCGCCCGTCACCTTGACTGCCGGCAAACAGGAATAGGTAGCCGGCGGCATCCAGGCAGCCCTGTAGGGCAATGATTGGCCACCAACGCAAAGGTACTATCGGCGTGGTCGTTCGTATGGCGAGTACGGTTAGAATCGATAGTAAACCAATGAGTCGGGCTAGCCACAGCGTCTGCAGCTCACCGTAGATCGGCACTGCCGCCTGGCCGGCGACCACCATCACGGCATGAAGCACACAGGCGACGCCGGCGATAGCTAGCGTACCTGCCAAGTATGGGTTATGGCTTTTGGTGGGTTCGTGACTGTGCTTAGCAAAGCGCGCAACGCCAATGACCCCGATCACGGTTACCGCCATCGCCAACCACTGAATAACACTTGGACGTGTGCCTAAGGCTACCCAAAATGCCACTACCAAAGCAGGATGACTGGCGACGATAGGCGCCACTACGCTCACCGGCCCGCGGGCCAGGGCGGTATACAAGCACAAGGTCATCGCCATGGTGGTGATGCCGTTGATCACCAACAACCAAAATCCTGATGGCTCCCACACCAATGGCGTGCCAGAAATCTAAACCCATAAGGAAAGGATGATGGAACCGACCATCAGCATGCCAAACAACGCTACGCTTGGACCCAATGCGCGGCTGCTGAAACGGGCAGCGAAGTCGGCGCTGCCAAGGCTTAGCGCACTGAGTCCTCCCCACGCAGCTGGATTCATGAATTGGCTTTATTGCTTTGAAGGATTATGCGGGTCAACCAGGCAAACCATGTGGCCATTTTTCGAGGTTGTCGTCGAGCGTGTAGTAGTCTGGAAGATCCTCAACAAAGATATGGGCACTTGTCTCAAGCCCAGTAGGCTGGTCAAGCGTGCCAGCGGCGATGCTAATGGTTGGCTGATCGTGGGCATCCCAAAACAGGCTTGCACCGCATCGCGCACAAAAACCGCGGCGCGCTATGGCCGAGGATTCGTACCAACTTAAGGTACGGTCATCATGCAACACGAGATCGTCGCGTGCCGCAGCTGTATAGGCCGAATAATGTCCGTGCGTACGTCGACACTGGCCGCAGTGGCAATTCACGACTGAACGCAAGGGTCCTCGCACCTCGTATTTCACGCCACCGCACAGACAGCGCCCTTTCAAACGATGCTGCTCGTCTGCTGACTTGCTCACGCTAACCTCCCTTTGAAGCTGACCGTTTGTGTTTGTCGCACAACCCGAATTAAACTGCTGCTAACGCTATTCCGCGGGTCAGTCTAAATGACGAGGACAGTCAATACAAAACGCACTAGCGGGAACATCGTACCGCAGTTGTGCGAACACTTCCTCGGCTGGCAGTGCCGACTGCGCCAGTATGCCATTCGCCACGCAGGCGGACAGCCGACATCAGGTATGCGTCCAAGTGTCCTGGTTAGCGGGAAAGAGTTGGGACAAATTACGGTACTGATCATCAAGCGCGACCCCAAGAACATCACCGCGCAATTCAGACATATGGTCAAACGGACGCACGATCTGGCAGATCGCTATGATGCTGTTCTCAAAACATTGGCGGCCGCTTACTATCAAAAACCGCTGGAGTTTTCCGACGAAATGACGGCCCTGTTCGGGCCGGATTCCGAATTCGTTAAGACGTTACTTAAGGCTGGCCGCTGTACACTTGCATTTGAGCAATACAATCAAACCTATCGTGTTCCTTGTAAGGTGAGAAACTTGCGTGAACGAAGTGCGGCTTACCAGGCTACGTATTGGCACAACAGTTTGTTCAATCCGGTAATGCCGAGCGGTGTGCAGGTGCTCGCGTTTCGACCGGATTGGCGTCACGCGCAAGTGGAGCCGCCGATAACGTGACCTCTCGAAAACGAAACGTGCTACTCATCACTGCCGACCAATGGCGTGCTGAATGTCTATCCGCGCTTGATCACCCTTGCATCAAGACCCCGACTCTTGATGGTTTGATTCGTGACGGCACTGCTCTTCGACCCTGAGAATAACCCAGAAGAACTTAATGACCTGGCCGAACATCCCAACTATGCATCCGTGTGTTCCATGCTCGCGGGCGGGATGTTGTCTTGGCGGATGTGCAGCGACGAGCGTGTATTGACTGGCCTCAAAGTGTCTCGTGACGGTATCAGGCAGTGCG
>Ga0209980_10000625_pt1 | contig 19375 bp, 19 predicted proteins | sample CR02metaG_FD_183611 | JGI IMG/M metagenome (GOLD analysis project Ga0209980, IMG submission 183611) | Deep subsurface microbial communities from Mariana Trench to uncover new lineages of life (NeLLi) - CR02 metaG (SPAdes) (version 2) | ecosystem: Environmental > Aquatic > Marine > Ocean trench...
GTTTAGTCATGGTTCTACAGGTTCAATTGATGGTGGTTGCCACTCTGGCCCTGGCCCTGGCTGTGGCTGTGGTTCTGGCTGTGGTTCTGGCTGTGGCTGTGGTTCCGGCTCTCCTGGTGGCGGAGACTCTTGATAGACTGGCGCAGGAGGCCTTTCGTGTGTTTCTTTTTCTTTTCCCATTTAATCACTCCTCTGGTATATAAAAGTTCCTCACTAAATTGGGAAATGCCCCGCTAAAGAGCAAGGTAAAAGTTCACACTTTAGACAAAGTGTGAAATGCATGAGAATACTAACGTAGATTTCCTTGTTTCATCAAATTTGGCCGTCGTCATAGAAAACTTCAAAAGTAGCATGGAAGTGCTAAAAAATTTAGGCAGCTTTCCTTGGATAATATTTATAAAGCGTCCCTCTGGAACTTTGAGTTTTTTTGCAATGGCTTGTTTAGAAAGCTCTTCTTTTTTTTCCAGAAAGAGACTTTCTTCACTTTGCATATCCTATTTGTTTGACAAGGTAATTATTTTTTTAGACACTAATATTTAAAATTCAGACTCTAGGCAATGAACTCTCGTCTATGTAAAAAATACTACGTGGTTTGTCACCAGGAATTGGTGTACGCCAGACAGGTGCAAAGAGGCTTTCTGGATATGCTAAGTCAAAATCATCTTTTTTCGCAAACCAAAACAATCCTAGGCTTTTGCCATCACTACCAACATTTTCTTTGGTTAGCTTAATTAAGTTTTCATGTTCAACGGCCCCAGTATCAGTCAGAAATAGTACGCGCATATTCTTCCAGTTCTCTACCTCTGGACATTTATCTTTGACCCCTCGTACATATTAAAGTACCAAAAGTTGCGGTAATCCTCAAGCCTTCTTTGTAGGTTCTTTTTCGCTGGCCACTGGTCTCTTTGGTTTTGCGACTGCTGCGGTGCACTTCGAAATAGAAGTTATTAATTCCTCTTTCTTGGGGCTGATTTAGGAGACGCCAGCCGAGGAAAGCATCAGGGTCAATAAATACCTCACCTTGGAGTTGCTTATGGCCTAGTCGAAAACCTAAGCTATGGTCTGGGTACTGGTAAAGTAGGTCAATATCATCACGTTGTGAACAAGCAGCCTGAACCAGAACCCGAAACCAGTTAGTGGTCAGGGTATGCTCCATCTGCTGGTGATATTCATTGGGATTAAAATTCTTAATTGGCCGAGAACCGCGTCTTTTAACTGCCAAGCAACCGGCCAGGTATCTCAGCTTTCCTTTATCCACGATTTATACAATGGTTCAAAACCAAGAGATTCCGTTTAAACGATTCGGTAAAAAGGCTGTTCGTTTCGATGTTCACGATATAGACCAATGGATTGACGGTCATTACGACAAGAGCTATTTCAGGGAATGAAAAAGTGCTTGAATTCGCTCAAAAAATTCTGTATGTTTTGTTTAATACCAAAACATTAGGAGGCTATCATGGGTCTTTACAAGCACCCGAATAGCTCCTATAGGTATTATTGTTTTACGGTTAATGGTCGGAGGATTACCAGGCAGCTCCAAGACCAGCAACAAAACGCTCGCCAGACAAATCTATGAAGCCAAGAAGGTAGATTGCCTGCGTCATGGTGCTAGTCTTGAAACCCGTAAAAGGATTACATTCCTGACTGTTCGGGAAAAATTCCTTGAATGGTCGAAGTTACACAAGCGGAGTTACCAACGGGATGTCATTCTGGTTAATCACCTGACCAAGTTCTTTGGCAACAGGTTACTTGAGGACATCACACCTTTGGAGGTCGAGCAGTATAAGGGCATTCGAACTATGCAAGTCTCACCTTCCACAGTGAATCGGGAAGTAGCTTGCTTGAAGCGAATTTGCAACCTTGCCGTCGAATGGAAACTGGCAAGCAGTAATCAGATCGCGAAAGTCAAGTTATTCAAAGAGCCCAAACGAAGTTTCCGTTGGTGGTCTAAAGAGGAGTTGACCAAATTTTTATCTGCCTGCGACGATAGAATGAGGGCCATCACCCTTCTGGGTATTAACACCGGAATGAGAATTGGTGAACTGCTGAACCTGAAATGGCAGGAGGTTGATTTTGCGGAAGGCTACCTCACGATTGAAGAATCCAAGAGCTACACATATGGCAAAATCAAAGTGAACCGGGTTGTCCATGATGCGCTTAGAAATCTCGATAGGGTAGGAGAGACTGTCTTTTGTAACCGGCGAGGCGAGCCCTTCAAGCGCATCTCCAGGGCATTCAAAAGCACTTGACTTCATGCCGGGATTGATACTGCGACCCCGCATGTTATGCGACATACATTTGCGAGTCATCTCACCATGCTTGGCGTTGACCCGCAAACCATCATGGAGCTTGGCGGCTGGAAGTCCCTCGACCTGGTAATGCGTTACAGCCATTTGGCACCCGACCACAAACAAAGGGCTGTTGACAAGCTTGCCGAGCTTTTTGCTTAAATACTGCTTAAGTTTGAAAAACCGTAAAACTGATAAGGACTTACAAGTCTAATAAAAACAAACTCGCCCCTATAGCTCAGTATGGATAGAGCAGTGGTTTCCTAAACCATGTGCCGCAGGTTCAAGTCCTGCTAGGGGCACTCTTGTGGTTTCATTGTCGAAACACTCCATCGCACTGACTTCTCCGATTTATGAAATTTACCAAGACTAACGATGGAAAAGGTTACATTCTTTTTTGGTCACGCTGCAAAATAATGTTTCATTTACTTAATAGTTTTTACCCCTATCCTTCTATAAAAGTTTTTGATAGCTGCCGCTTTTAAAACTTAAAAAAAATCGTGGAGGGGGCCCTCAGGTACTCACAGGGGTTTCTTATACTACATCGTTGGCTGATTACTCCGTTTTTTCTCAAAGCCAATTTCTTGCTAAAATTCTTGGATTCTAAAAAACGGGGATGAATTTCTCCATCTATTTGGAAAGAATAACTAAATGACAGATAAGGGCAAAATTCTAATTGTTGATAGCGATACCACTACTTTACAATCTCTGAAACAGTCAGTAGAGAAGTTTGGGTTTCATTGTATTTCAACAAGCAATGGCCTTGAGATGATCGACTTGGTGTCTAAGGAACGCCCTGATATTATTTTCACAGATTTTACAATTCACGGGGATAATGGCTGTTCACTATATTAAAGGATTTCGAAAAAGAATACTTTGAAAATTTATTAGGGAATTGTGCAGGAAATATTTCAAAAGGAGCTCAGCTTGCTGCAGTCAGCAGAAGAACAATATATCGCATGATTAGCACCTACGATTTACACAAATTGATTTAAGTAACTCTATTTTAACTTAATATTGTAAACTACAAGTCGCAATTGTATACTTAATGTCTCAATTTATGTTTTACAAGGGCTTTAACAGTCGTAAAATTAGTCCTAAAAAATAAAAGTGTATAATTGAGGTTACAAATATTTTAAGATTATTAATTCTGCCATCCTTAAATAGGAAAATTCTCTTAGAAATATTTTTAATTTTAGTTGCTGATATTATTAAATTTATGATAGTGCTCTCGTCCAATTAGACCCCTCCTTTATCACTCCTCACGAATTTGGGAACACTTTTTGTGCAATCACTCACATTTTGTATTTTTCATTACATTTCTCATTGATTAAAAAAACTATTTAAATTTACGCAATATTTAATAGTTAGGAGGTATATTTAAGGTGCACTCTTAAAACACTTTCTTTCGTTTAGAAGTAGAACACCGTAGCAAGGTAAATTGAGAGAAAGTTGCGAGTTAATGAGTTTTTAGTTCAGGAGGCGCCATCATTCGCAATTTCAAATTCTACTTGTGATTTAATTACACAGATTGACATCTTTGAAGTCATTGCAGAGAGGATCTGACCTATTTTTACATGCTTTGGTTTAAATTTTATTACTAAAGAATTGGCAATGACTGGAAAGGTTATAAAGCCTGAAAAGCTGACAGTTTTATTTGTAAGCAAGGATGATTGCCTCAAAGAAAGAGTTTTTGAGGTTCTCGACAAGGACAGGCATCACGTGGTTGTTGCAGATAATTGTAAAGATGCTTTAGAAAAATTACCGGACTCTGTTTTGAGGCCATCATTTTTGATCACGATCTCAAGAATTAGACAGTACCGATACAATGCAGTTGATAAAAAAAATTCGCCCGAAGTTACCCTTAATTGTCCTTTCGGAAGCTATTTCATATGAATCGGAAGTGAAGATTGCAAAGCTCGGTGTCCATTTTAGATTGAATAAACCTCTGGATCAGGAGGTAACAAAAGAATTGTTTGAAGGTTTGGAAAGAAGGGGAGAGAAGAATATCTAAGTAAACACCCAAATTAAAAGAGGCCACTTCATCATTTATTAGATTCTGCCCAGACTCAAATAATATGATGTCCGCATAATGATTCACAGAAGTGTGGAATGATGGCCTCTTTTTTAAAATAAAAAATATTCTGTGTTTTTGCAACCCTTTTTTGAAATTGTGAATGACTCATTATTCAAAAAAGTTTTTATCTTCAGAGACAAATCTTTTGTTGAACCATATAATTTCAACATTTAAGGCACAACTAGGTATTATTTGGCTCGCCCGGACAGACTCATTTTATACGAGTACACAAAATGGTGGCCATAAATTGGTGGATACAAATTCTATGGTAAGTTTTTTAGCTGGGTACTACTATAGTTTTTTGAAACAGCGCAATAATTTTTCTCCAATTATTATTGAAAACTTAGGTACGACGCCTAAAATACCCGAGCAATTACTCAAATTAGCAGAAATAGAAAACATAACGTCTTTGTTAATTTCACCGATTCTTCTCAAGAAACAAATTAAAGGAACGCTTATTTTAGGCTCGGGCGACAGGAATAATTTTTCAAATGTCAACTTTGATTTGTTAAAGCTTTTGACTGACTCAGCCTTGCGCTTGGATGAGAGCACTAACTCTGAGTCAACCGTGCATGATCCAGAGGAGCCTCAATCATTTGGATCGATTATAGGGAAAAGTTCATCGATGCAAGAAATTTATAAAACAATCATCAAAATTGCTCCTTCTGATTCTAATGTTTTTATTTACGGTGAAAGTGGAACAGGCAAGGAATTGATTGCTCGAATGATTCATTCCCAGAGTCGGCGCAAGACTCAGGCCTTTATTTCGGTTGATTGTGTTGCCTTGCCGGAAAGCCTGATTGAAAGCGAGTTGTTTGGCTATGAAAGGGGGGCGTTTACCGGGGCAAATAGTATCAAAAGAGGTTTGGTAGAATATTCCGACAAGGGCACATTTTTCCTCGATGAAATTGCAGAAATGAATATAGAGTTACAAGCAAAATTGCTTCGTGTTTTGCAAGAACGACAGTTTAGGCGGATTGGAGGAAAGAAACTCATCGATGTCGATATTAGAATTATTTCAGCAACGAATCTTGATCCAAAGGAGGCGATTAAAAAAAGAAGTTTACGTGAGGATCTGTTTTACCGGTTAAATGTGATTCCGATTTATATTCCTCCCCTGCGGGAAAGAAAAGAAGACATTCCATTATTAGTACAAAGTTTTATAAAACAATTTTCAAAAATATATGAAGGGAATAAATTTGAGATAACCGAACAGGCATTACAATATTTAATTAATTATAAATGGCCAGGCAATGTTCGGGAGTTAAAAAATTTAGTTGAAAGGTTGATAGCACTCGCAAAGTCCGAAACGATTTCTATCCAAGATTTACCCACGGAAATCATAAATGATTCTTCTTTGTCTAAATTCGATATGAGCGGCTATTCGGAGACCCTTCCATATAGCCAAGCCAAGGAAAAGAGTTTGACAAAATTTGAAAGACAATATTTTTCACGGCTTATCGATAAGTGCGGCGGAAATATTACCAAAGTTGCTAAAGAAGCTAAAGTTAGTCGTAAGACCGTTTATAATATCTTAGAGAAACATAGGCTGAATAAATTTCAGGTGGTTGGACAGCCCATTTGGGAAGATCGGGTTAAGGGTGCTTCACAAAAAGAATTTATCTGATTTGGGATGAAATGATTTTGCACAGTGGCTCCAAAAAAACGATTCTAATTGCATCTGATGACAAAACAACAACTGAATGCATTCTTAATATAATTGATAAAGAGCAGTTCAACGCTATCTGTTTGAGAAAGGCCAGCGAGGTTCTGCTTAATATTCTTGACGTCGATTTGGACCTTCTAATTATCGATACTGAATTATCTGGAATATCAGGAATAGAAGCCATGCCAATTATAAAAAAGCTGAGACCCAACGTGCCAATAATCATCGTGTCGTCAGACAATTCATTTGAAGTCGGACAGCAAATTGCGGAACTTGGTATTTGGTCCAATTTAAATAAACCAATCGAAACGGATAAGTTGGAGTGTTTTCTAAGCTACGTTCAAATGCAATCAAGTACTGCGTGAACTCTGACAAAATTAGCTAAAGGATTCGAATTAATAGATAGGATGTAAGTATGCAAAACTGTAAGATTCTAGTTAGTGTATTATTTTTTATCATTATTTTCCCATTTAATTCATTTGGGCAGGACGATGACAAGTCGAATGATTTAAATCTTGAAAAAAAACCCAAAGAAAAATCGCCTGGTGTAAATCTCATCAAAATACAATCCAGCCCTTCAGGTGCTACGGTGCAATTGAAGGGCCTTTACTCTATTGTCGGAAGAACTCCATTTTTAGTTCCGTACCCTCTTCAGGGCAGGTATAAAATAAAAGCAACCAAGGAGGGATACGAATCGGAGACTTCTCATGTGAATTTTTTTGGTAATAGCGAGAGCAGTATTTTTATTAAATTGAAACCAAGAACTCGTACAAAGGCAGCGATGCGCTCCTTGGTTTTCCCTGGTTGGGGGCAACTGTATCGTGGTGATAAGTTTCGGGGTGTGATTCTTGGCGCTGTTTCAATCGGCCTAGTTGGTTGGACGCTATTTACTCATAATGATTATAATAGTTCTCAAAATGACCTGGATAGAGCTGTAGAAAATTTCAACCGAAATATGAGCGAGGAATCTTTTCAAAATGTGCAAACTAAATTAGGTAAAGCTCAGGATGATTATGATTTTCGTAAAACAATGCTGTTGGTTACGGCAAGTTTCTGGGCTTATAATATAATGGATTCGCTTATTTTCTTTTCCTCACATGATGGAGGAATCGAGATTAAGGCAAATCCTTTTCCTTCTGCAAGTAATGTAATGAATAATAAAATAGAGTTATCTTTGAAAATAGGACTTTAAAAGATGAAAATGAATTCTATTAAAAAAAGTATTTTTATTTTTTGCCCCTTACTCATTGCTATCACGATAACTTGTGGGAAAAAACCGTCAAATCCCACCGGAATTGAGGTTGGTGAATTTCCTTCCCCACCCATTAATGTGAAGATATCTGTTGGAGATCGTGTTATTGGGCTTGATTGGGGCCATTCGAATCTTGGGAGTGTAACAAGTTTTAAGATATTTCGGCAGGATTCGAGCAATCTGGAATTTATAAATGTAGGTTCTACAGATATGCTATCCTTTGTTGAGACAAACCTGCAAAATAATCAAGTATATCAATATAAAATTAATGCTGTTGGGATAAATGGATTAGAAGGCAAGAGCTCGGAAATTGTTTCCGCCAGGCCGGCAATTTTCAGCATTTTGATTAATTCAGGGCAAATATTTACCACCTCACGTGTTGTGAATTTATCATTTGCTGCCCCACCCACAACTACTTTAATCCAGGTTAGCAATAATTCGCTTTTCACTAATTCCGAATGGATTACTTTCGCATCAACAATGAGTTGGACGCTTTCACCCGGGCAGGGTGACAAAAGGGTATATGCTAAGTTTAGGGACTTGAATGACAGAGAATCAATCGGTGAGTTAAAAGATAGTATCATACTGGACAGCGAGGCAGTAATAAGTAGTTTTTCACATAATGCGGTGAATCGAATATTAACCCCGGCGGACACGATTCATTTTGTGTTGGTAGCACGGGAGGCTGGAGGACAAGCTTCATTGGATATAAATAATATTCAGCAGGGGATTGAATTATTTGATGATGGTAGCAATGGTGACCCTGTAGCGGGTGATGGCATTTATGAAGTTGATTATATTGTCCCAACGGGTCCGGAGGCTGAAGAGACTCTTGTTTTTGGTAGATTTACAGACAGGGCCGGGAATGTATCAGCTAATTTGGCAGCCCCGAGTAGAATAACAATTCGAAAACCACCAAAACCAGTTAATTTGATTGCGGTTGAGCCGCTGTCTAATTCCTCTAGATCCTTAAATCTTTTTTGGTCGATTAATTCCGACCCGGATTTTGCAAATTATAGAATATTTCGTGCCAGAACTCCTGGGGTCTCTACGGAGTCCGGCTTGGTTACAATTCTTCAAAATCGCAATACAATTAGTTTTACAGATTCAACTTTATCGCGCAATACGACCTATTATTATCGAGTCTATGTTTATGATGTTACTGGCTTGTTTTTCGGAAGTAATCAGAGGAGTGGGACGACCAATCCTTAATTAAAAAGATTCCTGGCAGATATAGTACGCATTTTACCGAAAGTACAGCTAGTAGTAGACGTTTTTAGTTTGTTAAGTAGTTAAGTAGTTAGTCAGATTTGTTTCAGTTAGCTAGAGTGTTGAGTATGCCAAGGAGTTCTTGCAGTTACTTTGCTCGAGGCAGGCAATTATTAACACAAGTTACATGCTCGAGGAGGCCCGATGAGTTCCGTGGATGGGACTCACTGGGCGGAGCTGTATCTAGAATGCACAATAAACCAGTGTTCGAATACTTAAAAAAACTAAAATGCCTCTCGGGTAAATGGAACGAGTAAATAAAATAGAGGACAGGCGATATTGGTATGCTTTGTATACCCGACCTCGCTTTGAAAAAAAAGTAGATCTTCAATTAAAAGAATTGGAAATTCAAACATTCTTACCATTAAGAACTGTAACAAAATATTGGAGTGATCGAAAGAAGCAAATTGATGAGCCTCTTTTCCCTTCTTATCTATTTGTGTATGCGAATTCAAAAGAGCAATTTTTGACTTTTCAGTCATATGGATCCGTGAGACTGGTGAGTTTCAACGGCACCCCTACGCGAATTCCGGACGAACAAATATATGCAGTTCGGCGAATGCTTGAATCAGGGTATACACTCGTTGCGAATCATTATTTCGAAAAAGGGGATGAAATAGAAATTGTATCAGGACCGTTGGTGGGAATAAAAGGTTTTGTAACAGAACATCGAGGCAGCAAACATTTTAGTGTTTTTATTAGTGGGATTCGTCAGGCCGTTGCCGTAACTATTGAAGCGCATAACTTAAAACTAATCACTAAGAACAATTAAAAGTACCTGCGGTAATTATTGAAGCTAAGGTGAAAATAATGGAAAGAACATTCAAAAAATTTGCTTGCTTAAGGCGGCAATCTATATTATTCGTTTATGTTTTCAACATTTTGATCTTTTGCTGGTTTGCGACAGATGCCTTGTGTCAAAGTGGAACTTACGAAGTGCAGCCTGAGGACAACTTAAAAATCTCATTTTGGGAAGATCCTGAATTAAATTCAGTAGCGAGGGTTGACAAAGATGGCGGAATAGAATTGCCGATCATTGGCAGAATAACTGCCGCCGGTTTAACTCTAAATGTGCTGCGCGGAAAAATAATCTCACAAATGTCTCTTTATAATAAGTTGGTCAACCAAGTTAGTATCTCAGTCACTGAATATGGAGGTAACGTTGTATTTGTAACCGGACAAGTTAGAAATCCTGGAAAGTTTTCTTTTGAAGAAATTCCCAATTTGTGGGATATCATTTTAGAAGCAGGCGGGCCCTTGGAAAACGCAACCCTTGATCAGGTAGTTATTGTTCGGAATCAAGAGCAAGGCAAGATTTACACTGTAAATTTGTTAGACGCTTTGCAAGAGGCCAAGTTGGATGAACTCCTGAAGATATATCCGAGAGATACGATACAAATTTCCGGAACAGGGGCATCATCTCCTTTAATTCAAAGAGATGAAATTTATATCTTCGGTGCAATTGCTCGTCAGGGAGCGCTTAGATTTGAGTCGGGGTCAGATATATTGCAGATTATTGGAAAAGCGGGAGGATACACTCCGAAAGCCGACTTAAAAAAAGTGAAACATGTTTCGGTTTCGAACGGTACAACAACTATCGCAATCATTAATCTCGAAGAATATCTGGATAAGACTATCCCTACTCCCATGCCCGTTGGAGCCGGAGACTATATCATCATCCCAAGCAAACGATCCTTTTTTCTTAGTAAAATAGCGAAAACTGTTTTAACCCTTTCTATAACTGTAGCCACGGTGTATTATGTCCGCAAGGCCATAAGATGAACATTTTTGATCCTAAAAATAATCTTGAATGGCGTGATTTTTTAAAAATCCTTAAGCGCAGAATATGGTATTTTATAGTGCCGTTTTTGATTGTTATGCCCATAGGGATATCTAAGATACTTTTACATGTCTCGCTTTATGAAGCTGTGAGCATCGTGCAGATACTTCGAGGAAGCTATAGATTGCTTCCGTCAGCAATACGACAAACGCTTCCGGGGGTAAGCGCTGAATCACGGAGTGCAAAGAGCATTGAAAGACAAATTTTGTCCACAGAGTTTACTAACAAATTAATTCAAAGACTTGATCTGTATCAGAGCCCGGAATGGATGACGAAAGCCCAGGCGGCGAAGAGTCGTTTTCCTGACGAAACCCAGGATGAAATCATTAAAACTATGTTGGTCGGAAAAATTAAAATGAGGGTTAAAGTTAGGAATCAAAGTGCGGAGCTCTTCACAATAACTGTTAAAGATAGATCCCCGGAATTTGCGTTTAGTCTTTCTAAAACCATAACGGATATATATATCAACGAAGCGTTTGAAAGAAGGATGGCAAATGTCAAAAACGCCTTAGAATTTAACGACGAGCAATTAGTCATTTTCAAACGGAAACTCGAACAAGCTGAAGATAATCTGGATAAGTTCAGGCGAAATTCGGTCACCAGTCAGGTTGAAAATCCAGATTTCCGCAGTTCTTCTTTAAGAGAATTTCAAAAAGCTATTGTGGCGATTGAGCTGGCGGCCAGAGAAAAAGATGATTACTTAAATTACCTGAATGGAAAATTGAATCTTGGAGAGAATGCTGAGAGCTACCCGAATACGCAGTCGATTCGAGAAAACTTAAAAAGGGTTGATGAAAAAATTTCTCAAATGGCTTCTCTGATGATAAGTTTTTCTTGGAAAAGCCCCGAGGTTATCAGCGTTAATCGAAAAATAAATGATCTGAGAGAAGAGATAAAGACGGAGATTGAGAATCTGTATCGAGTAAAGTATCAAGATGTAGAAACGCAAGAAAGAGCTCTGCGCCTGGAAAGGTCTATAACCATAATAGATATAGAGCTACAAAAACACAAAAAAGAAATTTTGAATAATACATTACAGACTTCTCAAACCACTTCTCAACCCATGGTGCTAAAGAAATTAGAGCGAGAAGTGGCATCGAGTCGTCGAATTTATAGTAGTTTTTTGCAGCAGAACCAGGGAGTTCTATTAGAGAAAACGATTGCCGAAGCGGATGCCTCAAGCCGGTTCAAAATTTTAAAGCCACCCCAAATGCCTGTTGAGCCAATAAATGCAGGCCTCAATATGATTCTATTAGTGACGTTGGTGTCAGCTGTTGGTACCGGGCTGGGCGGTGTACTCTTAAGAGAGTTTCTTGATAGTTCAGTAAGAACTGTTAATGAGGCAGAAGAATTCTTTCAATTACCCGTTATCGGCGTCGTGCCCTATTTGGGTTTGCAAGCCGGCATCCCCGTAAAGCAGAAAATTATTCTAACTGTTGTTGGCATTGTCATTCTTAGTATAGGTGCTTATACTGCCTGGTATTTCAAGCTACATCACATCATAGAAAAAATTTGATAATTATTGTATAAGAATCTCAAAAGATGTTAAAGTCACCTATTACGGACATAGAGCACTTAAAGGAGGCTCGGAATGACACCCCAGGGAATGCGGAAATTATGCGCCTTTTATCTAAGCTGGATACTTTCCGCAACGGAACCCATAAACAAACCGTCATGATCACGAGTGCGTTATCGGGAGAGGGGAAAAGTACTATCTCTACAAATATTGCAATAGCTTCTTCCCGAAATCGCCAAAGACCTTCATTAATAATAGATTTTGACCTGAGACGTCCACGACTACATCATATTTTTAAGGTTGATAAAGAACCCGGGGTTGTAGACGCGGTTACAAATCAAATATCTTTTCAAGAGCTTATTAAAGATAGCGGTTTTCCCAACCTTAAAATTATAACCAGCGGAAATTTAAATGATAGCCCGATCAAAATCTTTAATGCTCAAAATATTAAAGCATTCCTTGAAACTGCGAGTTCTTTTTATGATTATATTGTTGTAGATGCGCCTCCGGTTATTCCAGTTAGTGATCCTTTAATTATTGGGAAATTTGTTGATAATGTTATTCTTGTTGCTAAAGCAGGAGAGACGCCGAAGCGGGTTATTAAACGCGCAGTGGATATGATACATAATGTCGAAATAGAAATTAGTGGGATTATTCTAAACAATATGAGGAATGTTTTGCCATATTATTATGACCACAAATATTATGGATATGATTACTATAACTATAATACTAATGATAAATGAATTTTTTTTTAAAATTGAAGACATTTTTAATCAATTCAAGGCAGCATCGAAAAGCACCGCCTGATGAACAAAATACTCACCGTGAATTCTCCCACTCCTGAGAAAATAAGTCCTTCTTTTATACCTTATTGCCGGCATTCAATTGACCAAGAAGAAATTGACGAGGTTGTCCTAACTCTGAAATCTTCTTGGCTGACCTCGGGTCCTAAAACCAAAAGTTTTGAGAAGGACTTTGCTGACTACATAGGGTGTGAATATGCCGTAGCTGTTAGCTCCTGTACCGCTGCGCTGCATTTGGGGTTAAGCGTTTATGGTATTGGTGCAGACGACGAAGTAATCACGACCCCACTGACTTTTTGTGCTACCGCTGAAGTTATCGAGTACCAGCAGGCAAAACCGGTTTTTGTTGATATTGATCCTAAGACCTTCAATATTGATCCAAGTTTAATTGAAGAAAAAATATCGTCCAGGACTAAAGCGATCATTCCTGTTCATTATGGCGGCATTCCTTGCGACATGTCATCCATCTATGACATCGCAGAAAAGCATAATTTGAAAGTGATCGAAGATGCAGCCCACGCAATGGGGTCCATTTATCAAAACAGAAAAATAGGAAGCTTCGGCAATCCAACAGCGTTTAGTTTTTATCCCACAAAAAATATGACTACTGTAGAAGGTGGGGTTGTCACTACAAATGACGCCGAAATTGCAGAGAAGTTAAGAGTGCTTAGTTTGCACGGCATTTCCAAGGATGCCTGGAAACGATACTCCAGCCAGGGACAATGGTATTATGAGGTTCATCAACTTGGCTACAAATATAATTTTACAGATTTACAGGCGGCGTTAGGAATCCAGCAGTTAAAAAAGCTCAACAACTTTAATTCAATTCGCGAGGAATATGCTAAAATCTATTTCGATGCGCTAAAAGATGTGCCTGAACTTCAGCTGCCGCAGTTATATCACGATTATTTTGGTGGACTCTACAATGATGGTTTTAAAAATTCGTGGCACCTTTTCGTTTTGATGCTTGAACCGGGTAGATTGAAAATTGACAGAGCGCAATTTATCGAAGAGCTTAAAACAAGAGGCGTTGGAACAAGCGTCCATTTTATTCCTCTTCATGTTCAACCCTATTATTCAAAAAAGTATGGCTACAAAGCGGGGGACTTTCCGGCTGCGGAAACAGTCTTTAGTAAAATTATTTCTTTACCTCTTTATCCCAAATTAACTTTAGATGAAATGGAACGCATTATTTCTGCAGTGAAAGAATTGGTTGAGGACTTTCGGATTTAGAAAGTCAAAATTCGTAAGGAACTAAGGTTGTTATCAAAGCGAATTGTAGATATTGTTCTATCCATTCTTATCACGCTAATTCTCTCTCCTTTATTTTTTCTGGTCGCTATATTAGTCAAATTAGCTAGCAAGGGTCCGGTGTTTTTCAGACACGCACGTGTGGGGAAAAATGAGGAACCTTTCCAAATGTGGAAATTTCGCACCATGACCCACGGAGCCGATCAAATCGGTCCCGGACTAACGGAAGATGAAGATAGCAGAATTACCGGAGTTGGCAAATTCCTTAGAAGGCTTAGTTTGGATGAGTTGCCGCAATTGTTTAATGTTATGCTGGGCGAGATGAGCCTGGTTGGCCCGAGACCTGAAATCCCGGAAATCGTTCAGACCTACTCGCCACAGCAAAAGAAGGCCCTTTCTATTAGACCCGGAATCACCGGTTTATCACAAATAAGCGGTCGCGACGATTTACCGATTGATATTAAATTGAACCTAGAAGTTGAATATGTGGAGACGGTTTCAATGGGGTTGGATTTTAAGATTTTATTAAAAACAATCCCGACAATTATTAATGCCCGTGGCAATAGATATTAAACAAACAAAGTTTGAGGAAATATGAAGATTTTAATCATAGCTGCGCATCCGGATGATGAAGTTTTGGGTTGTGGCGCAACTTCTGCCAGATTTGCCAGGGAAGGAAATACAGTTGTTCCAGTCATCATTTGTGAAAATGCCTCTGTTCGTTATGAAACGGAAATGAGAAACTATTTGGAGGAGTGTGCAAAAAAAAGCGCTCAGGTTTTAGGTATTTCTGAACCGGTTTTTTTGGGAATGCCAGATCAAAAGCTAGATACATTTTCTTCTTTAGAAATGGCTCAAACTCTTGAAAAAGTTATCAGGGAAGTCAACCCCGAAATTATCTTTACTCATCATGGTGGTGACATTAACAAGGATCATCAGGTTATCTTTGAGGCAACATTGGTTGCGGCCAGGCCGACGCCAACAAACAGAGTGCGGACAATTTTTACTTATGAAACTGTCTCTTCCACAGAATGGGCTACTTCGGATTATTACGCAAGATTCAATCCAAATACTTTCTATGATGTTTCGTCTACCTTGGAGCTCAAGTTGAAAGCGTTCGCGGAGTATACTTCAGAGGTAAGGGAACACCCACACCCAAGATCGATTGAAGGGCTCGAATTGAAAGCTAAAGCTTGGGGGGCGCAAGTTGGCATGCGGGCAGCCGAGGCGTTTCAACTCGTACGGGCCCTCGTATAAAAAACATCCCGATTTCGTGCCTAATTGTTTCTGATTTTCAATAGGCACTATTTAAATTCCACAATAATTTCAAGTTTAAATTTAACGCCAAATAAACCTATTTCAAAATGGCAGTATGTAGAATTGCATTTGTAGGGTGCGTAAAAGAGGGGAAAGAATGTTTGCAGGAGATTCTTGATGCAGGCGGTGAGGTCGTCGCGATTTTCACTTTTACGGATGAGATTGCTGCAAAAACCTCCGGCGCTGTTTCGTTTGTAGATATCTCAAAAAAATATAATACACCTCTATATAAAATAAAAAACACAAATACCCCAGAAACCGCGCAGCTCATTAAAGAGATTAATCCGGATGTGATTTTCGTGATTGGTTGGACTAGGCTTGTCAATGCAGAAATTCTTGCGATTCCTAAATATGGCTGTATTGGAATGCATGCTTCGCTGCTGCCCAAATATCGTGGCAGAGCGCCTGTTAACTGGGCCCTGATAAATAACGAAAAGATTACCGGAAACACTATGATTTTGTTGGATGACGGAGTTGATACAGGTGATATACTTCTTCAGCGCTCCATTTCAATTACTTTAGCAGATACCTGCGGAACGCTGTATGACAAAGTTGCTAAGGCCGGGCGTGAAATGATTCGTGAAATTATCCCACACTTGCAAAAAGGCGACTTGCCCCGAAAACACCAGAATCATGATGAAGCAACTGTAATGCCCAAGCGCACTCCTGAAGATGGCTTGATAGATTGGAATAAGTCGGCGCTTGAGATATTCAATTGGATCAGAGCTCTTACGCATCCCTATCCCGGTGCTTTTACTTACTATCAAAATAAAAAGCTTTTTATTTGGGATGCCCAGATCGCTCATTTTCCAACGCAAGAGTGTAACGGCGAGTTGCTGAAAAATGCTGCACCGGGGCCGGGTACAGTAATATCTATGTCAGATGGAATCGCGGTGTCAACGGGGGGGAATGAGATATTAAGTCTTCGCTATCTCAATTTTGAGGATAGTGATAAGGTCATTTGGAAAGATTTTCTTTCCGCAAATGAATTAACGGTTGGCGATATCTTAAGTTGATTAAGTACAATCGATTAGATAAGTCTTTAGGCTCAAAAATATCTGCATAGGGGAGGAAACTAAATGCTCAAACGTTTAATTGATTTTTCAAGCGCCTTGTTAGGCGTATTATTATTCCTGCCTTTTTTCCCTCTCGTCTGGCTCATTGTAAAATTCAGCTCCCAATCATCAGTTTTTACCCGAGAAGATCGGGTAGGCAAGAACAACAAGTCTATTCGGTTATATCGGTTTAGTGTGTCTAGTGGCGCCAATGGTGAAGACGGCTCGTTAACCTATCCGGTTCGAGTCCTTCGTTTTCTCAGACTCGATGGCTGGCCACTCCTCACTAATGTATTAAAAGGTGATTTGAGCTTAGTTGGTCCCCGACCTGAAAAGCCGGAGTTTGTTAAAAAATATACTGAGGAACAAACTAAAGTTCTAACTGTTCGGCCTGGTATTTGGGGGCCTTTTCGCTCATTTGCAGAAAACAGCACGAATGGCGAATATGAAAGTGGAGACGAATATTATCAAAAGCACGTTTTACCAAAAAAATTAGAAGTGGAGCTTAAATACGTTCAAAATAAATTTCTGGGTCGGGACATTAAAGTTTTACTCAACCTCTTTGCAAATAGAGTCCGGCAGACAATTAATGAACAATTGATGAAAGAGGCCAAAAATCGAAACTTCTTTCTACCACTTGATTTAATTCTCATTCTTTCATCTTATATTCTTGCTTATCAATTACGTTTTGATTGGTCCGTACCTGCAAAGGAATATCTGATTTTCTTTAAGAGCTTCGCGTTTGTTTTAATTCTCCGGGTAATTACTTTCTACTATTCCGGGCTTTACAAAAACCTGTGGCAATATGTCGGCATTAAAGAGCTGCTTTCTATTATTGCTGCTTCCGCAATTAGTTCAGTTCTAATTATTGCGATTGTTTTCATGTTTGGAGATTCAAGCCATTCACGCTCCATATTTTTTATCGATTGGATTTTATGCATTTTTTTAATCGGGGGCTCACGACTCGTCTTGAGATTGTTTAATGAAAGCGTTAGTTATGAGAAAAAATTAAGAGACAATGTTCTAATAATTGGGGCCGGTGATGTCGGTGAAATGTTGCTGAGAGAGCTAAATAAAAATGGCCGTGATAATTACAATGTGGTTGGCTTTATAGATGATGACGATGCCAAACACGGTAGATCACTTCACGGTGTAAAAATTTTGGGTGCCTGTGAGGATATTCCGGAGCTTGCTCAAATGTTGCGTATCGATGAAGTTTTGATTACGGTTAATCAATTTTCTTCTCAAGAAATGAAGGCGATAGTTGATTATTGTAAACGGGCTAGCGTGCGGCATCGAATCGTACCGGCGGTTTGTGACCTGATCAGCGGAGATGTTCATTTATCCAGATTCAGAAAAGTTGAAATATCCGACTTATTCGGACGTGAGCCAATTGAACTGAATTTGTCGGCTATCGAAAACTTTTTGCATGGGAAGAGAATTCTTGTGACGGGAGCAGGAGGGTCGATCGGCTCAGAGCTCTGTCGCCAAATTTCAGAATATCATCCCGAGTCGATTATTTTGGTGGATAAGAATGAAAACTATCTGCACGAGACTCGCTGTGATTTAGCCTCATATTCTGATTCTATTAATGTATTTTGCAGCCTTAGTGATATAACGAACAAAAGAAAACAGAGTCAACTTTTTAAGCAATATAAACCGGAGATTGTGTTTCACGCTGCGGCTCACAAACACGTCCCATTAAGTGAAGAAAACCCGGAAGAGGCAGTTTATAATAACGTAGTTGGTACAAAAGTGATTGCGGATTTGGCCGATGAGTTTGGTGTGGGCGCCTTTGTTATGGTCTCTACTGATAAGGCAGTTAACCCTACCAGCATTATGGGCACAACCAAACGGATCGCAGAGCTATACACTCAGGCACTTTCCCAAAAAAGCCGAACCAGGTTTGTCACAGTACGGTTTGGAAATGTTCTGAATAGTAACGGCAGTGTTGTGCCGATTTTCATGAAACAAATTGAACGAGGCGGACCGGTTACAGTAACCGACCCGGTTGTTGAACGCTACTTTATGAGCATTGCCGAAGCGGTTCAGCTTATTTTGCAGGCGGCTACAATGGGCAAAAGCAGTGAAATCTTTATTTTAAATATGGGGAAATCCATGCGCATCCTGGATTTGGCCATTGAGTTAATTCACCAATCCGGACTGAGACCCTATGAAGATATTGAAATTAAATTTACCGGTCTCAGGTCGGGAGAAAAAATGTATGAAGAATTGATCGGTCGTGATGAAGAATTAGTTCCCACATCTCATGACGGAATTAAGACCCTCCAATCTAAAAATGGCATAAAGCTCGATCAGCTTAATACCCAAATTGAGCAATTAACGAAATCAAGTTCTGAAATGCACAAAGATAAGTTAATTCAAAAACTAAAGGAGATAGTCCCGGAATATAAGGCTTTTGCAGTTACAACTACGCCGTTGAATTTAAAGCAGAAAGTTGCAGCCCATGAAAATGAATCGGAGTTGCCTGGTCATAAACTAAAACAGAATGTTGGTGTTAGTTAACAATAAGTCGGGATGAAGAGAAAAATAAAACTGTTTCTTAGCTCAATCTTTTTCTATTCACAATTATTTCGGTCGGTCAGGTTGTGGCATAATTTCAATGACAAGAAACTGACTGTACTCACTTTTCACAGAGTGACGAATGGAAAGTTAGCAAGTCAGGGGTTGCCTACTATTAGTATTACGATGAAGAATTTCGAGTTGTTGATTCAGTTTATTAAGAAGCATTTTCAAGTTATTTCCCTGCATGAATTTTTGACATGTGTTCAGGAAGAGTCCAAGTTACCACCGAACTGCTTGATTCTATCCTTTGATGATGCGTATAAGGAGCTTTTACCAAATGCTTTACCCGTTTTGAAAAAAAATCAATTGCCCGCCATTCTATTTGTCCCGACGGCCGCTGTCGATGAAGAGAGTACTTTTTGGTGGGATGCAGTTTATTCATTTCTCAAGAATGCTCAGCCAAGTGATTTTGACCAAAAGGTATCGAACGATCGGGTTATTCAACCTTATTT
>Ga0209980_10000627_pt1 | contig 19329 bp, 17 predicted proteins | sample CR02metaG_FD_183611 | JGI IMG/M metagenome (GOLD analysis project Ga0209980, IMG submission 183611) | Deep subsurface microbial communities from Mariana Trench to uncover new lineages of life (NeLLi) - CR02 metaG (SPAdes) (version 2) | ecosystem: Environmental > Aquatic > Marine > Ocean trench...
GGGTAACCCCGCGGCTTGCCGCGGGCACAAAACCGATGGGGTTTCCAAAGGGGAGAAGCGGTAGCTCTTCCCTTTGGTCGACCACGGGGTTCAAACCCCATGGTCGATATAACTTGATTTGAGAAATTCAGCAGGAATGAGATACCGCCGTTTAGACATTACGCTGTATCTTCCTTTGTATCGGGCTGTTTGAGACTCTTGGCAAATGCGGCCGCCTTGAGTAGCGCGTCATAATCTATCCCTGTCTCGATTCCCATTTCATGCAGCATGAACAAGAGCCTTTCTGTGGCGACATTCCCCGCCGCTTTGGGCATGAAAGGGCATCCGCCCAGGCCGCCGACCGAGGCATCGAAAATGGCAACTCCGGCCTGAAGCGCGCTTAGCGTGTTGGCCAATGCCATGTGGTAGGTGTCGTGAAAGTGGACTGCTAACGGCTCTTCTGGCCATCGCTCCCTGGCGCGGTTGAGAAGGTCGGCCACCTGTGGTGGGTTTGCTCGCCCGATCGTATCAGCGAACAATACTTCGTCCATGCCCATTTGCACGAACTCCTCAGCCAATCGGAGAGGCTGCTCTGCCGGCGTTGTTCCCTCGAACGGACAGACAAATGCGACCGCAATGGATCCCCGTATGCGTAGCCCGTCCTTTTTTGCCTGCTCTGCAATCTGGCCAAACTGCCGCATAGACTCTGCTATGCTCGCATTCACATTCCTTCGGTTCATCGTCTCTGTTGCCGAGATGACCACCGCCACCTCATCGATCAGACCAGCATACCTACGAGCCCGTTCATAACCATGCATGTTGGGAATCAGTACCATAAGACGAGTCGCCCTGGAGCGATCGATTTCTGCCAGCACCTCCCCCGCATCTCGCAGTTGCGGGACCCACTTCGGGTGGGAGAACGAGGTTGCCTCGATGCGTGGGATGCCGGCGTGCACCAGTGCATTGACGAGTTTGATTTTTTGCTCCGTGGGAACCGCGGTGGCTAAATTTTGAAGTCCATCACGGGGGGCCACATCCACAATCTCAACCTGCTTCGGTATCCGCATCATTGCTTCCTCAGTAAACCCCGTACCACGGACTTATGTCCGTGGCTTTAGGGCTTGCCCTTCGGGAACTTCAGAACATTCATCCCTGCACTTACGTACAGGGCGTTCTGTGGTACGGGGTAAACCTTGATCCGAAATCTTGATCGTCTCCTGCAAGCTTCTACAGTACCTGGTAAAAGATGTTTTCTGATATTCTGGCCCCGTTCCAACTTGTTGGGATAGGGGGCTGACCCTCGATCTTTTTTCGGATCGGGGTGAACTGAAATCAGCCCGGTAAACGTCGGCGTTATCCGTGTCCGGGTGGTTTTTCAAATGACGCCTTGCTGCTCTAAGGTGGCTATCTCTTCCGTGGACAAGCCCAATTGCTTGCTGAATATCTCTTCATTATGTGCGCCCAGAGGTGGCCCTAACCACTCCGTTCGCCCTGGTGTCTCGCTCAGGAGCGGCAAGACCCTGGGTATTTTCAATTTTTCATCCTGGGAGATCTCTATTTCTTCAAACAGGCCGCGCGCGTTGAAATGGGGATCTCGAACCATCTCGGCAATGCTATAGATCGGCCCGCAAGGAACAGTGGCAGCTTCCAGGACGTTAAAAATTTCTTGATAGGTATGCTGCTTCGTCCAGACCTCGATGGCGCTGTCGATCATCTCTTCGTGTTCCACGCGGCCTTCGTTGTGCCCCAGACGTGGATCTTCGGCCAGATCATTCCTCCCCATGGCGTTCATGAGGCGCTTGTAGATGGCATCTCCATTGCCACCGATGACGATGTACTTGCCATCCCTGCAGACATAGGTGTTCGAAGGGACAATCCCGGGGAGTTTGGCACCTTGCCTCTCCCGGATGTAGCCGAGCTTGTCATATTCGGGCAACATACTCTCCATCATGTTAAAGATTGACTCGTAGATCGCTACGTCGACAACCTGCCCGTGCCCGCTACCATGGATGTCGCGGTGGTACACGGCCATGAGCGCGCCCAGGGCGGCATGCAAACCTGCAATGGTATCTCCCAAGCTGAGATTAGAACGGACTGGCGCGCGATCCGGGTAGCCGGTCACATAGCGCAGCCCACTCATTGCTTCTGCCACGCTCGCATACCCGGGTCTAGAGGCGTACGGCCCTGTCTGTCCCCAGCCCGAAACACGTACCATGATCAGTCGGGGATTCACCTTTTTCAGCTCGTCGTATCCGAGGCCCCATTTTTCCATTGTCCCGGGCTTGAAATTCTCCAGCAGGATATCCACATCCTTGGCTAACTTGCGGGCTAGCTCCTGTCCCTGTGGATGGCGAAGGTTCAAAGTGATGCACTTTTTGTTGCGGCTAAGGACGGACCACCAGAGGCCGGTCCCCTTGTAAGCCTTCCGCCATGTCCTGAGCGGATCTCCTCCGTTTGGAGGTTCGATCTTGATGACCTCTGCCCCGAAGGCAGCCAGGAAGGCTCCAGCAAAAGGGCCTGCTAATAGCTGTCCTATTTCGAGTACCCGGACCCCTTGCAACGCTGCATCTGTTTTTTTACCAGCTTTTCCTATCATCAATTGCCCCTGCTCTGGTAATCTAACGTACTCCCTGCCCGTTGCAACAGTCTAACCCTGATCGGAAAAAAGGTCGAGGCCAACTCAGCACCTCGGAAATCGGCCTTCAGCCCAGATCAATTTTTATCGCCTTTACAATAGGGGAGTGTTGAATCTAAGATAGTGAAGCTTAAGACTTCCCAGTAAATGCTCTCCGAAAATAAAAGGGATCGCTGGAGGGACGCCCTTTGGCTTGTGGGTATCAGTGGCGTAATGGCCCTGGTGCAGTTGCCCTACGCCAGCTATGGTGCCTCGCTTCCGCTGATCCAAGAGGAGTGGGGGCTCAGCAACGCTCAGGCTGGAATGATCTACTCCGCTTACCTGGCGGGGTTTGCGCTGGCGGCCTTACTCCTCATTCCCCTCACGGATCGTCTCCCGTCCAGGCTGGTGTTCCTGGCTTGCGTGTGGGCCAGCGTCATCGGGAACCTCCTCTTCCCACTTTGGGCCAATGACTTTCAGACCGGGTTACTGCTTCGATTCGTAGCGGGCCCCCCTTTGGTGGGGGTCTATGTGCCGGGGATACGCATCGTCTCAGAGCGCTTTGCCGAGCACCGCCGGGGCATGGCCGTCGGGGTATTCGTCAGTGCATTTTACCTGGGGAACTCGGTCTCTCTGGCCGTGATGAGTCTTTTCTTGCCCCGATTTGGATGGAGGACTTCTTACTTTCTGGCAGCGCTGCTGGCCTTAAGCGGGGTAGTCCTGACCCACCTGCTCTTGCGCAACCTTTCACGTAGAGTCTCCGATACGCCCATTGGCTCGGGACGGCTTACCCTGGCACCTCTTAGGAGCAAGCCCCTGGTTTTAATCACTGCAGGATACGCCCTTCACGCCTGGGAGCTCTACGTGGTCCGGGTATGGCTGCCTCCGTTCCTGGCATCGGTGTTAATGTCCAGGGGGATGGGACCGACTCAGGCGGTGGCTAGCGCAGCGGGCCTGGCGGCCCTGATGCTTGCCATGGGAGTGCCAGGCCCGTTTCTTGGCGGCCTCCTTTCAGACCGGATGGGAAGGACGATGGCGGCGGCTATGATCCTCAGCGCCAGTGGTGTTCTATCCTTTGTCATTGGCTGGATGACAGAGGCGCCGTGGGGAATATTATTAATTCTGGGGATGATCTATGGTTTTGCCGTTGCTGCTGACTCCGCCATCTACTCTACTGGTTTGACGGAGCTGGCGGATCCTCGAACCCTTGGTTCTTCACAAGCTATCCATACATTTTTCGCGTTTGGGGCTGGGGTGTTTTCGCCGGTGATTGCTGGGGGTGTCCTGGACCTATCGCCCATGGAACTTTCATGGGGCCTGGGTTTCTCAACTGCGGGCGTCGCTGCTGTCTTGGGAGTATGCGCCCTGCTGTGGCTTCGCCAGCTGCCGGAGAGTGTCCTAATGGCCAATGGCAAACGGTAGGTCCTTAGGGTGGTGACCTTATCGCCAATGCTCCTGCGCGTCTCGAGTCTCCATCTAAAATTTGGTCTTATGCGAGTGGGGGCCGTCGGGCTCGCTTGAGTTGCAACAGATCTCGTCCCCGCTGAGCCAGGACGGCGACGAGGCGACCCATCTTCGGGTGGTCAGGCTCAAGATCCACACTGAGACCGAAGTGTTCTAACGCTTCGGTGCAGAGGGGACCCACAGAGGCGATCAGAACCTGACCGAAGGCTTGGCGCATCTCTTGTTCCGATTGGTCCTCCCCGGCTAGATGGAACAGATGATCCACCTGTATCGCGTTGGTAAAAAGTGCGATATCCACCCGGCCATCCAGAATCTTTCGGATCGCCGACCGGAGAGGAGCTGTATCTTCGGGTAGTGACCAGCGGTAGACAGGTACGCGCACCACTTTTGCCCCACGGGCCTCCAACCCGGCAATAAGCTCCTGATTGGTTATACCGTATTCCTGTATGGCTACGACCCGCCCCCTGAGTTCTGTCTTGCGGTCGAGCTCAGCTAGAATCTCCCGCCAGGTATTGGGTTCAGGTGCGGTTATGGCTGGCTTCAGTCCCAGTTCCCTGAGCGCGGCAATTGGTTTGGGTCCGCGGGTGATCAGGGTTGTTTTTTGCAGTGCCGCAGCCACCTTCTCAGGCGAGTACTTGCCGGCAACCGCCGTTACGAGCGTCCTGGTCCCGACACCCGTTAACAGGATTAAAAAGTCGACGCTTCCCGCTTCGAGTTGGCGGATGAAATCTGTGGCTGCACTGTTTTCGCTGAGGGGGATCTCACGCATTGAGGGGGCGATGAAGGATTCACCGCCGTAGCTCCGAATGATCTCAGCCATCTCAATTGCTCGACGGCTTTCAAAGGATACTATCCTGAGACCTTCAAGGCTGGATTTGAGGTTGGGTACCATCGGTAGAATCTTCACGTTCCATCGATGCGGCAAGATCATCAAACCAGCGGAGTTGATCTCTGAGCATCACAACATCGCCAATGACCACGACAACCGGGGGCTCGAGAGAGGCGGCCTTTCCTGTGATGTCGGCGAGGGTGCCGGTAACGGTCTCCTGGATATCGGTTGTTCCCCACCGGATAAGGGCCACAGGGGTCTCAGGAGAGCGGCCATGGGCTACAAGTTTTTCAATAATTTGGGGAAGCGCCTTTAATCCCATGAGTACCACAATCGTATCCACTGCGGTTGCAAGCCGTTCCCAATGGACGGTAGATCTCCGCTTGCAAGTGTCCTCGTGGCCGGTCACCACGGCAAAGGAAGAAGAAAACCTCCGATCTGTAAGTGGTATCCCAGCGTAGGCTGGAGCCGCCAGGGCTGAGCTAACTCCGGGCACGATTTCAAACATGACGCCCGCCCGGGCCAGCGCCTCGGCCTCCTCTCCTCCTCGGCCAAAGACAAAGGGATCGCCTCCCTTGAGTCGGACCACCTGTTGACCACGCCGAGCGTATTGAGCAAGGAGACCATTGATCTCCTCTTGAGGCAAACTATGACTTCCAGAGCTCTTTCCGACAAATATTCGGATGGTATCTACCGGGGCTTCCTCCAGCAAGCTCCGGTTTACCAGGCGATCATAAACGACTACGTCTGCCTTACGTAGCAGTTCCAGGCCACGGACGGTCATGAGCCCCGGATCGCCGGGGCCGGCACCTACCAGGAAAACCTTGCCTGTTGCCATGCTTTACCCAAGTGTGTCCATGAGATGAGCCTTGGCCTCCTCGCGTTTTCCTTCGGCTATGAGCCGTCGAAAGCCTTCCCCCAGTGCCTGTCGCCAGGCCTTAGCACCAGGACTCACCGAACGCTGCCTTAGTTCTCGCCTAACCTCTGCTGCTACTTCGGTCAGTTCAGCATAGTCTTTGGTGAAATAGGATTCGAGTTCTTCTCTTATGGCTCTTGATAATGCCGGACTGCTCCCACCTGTTGCTACGGCCACGACAAGATCACCCCGTTGAAGGACCGAGGGCAGAATAAAATCGCAATGAGACGGATCATCGGCAGCGTTTATCCAAACGCCTCGCTCCCGTGCTTCCTGGGCCACAACTGAGTTGACCTTTTTGTCATCCGTGGCGACGAAGACCATTTCATACTCGATCAAGTCTCCTGAACGATATTCCCGCCCTACGTATCGTATCTTGCCCGCTTCCACCTGAGAATGGAGAAGTCCCGTCAAACTTGGGCTGATCACTGTGACTGTTGCCCCCGCATTGAGCAGGGCCTCCACCTTTCTTTCTGCCACCACGCCTCCACCCACAACGACACAAGGCCGATTCGTCATTTCAACGAAGATAGGGTAGTAACTCATACCTGTCTCCTCACCAGTGTTTTGACAACCAACAGGATGCCGTTTCCCTCTATTGTGCCCATGTCTTCATAGCTCTCCTGATTTAGCCGCCTCGTGCCCAGTGGTAACACGCGGAAGTCAGATCCCTGCGCCAAAACTTGCCCCCTCAGGGAGCTTTGTCAGCTTGATCTTTCTCTGTGCCCCACCAGCTCCTAGTGATTGCCATCGGTAGCGCCAAGATTTTTCAAGAGGGCCTCAATTTCGAAGGCCGAACGTGTCCTTATCTGGACGGTAAACCGCTGCTTTGGATCAGTGTTTCGCCGGAGGGTAAAATCGGTGCCCCCATACAACGCACGCGCCAGATCTTCCAGGTCTGGCTTCAGGGCACGGAAGGTACGCTCAGTGTTAGGCGCATGAAGGCGATCGTTGATCAGGATGAGGGCCTCGTCTCCCCGAAACTTAAACTTTCCCTGAAGCGATGGTTCCCCCTCTACTCTGCGGCAATAATCGAGGGCTGACCTAAAGGTTGAATGGAGTTTTTCTCTATTTGATCCCTGCATAGGTTGCTTTTGATTGTAAAGAAGCCCTAGCCTACTGCCTGTGTTGTCGATGCTGATATTTGCCTCGTGAGCAATAAGGAGGATTCCAGGTCCAGAGGCCATATGACTGTACTCGGCCAGATCATAGTAATCCCCGTCCGAGGCCTGTATCCACGAGTGAAAGATATTGATAAAGGCGGTAAGGGGAACCCCGTTGGATTCCCCGACGAAGAACTTTACGTTGATCTTCTGTAAATCCATGGTTTACTAAAACTATCCCTCCCCCGCGCTGGTGGTTCCAGCGCTGATAGCACGGTTGGCACTACCCGCGCTGAGTAGTCTATTGTAACAACTGTGCGCCGCATCGATAAAAAGCTGCGCCTCTTGAAGACGCTGGAGCGCCAAGTCGTTTCCTATCTCACCATTATTTTCCGAAGCACCCCTTGCCTTGAAGAGGAAATCAGCGAATTTACTGCCTGCGTACTTGTCGTAAAATAATTTCGTATCGTAAAAGCGCTGGCGAAACTCAGAAAGAATGGCATCTTCATCATCCGAGACGTCTCTATTTTGCGTTTTGATAAGTCCCTGGGCAGCGTGGATCATAGAGGCGTAAGCCATCTGCACTGCTTTCTTAAAATCCTGATTGTCCAAGTGCATCTGCGACTCGAAAAGCTCCCGTTCGCTTACCGCGAGGGTAAACTGTGCCTGAGAGATAACCTCTCCGGCGCATTCTCCAACACCCATGTCGGTCAGCGTAAACTCCCGCGGGTCACCCCAATCGCTATAGTAGGAGGGGTCCACGTCGTGTGGGGGGATCTTGGTGAGATCCTCCAGCATGGCCTTCACCTCCTTCTTGCCGATCCTGCCGATAAAATCTTGAAAGACCTCGCCCTTAAACCGATCTTGGATATAACGCTCGGTAACACGTGTGACCACTTCCGGTATCCGCTTGGAAGGGACCGCCCCGACCGCAAGGCCGTAAGCCCCAGCATTCTCTTTCCACTTTCCACCCAACATCACCTGGAAGTGGGGGACCGTGTAGCCGTTTATATTTCTGCTGATACCGTAAAAGCCTAGATCTGCTACGTGATGCTGGCCGCATGAATTAAAGCAACCACTTACCTTAATTCTAAGATCCTTGACTGCTGTGTCTAGCTGGAGGCTTTTTTCACTCAAGCGGGTGCGTAGCTCTCTGGCAAGCCCGCGCGAGGAGGCAATCCCCAGCTTGCATGTATCTGTCCCCGGGCAGGCGGTGACATCCACAATTGTTCCAGCGTTGGGGTCTCCAAGACCAATCTCACGAAGCGCCCTATAGAATTCGGGTAGATCAGCTTCACTAACCCACCGAAACACAAGGTTCTGCTCCACCGTGGTCCGGACTGTGTCCTTGATAAAGCGTCGGGCAATGTCTGCAAGGGCTCGGAATTGGTCTGCAGTGATATCCCCCAAAGGCAGGGTGACTGTGGCCACAGTATAACCGGGTTGTTTCTGGTGATGGACGTTGGTGGCATACCAAGCTTCGAATCCCTCTGAACGCTCGGCGCCGTTCAAGCTTACCCCCTGCCTGAGTGGTGCTTCCGTCTGTTCATGAACTGTGGAAAGAAACTCCGTCCATCGAGGGTCCGGTGTGAGCTTTTGGCGCTCCTCGAGGACGATTCTGCGAAACTCATCAATTCCCAGATTAGCGATCAGGAACTTGATCCGTGCACGCGCTCGATTACGCTTTTCGCCCAATCGAGCGAAGACCCGGGAAATGGCCTGTGCCATTGGCAGGAGCTCTTCCTCCGGTAGAAATTCGTCAAAGAGCTTCGCCTTGTGGGGAACAGCCCCTAGACCACCGCCCACGTAGAATTCAAAACCGCGTCGCTCTTCACCGTTTACAATCTTCTTCTTGGCAATGGCGCCCATGTCGTGCATGCTGGTCAGTCCGCAGGCCTGCTCTTTGCAGCCCGAAAAGGCAATCTTAAATTTCCTTCCGAAATCTTGGACGTCGGGATGACCTAACAGGAATCTGGAGCAGGCCTTGGCATAAGGAGTCACGTCAAATAGTTCATCCTTGCAGACCCCTGCGATGGGACAGGCGGTCACGTTACGGACCGAGTTACCACATGCCTCCCTTGTCGTTATACCAACCGCAGCCAGGCGGCGCATCAGAGACGGGGTGTCATCAATATGTACAAAGTGATACTGGATGTCCTGCCGTGTAGTGACGTGAGAGACCCCGTCGGAGTACTCCTCAGACAGGTCAGCCAATATTTCCATTTGCTCGGGGTTAACCCCTCCAAACGGGATCTTGATCCGCATCATGCCGGGGGCGTCCCAGACTGTTTCAGGCCCCTTGGTTAGACCTCCGGAGGGCAACTTGAGTTTTTGGGTCCGACTACCGTCATGCCTTTGCCCGTTGTCGTAGCGCTGGCCATACACCCCACGGCGTAGCCGAGTCTCCGCAAAAACCCTCTCCTCAATCTTGCCCTGCTTCCGTAGTTCGATTTGTGTCTCGAAGATATCGATCTCACGGGCTAGGTCAGGCGGCATTTGGTCGGCGAGTTTTCCCTTCCATGAAAGCGCTTCGCCCATATGGGTTTCTCCTTTCGAAAGGTACTTAACTGAAAGCGGCTTGGGCTGAGATCAGCCATGCCAGACTTCTATAGATCCTTGACAACTTCATAAAAATAGGCGACATCGCAATTATCGAAGTGACCCCCCAAGCCCAAAGAGAACAAACCCTCAACAGGGGAGGGTTATATAATTGACTTATCCTATCGGTTATATGCTATTTATTTACAATAACAGACCTTAGCTGTCAAGCTTCTTTGGGGTTTTTTTATATTGCGCTACTGCTCATGGAATTTTGTCAAAGGATGAAAAATAGAGGAAAGGTCTCTCGGGTGTGGAGGATAGACAACTTTCCGATAGGTTGTGGTCTCTAACTGTTTTTCGTTAAATTAAATTAATAGGGTATACTAAAGGCGAATGAAGATCGGTTCGAAAGGTTTTTACGGTGTCCTGGCTATGACGGAGCTTGTCCGAACCCGGAATGCCGGCAGGCCCATCCAGGTCAAAGAGATCGCTCAACGGCAAAAAATCCCCGAGGAATTTCTGGGGCATATTATGGTCTTGCTCAAGCGGGCCGACTTGGTCCGCAGCCACAGGGGACCGGGTGGGGGTTACCTCTTGGCACATCCTCCGGAATCTATCAGCTTGGGTGCGGTCCTACAGGTTCTTGAGGGTCCCTTTATCGATCCTGAGATCAGGGGTCAGAAAAAACAATCCACGGCCTCGGTGGTTGCTCGTAGGCTACTGGAGACCTGGGCAAGTGCGGTTCAGGCTTCAGAAAAAATCCTTGAAGAGGTGACCCTCGCAGATCTTTGCAGGCCGGAGGAAGGAAACCGGATGTACTATATCTGAAAAAAGAAATAGGGGAGATTAAGCATGACAGGGAATCTCCGCCTTTCTTGACCTGCCGCCTGGCCGAGTTCTTTGGGGTGCAGCGGGCTGATCATGGCCTGATCAAGAGAATGACCTGGATCTGAACGGAATTTTTCCACCGCCTATCAATGAAGATCACGCAGATTAAAACCCACCCTCTCCGTTTGCCGTACCGCAACCCAATGAAGACCGCTACCAACTACTTCGACGTAGCAACCGGTATTCTGGTAGAGATGATAACGGATGAGGAACACCGGGGTTATGGCTACGCCGATCTCTTTCCCCGCACAGGTGAAAGCATCGCCTCGGCTCAGGCCTTGATAGCCGAGATTTTTGCTCCGGGATTGAAGGGGAAAGACCCTAGCGAGGTTCAACTCCTTCTCGAATGGATGGGAAAAAAAGTTGCCGGCAACCAAAGGACCAAGGCCGCAGTGGAGATGGCAATGCAAGATCTGCGCGGGAAGGCCAACCATCTGCCAGTTTATGAGCTTCTTGGTGGGGCAGTCCGTAGAAGCGTGATCGTCATGAAGATGGTAGGCCTCAAAGAACCGCAAGAGATGGCAGAGGAGGCAGTGACGCTCGTTCAGCAAGGATTCAAGGCATTAAAACTAAAGATTGGAACCGAGTGGAAGAAGGATGTAGAAAGGGCGAGGAGAGTTCGCGGGATGGTGGGAGAAGAGGTTTTTATCAAGGTGGATGCGAATCAGTCCTACGCAGTGAAAGAGGCGCTTCGGGTTGCCAATCACTTGGAAGAATATGGGATCGAGACTTTCGAGCAGCCGCTTCCTGCCGACGATTGGGAGGGGATGGTTTATCTTACAAGTCACTCTCCCATCCCTATCGAGGCAGACCAAACTGTCAGATCTGTGGCGGATGCGCTTCGAGCCATCCGTCTGGGGGCAGCCTCTGTGATCAACACCAGTCCCCAGAAGGCAGGCGGCATCCTCCCTGCTAAACGCATAGCTGATCTGTGCGAAGCCGCTAAAATTCCCTGTATCATGAGCAATATTGGAGGCAGCTCTGTCAACGATGCGGCAGCTATTCAGGTGATCGCCGCCTCTCTATCGACTCACCTGCCGTGTGAGGTGGGGGAGTTCCAGAGGGTAACGGGTGATCCGGCATCCGGGCTGGAAGTCCATGATGGAGAGATTCCCATTCCTTGTACCCCGGGCCTGGGCGTAGAGGTCTCCTGTTTGGAATAAAAGCGAGACCTGTCTTCAAGTCTGAAGATCGTTTTCTGGAATTCACAATCCAAGCCGCCTGTATCAAGTCATGTGACGAGAGGGGAGATGCGCCCTGGGCCTAGAGATGTGGCATAATCTCTTTTGCCAGAATCTCCAGGTGCTCCATTTCATCGAATACCGGATTCAATACCAGATGCTGTGCGCCTGCCTGCACGAGCTCGCCGAGCTTGTCGATACATTCGGCGTGACTTCCCCAGATCGAAACGCGCGCTGCCAGGTCGGCGTTGTTGTAACGCACCCCGAACCATTCACGTAAGCGGCGCTCGGCCCGATCGCGGTCATTATCAAGAGCAATGTAAACTCGCTTGGAAAACACAAAGGTTGCCGGGTCGCGTTGGGCCTCATCCAGAAAGCGACGAATAAGGGCGGATTCCTTTATAAAGGTGGCATTGGAGGAGGAGCCTGCGCCCATCCACCCGTCGCCATGTTTCACGGCACGTCTCAATGCCGGCTCCCGGTGTCCCCCGAACCATATGGGGGGATGCGGTTTCTGGAAAGGCTTGGGTTCCATGGCCACGCTAGTGAACTGCCAAAAGGTCCCCCGAACGTTTGCTGTCTCTTCAGTCCAAAGGGCTTTCATAACCTGCAAACCCTCCATGAACCGGCGGACGCGCCGCTCATTGGAGAATCCGAAGATCGACTCCTGTACAGGTACATGCCGCCCTATGCCGCTGCCGATTCCGACTCCCACTGTAAGGCGCCCCTTACACATCTGATCGAGGGTGGATAGGCTTTTGGCTAGCTGTACTGGATTTCGCAGGACTGTTAGAAGGACCGACGTGCCCAAGCGTAGCCGGGAAGTGAGTGCTGCTGCATAACAGAGTAGGCTCACCGGCTCCAGCATCGAGAAGTCTCCGACGATTTTTTCCTGGACCCAGAGGCTGTCGTATCCAAGCGTTTCCGCCTTTGCTAGAAAATCGCGGATGTATTGCATATCCACGGGCGTATCGACAAATACCTGCGGTATTTCAATGCCGCAAGGGGTTTTTCCTGGTGCCATAGGTTTTGCCTCCTGTTAATCGGAAATCATTCTTATAGCACTCCAACTCGAGGGAATTAACATTCCGAGTCATATTCATGCGACTGATTAGTTCGCCGTGTAGATAGCGGCGGTCCCGGCCATTACGCAGAGGGCGGAGATAAAGATGCGCACGTTGATCTGCTCGAGGTCGCGGGAAAACACGACGGTCCCCAGCAAGACCCAGAGGGGGTAGGTGGCTGCAACCGGTGCGACGACCACAACGGGCCCGACGCTCAGGGCGTATATGACGGTGATGATCCCCAGGGTCTCGAAGATACCGGTGGAAAGAAGAGGAATGAGTGCCCTACGGTTCCAATCAAGCCGCTTGATAGCACCGGGTAGAGTGAGATACCCGCTTATACAGGTGAGAGAAGTGATCCCCATCAAGGCAGCGAGAAAGACTGGTTGATTGGAAATCTGCAGGGCGTACCGGCGAATCGGATGATTGACTCCGGTTAATAGAGCTGCAGTCAGCGGCAAAAGGGTATGCCACCAGCGATAGTTTAAAATCTGTTTCTCTGGTTGCCAGGAGATCAGGATGATTCCGGTGACGACTAGGAGGGTTCCCATCAGCACTGCAAAGCCGGCTTCTTCTTGCAGGATCGTAAGGGCGATAACGGTGCTGACCAAGGGGCTGGTTGCCTGCAGGGTACTGCTACGGGAGGCCCCGATTTTGGCCACGCCGGTATAGGCGAATAGGCGTGTGCCCAGCTGCAAGATCCCGACGATAATGAATAGAATGACTGCGACGGGTGATACTTCGGGAATTCCTCCGGTGAGAAAGACGGTTGACCAAAGCGTGACGGTTTGCACGATGGCCGAAGCCAAGGCTGCGGTCATCGGGGTGGAGTATTGGAGTGCCCGCCGGGCAGAAATGAGGCACGTGGCGTAAGAGATGGCGGTCATCAAGGCTATGAGCTGGGCAGGCATTGGCTTAGGCTGAACCAAACACCTAACAGACATCCCCTATTTGGTCAAAAGAGATGTCGACTTTCTCTGATGGCGCACTTTTTGACCGGTAGTCCGGGCGAAGTTGACACAGATTCGGCGAGTCTGTTAGCCCCGATCCGACAAAATTGATCAAGCCATATGCGATCAGAAGCTGCATGGTGCAACAATGCCGACGTATTGATCAAAGGGCCTTAACTATACTATAGGTGAGTTGCCGACTTTGGGTAGGTACTGCTCTTTGCTGCGATCCGATGCTCATCAGGGATGATTTCTTGGATGATGTCGGATCGGGGTTAGGAGAGAGGGAGTTTGTTTTCGGCAAAAGAGGTTGGACTTTGAGTGATGTCGCTATAGTTTCCGGGGGTGGCAATGGAATTGGCCGCTCCGTCTGTCTCAGGTATAGCCGTGGCGGGATTTCGGTCGTGATCTTAGATCACGATGGAGAGGGGGCAGAACGGGTGAAGGGCGAAGTGGTTCGTGCAGGAGGCAGCGCCGAAGTCTATCTCGCTGATGTGCGAAATGCCGGGGAGATCAAGAGGGTTGTCGCAGAAGTCTTCCGTCGGTACGGCAAAATCGATATTCTGGCCAATCTCGCTGGTGGGAGCATTCACGTAAAGTCGATTGAAGAGCTCAGTTGGACGGAATGGAAAGAGGTCCTTGATGTCAATCTCAAGGGAACTTTTCTCGTTTGTCGGGAAGTCGCTCCTTTGATGATAAGCCAGGGCCGCGGCCGAATTGTCAATACAGCTTCCAATTACGGGCTTACAGGTTGTGCTCTGCGAACTCCCTATTCCGCCGCCAAGGCTGGCGTTATCGGCTTTAGCAAGTCGCTGGCGCAGGAGTTGGCGCCTTATGGGGTTCTGGTTAACCTGGTGGCCCCCGGCCCGACCGATACCCTTCGGATAATGTCCAGATCAACTCCGCAGGAGCGTGAGAGGCGTGGGCAGGAGATCCCGATAGGCCGAACGGCAAAGCCGGAGGAGATTGCGGAGGCCTTCTATTTTCTAGTGGGACCCGAGAGCGCTTACATGACGGGTCAAACGCTTCACGTTAACGGCGGTCTTGTGATGCCGTAGTCATGACAATGAGACTAGAAGGGAAAGTAGCCATTGTAACCGGGTCTGCCCAGGGTATCGGAAGGGCAATCGCGCTGGGATTTGCTCGCGAAGGGGCCAAGCTCGTTGTTGGTGACCTCAAGGTGGACGGCGCTGAAGCGGTGGCGAGAGAGATTCAGGGTGTTGGTGCTGAGGCCTTGGCACTCGAAGCTGATGTATCGAGCGAGGCCTCGGCTATGAATTTGAAAGAGCAGGCGCTCAGGCGATTCGGTCGTGTGGATATTCTCGTGAACAACGCAGGGATTTATCTTCATTCTCCAACGACGCAGATGACCGAGGAAGAGTGGGATAAGGTCCTGGATACCAATCTGGGAGGGAATTTTCTCTGTTCAAGGGCAGTGGTTCCACAGATGCGGGCTCAGAAGGGCGGGCGAATTATCAGCGTCGCGTCAGCAATTGCTTTCAGAGGGGCAAAGAGCGGGAGTCACTACGCGGCCTCCAAGGCTGGAATCGTTGGTTTTGTTAAGGCCCTGGCGCGCGAGCTTGCCCCGGACGGGATAACTGTGAACGCCGTCTGTCCGGGCATTGCAGATACTGCCTTGCCTCGGGGCCATCGCTCAGATGAAGAACTCTATGCCCGAGCAAAACAGATTCCGCTCGGACGTATCGCCCAACCGGGAGATATCGCGGGCGTTATGAATTTTCTCGCCAGTGATGCGGCCTCTTATATCACCGGCCAGGCGTTGTTGGTCGATGGCGGGGCCTTGATGCCCTGAGCCCTATAGTCCCAGCTCCTTTTTATACCACTCTACGTCCGTAGCCTTTGTTACCAGGTCTTGCTCTTTTTTCAGCTCGGACTTTGCTATTCTCTGCGTTGAGGTTTTTGGAAAGCTCTCTCGAAATAGAATAAATCGCGGCAGCTTGAACGAAGCCAAGCGATCCTTGCACCAGTCAATAAGCTCTTCTGCTTTGATTCGTTGGCCGGGCTTGGGGACGATAAAGGCCATGACCTCATCTTCGCCCAACTCGGCAGGGACGGCGATAACGGCGGATTCCAGTACCTTGGGGTATTCATTGAGTGCGGCCTCGACTTCGGCAGCGGAAATGTTTTCTCCTTTTCTTCGGATAATGTCTTTTTTCCGGTCGATGAAGAAAAAATAGCCATCCTCATCCTTGTAGGCGTAATCGCCGGTATAAAACCATCCATTGCGAATAGCCTCATCGGTCTTTTGCGGGTCCTTGTAGTATCCGCTTGTCATCACGGGGCTCCGGACAACGAGCTCCCCGACCATTCCAGGGCGAGCCTCCTGACCGTCTTCGTCCAGGACCTTCATCTCAGAAAAAATCACGGAGGTATCAGGGTGCCTTGCCGGGAGCCCTATACTCTTCATCTTGATGATGCCTCCAATGGGATTCTGCGAAACCGCGGGAATTTCTGTCAACCCGTAAGCGTCAATGACATTTGGAATCCTGAACCGTTTGGTGAAGGTCTCGTAAACATCCGGGGTGATGCCGGCACCTATAGCGAGCCTGAGGTTATGTTCAGGACAAAACTCTTCCTCAGGCCGGGAACATAAAATTCTGCCTATTGTCCCGACAAAGTTGAACTCGGTCGCCCCATATCGCACTGCCTGATTCCAGAATTGGCCGGCACTGAATTGGGGAATTAAGATTAGACTGGCCTCGCCGGCTATGGCTCCCCAAGTGCTGTAAAATTGAGCGTTGATGTGGAATAGCGGAAGGACGGCCATGATGCGGTCGTTCGCATCGACTTGGGCTCGTACCAGGAAGGCCTCACCTGTCATCAGGAGATTCCTATGGGGGTGCATGGCCCCTTTGGGGAAGCCGGTGGTGCCCGATGTATAGATGACGCAGGCGAGGTCATCCTCCTTAAGATCAAATCCCTTTAATTCAGTCGGCATGTTGCTCAACAATTGTTGGAAGGGAAGCACCTGTCGGGGCAACTGATTCTCATCCAGGCCGACGCAGGCGATCCACTTTAAATGAGGGCATTCTTTCCGTACCTGGAGGGCCAGCTGGAGGTGCTCTGCCGAGACAACAAGGCCGGTTGCCTCGGAATGATTCAAGACATACTGAGCTTCATTGGCTTTGAAGTTAGTGTTGATGGGAACGAGGACACCGCCCGTCTTGAGGAGACCAAACCAGCAGTATAGAAACTCGGGAATATTCGGCATCATCAGGCATAGGCGATCGCCTTTCTTTATTCCAAGGTCTATTAGGCCGTTACCCACTTGGTTGATTCTCTCGTCAAGTTCGCTGTAGAGGACCTGTTCGTCATCATGATAGAGAAAGATCTTTGACGGATTTTTCTGTACTTTGGCTTCCCAATAGGTGCGTAGATTCATTTCTAACCCAGGTTGTTTTCAGATCAGGAGGGGTTGAGAGAAGAGAAGGTGATTTCCCATGTCACAATTGCGATGATGTTTATGGATTTTCCAGATAGTCTAGCGATCCCCCCTGATGGATTATTTAAGGTAACATCTGAGAAAGGTCAACAAGAGAAGGGATCAGGCATCCTGAGGCGCTAGAAAAAGAGGCACGCGCTGCGCTAGAATCGATTTGGATTAAATCCGTGTAGGATAGGGCTAATCTTGATTCCTTCAAATCCGAAGATCCTTATTGCTGGGAGCGGGGCCGTTGGCTCAGTATTCGGCGGCCTGCTCAGAGAGGCCGGTCACGAAGTTACGTTGCTCGGACGTGATTGGCACCTCAGGGCCATCGAAGCCTTGGGGCTTGAGATTAGCGGCATCTGGGGCGATCACCGAGCAGATGGCTTCCGGCTTGCCACCCGCGTGGCCGACCTCTCTGGGTCCTACGATTTAATCCTGGTTTCAGTTAAGGCATACGACACCAGGCAAATAGTTCAGGAAGTGGCCCCTTACCTCAGGCCGGGAGGGCTCGCCATTGCTCTTCAGAACGGGTTGGGCAACTTGGAGACCCTGGCCGAGGTTATTGGCCCGGGAGGAAGCCTGGGAGGGAGCGTTCTTATAGGGGCAAAGATTCCCGGTCCTGGTAAGGTGACTGTCACAGTCTACGCTGCTCCGGTAGTCATTGGACCGCTCGATTCCAGCTCCACCGGTTGCATGGAACTTACTCGATTCTGGGCCTCTCTATTTAGCCGCATGGGTATTCCTTGCGAGCCGACAGATCAGATCCTCTCACACCTCTGGGCCAAGGTTCTGTACAATGCACCACTCAATCCCCTGGGAGCCATATTGCGGGTTCACTATGGCGCTCTGGGGGAAGAGCAGGAACTCAAGACGATCATGGATCGCATAATCGACGAGGTTTTTCAGGTGGGGCAGAAAAAAGGTGTGCGGCTGCTATGGAAATCGGCGGATGATTATCGGGACCTTTTTTACAGCAAGTTGCTGCCGGCCACTTACGATCATCAAAGCTCGATGCTGCAGGATTTGGAACGAAGGCGACGGACTGAAATAAACGCCCTCAATGGAAAGATCTGGAGATATGGGACGGAGCTTGGTATCCCGACCCCATTTAATGAGGCCATGACACAGCTAATCCGGGGAAGAGAGAGCCTGGATATGAGTCGGTAGGGGAGCTAGGACCTTGATGCCTGGGGCACCAAATGTGTCGTCAAACTTCGCGACTCAATGTTCTCGCAGAGACTTTTGTGCTATGGTGACGCCGTATCTATGAACTACTCTTTCTCTGATGGAATTCCTGAAGACCGACACTACATGGAACTCGCCTTGCAAGAAGCCAGAAATGGATTGGCAAAAGATGAGGTTCCTGTTGGAGCAGTAGTCGTTTTTGGAAGAGAAGTTATAGGATGGGGGCATAACCGGCGTGAGGAGTTACAGGAACCCACTGGTCATGCCGAGATTTTGGCGGTTCGGGATGCCTCGTCAACCCTAAACTCCTGGCGTCTTGAGAAGACCACACTCTATGTAACTCTGGAACCCTGCGTAATGTGTGTTGGGGCAATTTTGCAGGCGCGGGTGACTCGTCTTGTTTTTGGATGCCTTGATCCAAAGGGCGGGGCAGTGGAGTCTCTCTATCATCTCTGTGATGATTCCCGGTTAAATCACCGTGTGACAGTAACAGGCGGTGTCTTGCAAAGAGAGTGTGCTGAGATCTTGAAAGGGTTTTTCAGTTGTCTTAGGCAGAGCGGGGGGAATAACAATTAGCCCGGATGTTAAGTAAGGAATATGCGGAGAGGTGGCCGAGTCCGGTTGAAGGCGCTTGACTCGAAATCCTATCTATTATCTTTCTGTAAGGACAGACATGACGGTGGGTTAGCGATAGCCCATCGTTTTTGTTTATGTTTCTAGATACTTCACATTCCGCACATTTTGCAGAAGCAAACTCATGAACTCTCATTATTGGCTGAAAATGTTAACGAGGTGTTAACAAGAGGACCCACCTTATATCTGCCCCTGTTGGACAGACAGCAACATGGAAAGAGATCCGAGAGCGGTGATCGAGTGCCAGAAGCCTGTTTCATTCAATATTAGAGGTACGAGCACAGGACCGTATCCTCAAGCCCCGGTTGAAACTCGTTGGCCGGGGACCCCATACCGACATATACAGACCCGTATGGCCACACAGAACCGCGTGCGTGTGTTTCCTGCGCTGAAACTCACCAGGTAGCGTACCCTGTGATACCCATGCCTTGGCGGTGGGGAGTGACGTCAAGGCCTAATTTTGTCTATAAGAAATCGCTAGTTAGCTCTCTTCTTGATAATTCGCAAATCTTTTCTAATAGTTAGAGTACTTAT
>Ga0209980_10000631_pt1 | contig 19301 bp, 9 predicted proteins | sample CR02metaG_FD_183611 | JGI IMG/M metagenome (GOLD analysis project Ga0209980, IMG submission 183611) | Deep subsurface microbial communities from Mariana Trench to uncover new lineages of life (NeLLi) - CR02 metaG (SPAdes) (version 2) | ecosystem: Environmental > Aquatic > Marine > Ocean trench >...
ATGGTCAGCGCCGATTCGTCGAGAAAGAGAAGCTGGGCCTGGCCGGTCTTCGAGGTCTCGATCCGTTCCCTGGAGAAGACATTGGCGCCGATATAGAGGTTGCGGGACGCCATCCTTGGCGGCGTGCCGGTGGCATCGGTGTTCACCGCCGCCGTCGTTCCGACCTTTGTCTGCTCTGCCCCGGCAACGGGTGCGAAAACCACCGATAGGGCGAAAAGAGCCGCGTGTAAGCAACGGAACCGCATGGCTTGATCTCCTCGTTGGAACCGCGATGGGGCACCGGGCCACGGTCCCGGGCGGTGCTTGCGGCTGTTTTCGTCTGCCCCGCGCCACCCCGAGTCCCGCGGATGTCGGGAAAAATTCCCCGGCCGCCACGGTAAATCCTATAGCCACAACAGGTTAACAAATATTGACGGCGCCATTGGCCGCCCCGGGCGAGGCTCCGCCCCCCGGTCACGCCGGCGACGGGCGTTCTTATGCTAGGGGCGTCGGGAATAAGGATGCACCGCCGGCGAGAAACGCCCGGTTCAGGTCGAGTGTGCGTACCGGAGAGCTGACGGTGCCTTCGGACTTGAAGTGGCCGGCGAAGGTCGAATTATTGAGGGATGACAGGAGGGGGCGGAGGGCTCGGAATCGGATTCGTTTCGGTGAAATCGCAGCACACAGGAAACGGCGGGAATAGCGGAAACGGCGGGGGTAGGCCGCCGCCCGTTCCCCCCGTTTCCTCGCCGGGGATCTCATTTGGATCCACCGGCAGGCAGCAGCCGCTGTTGGCGACCTGTTCGTCGGTCAGGAGTCCGGTCAGGCCCGCGGTCTGGCCGGTGCGGCCCTCGAGCTTGTTCAGATAGCCCGCAATCTCATCCCCCGATACCTTGAAGGGCGAGGCAGGCGAATCAACCAGGGAGGCGACGTCGATCCCGAATCCGGGGCGCGTCACCTTGCGGGTGACGCCCGAATCGTTGGTCACCGTCATCTCCTTGCCGAACATGAAGATCGCGCGTGTCGCATCGGTCTCGGGCTCGACCTTGATGATGACGATACCGCCGCGGATGCCGATGGTCGCCGTCGGCGTCTTGATCCTGACCATGGAGGTCTTGCTGATGCGCCCGCCGACGAAACGGAACACCCCGGCGCCGAGCGACAGCGCGATCTCCCCTTTCGAGGTCTTGGGGTCGTAGATGAACTTGTCGAGCACGACGTCGGAGTTGGACGCGATGGTGAGCGCCGATTCGTCGAGGAACAGGAGCTGGGCCTGGCCGGTCTTCGAGGTCTCGATCCGTTCCTCGAAGAAGACATTGGTGCCGATGAAGAGGTTGCGGGTCGCCATCCTCGGCGGCGTGCCCCTGGTATCGGTGTTCGTCGCCGCCGTCGTCCCGACCTCGGTTGGCTCGGCCCCGGCAACGGTTGCGAAAACTACGGACACGGCCAGAAGGGCCGCGAATAAGCGAATCGAACGCATGTTTTAACCTCCCCGTTAAAACCACGATTGCGCACCGGCCCACGGCAATATTTTTAGCGTTCTTCGTCCGCCTTTGCCGGAACTTCCCGTGCCTCGGTACTCTATCAGCCCCTACGGCTGGTTACGCGCACCTCAAACCCTATTGATAACTGGTGATAACTGGAACAATTCTCTCACAAAAGTGGAGGTTTTCATAGCCTTAACTGGTTAACAAACATGGCTAACGGTGCCCAAACACGCCCCTAAACGGACACTCCCGCTCTAGAATCGCCATGACCCACCGATCAGCACAGTGTCGTTTTCGAACTCGAAGTTGGACAGGTTCGAATTGTTGATGACGCGCTGGAGCTGCAGGATGATGGACCAGTCCTCGGTCAGACCGAAGCTGTTGGTCAGGGTGAGCCGCCACTCGTGATCCAGACGCTCGATGTCGGGATCGACCGCCGGGTTCGGCTCGCTGTAATTCGAGATCACCCGGCTCACCGAGAACACGGACTGCCAGGGCCAGGCCGTTATCTGGAACGGCGCGTCGTAGCGGGCCGAAATGCCCGCGGACACGGCAATTTCCGTGTTCGAGTTGAATTCGACCCTGGCGTCGTCGTCGACGAAGGAAAAATGGAGGTTCAAGATGATCGCTTCGGTGATCGCGTATCGCCCGCCAAGACCGATGGCGTGCTCGTAACCGCTGAGACCGTCGGAGTTGGGCCTCCGCGCGGTATTGCGGAACTCCTTGTGGCGAAGCTCGTATCCGCCCTCGACGATTAACCGCTGTCCCATGGGCTTCCTGACCTGGAAGCCGCCGCCCAGGGTGTAGAAGAATCGCGCCCGCTCCAGCGTGACGATGCCGGCAAGCAGATAGGGCCGGAACGACAGGTCCTCGAACCTGTCGGGGTACACCGCCAAGCGCGGCCCGGTCGTCATTTCGAGGACGCCGACGTCGAACTGGGTCAGGTCCCGTTGCCGGGACCAGTAGGCGCGCGCGATGGTCCGCCAGGTCTCGTTTTCCTGGGTGTGCAGGTCCAGATCATGCTGGACCACGGCGGACGCGAAGACGTTGAAGTCCTCTTGGTTGAGAAACTCGTCCTCCAAAACGGCATCGAAACCGGCGGCGCGGACGTCCGGAGAGCCGGGCCCGGAATTGGCGTTGGTCTGAAAGCGCGCGCCGAAGAAGACGGAGCCGGAGAATTGACTCCGCGCCGATCTTTTGTCGATCTCGTCGAGGAAGGCCTGGACGCGCACGCGCACTTCCTGGGGGACATCCTTGGCTTCGATGGCCCTCTTCAGATAGGAACGCGAGACATCGAACGATCCGAGGCGGAAGTAGAGCACGCCAAGCTCGAGACGGATCCGGGGCAATTCGGGGTTGAACAGCAGCATGCGCTCCAGCGTGCTGATGGCCGCTTCGTAGTTGCCGAGGCGCACGGCAATCCCGGCGAACTTGAACATGATGTCCAGATTGCCCGGACTGCGGAGCATTTGCTGAAAAGTGGCGTCGTACTGGGCTTGCAGCGATTCCGGCTCGACGCCCGGCTGCTGGGCGAACGCCGGAGAAAACCAGACCAGAAAAACGAAGAATGCGAACCCGCGCAACGCGGCCTTGACGATCCCCGTGCCCATAATCCCCCATTATCTTATCGTTGCCGGTGGCGCCGGGCAGGCCATCCGAGTTCACATATGTTCCACGGACCTTAACAACGGTCAAACAATGTGACAACCGCGAATCCCGGCCTGAAGCCAAATTGCGACGGTAAATAATTGTTTAGTTGAGAGTATTCGGCTCCGGAGAAAGCCGCTTCACCGGATCTCGCGACAAGACCGGAGCGCCGGCGCCACCGGGCCAACCATCGCCGTCCGACAGGGCGTCGAAAGCGGCAATTCACGCCATTGGTTGGTCTCGGGAGCACGGCCATGAAAATCTCGCGGAATTCTCGACGCCCCGGGGACCGGAAAGCCCGTCACCGAATTCATCACATAAGCGCTTGGAATAGCGCTTGGATTTGTTTGCGGTCGGCAGCATAATGGCCAAAAAGTCCCAATCGGACGATAAAATATAAATTAAATCAGGGGGAGGCGAACTTTGGGTCATCTGATCAAAAACCTGGCTTCGCCGATTGTCGGCGGCGCATTGGGCGTCATCATCGCGGCGGCAACCCTGCCGGCGGCGGCCGAAGAGCCGATCCTGCCCCAATACCAGTCCGACATCCGTCTCGGGGTCGCTTCCTGCGCCGGCAGTACCTGCCACGGCGCGGTCGAGCCGTGGAAGGGCTCCAATGTCCTTCAGAACGAGTACGCCACATGGCAGCGCAGTGACAAACACGCCAAGGCGTACGAGGTCCTGTTGAATGACAAGTCGAAGCGGATCGCCAAGAACCTCGGCCTGAAGAACGCGCATACCGCCGCTGTCTGCCTCGACTGCCATGCCGATAACGTGCCGGCCAAGCTACGCGCCAAGCAGTTCCAGATATCCGACGGCGTCGGCTGCGAAGCCTGCCATGGCAGCGCGATGCGCTGGCTCGGTATCCATGTCTCGGGCGCCGCCACCCGCAAGGAGGAGGTGGCGGCCGGCATGTACCCGACGGAGGACCCTATCAACAGGGCGCGGCTCTGCCTGTCCTGTCATTTCGGCGACGGCAAGAAGTTCGTCACCCACCGGATCATGGGCGCCGGGCACCCGCGGCTCAGCTTCGAGCTCGATACCTTCACCGCCATCCAGCCGGCGCACTACAAGATCGACAAGGACTACAATGAGCGCAAGCAGGTGGCGAACGGCGTCAAGACCTGGGCCATCGGCCAGGCCATCGCCATCGACCAATTGTTGGAAGCCATGCTCGATCCCAAGCGCGGCCGCGAAGGTATCTTTCCCGAGTTGGTCTTTTTCGATTGCCAGGCCTGTCACCATCCGATGAGCAATATCCGCTGGGCGCCTCGCGCCAGCACCGGTCTTGGCCCCGGCCTTCCGAGGTTCAACGATGCCAACCTGGTGATGTTGCGGATCATCGCCAAGCGCATCGACGCGGACGCGGGCGAGACGCTCAGGCAACAAACACTGGCGCTTCATAAGGCCTCGACCCAGAGCTACGAGGTGATGCTGGAGGCCGCCAAGGCGCTTCGCGAGACCGTCCGCGGGTTGATCCAATCGTTCGCCAAGCACAAGTTCGACACCGAGATCATGCGGGCGTTACTGAACGGGGTGGTCGAGGAAGGCCTGATCGGCGAGTATGCGGACTACGCCGCCGCCGAGCAAGCGACGATGGCCCTGGGCGCGATCACGACCGCCATGAAGGCCGCCGGCGCGGTCAACGAAAAGCAGCACAAGGCCATGACCAAGGCCCTCGACGCGAGTTACCAAGCCGTGGCCAAGGACGAACAGTACCAGCCAAAGGCCTTTGTTGCCGCCCTGCGCAAGTTCAAGGCGAGCATGCCAAAATAAAACCGGGCCGAATTAAAACCGGGGTGAATTAAAACCAGGGCGAAATAAAACCGGGCCGAATTAAACCGGGCCAATTATACCGGGTGGGCGTCGTTGGCCGTGCGGGCCGCTACTTAGGCGGTCCCGGCACGAAATCCTTGGTCTTCACCTCGTCGGTGACGGACCAGGGAGTGCCGGCGTCATCGACGTAGAATTTCTGCATTTCCTTGAGCGTGAATGGCCGCGAGCCGAGGCGGCCGAAGACCGCGATCTGGCCGCCGGTCTCGTCGACGCCGCGATCGCGGTCCAGCCCCTTGGAGAGCGACAGCGCCGGCCACTTGGTCTTGTACCAGGCGATCAATTCCGGCTTGGGCTCCGGACTGTAGCCGTAAAAACGCGGCTGACTTTCCGGCGACGTCAATTGCACGACCTTGAGCCCGTTGACGCCGTCGGCGATATAGGCGAACAGGGACGCATTGGTCGACCCGACGATCACGTCCCTGGCGTCGCTGATGCGCCCCTTTGCCGTGAACTTGGTCAATAGTCTTGGCTTCTCGGGCCGCTCGACGTCGATGATGGCCAAGCCTTCGCTTTTCGCCGCGACATAGGCATAGGTCCTGGCGACGTAGATGCGCCGGGCATCCCGGAGCCTCACGGTGGCGCCTTCGACGAGGCGCGGGCGCGAAGGATGGGTGACATCGATGACGCTAAGCCCGCCGGCGTCGGTCACGAACAGGTAGCGGAATTGCAGCGCCGAGGCGCGCACATCATCCAGTTTCACCACCGCTTCCAACTTCGGCTTGAGCGGATCGTTCATGTTCAACACGACGATTCCGGCGTCGGCGGCGACGTAGAAGTAATAGCCGCCGATGGTCAGGTGACGCGCGCCATCCAGGATGCCGCCTTCATTCCACGTCAGCGCCCGGGTCAGGAAGTTGTTGCGCGGCTCGCCGTCCGCCAGCGTATTGATGTCGGTGGCGATCAGCCCTTCCTCGGCATCGGTGATGAAGGCGTAATCGTAGATCGGGTGGAAGGGCTGCTCCTGGTTGGTTTCGCGCATCAACTTGCCCTTGTTGCGCGCCGGATGGATCGGCTGGGTGGTCGGCAGCACGACGCAGGTGGCGTTTTTCGACGCGATGGCCGTATCGTGCCCGAACCTGGAGAACGGCGCGGTGATGATGCGTTGCGATATGCCTTTATTGGCGATGCTGGCGACGTCATAGACGCGCATCCCCTTGCTGCCTTCCGCCACGTAAAGATATTCGCCGCGAAGCTGCAGGCACCCGGTGACGCCGCCGGTGTGAGTATAGGATTCGTCAAGCACCCGTTTCCGTTCCTGGTGCGCCCGATACCAGTCCGGATAGGCGTATCTGTGCAGATAACTGCCGATGACGGCCTGTGGTTCGTCATATTCCGTCACCTGGACGGCCTCGATGCCGCCGTTGCCGCCGACCCAGGCGTTGAAGCCGACGAAGTTGACGAAATTGGTGCCCTGCAGCAAAAGCTGCGCCATGATGGCGTTGTTGTCGTTCCGTTCGGACACATGACAGTCGGTGCAGGTCTTGGTTTCCGTCTTGCGCACGGTGTGGGCGAAATGCGGCGTGAAGGCCTGGCTGCTGAACCCGCTCGCCGCGATCGGCGGCTGTTGGATGTAGATGCGTTCGCGGTTGATGTTGGTGGAAGAGAGGATCAGCGCCGAGGTCGAGCGGACCGGCGCGATCATGTTGCCCTTGACGGTGCTGTGCCGGCCCAACTGGAACATCTGATCCCGCAACACCTGCGGGTTGTAGGTGGCGTAGTTGCGGGTCTCGCCGCCTTCATAATGGTACCGTTCCGTCTTCCAGTTCGCCTGTATCGGCAGGTGGCAACCGGCGCAACTGGTGGTCCATGAGAGGTGGCATGTCGTGCATTGCATCTCTTCGTCTTGGTGGGCGCGATCCTTGCCGGCGACGCCGGGCCCCCACATCATCGACGTTCCCTTCGCCAGCAGCTTGGCCCGCGCCGCTTTCGCATTGTAGTCGGGATGGCGGGGATTGACCGTGTCCTTGACCAGACTGAGCTGCCATTCGCGGTCGGGGAACAGGCTGGAGCGCTGGTAAAGCTTGCCGTTACGCCACAAGAACCGCCTGCGGCCGTCGCCGAGGCGCATCAAGCCGAGGTCCGTGCCGAGAGGGGAGGCGGCGGGGCCGGAGGTGCGTAGCGTCGGATACTTGTCGGCGGTGCCGTGGCAGTCCTTGCACCTGATCTCGACGGCCGCCGCCACCTCGCCGTAGAGGTGGCCGTTGCCGTGGCCGTCCTGGGAGAAGTGGCAATCCACGCATTGCATGCCGGCGTCGAGATGGATCGACGACATATGCACGGCCTTCTTGAACTTGTCGGGATCGTCGTGGGGAACGATGTTGCCCTTGGCGTCGAGCAGGTTGCCCTTGCGGTCCTTCTTGAAGACGGCGCGGAAGTTCCAGCCGTGGCCGTGGTAATCGGCGAACTGGGTGTTCTTGAGTTTGGGGTTCAGCTTACTGACGTCAGACAAGAATTTCGGATCGCTCCATTTACCCCGGATCGCCGCCTCTTCGGGGTTGCGCTCGTTGATGGCGCGGATTTCCGCGGGACCTGGGTATCGCTGTTTCTTCGGCCACATGAAGGGCGCGTCGGATTCGTAATCCCACATGGTGTAGCCGAGAAAAGAGTTCACGAAGACGTTCGGCTGGTGCATGTGGCAGATCATGCATTGGCTCGTCGGGATGGCGCGGGTGAACTCGTGCTTGAGGGGATGGCCCGATTCCCCTTTCGGGATGGTCGGATCGATGGTCTGCGTCTCGCCGCTGTGACCGAACTTGGCGTAACCGGCCGAGTGGCGCGGATCGCGGTCGTTGGCGTAAACCACGTGGCAGGAGGCGCAGCCGGAGCTGCGGTAATCCCCGGGGTTGTCGTTGGTGCCCAGGAACCACATGAGTGGGTCGTTCAGCCGCGTCTTGTGAATGTTGAGGATCGGTATGGAGACGCGCAGCCCGGTACCCGGCCCACGGTTCGATTGACGTATATCGGGCCGGCCCGGCTCTTCCAGGCGCTGCAATTGCCCAACCGCGTTGGGCAGGCCGATCTCGGGAAACAGGTTGAGAATATTGCGCCCGCCGCGCTCGAACACCCGGAAGACGTCCCCCGGTGGCGTCACCTCCCAGGCGGGAAGCGGGAAAAGTTGGGGCAAGATCCCGCGCTTCGCCATCCGCGCGTCCGGCTTGACCGGGGCTTTGATGCTTGCCGCCACGCCCTCGCGGGTATAGGCCTCGCCGAGGATATAGTTCTTGAACGGCAGGATGCCGTTGTTATAGGCCGCCCCGCCCCAGAACATCGCGCCGGTCGCCATGATGCTGGTCTTCGCCGCATTGACGATGGGCTGGTGGCAGGCGCCGCAGGCCTCATCGACCACCCGGTAGTCGCTGGGATTGACGAAGCGGACGAATTCCGGGCTTTCCTTGTTGAGAAGCGTATAGGATCCCGCGGGATTGGCGCTGCTGGGATAATGCCAGGTCTTGGGGTAACGCGGCTGGACATGCGCCCGATCCAGGGTCGCGCGGTACGTAAAGTCTCCGGGCGCCGATCCACGCGGCAAGGAAACCGTCGCCTCGCCGCCATGACAATCGGTGCAACCCAGCACCACGCCGGGGTTGGCGTGCATCGACGGCTCGTCGGTACGGACGTGGCAGGTAAGGCAGCCCAGGCTCTTCCTCTCGGCCTCGGCCTTGGTTTGCCCCGCCGGCGCCGGCGGCGTTTTCGTGTAGACGATGTCGCGGGGCTTTTCCCCCTCGCTCGCGGCGGCGACGAGACTCGTCATGGCAATCGCCGATCCGAGCAGCACACCGATGATTCTTGTTGTCCAACCCATGGCCGCCATCAGTAGCTCAGCACCAGGTTGGCGAGGACGGAATAGAACACCTCCTGGTCGGTTTCGAAGAGGTCCTTGAAGCCGTCGCCCGGGATGAGCGCGGCGCCGGACAGCCGGAAGACGATGTTCTGCGTGAAAAACGGTCGCCAAATGGCGGCGACCGAGAGGTCGTAGCCGATTTCCGAGCCGATATCGGGCTGGTTGCGCAGGAATTCGAGGGATTCAGTGGTGGCGAACCTGAGGTAGTTGGCGTTGAACGACAGCCTGAGCTCCGGAAGAACGTCCCAATCCCCGCCCACGCCGATCAGGAACAGGCCGGGGTTGTTGAAGTTGGACTGGCCATGTTCCTTCGATGACCTGAGTGACGGCAGGACGGCGTTGCGGGCCGAAATGGCGACGCCGCCGCCGCCGATCAGGGGCACGGCCTGGCGGATCCAGAAGCTGGTGTCGGCGCCGGCGAATTGCGGGTTCTCGAAGATCGCGTCGAAGCCGTTTTCCTGATCATCGAAGGCGTCATCGTCGCCGCTGGCGTAAAGGAACGATCCCCTGAGACGAAAGGCGTCGAAATCGATCGAGGGCTCGACGGCAACGAAATAGGCGAAGATGTCGGATTCGACGCCGCTGAACTGGTTGTTGCGGTCCTCGCCAATGGCGAAATAGTACGACGCGGTCAGGTTCAGACGGCCGAAATGACCATCGCCGTTGAGGCCAAAATAGATGACGTCATAATCACGCGGCGTCTCTTCTCCAAGCGATGCCGGCCGTTCGATGAAGACATTCTTGTTGAAAAAGGTTTCACCGCTCTCGCGATTGCGGTTGTAGATCACCGTCGCCTGGGTAATGAACCCGCGCACGGGGAAGTCCTGATAATAGAGATTGGCGATGAAAATATCGTCCTCGCGGAGGGCCGCGCCCAAATCGTTCAACCCGCTGTTGGTGTCCTTTTCGAGGCGGCGGAACCAGGCCAGGTTATATTGGAATATGTTGTTCTTGCGGTTGCCGAACAGCCTTATGCCCAACTGGCTGTCCTGGAACAGGAAGCCCCGGAAATCCGACGAGAACGGCTGGATGCCGACGCGCACCGACTCGAAATCGAAGCGGTCGGAGACATTGCGGATGTGGTAATCGATGAAGGCCTCCTGGATGCCAATGTGCCAATCAGTGCGTGTTGTGCCTTCGGCTGAATCGGCGAACAGGGCCCGCAGTTCCTCGACTTCGGTGTAATTGAAGTTGAACACCGGCGTGAAGCGGAATTCCAGGTCCGGCGGTTTGAACGCGGTGTCGCCTTTGATGAGGGAAAGACTGACGATCAGGTTTTCATTGAACAGGAACTGGTTGATGTCGCCGAAGATGTCGAGCGAGTTGGCCTTTTCAGTGGCCGGGCCCCCGACCGGCGTCGGCAGCGCGCGCGGCTCCATTACCGTGTCCGAAATGACCGCGAGGTTGAAGAACCAGTCATCGAACAGCGGGCGATCCCCCTTCCACGTGTTCTGATTGTACGGGTCCCACCATCTTTCGTTGACCCCGATACTTTCGATCAACCGCCAGCGGTCGGGGATCGGGATGAATTCCGGAGGTTGTATGAGCGGCGGTGGCGGCACCGCGCCGGGCCGAGGCTTTGGCGCCGGTATCGGCCGCCTGGGCGCCGTGCCGGGGCGGCGGCGGGGGTCCTCTTGAGCGATCTCCACCGATGGCTGATCGGCCGCGCCGTAGGCGCCGGGCGATGGGGTCGCCAACCGCTCATGCGATACCACCGGCGTGGCGAGGAGGCACAAACCCAGGACAAGCGGCGCTAACCGCGACATTCCGGCTATTTCCCGGCGCATACGTTTTGCTCGTTGGTATCGAGGAAGGGGCTGAAGGGACAGTTGACGTAACGGAGCAGGGTGCCTTGCGGGGCGAGGGTATCGGCGCGAATGCCGGGCGGCGCGTTGCCGACACCGGTGCCGAGCGCGACGCCGGCATTATGCAATCCGAGAAAGGAGATCATGTCGTCCTGGTCGATGCCGTCGCCGGAAACGCCGATGCCGCCGATCAGGGTGCCGTTGCGGTAGATCGGCACGCTGCCGGGGAAGATCTGGATGCCGTTGGCGAGGCGGCTCGCCATCGTCCCCATGTTCACTATCGGCAGACCCGTGCATTTTCCCGTGTCGTCGGGTGCGCCGGCCACGAACAGGAGATGCTCGACGAGATTGCCGACCACAAGGTCCAACTGCAGCCCGGTCGAGAACGGGCTCCAATCGGCGAAGGTCCGGCTGAAGGGGCCATGCGGGTTGCCGTCGATGCCATCGGTATAGAAGGGCCGGGCAAGATTGCCGCCGGCGCGGTCGGAGAAGGCGATTCCGTCGGCCAAGGCGGTCGGACCGACGAACGCCTGCACGTCGGTAACATAATCGCTAATCGGCGCTCCCACGCTGTTTAGGTCCGCGGCGGCGACGGTGTTGGAGAAGAAGGCCGCGGTGCGCGCTTTCTGCAACGAGACGTCTGTGCCGAAGATCGGTGCGTCGGGCGTCCTGACGATTCCCAACACTTCTCCGTTGGTATCGACGACGGAGACGGTGACCTGGGCGTGGCTGCCGAGCGGCCGGCGAATCTGTGCCCGCGCGCGGAAAGCGACACTAAGCGCCTCCGTGAGTATTGTGATGACTTCGGCCTGGGTCAGATCATCTCCGGTTCCTTCGGTCCCGGCGATCGGCGGAAAGCGCGGCACATTCGCGCCGTCGACCAGAATGAAGGCGTTGAGGCTGCCGAAGGCGCCGCTGATGTCGGCCCGGATGCCGGAATCGGCCTCGCCGAACTCCTTGCCGACAACGATGGGGCCATCGTTGTAGCCGGTTACCGCGACAACATCGCCCACCACCCCGCCGGTGAGGGAGGCGAAGGAGGGCGCTAGAGCAGGATTGGATATCAGGTCCGTGGTCGAACCATCGGCAAAGCGCAGGGACTTGCCTTCCACCGTGATGTGGTTGGCGCGGATATCGATCGGCGCCTCGAAACCGAAGGTGCCGGCGATGGCGATCAACTCGTCGTCGTCGGTGTCGACGTCGGAAATGTCGAGATCGAGGCCGTAAATACCGTCGGAGATGACGCCGATCCCGCCGACGAGATCGTCGTCCACGTAAAGCGGTTGACCGCCGGGATCGGCCGACAGGCCCAGCGGCGAACGCTTCGGTCCGATGAACGCCTGCGGCATGCCGGAGGCGAAACTGACGCTGAGATCGGAGCACGGCAAGCTGCTGAACTGCACGCCGAACAGCGGCCCGCTTGGCGCGAAGGTCTCTTTGGGATTGAAATGCTCCTGAATGATCTGGTTGGCGGTGCGCGAGGTGAAGGCGTTGCCCGCCGACGACAGGTAGGCGCCGGTCACCGCCTTGGCGATGGCCGCCAGGGTATCGGGGACCCCCACCCCCTCGAGCCCCGACGTGACCCCCCGTCCCGAGGTAATCGTGACGGTGGTATCGGCGCCGGTCATCCGGAACACCCCGAGCACATTGCCGACCCGGTCAACCACGGCAATGGTCGACGCCTTGCCGCGGGCCTGGGATTCTTGGACGGCCTGGGCGATGATCTTCTCGGTATCGGCCACCGCCAAGAAATAGGGCCCGCCTCCCGAACCGCTGCCGCCGGACGACCCGGAAGTGGAACCCGCGCTCTTCCCTTCGGGCAGGCACGATGGCGCGCCAAGGAGGATGATCAACGCCAAGACAATCCACCGGTAAGACCGCAACGGACCCATGGCGCTCGCTCACCTCGGCGCGGGTTGGCGCGGCATCACCGAAAAGACGCCGAATTTCAACCCCGTTTCGGTTCGATAGGCGACGGTGTAGGAGATCGGAAAGAACCGGTCCATGAGGGATTCATCGTCGACCTTGAAGGTCAAGGTTCCGCCGGATGGCGTGAACCGGTTGTCGATCAGGGTCGCTTCATCGCGGTCCCACGGAACCCATTCGCCAAGCGCCGTTCGTTGCAGGGTCCTGCCATCCGTCGTTTTGGTGATGACGTGGGTCGCAAGCGGGACTTCACCACCGAGTTGGACGGTACGGGTTATATGGGCATGGGCCGGATCGACGAGCATGCTCGATAACGCCGTCCCGGACGGGAGCAACCGTTCCGGTCCGTCACCGGCGGCCTTTATCGATCCCGGCGCGTTGCCAGGCGGCGCCGGGTCCTTGGTGGTTTGGACGGCGGTGGAAACTTCGGTGGAAGCCGGCAAGAGATCACCGACTTTGGGGCCGGCGCCCCCGGTCCCCGGCCTGTCCTCTTCAAAAAGCGCGGCGTCGCGCGCCGGCGCGTTTTCCGGCCGCTTCGCGCCGCGCGCGCCGCGCCCGTCCCCGGCCGGACCCATCACCAAGATCCTGGCGACCTTCCGCTTCCCTCGGGCGCCGTGATGATCGGCGGGCGAAAACATCACCACGTAATTTTCGTTTTCGAGAAGCTGCTGAAGCAGTTCTCCCACGGTGCCCGTCAAGGTGCCGCTGTATCTCAAGTGGCGGTCGGCGGCCGCCGTCGTTTCGACGTCGATGCCGGCATGGGCGCCGAGCCACCGCAATAACTGCCCCAAATGGACGTTATCGGCTTCGGCCGAAATCAGTTGATGGGACACTCGGCTCAGCTTGAAATCGTGGTCTTCGGCCGTGGCCGGATGGGCGACCACCATCAACGTCAACCCAAGCGCCGACAGCCTCAGCCGAAAAATGCGGGTCAAATCCATCTCCCTGATATTCTTATCGTTCTTGGCTACGCCGTTAATTTTTGGCCGCAGCTTGGCACCAGCGATTTTTGGTTGGTGTCACCTCCAAACAGTCACGCTTCAAATTAAGGACCGCGTTTCTCGCGCTCCTGGCAAATCGTGGTCGCTAGGTTCTCGGGCCCGATGACATCGAAAGCGCGGGCGCCATCGACCCGACCCTCGACGCCGACGACTGGGACAAGCCATGGACAGGATGGATGAATGTCGGGATTACAGTACAAATCGCAAGCCTCCCATTTTTCCTTGCGCCCCATGGTCCAGGCCACGATTGTTGTTTGACATACAACCTGTTTATATTTTCTAGCAGACAGCCCTCAGACCAACCGAAACAACGCTGAAATCGCCCGGTGGTCGGTTCTTCACCATCCTGCTTTTGACAATTTCAATACTGCGTACGGTGTCTCTCTCCTACGGAAAGCGCCGCATTTTACGTTATCAGGTTCGTATACGGGTGTCCACGGCGGCCCGCGAGCCGGCGAGGGAGTCGTGTGACCGGGCGGGCGATTCCAGCGACCCTCACATGCGACCTCGACCGGATAGGTGGAAGTCATGGCACAAGATACATGTCGATGGCACCTTGGCCGTGGCCTTCTCGCCGCCATGGCACTCCCGGCACGAAGCCAAGGGCGGCAACAGTACGTCCCCGCTACTGTCCGACGTCGTGGCCTTATGACACCCCATGCAAGTCACCGCGGTATGGCTGGCGTGGTCGAAGTTACCCTTCACCAGCCACCGGTCGGTCACCAGTGCCTTGATGCGCCATTTCGTCCCCCCGGGCGCCCCCCCGGCCGAGCCCGCGCCGTCCTTTCGGACCTCATGACAAAAGCCGCACCGGGCTTTGCTGAAAGCGAATGCTACGCCCTTGCTGGTGCGCTTGTTCACCCAGGCAAGGACATCCTTGGTCGTGGTCACAGGCAAGGGCGTGCCGGCGCGCCGGCGCACCGCCGGCGGCGCATCCGCATCCTTGACCCCGCCCCGGATCGCCAGCGCGCTGTAGTACCCCCTGATCGTAGCCTCGACCGCTTCGGGCCGCCGGTGCGGTAGCGATGGCGCGTTCTTTTCGAAGTCCAGCGCGTGGCATGCCTGACAATGGCTTTCCATGTCGATGGGCTTCATGCCGGCGCCTCCGGGTGCCGGCTGGTGACAGTCGCCGCAACCGAGCTTCTGTTTCCCCTTCGGACTCCTTACGCCGTTCGCGACGAGATGTTTCTTATGCGAAAATCTTACATTGGACATCTCACGCGGCTGGGCGTTAAGCCCAATGCGCTTGGTGGTCCGTGTCCACGGATCGACCATGACGTTGGGGCGAAAATCCGGGTGATGGCGTTCGAAGTCGGCGGTGTCCATGAGCGTCGTCTTCGCCGCTTGACGCTTCAGGTCTCCGTGACAGGCTACGCATAGGGCCTGATCGGCGCGGATTATGGGCTTTGGCCCTTCGTGTTCCTTATGGCATTGCTGGCATCGCACTTGGACCAGCGTGGCGAGCGGGAACTTGACGGGGTCGGCGTGCTGGCCGACATCTTTGTGACACGCAAGACAGGCCTCGTTGGGGACCTGGACGAAGGCTTTCTGGTGACAAAGGTTGCAGTCCTTGGCGATGAACTTGTGGGGTCCCGAGATTTCCCCGCTTATCCAAGGGCTGTCGAGCCTGATCGGGAGCCATCGTCTGGGTTCACCGCTATCGGGGGGTTTTTCGGCCTCTAACAGCATCGGGCTCACCGCTTCATCGGTACCGCGCAAGAAGAACGCGGCGATCGGCAACGCCAGGAAGACGGCGAAAATGCCGAGGAAAAGCGCCCACGACCACATCCGCTTCGACAACCTGGTGGCGGCAAGACCGGTCTGGCTGCGCGCCAGCAGCTGTTGTAAATCGTCCCCCAGCGGCTCCACCAGCCTGACCGTAATCGCCGTATCCGCGCCCTCGGGAGGTTCGTCGATGGTGATTTCGTAAGGCCCGAGCCCGATGGTGTCGCCGGGGGAGACCGAGGCCGTTCGCAACACCACGCCATTGACGCGCAGATCGGCCGTACCTTCCGCCTGGATGACCAAGCGATCACCGACTCGGCGGAGCCGGGCGAATTGCAGCGGCACGCGAGGATCGGGAAGATACACCTCGTTTTCGGCGCCCCGGCCGAAGCGAAGCGCCTCGGCCGTTATCTCTTCCTCCCGGCGCGAGACGGCATCCTTCGTCCGGCGCGTCTCATGAGCAACCAGGCACTTCATCATCGGTTACCAGTAGAAAAACACGGAAACGATGTGGGCCAGGAGGGCCGCCAAGAGGGCGAACGACAGCGGTATGTGGGCATAGAGCCAAATGTTCCACAGCGCCCTGAATTGCACCAGCGCCCGCGCCCGCGCCAGGAGCTCGACCTTCTTGGCAAGCAGGGTCAGGAGCTTACGAACATCCCCGGCGTCCTCGGCCGGAACCTGCGCCGCCAGGCCGCGGACGTTCCCTAGGGCACGTGTGGTCGGGCAATCCGGCTCGGTTCCCGATAATTGCCGGTATGCCGGCCCGCCGACGCGGGTCTGCTGGCAGGACCGGAGAACCTCCTGGTTGATTTCCTGGCCGAGCTTCAAACTCGCCTGGCGGCATTCCCGGTCGATTTCGGCGATTGCCAAGAGCATCTCATCGAACCTCATGCCGCCACTGCTCTCGCTCGCGAGTGACGGGTAGCGGGCGTAGGCATAGATGCCGAAGATGCCGCTCGCGATCACGAGTATCATCAGGGCGTAAGCGAGGGTGTGGATGTTCCAGCCGAACTGGAATCCGGTGTGCAGGGTGACGATGATGATGAGCGCCAGCCCGAGGTAGACATGCGCCGACAACCAGCCGCGAAGCAGGCCCCGTCCGGATTGGTAGCGCCGCTTGCGGATTCCGAAGTAGGCCAGCCACACGATCAGCAGCGCGCCGGCGCCACCCAGGGTGTAGCCGAGCCACGTGCCGCCATTGGGAGACCCCATCGGCGCGTGCATGACATAGGCCACGACCGCCGCCACCACCATCAGCACCGCCAGTTTCAGATACCGGAAGCCCCTGTAAACCAACGCGGCTTCATGGATGTCCGTTGGCATCGCTTCTCCCTAATCCGCGACCATGAGATCGGTTCTCGGTATCGACTGTCAGTTCCGCAAGCTGGCGATCGACAGGAATTCCTGGGGACTGACGCGGATTGCCGCGCCGGTCGGGCAATGGCGGACACAGGCCGGACCACCGCGTATGTCCTTGCACATATCGCACTTGATCGCTGACTTACGGGGATCGCCAACCTGGCCGGACTCGCCGGTCCCGGCGGCATCGGCGCCGTCGCCGGATCCGAACAACAGCGACATCAGGAGGTTCGGTTCGGAAGGCCCCGCGGCCGCCATGCGGATGACCCCATAGGGGCAGTTGCGCTGGCAGTTGCCGCAACCGATGCAGGTATCATCGATATACACCTCGCCGTTGGGCGCGCGATGGATCGAATCCGACGGACAATCGGTCATGCAGTGGGGGTGTTCGCAATGGCGGCACGAGGTGGGGACGTGGATGGTGGCAAAAGTAGGACCGGCCTCCAGATCCAGCCGCGAGGCGCCACCGTGGGTCGACGCACAGGCCTTTTCGCAATTGTAGCAATGGATGCACAGGGACTCGTCGATCAGCAGGACGTCGGTGGCCTCGCCGATCCCTTCGCCGACGAGATAATCGATGATGCTGCCGGATTCCGGCCGGCTTTCCATCGCCACGTTGTCGATCAAGCGGGACTGGAGCTTGGTCTCGATCTGGCGGCGCAGGTCCGGCCGGCTATCGAGAAGGGCGATGAACGCGGCGCCGTCGATCTTCACCGTTTCGGTGGCGACGGCGGCGCGCACCGTCGCCGCGCGCGGCGCGTCCGATAGCAGCGCCATCTCACCGATGTAGTTGCCCGCGGCCACGTAGGACAGAACGACTTCGCGCCCGCCGATATTACGTGAAATCGTCACCGAGCCGCTGCGAATCAGGTGAAGGCTGTCGCCGGGCTCGCCCTCCGTCATCAGGATCTCATTGGCCGAGAACTGCTCGATCGTGGCGCCGTGAATGACATCGGCAAGGTCCTCCATCGAGACGTCCGGCGCCAACTGGGTCTGGATTTGACGCCCGACGGCGACCTCGTCCATCGTACGCTTGACCGAGTTGACCGAGTTCATCAGCTTGATCACCGAGCGGCGCGGCGTTTCGATGAGGATGCTCGCCGTCCCGGATTTCACGGTGGCGCTTCGCCGGCGCCCCGACAACAAGCCGATCTCTCCGAAGAATTCGCCGGTCCCAAGGGTCACGGGCTCGTCGGGCTTCTCGGGGTCGACGATGATATCGACGGCACCCTCGAGGATGGTGAAGAAGCTGTTGGTATAGTCGTTGCGCTCGAAGATCGTGTCCCCGGGGCGCTTCGCATGGATGGTGCTGTCGCTGAGGAACTCACGCAACTGGATGGTGGTGAGCTCCGACAGCAGCGGCACGTTTTTCCGGATGGTGGCGAGCACCTCGTCTACCGAGACCTGGTCCCCGATGACTTTGAATTTTTCTTCCAGCAATGGCTCGTCCGCCGGCTTGATATCGTTGCCGAGGATGTACTCGACCACCTCGTAACCCTGATTCATCGCCGCCTTGATCAGGGGGAAGCCGCCGAGGGCGCCAATGATATGGAGGCCCGGGACGTTCGAATCGTAGTGGGAGCCCAGCTCCGGCAAGGCCGCCCGGTCATCGCTTGAAAAGGTGATGCCGCAGGCTTCGACGAACCTGCGCGGCGGGTCGGCGCCGAGTCGGGCGATCACACGGTCGCACTTCACCTCGGCCTCGCCATCCTCGGTCTTGAGGATAATCCTATCGGGCTCCACCCTTATGGGCGAGGCATTGTACATGCACTGCAAGACGCCATCCTCGATGGACTTCGTGATCAGGTTCAGATTGCCTTCCTTGGCGCGGGCGAACTCGCCGCGGCGGTTGACGATGATGACGTTGTTCTGCTCGGCCAGCGCCACCGCATTCTCTATCGCCGCGTCGCCGGCGCCGATCACGAGGATGGTCTCGTCCATATACTCCTTGGGATCGTCGAGCTGATACTGGACGAGGTACTCATCGGCGCCGGGCACGCCCATCTTGCGGAGATTCCCCTGCAGGCCTATGGCCAGCACCACGTGGTCGGCGGTGATCGGATCCTGGTTGGCAAGGCTGATATCGAAGGTGCCGTTCTCCAGGCGGATCCCGGTGACCTCCGTGTTCAGGCGCAGATTGACGCCGAGACCGGCGACTTCCTCATCCCAAGCCTCCAGGACGCGCTCGCGGGTACCGGCCTCGAAGGTGAGGGAACTGCGAAGCGGCAACAGGTTGGGCGTCGCCATCACGAACTTGCCCTTCTGATACTTGAAGATGGTGTCTGAGCAATGCGGCGCGCGCTCGAGGAGGATGTGGGAAACATCGTGTTCCGCCGCGCGGGCGCCGGTGCTGAGCCCGCCTGGACCCGACCCGATCACGGCAATTTTGAAATGTTCCCCCATGGCGCTCCCCCGCCCCGGCTGGCATGTCCATTTTTACCTGGGACCGTTTCACCCCGCAGGTGTCCAGCGCGCGCTGTAGGATAGAAACTGTTTCCCCCTAGTTCAATAACAGGTTTCAATAACGGGTTGGCCGGCGCTGACAGATGCCCGCTCGGAACCCGTCGTCGAACCTTGGCTCCGTTCACCGAACCCCCGGAGTTGTGGGTATCGATGCGCTTTTTCAAGTCTGTCGTGAAACCGATGTATCGTTGCTCAGGGAACGTTTGGCTTTGGATGAGGTACACGTAGA
>Ga0209980_10000632_pt1 | contig 19288 bp, 19 predicted proteins | sample CR02metaG_FD_183611 | JGI IMG/M metagenome (GOLD analysis project Ga0209980, IMG submission 183611) | Deep subsurface microbial communities from Mariana Trench to uncover new lineages of life (NeLLi) - CR02 metaG (SPAdes) (version 2) | ecosystem: Environmental > Aquatic > Marine > Ocean trench...
GTAATATATCCCATGGTGAGGAATAATAATACATAGCGACCTAACTAGTCAATAGGAAACCACAAAAAAATTGGGGATTTTTTCTCACGACCGCAGAGGACGCAGAGAAGTGCCTTTTTTGTTTGTCGGGAGACAAAGACAAACAAAAACCTATCTCCCTTGAAGCCGGGAGTCCTCTGATTAGGACTTGACCCTGGCTGCATGGCAGCCGCAGGGTGAAGGTGCAAAAGTGTTGCCGATTCACCGGAGTTGACATATATAGTCCTGTAACATCCTTTGTAAGGAGGTCGCTTATGTCTGCGGTCGACGATTCGGGTAAACTAATTAGCGCCCCGGCTCCACGATGGGTACAAAGTCCTAAGTGGGTGCGGGCGTTTCTAGGGGGCGAGGCCATTACGGACAGCAAGCGTGCCCACATACTCCGCGAAGGGGGCCCACCGGTGTACTACTTTCCCGTGGAAGACGTCCGGATGGACCTCCTTAAACCGACAGATCGAAAGACTGCCTCTCCCGGCAAAGGCGACGCGGCCTGGTGGACCATAGACGTTAAGGGAAAGACTGCGGAAAACGCCGTCTGGAGCTTTGCGACCCCGCCACCACAGGCCTCATTCCTCAAAGGGTATATGGCCTTCGAATGGAATAAGATGGACGCCTGGTTTGAAGAAAGAGAGGAAGTCTTCGGTCATGCGCGTGACCCGTTTAAGAGAATCGATGTCATTGACAGTTCACGCCATGTGAGAGTGGTCATTGCGGGGGAAACCGTTGCCGACTCAAATGAACCGGCTATTCTTTTTGAACCGAACCACCCTATCAGGTATTACCTGCCGAAAGTTGACGTACGTATGGACCTCTTGCTGCCTAGCGAGAAGATTTCACGTTGTCCCTACAAGGGGGACGCGCGGTATTATTCCGTGGCGGTGGGAGAAAAGATTGTCCCGGATATCGCGTGGTCGTACACCTATCCGACAAAGGAATGCGCGACAGTGGCGGGAAAGGTCTGTTTTTTCAACGAGCGGATCGACGAGATTTACGTTGACGGGGAACTCATTCCGAGGCCGAAGACACGGTGGTCGTGACCAATGTTTAACGAGCGATTGATTACAATTTGATTTTAAAAAAGGAGATATCCATTCATGATACCTTTAGATTTAGTATACCGTTCCCGTCCCATTCAGTATCCGCTTCTCGCAGCCATGAAGGCCTGCAAGGCCTGGGAGCAGGCCGGGATCGAATTAAAAAGCGTGAAGTTTGTGTCCGGAGCCGCGCAGTCGGATCCCATGCTGATCAAAGGCGAGTGCGACTTCATTTTCGGTAGTCATATATCTCCGTATATCCATCGATACCATGGGCATCCTTTTGTGTATCTGGGCTCCACCGTCAACTGGGTGGACGATGTTATGGTAACCAAGGAACCCATCCGGAGCTTGAAAGAGCTTGAAGGTAAGACCTTTAGCGAGATTGCAAAGGCGACGCCGGACACACATCACGGTTCGCACCCTGCCGGCAATCACCTGCTTTATCTCAAGAGGGAAGGGGCGGACCCTCACAAGCTCAAATACGTCCCTAGCGATCGCCGTAAGCAGTACCTCGACGTGGTCGAAGGAAAGGCCTTTGCGGCCTTCGCCTCCCTCCCTGACGACGAGGAGGCCCGTCGCAAGGGCTTGCACGTCTATCCTCTCGCGCCGCTCCCCATGGTGCTTGCCACGACTTTAACCACTCTTTGGCCCATCCTGGAAAAGCGCAGGGACCTGTGCGAAGCGGTAGCCAAAGCGGTCCTCATGGGAGTTCACTTCATCAAGACCAAGCGGGACGAGATGTGGGAGGTGATGCAGGAGGACGTGGCGGTGGAATTGGGGATCGAAGACCTGAGGGTCCTGGAGTATCTTCACAACCACAATCTCCACATTCTCGAGCCGCGGCTCTACCCTAACGCCGAGGCTATCAAAAACGCTTTTGACCTGGCGGTGATGGAGGAGCCGGAGATCGCCGACCGTTTGAATCCCATGAGCCTGTGGGACCTTCACGTGCTCAGGTCCATCGACGAGAGCGGTTTCATCAATAAGCTCTACGATGGCAAGGTTCCAGGCCCGGGAACCGTTATTGCCCAATGAAGGGTTGTGAGAAACGCCCACCTTGAAAGCTGAATCCGGGGAAGGTGGCTAACGACGGATGCGGGGTCAGACTTCTACGACTCGACTTTATTCGGAATAGGTAATTGCGAAGAGGGTCCAAACATCTCTCGCCATAGCCAAGAATCCTCGGGTTCGGGGCCAAGTCTCGAATTTGGCGAACAGTGTCCGGCTACGAGCGATAACGCCTATGTAAGGTGTGAGGATAGGGACGACGAGATTAGCTTCTTTCCGAATCGGCCGTGAGGGTCACGTATAGAGTGAGTTTTTGGCCGGGCTGCAGATATTGGTTTCTTTTAATATTGTTCCACTGTCTTAACTGTCTGATGGTGACTCTGAACCGTCGTGAGATGCGGAACAAAGAATCGCCTCTGCGCACTCGATAGGTAATCTTACGGGGTTTAGCGACCGTTCCCGGCACCGTGAGGGTATGCAGGCTGACGGGGATGATGCTGGAAGAGGGGCCGTAGGCCACAATAATTTGCTGGCCGGGCTGCAGTAGAGCACGAGGGGATATGTTATTCCAATGGCACAATTGCCGCACGGTAGTGCCATACCGGCGAGACAGGAACCACAGGTTTTCTCCAGACCTTACGGTATGGATGGACTTGTCGCCGTTAGCGGCGACACCTCGGAGAGCATTCTGCTGGCTCCCCCCGGCACGCGCGGGGATGGGAATAATGAGGTAATGCCCGGCGCGAATTAGATTGCCTCTAAGATTGTTGAGTTGGCGCAATACTCTTACTGTGGTTTGATAACGAAGCGCTAGCCCCCCCAGTGTCTCGCCGCGGCGCACCCGGTGCCGCACCCATTGGACCCGGAGTTCCGGAGGCAGCTGAGCCACCTCGGTAGCGAAGAGTTCCGCCTTGTCCAGGGGTAACAGCAGGTGATGGGGGCCATCCGGGGCCGTGGCCCAGCGGTTGAAACCGGGATTGAGTTGATGCAGTTCCGCCAAGTCCATATCGGCCAGTTTTGCTGCCGTTGCAAGATCCAATTGTGAGTCGATATCGACGCTGGTGAGATAAGGTTCGTCAGGGATAGGCCTGAGGCTGATGCCCAGTTTTTCCGGAGCGGCGACGATGTCGCGCAGCGCAAGGAGACGCGGTACGTATTGTTTCGTTTCACGGGGTAGCCGCAGTGACCAAAAGTCAGTGGGCCTGCGGCGCCGTCGGTTGTAGCGTATTGCCTTGAGTACGGTGCCTTCGCCCGCGTTATAGCCGGCCAAGGCCAGCAGCCAATCGCCATCGAAGAAATCGTGTAGATATTCCAAATAATCAAGCGCCGCCCGCGTGGAGGCCACGATATCGCGTCGCCCATCGTACCACCAGTTTAGTTTCAAGCCGAAGCGTCGTCCCGTAGCAGGGATAAACTGCCAAATGCCGGCCGCGTGGCCCCGAGAATAAGCATAGGGCTGAAAGGCGCTTTCTATCACCGGCAATAACACGATCTCGGTGGGCAGTCCCCGTTTTTCTACTTCGTTGACGATGTAATGCAGATAGGGTCGTGCGTGCTCGGCGACGCGATCGAGGTAGTCTTGATTACGGCTGAACCATTTGGCCTCTCCATCGATTCGCCTATCTTGCCGCTCCGGGAAGGCAAAGCCCTGGCGGATGCGATCCCACAGATCCGAGTCTTCCTCGCCGGGGTGGAGGCTGGCGGATTGTGGGTCGGAACCAGCGAAATCCTCCGTCGTATTTGCATCATCGTATTCTAGTGAGGGCTCATCTTGAGTTGTCGATAAGTCAATGGATTGGGATTGGTCGGTTGTAACAGGACCCCACGGCCATGTTAAAGATCGTTCATCCTCTATTTCCCACAAGGGAAATGATTCGGGTTGGTTGGAAGTGTCGGGCTCCTGTGGCCATGTTTGATCAGTCAGCTCAACGGATGGCTGGGTAAACACGATCTCAGAACCATCAAGAACGGGTTCCTCCGGGGCCGCACTGGGCATTGCGGTCTGCGCCGGCGTGGGGATATTCGGGCTGTTGTCGCCGGTCTGCTCAGGTGTCGCCCGCTGCCCATGAAAAGTACAGCCGCCGATCATCAATCCCACCGCCATGAGGCAGGCAAGGAAAGATATTTTCCCCTCTGAATGTTCCACAGTTCCAATCTTCTTAAGCGGTTCTAGATATGGTGTCTTACTTCAAAATCAACCAATCGAGGGTGTCGTGCACCTACAGGCTTCCCGTTCAAAAGGACAGTTCTAAATTGAAATTATTGGCAATTAAGCGGATAGACCTAGAGGCTTTGTAATGTTTTCATCAGTAGAACGAAGTTAGCGAAAAGAGCATGGACGGAATGTCTTTGGGTTTTTCTACCTTTCAGATTACGCTTTACTTATGCGACAGTCAAATTAAAGGCTCGCATTCCATACAGAAATTGACAATCCATTAGCATGGGGTGTATTTGATGACCTTGGCTTGAACCCATTCTTCAGGCAGAAGGAGTCGTGGGATGATCGATCATGGACAATTTGCTGTGCCGGGGACCACGCGGTCACGACTGATTTTAGAGGTCGCGTCGGAGTTGGTGGGTGAAGACGATTGGCTACAAAAGCAGGCCAAAGTGAGCCTGCGCACGCAAGGCACCGCTGATTGGCCATTGACTCTGTTTGCCAGCGACAATCCGGAAGCGATAGACGACATCGTGTCCGGAAAGGCCCAGGTGGCCATTATGAATCCGGTGGAACCCCTTACCTTGGCCTTCCGCGGTACCGGGCCGTTCAGTGAACCGTTACCGCTGAGAATCATCACAACAATCCCCTCGGAAGATCAGATAGCCTTTGCCGTTTCCGAGCAGACGGGCATTACGTCCCTCGAAGACATCCGTGAGCGCCGGTTCCCGCTCCGTGTGTCGGTACGAAAGTTCCAGCGGCATTCCACACACTTCTTTATCAAGTACACGCTCGCAGCCGCAGGCTTCTCGCTGGATGATATTACCTCGTGGGGCGGTGAAGTTCGCTACGACGCCTCTTCCCCCCAGGGACAGGAACGCCTGAATGCCTTGGAGCGAGGGGAGATCGATGCCATCTTTGACGAGGGGGTCAATCGCTGGGCCTACAAGGCCCTTGATCAAGGGATACGACCGTTGCCGCTTGGCGGGGTGCTGCTGAAAAAGCTGGAGGACATGGGTTTCAGGCGTGGTGTCATTCGAAAGGCCGACTACCCGAAATTAACGGCGGATGTCGTGAGCCTCGACTTCAGCGGGTGGGCCGTGTTCACTCGTGAGGATGCCCCCAACGATCTCATCATGGCTTTCTGCAAAGCTCTCGAGGCCCGCAAGGATCGGATCCCATGGCAGGGTGAGGGGCCGCTTCCGCTGGATCGTATGTGCCGCGATACATCCGAGACCCCGTTGGATATCCCGCTTCATCTCGCGGCGGAGCGTTTCTGGCGTGACCGTGGTTATCTGACTTGAGACCTGCCCAATTGCGAGTCCGGATTATTCGAATGGTTTAAAGTGGACCGAGACGCTGAGACCCGCGCGCACGGCGAGAGATTATGGCATTCGCAGCACTCCGGCACAGAGACTTCCGTATTTTCTGGACTGGCCAGATCCTTTCGGGGATGGGAACACAGTTCTCTACGGTAGCCATGGCCTGGCAGATCTATGAACTCACCAACTCCCCTCTTCACATCGGCATGCTCGGGCTCGCCCGTGCCATTCCCCAAATGTCGCTTCTTCTCTTCGGCGGCCTTCTTGCCGACGCCGTTGACCGCAAGCGCTTGCTGATCGTCACCCAGGTCGGGCAGTTTTTGGTTTCGGCGGGACTCGTGATCATCACGCTCTCCGGCAGGGCCTCCCCTTTTGCCCTCTACGGCGCAAACGTGTTCTTTGCGATCTTTTCATCGCTGGAAACGCCGGCCCGACAAACGCTCCCTCCCAATCTCGTGCCCCGCCCTGAGCTGGCCAACGCCCTGGCTTTGACCAATGCCCAGCGCCATGTTGCAATGATCGCAGGACCCTCCCTGGCCGGAATAGCTCTAGGTTTTGTCGGGCCGGCCCTTTGCTATGGCGTGGACGCCATATCCTGGCTTGCCATGGCGTTCTCGCTCACCTGCATCACGACCCCGCTCAGCGCCGCTAGCCGTCGAGCCATATCTTTCAACTCGCTCAAGGAAGGCGTGGGCTTCGTACGCTCACAACCCGTGATTTTGCTGCTCATGTCCCTCGACTTTGGCATGACGTTTCTTGGATCGACACGCGCGCTACTCCCCATCTACGCGCGCGACATCCTCCAGGTGGGCCCGGAAGGGTTGGGTATCCTTCACTCGGCGGTCGCGGCGGGTTCGCTGGGCTCGGCCACCTTTCTGAGCTTTTGGGGACGTGTCCGGCGCGCCGGGCGGTGGGCCCTCATCGGCGTAGCCATCTACGGCGCCTGCTTGCTTCTGTTTGCGTTCTCAAAGGTCTTTTGGTTTTCGGTCCTGATGCTGGCAGGAACGGGTATGGGGAATACGATCGGCGCCGTGCTACGTAGCACGATCAACCAATTATGCACCCCCGACGAACTCCGCGGCCGGATGTCTTCTGTCAATAGCATCTTCACCAGCGGCGGACCTCAACTGGGCCAGTTCGAGTCAGGCCTGGTCGCTTCCTTCGCTGGGGCGGAGATTGCCGCGTTCATAGGGGGTGTGGCCACGCTCTTGCTGGTGACGAGTCTCTCCCTCGCTGCCCCAATCGTCCGCCGGTTCGAGATCGGCGGTGAGAGCGTGCCCGCCGCGGCGGGCCCCCGACATCGCTAGAAGGGGAGGAAAGGGGAGGCGACTCTTTTTCTCTAAGCGAGGTCAAAACTCTGCGTTGCCCGGTGTACGCGGGAAGGGGATCACATCGCGGATGTTTTTAAGACCGGTCAGATACATCATCATCCGCTCCAACCCGAGTCCGAAGCCCGAGTGAGGGACCGTTCCGAATCGGCGGAGGTCTAGGTACCACCAGTAGGGCCTTTCATCCAGCCCCGTTTCCTTTAACCTCTTCAGAACCACGTCGTATCGCTCCTCGCGCTGGCTTCCCCCGATAATCTCCCCGACCCTCGGCACCAACACATCTATCGCCCGCACCGTTCGGTCGTCATCATTGACACGCATATAAAAGGGCTTGATGTCTTTCGGGTAGTCGGTAACGATCACCGGCTTCTTGAAGATTCCTTCGGTTAGAAACCGCTCGTGCTCCGTTTGCAGGTCGTGGCCCCACATGGGCGGGAACTCCCACTTTCTGTTGGCGTCTTGCAGGACCTTGATGGCGTCGGTGTAGGTGAGATGGGCAAAGGCCGATCCCACGACATGCTCCAGTGTGCTGAGTACGGTTTTCTCCACACGTTGATTGAAAAACTCAAGGTCTTCCCTGCAGTGCTCGAGAATGTGGCGAATGGTGTATTTGAGAAACTCCTCGGCAACGCGCATGTTGTCTTGGAGGTCATGGAACGCCATTTCTGGCTCAATCATCCAGAATTCGGCCAGATGGCGTGGCGTGTTGCTGTTCTCGGCACGGAAGGTAGGGCCAAAGGTATAGACCTTGGTAAAGTTCAGGGCGAATATCTCAGCCTCCATCTGGCCGCTCACGGTGAGGTACGCAGGCCGTCCGAAAAAGTCCTGCCGCCAGTCCACGTCGCCGTCATCGGCCCTGGGGACGTTTCGCAGATTCAAAGAGGTGACGTTGAACATCTCACCAGCGCCCTCGCAATCGGAGGTGGTGATGATCGGGGTCTGGACGTAGATGAAGTCCCGCTCCTGAAAGAAGCTGTGTATGGAGCGGGTGAGGGCGTTGCGCACGCGGAAGGCCGCGCCGAAGGTGTTGCTGCGGACCCTGAGGTGGGCGATCTCGCGCAGGAACTCAAAAGAGTGTCCCTTCTTTTGTAGCGGATAGCTCGCAGGATCCGCCGTACCATAAACAGAAATGCTTGTGACCTTCAATTCCACGGCTTGACCCTTGGCGGGGGATTGGACTAGGACACCCGATGCGGAAATGGAGCTGCCAGTGGTGACTTGGGTGAGTGTTTCATTCGGCACCACTCCACCTTCCACCACGAGTTGCAGGCTCTTGAACCGCGAGCCATCATTTAATTCAATAAAGGTGATGCCCTTGGAATCCCGACGTGAGCGAACCCAACCCTGCACGGTGATTTCGCTCCCCACGGGCAAAAGGTAGGCCTGCTTAATCGATGAGCGCTGTGAATCCATAGGGCAAGTATCGGAAAATGAGCCAGGATGTCAACCTGCTTTTTGTTGGAAAATCCTCATTTGTCGCTGCCGCCGATCGATGGCGAGTCTTTAGCACCGTTCCAGAAGCGCTATGGTTTCCACCTCCTCTGTCTGGGGGAACATGTCAAATGGCTGAATGCTCGTCAGTCGGTATCCATCTCCTGTCAGCCGATCCAGATCTCGTGCCAGGGTCGCTGGCTCACACGAGACATAGAGGATCTTTGGCGCCCTGGCGGCGAGCATAGCCTGTAGGGCTTGAGGCTGGAGGCCCTTCCTTGGGGGGTTGCAAACAATTAAATCGATTTCAGACAGCTGGCGCCTTGCCTCCTCGATCTTTTCCGCCACGTCCCCTACGAAAAAACGGCAGTTGTGAAAGCCGTTCATCCGTGCGTTCTGTTTGGCTGTCGAGATGGATAGGAGATTTTGATCGACACCCCAAACAGAGGCAGCATTGGTTGCTAGGTACAGGGAAAGGGGCCCGACTCCGCAGTAGAGATCCAGAACCCTCTCCCGGCCTTTGAGATCTGCCATGGCGACAGTGGCTTCATAGATCCGACGAGCCACAGACGGGTTCGCCTGGGAAAAGACACCGGCGGGTAGCATGAGTTTCAAAAATCCAATCTGTTCCACGATGGAGTCATGGCCAGCTAATGAACGGTAACGTTCCCCCCAAATCACATTGCCTCGTTCCTCGTTGATATTCTGGACGACCCCGCTGATAAAAGAAAAACGTCGATGGAGGGCTCGGGCTAACTCTTGGCCTTGGCGAAACTGGCCATGGCGGGTCACGAGCGTGACCCCGAGCTTACGCCGTGAAAAACTATAGCGGAAATCGATATAGCGAAGGTCCCCTGTGTCGTCTTTCTCGTTATAAGCTTCGATCCCCAGCCGAACCATTTGCCCTTTTAGGTACTTCAGCACGGAGTTCATGGGTTTCGGATGAACCGGACAAGAAGAGATGTCGATGACGCGGTGACTCTGCGGGTAATAAAGACCAATAGCGATTTCATTCTTTACCTTATGCACAACGAGCTTGACCCGTGCCCGGTAGCCCAACCGGTGCGGAGAGGGGACGACGGTAGGAATCTCGAGACCCGCGAGGCCAGGGTAAGTAGCCAGCACCTCGGCGAGCCGATCCCGTTTTCGGCTCAATTGCTCAGGGTAGGGCCGATCAATCAAGGGACAGCCAATACAATTTGGGTAGTGAGGACAGGGAGGGATATACTTTCCCATTTCTTGGAACTTAGCATGTGACCAACTGAAAGATAACCCATGATTGCTCTCCAAGGTTGGGCCAGGGAGGGGCTTCCTGCCTTGCTTTTCTTAATTTGGCCTTCTTGGTAAAATATTACTTAGAATATGGACCTTTTGACCGACCTTTGGAATCAGATGGCCCCGTACCTGCGCCCATGGTGGGATTCCCTGGAATTGTGGAGGACGGCAGGAGTATCTCTCATTGCATTTTTTGTTATCTGTTTACTCTTCCGCAGGCCACTGGGGAGATGGCTCTCAGACGAGCGGTCCCAGGAGCACGACGCCGGGCTCTTCAGAAAGTCCGAGGAGTTTGTTTCAGATGCCTTCCTGGAGTCTTTTTTGAATAAGCAACTCTCTGAACGGATGTGCCAGAGGAGAGACATGGCTCGGATACCGCGGCTTAGTGAGGAGTTCAACCGCCTGGGAAACCAATTTCTCAATAAAGAAGTACGGAGGGCATTCGAACAACTGCTTTGGACGCTCGTGAGGGTCAACGGCTTTGTCTCCCAGCACTTCTTTCAAAACACCACGGCAGACCGGCTCGAGCTGCACCCAAAATTGATCGATCAAAAACGGTACGAAGGATACGTGAAGGAATTGAATAAACTAATTAGTCGTACCTGGGAAGTTTACAGGACCTACCGTATGACGGTTAAACAAGAGCTCAAAGTCTAGACTACAGCAGCGGTTGAGAAACGTTAAAGATTAATTAGCCGCAGATTTACGCAGACTAGGGAACAGCAAACCGCAGAGCGCATGGCGCCAAGCGTTAAGACATTTAATCTCAGATTTTCGCAGATTATCGCGGATTGAGATTTACTCACCGCGGAGCCGTAGAGGGCGCAGGGAATTGATTTGTTGGATACGATCAGCCCCCGGCGATCCACTGCATCTGGGGTTTTGTCCCGCGCTTGGCGCATTCCTGATTGAAAAGTTCCGTCATCTCCTTCAGCAGCTCCTTGGGCATGTCCTCGAAGTTGAGCATGTTGCCCCCCGTCCGCGTGCTCCTCATGGTCCCGTGGCTTTGCCGATGAATCTTATTTCTTTTGCTGCTTAGCTTGAGGGCAATGTACTGGGCGGGCTTATCACTGACCACCGCATGGCCATGCCACCACCAGGCGGGAGGCACGATGATGGACCCGGGTCCCCATGATTCTATTTGCTTTTCTCCTCCCTCGGGCCACATGATCGAGTATCCTTCACCCGTGAGCCACAACACATGGTCCCCGGGACCATGCCGGTGGATGTTTGTGAAGGTCCCGCTCGGGAAGATGGTGGAGTGGGAACCAAGGACTCCGTTGCCCAACTCCCAGCTCTGGCTTTTCATGTTATTACCCCTAGAAGATTCTCGAAACGGTATTCCGTTGATATCGGCAATGAAATTGCTGAATGCCAAGGATAAGGGTTTATCCCACGCGGTGAAGGTCTCCCATTTGATCTTCCCTGAAAAGTAGTCTTCCTCGCTGTTATACCGTTCAGGGAAGACTGCGGGGTTGTTAAAGATGTAATCCTCATTGCGAATGAGGTTCATCATGATCGGCGCGGTGGTGACCGCTATGAACCTCGCAGGCTCGTTTCCCGAGCCATTAAAATGCTGATACCAGGCATTGAGCGGGAGAGTGAACAGGCTACCTTCCTGCCACTCAAAGTGGTTCTTCCTTTGTCCCTCATACCAGACACTCGTGCTCCCTCTCCCTTTGAGGACGAAGATCAGATCTTCGTAAAAGTGCTTCTCGGGGTTGAGCTTTCCTCCAGGGGGGATCTCGCAAATATAGGCCGCGTCGAGGTCTCCTGTGCCGTCCAGCTGCATCATCACGCCATTGCCGCCCGTACGCTTCCAGGGTTTGAGCGGCTGGGTGTACACATTTTTCACGATCGTGCCCCGGATCAGATCCAGCCCTTCCTTCTCGACCCAATCTTCAAAGAACAGAACATTCCATCTCGGCGCGGCCATAGCGGTTTCTCCTTATCTGTTAATCAATGCGCTATATGTAGAATAGGCTGGTTTTCGTGTCAATCGCAGGCCTAGGACTTCAACCGTCCATTTCCCTTTTCCCTTGAGGCTGAAAACCATTTGACGGTTGCACTCGAAAGTGACTATCTCTTTAATTCCCGATGATGGATCTCTATTGTGAACGTCTGGGTCCCGGTCTTTGGGCTGAGCCTATCAACGCCTCGAGCAATTTGACCTTTTTTATTGCCGTGTGGGCCATTTGGCATCTGGCTCAAGTTTGACAAACACTATCGCGTAGTATTTGGCTATTGATTGCCCTGGTAGTTGCCATTGGAACAGGCAGCTTGCTTTTTCATACCTTTGCTGCCAGTTGGGCAAGGTTTCTCGATCTCTCGCCCATCCTAAACTTTCGCCTCCTGTTTTTATGGATTTACAGCCGCCAAATCGCCGGGATGGGATGTGGTTCCAGCGTAATCCTATGCCTGGGGTTTGTTGTTGTTGCCCATTTCGGCGCACAGTTTCCACATGTACTCAACGGCTCGGTCAGGTACGCGCCTGCACTTCTATTGTTGCTGGGAATGGGATTCTATCACCACCTGAGAGGGAAGAAGGAGCGGGGCCTGCTCTTGGCGGCGGCGGGGGCGCTTTCGCTATCTCTGGTTTTTCGCACCATCGATAACGGGGTTTGCCCTTATTTTACGCCCGCGACCCATTTTCTGTGGCATCTGTTGAATTCGGTGGTACTGTACTTTTTGTTAAGAGGCGTAGTCGTGAACTTGCCGCGTTCGGAGGCCTGAAGGGCTTTGCTAATGTTGAGAAGCATGATTCAAGGCTCCATGCCAAATAGCCGCGTGGCGTTTCCACCTAGGATCTTTTCCTTATCCGTTTCCGAAACGCCTCCCATTTCTTTAACCATCCTTACGGTTCCTTCTTTCCAAGTGGCAGAGGCATCACCATGCGGGTAATCACTACCCACCGTTAGATTATGGCCTTTCCAATAGTCGCAGGCGTATTTTAGTGAACCCTCAGCGGCAAAGGCTGAAACCCATATCTGATTGAAATATTCGCTGGGGAGTTTGCCCAGTTTCTCCTTGGCCTTGAGATCCATGTCTAGCCTGTCCATGAGCCACGGAACAAACGCAGCTGAGCCTTCAACGAAGCAAATTCTGAGGTCAGGAAATTCCTTGAGGGCGCCTCGTAGAATAAGACTCCCCATGTCGACCATGTAGCGGAAGGGGAAAGCCAACAAGAACGGCAGCTGGTTGTTACCCACCTCCAAAAACAATTGCTCAATACCCACCAACGCTGGGTTGGGATGGCCAGCGCGATCCGAGGCCGTGTCGTGCACCAGGATAGGAATATCTAGTTCGCAGACCTTGTCATAGAATGGCCAGAGCATTTCAGCACCCAGATTAGCCTCCTGGAACCCTCCCATTAGCTTAACCGCCCGTAGACCGAGGGTTTTGACGGATCTTGCTAATTCCCGGCAAGACTCCTCCACGTCAGGTAGGAAGACCCAGCCGACGCCCAGATATTTCTCTGGATGCGCACACTCTTTCAAGTCTTGAGCTACGGCATCGTTGTAAGCCCTGGCTAGCTCACAGCCAAGGTCCCGATCCCATGTGTAAAGTAATTCTCTGTTTTCAGGTATGAGGACATGGACGTCAAACCCTTCCCATTCCACCTGTTGATCCCTGGTGTCCAGGTGCCAGCGTCCCTTGGGGGCTTGATTCTTGATCAGCGTACCATCGGGAAGGACCGACTTTACCTCATCCCCGTTTCTGACCACCTTTGGCGAGTGCTGATGCTTGGCGCTCACCCCCTCCAAAAACGAGACAGGGAAATAATGCGTGTCGCAGTCAATGTACATATCTCAGCCTCCCTCCGGTTTAAATGGAGACACCCAGTCTAGCTGTTGAGCGTAAAATAGGGCAGATAGCGGACGGGGTCAAGAGGAAAAGGGTAGTGCTAACCCAGATCCGACAAAAATGACCAGGCCACGTGCTGTCCTAGGCCAGAGGTTGTAACGGACACAGATATTTGGGTCGCTAGCAGGCTGCTGAAAAAGATTCATATGCCATCAGCCTGCCTTAAGCAGGCGTTTAGGATAGTTGCGCTCGATCGACTCGCTCCAACGTACCGCCTAAGTACGCCTCAGCTCGTCGATTTTTCGCGCGCTGCTCGGCTGAGCTAGGTCAAGGCCTCGCCTCTGAGATCTTTTTGACCAGCCTGCAAACAGATTTTTTCCACAACCTGCTAGTCCGTAACTACACTTCAGGTGAGTTATCGACCCTTCGAGAACCTCAGGGCCGTGAGCTTGTCGAACCGGTCCGTGGTACAGACAGCCCTGAAGGGCCATCTAGTGCTTGTCCCGTACGATCTCATTTCGACCGAGGAGTAATGAACTTGGCCCATAGCGCATTGTACGGGACTTGCTGGCGATGATTTCTAGGACCGATTATTGTCGGATCGGGGTTAATGGAGATAACCGCTGCCACCGGAACCTTGCGAGATGGCAAGGGAAAGGTTGTGGCGCACGGCCTTCATATGCGGGTGAATGTCCAGGGCCTTACGGAAGCAAACTGCGGCCTCATCATACTGGCCGAGCGACATATGGCAAAGCCCCTGACCAGAAAACGCCGCAAAGTGATTGAGGTTACGCGCAACGGTCTCCCGACAATCGGCGATGGATCCTGCGAAATTTTGTGCCATGTAGCGCACTGTCGCGCGCTTGTTCCATCCTTCGGCAAAGTCAGGGACAAGCTCGATCACACGTGTGAAGAGACTCTCGGCTTCGGAGAACTCATGTCGTTGCATGGCTTCCACCCCGGCCCGAAAAAGCATTTCTGCTTCGGCGATTCCCGACCGGCACCACAGACTCCAAAGCTTCGCCTCCGCGGTTGCAGCCAGGGTCCGATCCTCTCCCTTCAGGATGGCTAGGGCTTCTTCTTCAGTCATGGAGGGATTTCCAACCAAGGACATTCGGGTTGCAAGACCCTACTACCTTCGTCTCGGGCTGTCAATTTCCAACTGATGAGCGGCCCTATATCAAATCCGAAAATACGGTGGTAGCAAGGAGATAAAGTGGGCATTGATATAAGGCCTAATCATCTTGACAATCTTTCTTAACCATGCAGGAGTTTGGGGAATCCAAGGGTGAGAAAAGGGGTACTTGTGGTGCGAGAAAGGAGTTGAAGGATGAGAGACGGATTTAAGATCATCGACGCTGACCGGCATGTTTTGGAGCCGTCTGACCTTTTCGATAGATATCTCCCCCAGCGGTTTCGGGGACGCGTGAAGGTCGAGGGTCCTAATCAGACCAGCCGTTTCGTGGACGGAGAACCGGTCTCCGATTCGCACCGACGGCCTAATCGACCCACAGAAGACTTCGGCTACATCTTTGCCGGGTCGAAACGCTGGCGTGAGACCTTCGCCGACGCCCTGGCGGCAGGCTTCGATCCCGCCTCAAACCTGCGGGATATGGACCGCGAGGGAATTGATCTGAGCGTCCTCTTTCCCACCCTCGGTCTCTACATCATGTGGCGCGACAATCTAGACCCCGAGCTCAGCGCCGCCATCTGCCGAGCGTACAATACCTGGCTGGCGGAGTACTGCAGCACCAATGGATCGCGGTTGTATGGCGTCGCTCTCATTCCCTTGCAGGATCCAGCTCGGGCAGTAGCCGAGCTACGGCACGCGAAAGAGAAACTAGGCCTGGTAGGTATCTTCTGGCGCCCCAACAAGCTGTGCGACCGGACGCTCTCAAGCCCCGATTATTTCCCGATTTATGAGGCAGCATCCGACCTTGGAGTAGCGATATGCGTCCACGAGGGCGCGCGCACCGTGCTACCCCAGGCCGGATCGGACCGCTACAGCGAATTCGGTCGTCACATCGCCTGCCACCCCATTGAACAGATGCTCGCTTGCCTCAACCTCTGCGCGGACGGTGTCCTCGAACGGTTTCCCCGTCTCAAGGTCGCCCACCTCGAGTCAGGTTGCGGGTGGGTCCCGTTTTGGTTGGAACGCATGGATGAGCACTGGGAGCACATTTCACACGGCTCCGCCCGAACCACAAAGGAAAAACCCAGTGTTTACTTTAAGCGCCAGTGTTGGGTAAGCTGCGAGGCCGGCGAAGAACTTGTACCATGCTTCGTGGAGCATGTGGGGGCGGACTACCTAACCGTCGCCACTGACTACCCGCATAGCGACGCCGTTGGCAAATTCCCAGATCTGACCGTGGGAGCGCTTAGCGCCAACAGTAAGTTTAGCACCGAGGCACGGCGGAAGATGCTGTGGGACAATCCGGTTCGGCTATACGGGTTGGAGGTATAAAGATGGCTAAATACCGAGTGGTTTACTGCGGGAGCAACGAGGTCCCTGTGGACCTGATCAGGCCGATCCTTGATGAGATCGACGCAGAAATGGTCATTGAGAGGCCTAAGTCAGAAGCGGATGTGGCTGAGGCAGGACGTGATGCGGACGGGTTGATCTTCCACGGCGCGATTCCCTTCACACGCGAGATTATCCTACAGCTAAAACGCTGCAAGGTCGTGTGTCGCACCGGTGTTGGAGTAGATCGAATGGATCTCGAAACCGCCGCCGAGCGTGGCATCGTGGTGAGCAATGCGGCGGGTTGCAACGCCATCGAAGTGGCGGAGCAAACCATCGGGCTGCTGATCGCGGCTGCGAGAAAGCTCGTGCGCATGAACCAGTACGTTCATGAGGGGCGCTGGCGGCGCCACACGGCCGAGATGCATGCCTTTCGTGGTCCCGTCTCGCGCATCGCAGGACGGACCCTAGGGATTGTCGGGCTGGGTCACGTGGGGCGCCAAGTTGCTCCGCGCGCACAAGGAATGAAGTTAAAGGTCCAGGCTGTCGATCCTTATCTGGAGCCGAGAATCGCCCAGGACCTTGGTGTGTCCCTTGTTACCTTGGATGAGCTTGTCCGGACATCAGACTTCGTTAGCCTGCACGCTCCCCTCACAGGCGCCACGCGCAGGATGTTTGACCGCGAGCGATTGGCTGCTATGAAGCCAACCGCGTTTCTCATCAACTGTGCTCGGGGCGGCCTCGTGGACACCGATGCCTTGTACGACGCCCTTGTCTCAGGTCAACTTGCGGGCGCGGCCCTCGATGTCACAGACCCTGAGCCCATACCGGCCGATCACAAGATCCTCACCCTCCCCGATCTCATTGCCACGGCCCACACTGCCGCCAACTCGAACGAGTCCTACGTCGACTGTCAAACCCACGCGGCGCGAGAAGTGGCGCGGGTCCTCAGCGGTCAACCACCCACCACGGAAATCAAAGACCCCTGGCTGGTGGGTGGCGCACAGGATGAAGGATTTGGTGGCGTGTGAGTTTCATCTGATAGGGATCGAGGGAGGAGAGAAGGAGTTAAGGATGGTGAGTTCATTAATGGCGGGTTACGCCACCAAAGGGCAGGGGGCGGGACCGCTCATTGTGACCGAGCGGGCAGGTCTGTTTGAGAAATACGGCCTGCATGTGCAAACCCGTCTGATGGGTGGCGCGCGGGGTGTCGTGCGTGGTCTGATGAGCGGTGAGATCCAGTTCGGTAATCTGGCCGCTCCCAATATGATGCGGCTCAGCCTGGAGGAAAACTTGGATCTCGTTTATCTGACCGGTGGCATCAACCAGCAATTTCTGGTGGGACGTCCGAGCATAGCGAGTGTAGAGCAGCTCACAGGGAGAACCTTCGGTGTCCCCGGAGATGGAGGTCTGTCCGACGTGATGGCTGACTTTGTGATTGATCGCCTAAAGCTCCAAGGAATCCGTCCGGTCCAAATGTCTGCTGAAGAAGGAGTGAGGCTCACCGGGCTAATCAATGGCGAGTGCGATGCTACCATTTTGACACCTCCTGACGCCATGGAGGCAAGAAAACGAGGGTGTCGGTTCCTTGTGGACTTTACCGATTACGGAATGAACTTCGCCCTGGGTGGAATTGCCTCCCGGAGGAGCTACATCTCGAAAAATATGGAAATCACAAAGAGCTTTATCAAGGCATATGCGGAGGGAATGCACCGTTACCGGACGGACAGGAATTTCACGGTAAAGGTTCAGGCAGAATACAGCACCCTGTCGGATCCATCCATCGCTGAGGAGACATACGACATCACCGTGGCAGGGATGCCAAAAGTCCCCTTTCCTAAGCTAGAGGCTTTGCGGGCGGCATTGAAAGTTATGGCGAAAGAGCTTCCGCTTGCTGCCAAAGCAGACCCGCGTCAATTTGTCGACGATAGCGTTTTGCAAGAACTGGATGCCGACGGATTCATCGCCGGGCTTTATCGCTAGTCCACTGTTTACTTTCCCAGTGACTTGAGCGTGTTCACAGAGGGGGCAAAAAACATTGCCCCTGAGACGGCTTGAGTGTAGTTCATCAGGTGGTCGTGGAGTCCGTCGCCGGTTGTTCCCATCATCCGGTTGAGCATCTTTTCAGGGACGGCGGTGCTCTTGGTATAGGCGATGAAGAAGAGCCCCGACTCGGATGTCGTTCCGTAAGGGAAGCTGTGACGGACAATTTCCAGCTCTTCGCCATTCTCCTCAATGACAACCCGGCTGATGTGAGCCGTGGGTGGTTTCACCTTGGCTGGAAGCTCCTTGCTATCCCGCTTACGCCGTCCGATGACCCTTTCTTGGTCCTCCCGGGGAACGGTAGCCCACTTTGCCAGGTCGTGAACGTAGCGCTGGGTGAAGACGTAACTTCCCCCAGCAAAGTCAGGGTCCTCTTTTCCGATCAGGGCCACTCCCTCTCGTGGGGTTCTCCGTGCCATCGATAAATCCCGTGAGATCGCGTGTGTCGAGGTAGCGAAAGCCATGCACCTCGTCCATCACTTCTACCATGTCGCCAAGAAGGTTCCTGAGGCGCATGGCAAGCTCGAGATTGAGGTCATGACGTTTTGAAATGATATGGAACAGCAGATCTCCATCTGTGCTGGGCGCGCGTCTGCCCTTCCACTCGATTGGCCGGAAGGGCCTCAAGTTCACCGGCCTCTTCCCTGGAGAGATAACGTCCCAGAATTCACAGCCGAAGCTCACGTTGCACACGAGCTTTGCCCTCGAATCGGCGGCGCTGACCTTTTTAACGAGAGCGGGTACCTGGGCAGCGATCTTTGTTACGGCCGAGCCGTTCACAGCGGGTTCATGAACACGCAGGATGAGGAAAACCGCAAATGGATTCGGTTCAGGAATAATACCAGCCTGTGGTTGTGCCATAGAGAAATCGTGGGGTCAGGCTTGCATAAGTGAATGGAGCTGTTTTCTCCGGTCTTTATTCATCTATACAAGCCTGACGCCATTTACTTGGGGATTGATCACATTGATGGGTTTGCCGGAGGCATAAGCGAGGATCTGATCGACGATCACCCCAAAGTAAGACTCATAGGTATCCCTTGTGACATAACCCAAGTGGGGAGTGCAGGTCACGTTATCCATTTTTAGCAGTGGGTGGACCCCTCCGGTAACGGGTTCGTCCTCGTAAACATCCACCGCCGCAAAGCCTGGGCGCCCGGATTTGAGGGCTTCCACCAGGGCACTCTCAGCGATGAGTCCAGCGCGACTTGCGTTGATGATCAGCGCCGCCACAGCGGTGCGGTTTCGACAGAAGATTATGCGAAATGAGACGCTTGAGCCGAAGCCGCGCGGGGGTCATCCCGGCACCGGCAAGCTGGCCGGTTACAAGGCGTTTCTGATTGAACTTGTCACGCAAGACCCGGACATCACCCTTTTTGAGCTGC
>Ga0209980_10000633_pt1 | contig 19282 bp, 13 predicted proteins | sample CR02metaG_FD_183611 | JGI IMG/M metagenome (GOLD analysis project Ga0209980, IMG submission 183611) | Deep subsurface microbial communities from Mariana Trench to uncover new lineages of life (NeLLi) - CR02 metaG (SPAdes) (version 2) | ecosystem: Environmental > Aquatic > Marine > Ocean trench...
TCTGGAGCCGCGCCCTCAGTTCGCGGAACCGCTCCAGCCGCGCGCCGAGTTCGACCTCGAAGCCGCTGCTTCGGGGTTGGTAGAAACGGCTGCCGGCCAGCGATTCGGGCAGGCAGTCCATGCCTCCCATGCCTTCCTCGGTGGCATGAGCATAGACGTGGCCTTTGCCGTAGCCGGTCTCTTTCATGAGGCGGGTGGGAGCGTTACGGATCGACATCGGCACCGGATCGGCGGGGCGCTCTTGAATCGTGCGCCGGGCCTTCGAGTAGCCCTCGTAGAGGGCGTTGCTCTTGGGTGCCAGCGCCAGATAGATCGCCGCCTGTGCCAGCGCCAGCTCACCTTCGGGAGAGCCGAGCCGATGATAGGCGTCCCAGGCGGCGAGGGTCTGGGGCAGGGCCTGCGGATCCGCGAGCCCGACGTCTTCGCTGGCAAAGCGCACCATGCGCCGGGCCAGAAAGAGAGGGTCCTCGCCGGAGGCGAGCATGCGGGCGAGCCAGTAGAGAGCGGCGTCGGGGTCGCTTTCACGAAGGGACTTGTGCAGAGCCGAGATCAGATTGAAGTGTTCTTCGCCCGACTTGTCGTAGAGCAGGATCTTCTTCTGGGCGATGTCGCGCACCGCATCTGCGGTGACTGCGGTGGCTGCGGTGACAGCGGGGGTGAGGCGCGAATCGGAGTCCGACTCCAAGGCCGACTCGGGGGCTGACTTGGAGCCGGGCGTCGCGTCCTCGACCACCAGCTCGAGGAGGTTGAGGGCCTTGCGGGCATCGCCGGACGCGAGTTGCGCGATCATCTCGATCGCTTCGCGCTCGAGCGCGATCCCGTGCTGCGCGAGTCCGAGTTCGCCGTCGCCAAGAGCCCGTTCCAGGATCGTGACCAGTGCCTCGATCGTCAGGGGTTCGAGAACCACCACGCGGCAGCGCGAGAGCAGCGCGCCGTTGAGCTCAAAGGACGGGTTCTCGGTGGTCGCGCCCACCAGGATGATGTCCCCGCGCTCGACGTAGGGAAGGAAGGCGTCCTGCTGTGCGCGGTTGAAGCGGTGTATCTCGTCGATGAAGAGAAGCGTCCTCTGGTTCTGCGCTCGACGCAGACGCTCGGCGTCGGCCATGACGCTCTTGACCTCTTTGATACCCGAGGTGACGGCCGAGAAGGGTACGAAGCGGCTCGAGGTCTGCCGTGCCATGACCGCGGCGAGCGTGGTCTTGCCCGAGCCGGGCGGTCCCCACAGGATCAGCGACGGGATTCGGTCTTCCAGAATGGCTCGGCGCAGGAAGCCATGCTCTCCCACGAGTTTCTCTTGGCCGATGACCTCGTCGAGGCTGTGGGGCCTCATTCGGTCGGCGAGTGGTCCTGAACGGCTGCGATCCTGTTCCGGGTCGGAGCCCGCCGGAGCGAAATCAGCTCGATCCGTACGTTGGTCGTCGAAGAGGGTCCCGGTCACTCACGCGATCATATGCTGGAACGCCCCGCCGGTTGGGCCCAGAGCAGGGCCAGGAAACCGGGAAAGAACGCGAAGGTCCAATAGACCACGCGCAGAAGGTAGCTCGTTTGGATAGTCGGATCGGTCCAGATGCCCGAAACCGCCCAGAACGCCAGGCCCGAGGCGACGGCGGCAACGAGCCCGCGGAGAAGGGCCCGCTGGACGGCTTCGGTGTGGTCGCGAGCCCAGCGTTGGAGAAGAGCGAGCGTCAACCACATGGCGATCCAGGTCGCAAGAAGAGCACCGAGATAGCCGAGGACGTGGGCCAACGGGTAAAAGGCAGCGGCGAGGAGAAGACCGGCGATCGGTAGCGACAGGAGAAGGCGCCGCAGGGCCGTTCTCGATTTCGCCGCGAGTCCCAGGATGAGCGCCAAGATCAAGAAGACCAAAACGCCATGGATGACTCCGGGAAGCACGGCACCGTCGGGGATGAATCTTGCCCAGATCCAATCGCCGAGAGTCGAAAGAAGCCCGAGCACGCCGGCGGCGGCGAGTGAGGGACGGAGTTCTCGGAGCAATGTGCGCACCCGGTCGACCATGGGAATTTGAGTATAGGGCTAGTGGAGACGGTCGCCGGTCGTCGCCCTCCCCGGGGTTTTTCAGCATGTTCCTAGCGGCACGTCGTACGATAGGGCGGTGTCTGGAGTAGCCGGCATCCCGGCAAGTACTCTCCGGCGGCTAAATGAACCTTTCTGAGAAGGAGTTTCGAGATGATTGATCTCTTGCCAGAACCATTGCGCCCTTATTCGCCCCTCTTCGTCGCCGCGGCCACGGCCGTCGCTATTTTCGCCATCGGCTGGATCCTGTCGAAATGGACCTACCGTATTTGCCTGCGCATGGCCCGTCGCAGTCAGATGGACGAGGCGCTGGCCAGATTCCTGTCGGCGATCGGCCGCTACACCGTGCTCGCGGTGGCCTTGATCGCGGCCCTCGGCAAGGTGGGGATCCAGACCACGAGTCTGGTGGCCCTTCTGGGCGCAGCAGGCCTCGCCGTTGGCCTCGCGCTGCACGGCAACCTGAGTCACTTCGCCTCGGGCATGATGCTCTTGCTGTTTCGCCCGTTCACATTGGGAGATAGCGTGACACTCGGCGGTCAGGCGGGCGTCGTCAAAGACATCGGCTTGTTTGCCACCACCATCATCACGGCCGGTAACGAAAAAGTAGTTCTTCCGAACAGCTCGATCACCTCGAGCGCGATCATCAACCACACCGCGCTCGGAACTCGGCGCGCCGTGATCAAGGTTGGAGTGGCCTACGGCAGCGATCTGGAGCAGGTAATGAGCGTCCTCGTGGAAGCCTGTAAGAGCGTGCCAACCGTGCTCGAGGATCCGGCGCCGTCGGCGGTGCTTGCCGGGTTCGGGGCGTCGTCGGTCGATTTCGACGTACGCCCTTGGGCGTCGATCGGTGACTTCTGGTCTATGCAGCACGGTGTGCGCGTCGCGATTTACAATGCCCTCGACAGGGCCGGTATCGAGATCCCGTTCGACCAGGTCGTATTGCATCGGGCCACCTAATTCCCATGAGCCGAATCCGCGTGCGCCGATCGACGAGTCTGTGGGCGGTTTGGGCTGCCCTGCTTGTCGGGCCGCTGGTTCAGGTTGGCTTCGCAGTGGCCGAAGGGCTCGAAGCCGTCAACGGCACCGAGCTGTGGGTGAAGCGAATGGGTTCGGGCGAGCCGATCCTCGTGGTGCATGGCGGACCGGTTCTGGAGCACGGCTATCTGCTGCCGCATCTGGCGCCGCTGGCCGAAGACTACGAGCTGATTTTCTTTGATCAGCGGTTGTCGGGCCGGTCGGCGCCGGAAGTCGAGGAGGGCAGCATTCGGCTGACGGATTTCGTGGAGGACATCGAGGCGCTCCGCGTGGCGTTGAAGCTGGAGCGAATCCACCTCATGGCGCACTCCTGGGGTGGGTTGCTCGCCATGCGCTACGCGGTTCGCTTCGAGCCCAACCTGAGGTCGCTGATTCTGCTGGATTCGATGGCCGCCAGCTCGGCTCTCTGGCAGGCGGAACAAGAGACTGTGGTGGAGGGGGTCACCGAAGAAGATAAGCTCGAGCGCCAGGAGATCATGGCGACCGAGGCCTTCGCGGCGCGGCGTCCCGAAGCGATCGAACAACTCCTCAGGCTCTCGTTCAAGGCGCAGTTTCACGACCCCGCCAAGCTAGGTGACCTCGAACTGTATGTGCCTGAAGATTATTCCGAGCGCAGCCGGCGGTTCGGCAAGCTCGGCCCCGAGCTCGAAAGCTACGACCTGCACGCAGAGCTGAAGGTCCTCGAGGTTCCGACATTAGTTCTCTACGGCGACGCCGAGCCCGGCGCGGCGCTCGGTGGCGCGGCGATCCACGAGGCGCTTCAGGGCTCCGAGTTGGTGTTGATCGAAGCCGCCGGCCATTTTCCCTTCATCGAACAGAGTGACGCTTTCCTGAGCGCGGTGCGGAAGTTTCTGGCGGCCGTTCCTTAGCGGAAGTGCGAGCATTTTCGGGGCACCCGAAACGAGTGAATGTCCCCCTTTTGGGGGCCCTTTTGGAACTCTGAGCCTGCTTGATCCGTACGGTTGGCAGGAGGATCGTCAATGAAATCTTTTCTCAGAATTGTTTCTACGCTGATCTTGGCCGGTAGTGCCGCGGCCCACGCATCGACGAGCTATGCGGTGACGGTAGCCAACGACAAGCCGACGACGATTCACGTCGCCGGTACGTTCGCACTCGTGTCAGACACGATTGGCATGTACGTGACTTCCTCGCCACAGCTCGAGGATGGACAGGCCGGTCTGGTTCGCAACCTCGTAGCTCGCGATAGCGAAGGCGCGTTGATCGACACCGAGTACGCCGGCAAAGGCGATTGGCGATTGGTGAATGCCGTGGCTGGACAGGTCGTCGAAATCGAGTACGACATCGCGCTCGTGCACGGCGATTACGACTGGGGACCGGGAATCGACGAAGTGGCCTACCGGCAGGATGACGGATTGTTCTTCACGGGTTTTTCGCTTTTTGTCGTGCCCGGGTACGAATCCTCCGAGTTGGTGACGGTGAGCTTTGATCTTCCGGAGGGCTGGCGCGCTTCGACGCCCTGGCTGGGTGTGGATGCCGGAGGTGTCGGGGGCGACGGAGACAGTGGAGACCAGACGTTTCGTGCCGCAGGCATGATGGATCTCGCTCGCAACTGCCTTTTCCTGGGCACGCATCTCGAGGAAACGGTTTCCCTCGAGGGCTTCACCTTCGTGCTCGCGCTCGGTGGCGAGTTCAAGGCCCAGAAGCAGTTGTTCGTCGATGCCATGGCGCCGCTGCTTCCTGCCTATGTCGAGATGTTCGGGGGAATGCCGAATGCGTCCCGGTACCTGGTCGTGATCAACCCTGGAAGCCGTTCGGATGGCGGGGCCTTTCCGGGCAGCTACAGCATGCTGATCAAGGGCGAAGTGACGCGTGAGAGCGCGGCGGTCTGGGGCCACGGGATCGCGCACGAACTGGCGCATTTCTGGAACGGCCACACCATTGCACCTGCGTCGGGGCACGAGGAGGAGTGGTTCAAGGAGGGGTTTACCGATTATCTGACGATCGTCCATCTCGCCCGTTCGGGGCTCGATCCGTGGCAGGTGACGAGCCGCAAACTCGAAAACATGGCGCGACGCTACATTGTCGCCAAACGGCTGATGGGAATAGAGGACTCGATGCGCGCGGCCGGCGCGGACAAACACAAGAAGCGTTTCCTGGTCTACGGCGGAGGATCCCTGGTGGCGTTCGCACTCGACGTGCGCATTCGTGAGGCGACGGACAACACGGCCGGTCTCGATGACCTGATGAAGGCAATGTACTCAGAGTTCGGGGGTGTGGAATCCAGCGGAGCCAGAGGAAGACGCTACACCTTCGAAGATGTCGTTCGCCTGGCCGGTGAGGTCAGCGGTGAGAGCCAGAAGGCCTTTTTTCAGAGCTATGTCGATGGCACCGAGTATCTGGACGTCGTCCCTGTCTTCGACGCGATCGGCTTGCGGCTGACGACGATGATGGACGAGTTCTATCTTTCGGAGCGCGAGAGCGCGACACCGGCTCAGAAGGCGATGGCTGTCTCGATCTTTGGCGAGTAGGAAGGCTCCGAATAGGCCCCGGATGTAGTGGCCGGAGCCGTTGCTAGACTGAAGCCCCGATGGCAACCCTGGTCCTCACGCAGTCCGAGGTCCGTTCCGTCTTGACGATGGAGCGCGCGGTGGTAGCGGTCGAGGAAGCCTTTGCGGCGCATGGTCGCGGCGAAACGCTGATGCCGGCGAAGGTGTATCTCGATCTTCCGAAATACGACGGCGACTTTCGCGCGATGCCTTCCTACGTGAGCGGCTCGGCGGGAGTGAAATGGGTCAACTCGCACCCCGAGAACCCGCATCGACACGGTCTGCCGGCGGTACTTGGCATGTACATCTTGAGCGATCCGGCGACCGGAGAACCGCTGGCGGTGATGGACGCGACCTACTTGACCGCCACCCGAACCGGTGCGGCCGCCGGGGTGGCGTCGAAGTACCTCGCGAGGGGCGATTCGAAGAGCGTCGGGTTCATCGGGTGCGGCGTGCAGGCTCATGCGGCGCTCGCGGCCTTGCGGGTGGTGTTTGGTGATCTGGAAGTCGTGGCGCATGACCGCGACGGAGCCGCCGCCGAGACCTTCGCGATCCAGGCCGGCGGGCGCGCCGCCGAAGCGGTGGAAGCCGCCGGCTGCGATGTCGTTTGCACTCTGACTCCGTCGCGAACACCCGTGGTTGAGAGCCAGTGGATCCGGCCGGGAACCCACATCAATGCCCTCGGGGCCGATGGACCGGGCAAGCAGGAGTTGGAGATGCGGATTCTTCGAGACGCCAAGGTAGTGATCGACGACCTTCACCAGGCGAAAGGCGGTGGCGAGATCAATGTGGCGCTGAGCCGCGGCGAACTCCGGGTCGATGATCTCTACGGCAGTCTCGGCGAAGTGGTAGCGGGGATGAAGCCGGGAAGAGAGACCGACGACGAAATCACGGTCTTCGATTCGACCGGGCTGGCAATCCAGGATGTCTCCGTGGCGCGGATCGTTTACGAGGAGGCGAAGGCGCAGAGTCTGGGGCGCCTTGTGGACTTTCTTGCGTAGCAGACGGCTCCATACGTAGGTATGGGCACGACCTCGGTCCCGGGCCGGTCGAGAGCTTCCTTGATAAGCAAGACGGTTTCGGTCACCTTCCGGCAGGGCGCCAGAGTTCGAGCGGCGCGATTCGCGCCAGTCGCTCGAAATCACGATCAGTGGTCAGCAACGTCAGCTCGTGGCGGATGACGAGGCGAGCAATCAGGGCGTCGATCGTCCCGATTTGGATCCCCCGGCGGCGGCAGAGGTTGCGGAGTTCGGCCGCCTGGACGTGATCCTCGCGGTCCGGAACTAGCAGCGGTAGCGCTCCAAAGCGCTCGAGGAGCAGGGCTCGGTTCTTCGGTCCATGGAAGCCCTGGAGCAGTTCCTGGAGGATCAAGCCGGTGCTGAAAATCGAGTCGCCGTCTCCAAGAGCGCGGGAGAGAAACCGCACTGCGGGTTCGGATCTTGCCTCGTCGCGCCGGAGAGCCAGCAACCACACGCTCGTATCAACAAGGAGATTCAACCGCGTGAGCGCTCGCTCTTATAGTCGTATTCGTTGTCCCACTCGAGTGTGCCGAAGAGCTCGATAAGCCGCTTTTGCTTGCGACGGGCGATGAACTCAGTGAGCGCCTTGGTTACGGCGGCCTTCTTGGTTTTCTCCCCGCTCACCGACAGCGCCGTTTCGAGGAGTTCCGGGTCGATAGCGAGATTTGTAGCCATGTGTGAATGATCACACAGAGCTACGCACACAGCAAGTAGCAGGTCAAGCTGCGAAAGGTGGCCTGGTAGATCGGCATTTTAGGTGCGTGAGATGCCGGAATCGGGCGGCCAGCAATACCCCCGCCACGGTCAGGCCGCCGATGATGCCGATCCATAGGCCCTGCGGGCCGAGGCCGCGTTGAAAGCAGAGCCAGTAGCCGAAGGGTAGGCCGATCAGCCAGTAGGCGACGACGGTCACGATCATGGGGCCGCGTGTGTCTTTGATGCCGCGCAATGCGCCCGCGGCCGAGACCTGAAGACCGTCGGAGAGCTGGAAGATCGCGGCCAGCAGGAGCAGCTTTGCGGCGACGGCGATGACCCCCTCGTCGAGGCTGTAGATTGCCGCGATCGCGCGGGGAAAGGTCACGAGCACGGTGGCTGCGAGCACCTGGACTGCCAGCGCAAGCTGGATTCCGATCCAGCCGGAGCGGCGAGCGCCCTCGAGGTCTCCACGACCCAGAGCGTTTCCGACCCTCACGGTGGTCGCGAGCGCGAAGCCGAGCGGGACCATGAAGGTGATCGAGGCCACGTTGATGGCGATCTGGTGGCCGGCGACGGCGACGGTGCTGATCGAGCCCATGAGGAGCGCGACCCCTGCGAACATGCTGACTTCGACGAAGAAGCTGAAGCCGATCGGAAGTCCAAGACGAAGAAGCTCGCGGAGCGGCTCGGCTCGCGGCCACTCGAAATGGTCGAAAATACCGAGAGAGCCGAGTTTCGGATGGCGATGGATATAGATGACGAGCCCGAGAAGTTCGGTGCACCACACCGCGGACGTCGCGTATCCGCAGCCGATGGCGCCCAGTGCCGGGAGTCCCCAGTGGCCGTAAATGAGTCCGTAGTTGGCAATCACGTTGACCCCGAGGCCGATGAAGCCGAAGTACATGACCGGACGGCTGTTCCCCATTCCCTCGCACAGAAACCTGAGGGCGAGGAAGGCATACATGGCGGGTGCCCCCCAGAGCAGCGCCCGGAGGTACCCGAGGATGGTGGGGTGCAAAGAGGGCTCGACCTCGAGGGCTCTAAGAAGCGGTGCGGCTCCGAGGCAGACGAAGAGAGTCAGTACCGAAAGGCCGGCCGCGATCCAGATTGCCTGGCGCACGAGGGGCCCGATCTCGTGATGCTTGCCGGCGCCGTCCAGGTGGGCGACGGAAGGCGATACCGCGAGCAGAACTCCCATGCCCGCCAGCATGATCGTGTGCCAGACCGCCGCGCCGGCGGCGACCGAGGCCAGCGCCTCGGCGGACAAACGCCCCGCCATGACCGTATCGACGAAGGTCATCAGCACCCCCGCGAGCTGCCCGATAATGAGCGGCCCGGCCAGGCGCAGGAGCTTGGCGGCTTCGGTGCGGCGCGGAGGAGTCGAATCGGCGGGCGAAATCACCGGCCGAGGTTACAGGCTCTGCGGTTGGACGGGACGGAGGCACTCTCGGTTTCAAGAAAGTCCAGGTCGAGGTTGACTTTTTGGCTTTGGAACTTTTCCTTGACTAATCGGTCCAGGTTGTGTACAGTCCGTCTCGTTATGACGCGGGGACCAGCCAAGCAGTTTGATCGGGACGAGGTTCTCGAGCGGGCCATGGGCCTGTTTTGGGCCCAGGGTTACAAGGCGACCGGGATGTCGCAGTTGCTGGCGCACATGGGGATCGGGCGCCAGAGCTTGTACGACACGTTCGGAGGCAAGAAGGCGCTCTATCTCGAGGCTTTGGGGCGCTACTTCGATCAGCGGATGACGGTGGCAAGGGCAACGCTCGGCGCCGAAGGCTCGCCGCTGGCTAACCTCCGGCGGCTCTTCGAAACGATGATCGAGATGGGGAAGAGAACGAACTTCTGCGGCTGTTTCATGGGCAACTCGGCCGCTGAGTTCGGACGTCGAGACCCGGAGATGGAGAAAGTGGTCGTACGCTTCTTCGAAAAACTTCGCGAGCTCCTTGCCGAGACCTTGACGAGAGCGCAGGCGGAGGGGGAGCTGCCGCCGGAGATCCCGGTCGAGGATGTTGCTCAGGTGCTGATCGTGACCGGTCAGGGTCTGGCGCTTCTCTCCAAGATCAACCCGGATCCGAAGATGGCTTCTCGACTGATGGACACGTCGATGGCGATGTTGACGGGTGCGGTCACCAGTGTAGCTGGCAGTGGAGCCGGCTAAAAAAATTTACTACAACTTGGACCAATCGGTCCATGTTGAAATCGATCGAAGAAGTAGACCAGGACACAACAGAGACCAAAGAAAAGAGAGGTAGACCAGCTATGAGAGAAAGAAGCGAGAACAGAAACGAAGAGAAGAAGGCAGGCTTCCACGCGAGTTTCGACGCATTCGCGCTGAGCCTGGTCGATCGGGTGATCCGGCGGCCGTGGCTGACGATCGCGTTGACTCTGCTGATGGTGATCGGGGCCGCGAGTGGTGTCCGGCACCTGGAGTTCTCGAACAACTACCGCGTGTTTTTCAGTCCGAAGAACCCTGACCTGGTGGCCTTCGAGGACTTCCAGGCGACCTACACCAAGAACGACAACATCGTTTTCGTTGTCCACCCGGAGAACGGCGAGGTTTTCAGCCCCGAGATTATCGAGGCGGTCGAGAGGCTTACCGCGGAGGCCTGGCAGATTCCGTACGCGATCCGTGTCGACTCGATCACCAATTTTCAGCACACCTGGTCGGAGGGGGACGACCTGACGGTCGAAGATCTGATCCGGGACGGAGGCTCGCTGAGCACCGCTGAATTGAGGGAGAAACAGCGTATCGCGTTGGCCGAACCACTGCTGCTCGGCAATCTCATTTCGTTCGACGCCGGTACGACCGGCGTTGCGGTGACTCTCCAGTATCCCGAAGAGAGCCTCACCGAGGTGCCCAGGGCGGTTAGCGCCGCCAGGGAGCTGGCGGCGCAGATCGAGGCCGACTACGCGGGCGTCGAGGTGGCGCTTTCAGGTCTTTCGATGCTCAACAACGCCTTTGCCGAGTCGGGCCAGCAGGACGCCGGGACGCTCATGCCGTTGATGTTCCTGGTGCTGGTGGCGTTCATGCTGGTGGCGCTGCGCAGCGTGGGTGGAACGCTCGCGACGCTGGCGGTGATCGCCTTTTCGGCGACCACCGCTCTCGGCGTCGCGGGCTACCTCGGCATCCAGCTGACACCGATCTCGGTGATCGCGCCGGTCATCATCATGACGCTGGCGATCGCCGACTCGATCCACATCCTGGTGTCGATGCTGACCTTCATGCGGGAGGGGATGGAGAAGAGCGAGGCGCTACGCGAGAGCCTGCGCATCAATTTTCTCGCGGTAGCGATCACGACACTGACGACCCTCATAGGTTTCCTGACCCTCAATTTCTCCGACTCGCCGCCGTTTCACGATCTCGGCAACATCACGGCGATCGGTATCGGCATGGCGTTCATCTATTCGGTGATCTTTTTGCCGGCGGCCATCACCTTGATGCCGTTCAAGGTCAACGCCATGGCGATGGGCCAGAACGGCTGGCTCCAGCAGCGTCTCGAGGATCTCGGCGACTGGGTGACCCGACGGCATCGCGTGGTTCTCACGACGATGGGCATCGTCGCGGTCTCCCTGATCGCCTTGGTACCGAGGATCGATCTCAACGACGAGTGGATCAAGTACTTCGATCATCGCGTCGAGTTTCGGAGCGATGCCGAGTTCGCGATCGACCACCTGGGCGGTCTCTACCTGGTCGAGTTCTCGGTCGAAGCTCTCGAAGCAGAAGGTGTGAGCGAGCCGGAGTACCTGGAGAACCTCGAGCGGTTCACCGGCTGGTTGCGAGAGCAACCCGAGGTGACACACGTCTACAGCTACACCGACATCATCAAGCGGCTCAACAAGAACCTGCACGGGGATGACGAGGCCTTCTACCGAATTCCCGAAGACCGTCAGCTCGCAGCGCAGTATCTGCTTCTCTATGAGCTGTCGCTGCCGTTCGGTCTGGACATGAACAACCGCATCAACATCGACAAGTCGGCGACGCGTGTGACGGCGACGATCGGCGACTTGCCGACCAAGGAGACCCGGATGTTCCTGGATCGCGCCGAGGGGTGGCTGGCCGAGAACACGCCGGACTACATGCACGGCACGGCGACCGGGGCAAGCGTCATGTTTTCGCACATCTCGGATCGGAACATCCAAAGCATGCTGAAGGGCAACGCCCTGGCGATTCTTCTGATAGCGGGCGTGATGGTGTTTGCGCTTCGAAGCTGGAAGCTGGGCGCGCTGTCACTGATCCCGAATGCGGTGCCGATTCTCATGACCTTCGGCATCTGGGCCGTGCTGGTCGGGAAAGTCGGAATGGCGGCGGCGACCGTGTCGGCGTCGTCGCTGGGCATTATCGTCGACGACACCGTGCATTTCCTGACCAAGTACCTGCGCGCCCGCCGCGAGCAGGGGCTCGACCGCCCGGGGGCGGTGCGCTACGCCTTCCGCACGGTAGGTGTCGCCCTCGTCACGACTTCCGCGATCCTGACCGCGGGGTTCCTGGTGCTGGCGATGTCGACGTTCCGGATCAATTTCGAGTTGGGACTTTTGACGGCGATCGCCATCGTGATCGCTCTGATTACAGATCTTCTGCTGCTGCCCGCGCTGCTTCTATGGGGCCACAGCAGTGGAGCAAGAGAACAAGAGAAGGAGGTCCGTATGTCTGGTTTCCGCAAGTTGGCTCCCGCCAAGAGTGTTTCGTCGTTTGTCATTTGGCTGGTGATCGCGGGTGTGTTTTTCGCGGCAGGTGCAGCGCCGGTGATGGCGTCGCCGGATGGCGCCAATAGTCTCGAGGCCAAGGGCTTCGAGATCGCCGCCCGCTCCGACCGCAGCGACCGCGGCTTCGGTCACAGTGTGGTCGACGTCGAGATGACCCTGCGCAACAAGGCGGGCAAGGAGGCCCGTCGCGAGCTGTCGATCCGCACGCTGGAGGTTCCGGACGAGAGCGTTGGAGACAAGAGTCTGATCGTCTTCAGGTCCCCGTCTGACATCGACGGAACCGGGTTTCTGTCCCACGCCAAGATTCTGGATCCCGATGATCAGTGGTTGTATCTACCGGCCCTAAAGCGGGTGAAGCGGATCTCGTCGGTCAACAAGTCGGGTCCATTCGTGGGCAGTGAGTTTGCGTTCGAGGACTTCACCTCCCTCGAGCTCGAGAAGTTCGACTACAAGTACGTCGGAGAAGAGCCCTGTGAGGATCTGACCTGCGACGTTGTCGAGCGCTTCCCGCGCTACGAGCACTCGGGCTACACAAAGCAGGTCGCCTGGATCGACCAGGACGTCTTCCAGACTCGCAAGGTCGATTTCTACGACCGCAAGGGCGCGCTGCTGAAAACCCTCGAGCTCTCCGACTACCGCCTCTACGACGAGGCCTGGTGGCGGCCGCAGAAGATGTTGATGGTCAACCACCAGACCGGCAAGAGCACCGATTTCGTGTACGGCGAGTTCACATTCGGCGGCAACGCGGGAGACGAAGAGTTCAGCAAGGGCGTGTTGGAACGTCTGCGCTGAGGCTGCGGCCGCGCTGCGATGGAGATGTAGCGGTCGACCTGCGTGTCGACCACGGAAGGAACACCATGAACGAAACAAGTACACACAACACCAACTACCGCTTCTTGGTTACGGTGGCTCTGCTTCTGATGGCCGGAGCAACACCCGCTCATACACAAGACTGGATCCTCTCCGGATCGGTCTCCACCGACGTTCGCTACTTCTCGGAAGCGGCGGCTCTCCCGAACCAGCTCGCCGATGAGCAGGACTCGGTGGTGCTGGCTCCGGAGTGGCGCTGGCGAAGCCATGACCGGCGCCACCAGCTGAAGATCGCGCCGTTTGCGCGCTGGGACGGCGAGGACGCCGAGCGCACGCACTTCGATCTACGAGAGGGCTTCTATCGCTACGCCGGTCACGGCTGGGACTTCCTGGGCGGCGTCAACAGAGTGTTCTGGGGTGTTGCCGAGTCGCGGCATCTGGTCGATGTCATCAACCAGACCGATGCGGTCGAGGACATCGATGACGAAGACAAGCTCGGGCAGCCGATGCTACAGCTCGGGATCACCCGGAAGTGGGGAAGGCTCGAGCTGTTTTCGTTGTTGGGTTTTCGCGAGCGGACCTTCCCTGGGGTGGATGGTCGCTTGCGTGCGCCGTTGGTGGTGGATGCCGACGAGGCGATCTACGAGTCAGGTGCGGAAGACGAGCACGTCGACTGGGCCGCACGGTGGTCGAACGCGATCGGCGACTGGGATGTGGGGGCGCACATGTTCTATGGCACGGGACGGGAGCCACGGCTACTGTTTGGTGAGACCATCACGCCGGGATCCATGCCCCGGCTCATCCCCTTCTACGAAGTCATCACCCAGTTTGGAGTCGACGTCCAGTACACGCGTAACGCCTGGCTCTATAAGTTCGAGGGCTTGGTGCGGGAAGGGCAGGGAGAACGTTTCGGTGCCGCGGTGGCCGGAATCGAGTACACCTTGTACCAGGTGGCCGGGTCGGCCGACCTGGGACTGATCGCGGAGCTGCACTGGGACGGGCGGACTACCGATGACAGCATACCTAATACGCGAATCCCCGGGTTGAACAGCGAATCCGATAACCTGTTCCAAGCAAGCATCCTGTCGCCCACGATCTACGACGAGGACACCTTCCTCGGCGCGCGTTTGGCGCTCAACGACATGCAGGACACCTCGGTGCTCGTGGGGGCGCTGATCGACAACGATGACCGCTCGACCGCTATCTTCTTTGAAGCCGAGCGGCGGCTGACCGACCGCATTAGCCTCCAAGTCGAGGGTCGGTTCTTCGTCAACGTCGATCCGCTGGGCGATCTCGCCGCTGTGGCGCAGGACAACGTGTTCACGCTGCGGGCGGCCTGGAATCTATAGACAGGCGCTGGCAACGATCAGCTAGGATCGGTGGCCTACCGATTGTCGTCTCGGCCCGAGTCATCTCAGGGCCGATCGGGAAGGAGAGAACATGCTTGATCCTTTGCTCCATCGTCGCTTCTACGTTCTGTTGTCTTGCCTGATGGTGGTCGCTTTCTTGGGCGCGATTTCGGCCGGATTCGCCGAGGAGCCCGAGGCCGAGGAGGAGTCGGTGCCCGACGACTACCTGGGGGTGGCGCAGATTCTCGAGATGGAACGGGTATCGAGCCCTCAGATCTCGCCCGACGGTTCCCAGGTGATCTACGCTCGTTCGCACGTCGACGATCTCGAGGACCAGTGGGAGTCGGAGCTGTGGATTGTGAACGTGGATGGTTCGAGGCACCGGTTCCTGACCAAGGGATCGGACCCGCTGTGGTCGCCGGACGGAACACGGATCGCGTATGCGGCCGCCGACGATGCCGGGGCGACCCAGATTTTTGTACGCTGGATGAGCGATGGGGCGACCTCGCAAGTCACCCGTGTTCACGAGACTCCCGGCAGCATGCGCTGGTCGCCGGACGGTGAGTCGATAGCGTTTCTCAAGATCGTGCTCGAGCACGAAGGGTGGGAGATCGAACTACCCAAGCCTCCGGAAGGCGCGGAATGGACCAAGCCGCCGCGGCTGGTGACCAAGACCCACTACCGCCAGGACTACCGCGGCTTCATGAAGGAGGGCTTCACCCATGTGTTCGTGGTTCCGGCCGACAGTGGTACGTCGCGGCAGCTGACCGAGGGCTCCTGGAACGCCGGCGCGCGTTTCTCGGGCATGGAGTTCGGCGCCGGGATTTCGTGGACGTCCGACGGCCAGGAGATCCTCTTCGACGGCCTGATGGACGAAGAGCCGGAACTGGACGGCTACCGCCAGAACTACATCTACGCCGTGGACGTCGCGAGCCAGGAGGTGCGCCAGCTGGTGACGGCGAAAGGTGACTGGCAGGCCCCGGTGGTATCTCCGGACGGAGAGACCGTCGCATTCGTGGGCTTCCCGTACACGCTACAGAGTTACCAGGCGTCGGAGCTCTATGTAGCTCCGGTATCCGGCGGAGAGCCGCGCAAGATCTCAGGCGATCTGGATCGGGACGCCGACCAGCTGATCTGGCGCCCGGACAGTAGCGGCGTCTACTTTCAAGCCGGTGACCTGGGGACACGAAACATCTACCTGGCGTCGCTGGGAGGAAAGGTTCGCCAGGTCACCGAGGGTGTCCATATGCTCGATCTGGCCTCGATGAGCCGGGGCGAGCTCGCTGCGGCCAGGAGGTCGTCCTTTCAAGAGCCGGCCGACGTGGTTCTTTTGAGTCTGTCGGAGAACGGTGGCGGCAGACAGCTCACTCGGGTCAACGAGGACAGTCTGAGCGGAAAGCGGATGGGCGCGGTCGAGGAGATCTGGTACACCTCGACCGACAACACCCGAGTGCAGGGTTGGATCGTCAAGCCTCCAGAGTTCGACGAGAGCCAGGACTACCCGATGATCTTGCACGTGCACGGCGGCCCACATGCCATGTACAACGTCGGCTTCAGTCTCTTCTACCAGAACCTGGCGGCCAACGGGTACGTGGTGCTCTACACGAATCCCCGCGGCAGCACCGGCTACGGCACCGAGTTCGGCAACGCCATCGACAAGTCCTACCCGAGCGTCGATCACGAGGATTTGATGGCGGGCGTCGACGCGCTTCTGGACATGGGCTATGTGGACAAGAACCGGTTGTACGTAACCGGTTGCAGCGGCGGTGGCGTGCTCTCGAGCTGGGCGATCGGACACACCGATCGTTTTGCCGCGGCGGCCGTTCGCTGCCCGGTGACCAACTGGATCAGTTTCGCCGGTACGTCGGACATCGTCCAATGGGGCTACCATCGGTTTGACGGCTATTTCTGGGACAAACCGGACAAGTGGCTCGAGCATTCGCCGCTGATGCACGTCGGCAAGGTGACCACGCCGACGCTACTGATGACCGGCGAGCTCGACCTGCGCACGCCGATGGCCCAGACCGAAGAATACTACGCGGCGTTGAAGGTTCGGGGCGTCGAGGCCGTCATGCTGCGCTTCAACGACGAGTACCACGGCACGACCACCAAGCCCTCGAACTTCATGCGCACGGTGCTCTATCTGGTGGACTGGTTCGGGAAGCACTCGAAAGCCGAGGAGGAAGCGGCCGAGTAGATCGAGCGCCGCGACCAGCGGCGATTCGGTCGACACGGAGGTCGACCGCTACAAGCGAACATCGGTTGTCGCGAAGAGCGCATGGTGAGAAGGCGCTCAGCCCGATGTAGCGGTCGACCTCCGTGTCGACCGTCATCCCCAGGCCAGGAATCGCCCGAGGTCAGTCCTTGCGGTCTTCCATCGCTTCGACCGTAGGCATCGACAGGTACTTCTCGAACCAACCGAGCGTACGGCCGATGAAGTCGAGCCGGTGGGCTCGCTCACGCAGGCCGTGGGGCTCGCGCGGATAGAAGACCAGCTCGGTCGGAACGTCTTTGAGGCGCAGGCCGGTGTGCAGTTCCATCGCCTGTTCCGGGTGGACGCGCTTGTCCTCGGCGCCGGTCACGACCAGGGTCGGTGTGCGGGCTGTGTCGAGGTGAGCGAGAGGTGAGCGCTGCCAGTGGAGTTCGGGCTCGTCGAACCACCACGAGTTCCAGTGCACGATCGACATCTCGTAGGGAATGTCGGTGGATCCCATGAACGCGATCCAGTTGGTCAGGCCGGCGGCAACCACCGAGGCCTGGAAGCGTTCGCTGTGGCGGGTCGCGGCCCAGGCCGACAGGTAGCCACCGTAGGACCAGCCGCCGGTGCCGACGCGGTCGGGATCGACGATGCCGCGCTCGACCAGGGCGTCGATCCCCGCCAGGATGTCTTCGAACTCGGCGCCTCCCAGGTCATCGTGATCCGCCTTGGTGAAGGCGACACCCCGGCCCGAACTGCCGCGATAGTTCGGTTGCAGCACGGCATAGCCCTGAGCCGCCAGAAGTTGGACCGGGTAGCCGGGTGTCGTCGTCCAACCGTCGAGGCTGACTCCCTCCGGGCCGCCGTGAATCTGCAGCACCAGCGGGTAGCGTTTCCCCTCCTCGTAGTCGAGCGGATAGGTCAGAACACCGTGGATCTCCCATTCTTGGGCGCCTTTCCACTGAATGACTTCCTGACGCGCCAGCCGGACTTCGTCGAGCGCCGGGTTGTGCCGGCTGAGCCGTCTGAGAGGGCGCACGGTGCTGTCGCCTGGTTTTTTCGGTCCCTGGACGAAGAGCTCGGCGGGGTGGTCCGCCGACTCGGCCGCGATCGCCAAGACTCCGGACCCCGCGCCGAGGTCGAACTGGCGGACGACCAGGCCGTCGAGGCCTGACGCCTGACGTTCGCCGCTCTGGGCATCGACCTCGTAGAGCGCGTGGCGCTCGCCCTCGACCGAGAGCAGAGTGATCGTGTCGTTGTCTTGCCAAGCGAGATGGGCGGCGCTGCCCTCGTAGCCCTCGGTCAGGTTGCGAGGTGTGCCGCCGGCCAAGGGCAGAACGTAGAGGTTCTGGGCGACCGGGTCATTGAGGGTGGTGGCTCCCAGGTAGGCGAGATTCTTGCCATCGGGCGAGATCGCCATGTGGCCGAGCTTGCCCACGGTGGGCGTGACGATCGTGGGCTCCCGACCTCCCTCCGCCGGCACCCGGTAGATGCCGGTGAACATGTACTCGTCGTCGATCCTGGCCGTTGTGTTGGCTTGAAACACGACGCTCCGGCCATCGGGCGTCCAGTGGATCTCGAAAGCATCGAGATTGGTCTCGAAAAGCCGATGGCTTTCGCCGGCTTCGACGTCGAGGAACCACAGGTGACGATACTCGGACTCTTCGCCCCAGACCACCCAGTCCTTGCCGGCGTCCTTCTCCTCCTCCCGGGCCTCGGAGTCGTGCTCCTTGGCGGCGAAGGCGATCCATCGGCCGTCCGGCGACCAGCGGTAGTTCTTGACGTCCCCGGTCTGTTGGGTCAGCAGGTGGGCTTCACCGCCGTTCGCCGGAATGGCGTAGATCTGGACACCCTCGTGAACCTGCTCGCGCTCGACCCGAAAGGTGATGAGCTCGCCGTCCGGCGACCAGGCCGGCGAATTGATCTCTTCGCTGTTGCCGGCGAAGTGTCGGGTCTTGCCGTCCTCGAGGGTTGCGACCCAGAGTTCGGAGTAGGAGTGACCCGGTTCATCGCCGGCTTTGCGTGGGACTTCGAGAGTGTAGGCGACGGCGTCGCCGGCCGGCGAGACCGCGACGGCGGTGACCCGGGAGAGGTCCACGACCATCTCGGGTGTCAGCACCGCGTCGGCCGCGAAAAGGCCCTGGGCGGCCATCGCGAACAGCAGTGTCAGAGCGATGGAGGGGAGCCGAAGTCTGGTTTTCATCACGAGTCCTTGTCTATTATGGGTGGGGAAGACGGCCTTGGAATCTCGGCGAGATTATCAGGGTAGCGGCAGGGTAGCGGGCAGGGTAGTAGCGCCAGGAACCTCGATCGCTACAATGACCTGGATGAGCGCAGGAGACGGAGCCAACGGAGCCAGCCGAGCCGACGGAGCAGGCGCGGCAGAGGCGGACGCGCTCTTCGCTCAGCTCAGCGAGGATGTCGACTTTCTCGGCCGAGTCCTGGGCACGGTGCTTCGAGAGTTCGAGGGTGCGGACTTCTTCGATTTGGTCGAGCGAGTTCGCGGTTTGACGAAGGGCCTACGCGAAGGCCCGATGAGGGAAGATCTCAAAGGCGAACTGGCTGAGATTCTGTCTGGGCTGGATCTCGCCCAGACCGAAGGGCTGGTGCGCGCCTTCACGGTTTATTTCCAACTCATCAACCTGGCGGAGGAGATCCACCGCATCCGGGTGAACCGGGTACGCGAGCGCCGCGCGACCGAGGACAATCCCAAGTCCGAGTCGGTGGCGGCGGCGATCAAGCACCTGAAAGACCAGGGATGGTCCCACGACCGGGTGCGCAAGTTCGTCAACCAACTCGACATTCAGCTCACCCTCACGGCGCACCCGACCGAAGTCAAACGCTACACGGTACGTCTGAAGCTCGAACGGATCGCGAGCGCTCTGAGGCATCTGCGCGAGTGGGATCTGGGGCCCCTGGACCGCAGGG
>Ga0209980_10000634_pt1 | contig 19257 bp, 22 predicted proteins | sample CR02metaG_FD_183611 | JGI IMG/M metagenome (GOLD analysis project Ga0209980, IMG submission 183611) | Deep subsurface microbial communities from Mariana Trench to uncover new lineages of life (NeLLi) - CR02 metaG (SPAdes) (version 2) | ecosystem: Environmental > Aquatic > Marine > Ocean trench...
CCCGGCCCGCCTATGAACGGGCTATTACGAAGTGGACTGAGGCCTCCAAAGACGCGGCCCGTCGCATTGAATACGGCAAGAGGGTGCGTGATCGCATGATCGAGATCTTCAATGCGAGGGGGACATAGAGGGGGACAGAGTTTTCTTGACCTTAGATTTTAGAATTTTGATTTTGGATTTGAGGATCAGGTCTCGAGTTTTAAGCGATAGTAATCTTAACCTCACTTTTCGTTTTGAGGAGGGTAACTGAATGAAGATCGATTGGCACACGCATGTCTACCCGCCGGAATTAGCCGCCAGGCCCAGATGGCAGGGCCGCTGCCCCATGACACTGGAAAATGTCATCAACACGCACCGCCACGCCGGTGTCGACAAGATGGTCATCAGCAGCCCCGTCCACTACATCAAGGGCCTGCCAGACGCGGAAGGCTTTCGCGGTATCCAGAGGTGGGACGAGTACTCGGCCGAGGTGGCCCAAAAATACCCCGACGAAACCTTCTGCTTCGCGACCACGGTGCCCGGCGGCGGCAACCATTACGTCAAGGAGCTGGAACGAGCCATCAAAGAATACGGGCTACGCGGGGTGCTGATCAATTCAAGCCACGACGGCCATTACCCCGACGAGGATGAGGCGCAGCCTTTCTGGGATCTAGTCACCGAGCTGGACATCCCCGTTATGATCCACGCTCCCAGTTCCAGCTTCGGCGAGGAGTGCATGAACATGTACCGCCTCATCTCCAGCGTAGGACGACCCGCCGACGAGACCCTTGCCATCTCTCGACTCATCGTAAGGGGAATATTCGAACGCTACCCCTCGGTCAAGTTTGTCGGCTGTCACCTCGGTGGGGGTATCTGTGAGGTGATCGGACGCCTAAACTACGCTTACGAACTCGGGGACTTCTGCTTTTTTCTCGGCTCCTATGAGCCGATGCTCATCACCAAAGCTCCAGGCGAATACCTGAAGATGATCTACATGGATAGTGCGGCCTATCACTGGCCTGCCGTGATGTGTGCCATCAATACCGTCGGGATCGACCACGTGGTGTTCGGCAGCGACGCGCCCCCGCTAGCACCCTTGTTACCTAAGGCGGTGAAGTTAGTGGAAGAGCTGCCCATCTCCGAGGAGGACAAGGAAAAGATATTCCACAAAAACCCGGCGCGATTGTTGAAGGCAGAATAGACCCCGATCCGACAGAATGACCAGACCACATGCTGTCCTACGCCAGACGTTGTAACGGTCACAGACATTTGGATCGCAGGTTTCTTAATGCACCTATGGGGGTTATGGGGTACGGCAACAGGTTCGTCCGTAGAACGTTCACCGGAACCTTACGGGAGAGGCTGAGTCGTGGTCAAAACATTTTTGATCGGGGTAAACACCGAATATTTGTGATCGTGGAACTAAGGGTATGAGCAATGAACCAAAGGCGCAGGAATAAGTAAAAAGGAAATAGAAAAAAGGCGGACATCAGGCTTTGCAACCTTCATAATTTTGAACTTCGGAGTCGATTTTAAACGGAGTAGAAAGGAGAATTCCCGCCTTTCGTTTTTCCAAGATTCATTTTTCGTTCATGGCAATTAGTCCATAATCTAGACCTAACAGAAATGGTCACTCGGGCTCCGTATTGTTCCCTGATACTCCAGCGTGCACCCTATACACTTTGCACCAACCGAGCGGGCTATTGACACTCTGTCCCTTCTTTCCTATAAGACCACGCTAAGCCTCGCCGTCTTGTTGATCAGGCCTTCCCGTGAAGTGAGGTAGGGGGTTTTATGGCGAAAAAAGTTTTATTTCTTTTCTTATTTCTTATTTTGTTTGCTTCCGTTGCATCGGCTCAACAGTTTTTTCAATGGAAAGATAGAAAGGGCCTGTGGAACTTATCAAACAATCGACCGGCGGGGGTTACCGAAGAACAAGTGAAGGTCATATTTTATCCGCCAACCCCACTCACCTCTGGGGACCCCTACAATCGTGGTTATCAGGAGGGTTACAGTTTAGGCTATCAACAGGGTTACAAGGAATATTACAAGAGGCGGTACGAGGAGGGGCGAAAACGGGGCTTCAAAGAGGGATATCATGCATGGAGGTCGGAAAAAGCTACTGGAGTGCCACATTCCGGACAATAGAGGACCCATAGAGAATTTCACCTAAACTATCTCCTATAACGAGTCCCCATAATCTAAAATCAAAAATCCAAGATCTCAAATCGAAAATAGCCCCCCCAGGTTGACATCATACCTCCCATGGGCTAATTTCTCCTGCAAATTGGCCACAATAGTGCCGGCTGAGCACCAAATGGACGCTGTAGACAAAAAAATGCAATTCTCCAATATTGCCAATCACCTTTCCCAGGTGGGGCGCGAGCTTTGCCAAAGAGGTTGGGCTCTGGGGACCAGTGGCAACTTCAGTGCGGTGGTCACTCGAGATCCCTTGACACTTGCCATCACTTCCACAGGGATTGACAAGGGCGCACTCCGTGCGCAGCAGATCGTGCAAATCGACGAGGAGGGTAAGAGTCTGGAAAGCTCCCTCCGGGCTTCCGCCGAGGCCAGACTGCATCTTATGATAGCTGGGGAGTTAGGGGCCAACACTGTTTTGCATACCCATTCCGTTTGGAGCACGCTGCTTTCCGAACTCGGGGCGAAACAGGGTGGAATCAGTATCGAGGGATACGAGATGTTGAAAGGGCTGCGGGGCGTGTCCACCCATCAGCACCAGGAGTGGTTGCCGATCTTTGATAATTCTCAGGATATGGTGGCCTTGAGCGATTTGGTCAAAGCTCAACTGAGGCGAAATCCAAACGGTCACGGATTCCTACTCCGGGGCCACGGCCTGTACACATGGGGCGGAGATATCAGCGAGGCCAAACGCCACGTAGAAATTCTGGAGTTTCTGTTGGAAGTCATAGGACGAATGGTTGGGATTAAAGAACGCGAGGCCAGTGCTGTGACCTATGAAGGTCGTCTGGCAGTTGCAAAGCGCTAGGGAGGGATTGACTCATGGGTGTTTTGAGAATTCCGGATGAGAATCAGACCATCACTGATCCTAATGCCATTGCTGAATACCTGGCTGCCATAGGCATTAAATACGAGCAGTGGCAACCGCCCATACATCCCCTGGCGGAGGACGCACCGGAGGCGGCAATTCTGGACGCTTACAAGGACGAAATTGAGATGCTTAAAGAGAGCGGTGGTTACGTCACGGCGGATGTCATCGCTGTCAATTCCCAAACACCCAATCTGGACGCCATGCTGGCCAAGTTCGATCGAGAGCACTGGCACGATGAGAACGAAGTGCGATTTGTCATTCATGGCCGTGGACTTTTTCACATCAGACCGAGCCAGGGCCCGGTGGCGGCCATCGAGATGCAAGCCGGCGATTTAATCAGCGTACCCAAAGACACGCGCCACTGGTTTCACCTTTGCGGTGAACGAGAGATCCGTTGCATTCGTTTGTTCCAGGACCCCTCGGGATGGACCCCGCATTACACGGAGAGTGGTGTAGATAAAGGCTACGAGCCTCTTTGCCTGGGTCCTCAATATATTCCCTCGCAGCCCGGCAAGAACTGAATTGGCAGTTCCGTTACCCAGAGAATCATTCCAGGCCGTCCTGTTAGATATCGAGGGGACAACCACACCCATCGAGTTTGTGTCTGAGGTCCTGTTCCCCTACGCCCGTAAACAGTTCAAGGCGTTTATAGAAAAACACGGAGGCAATGAGGAAGTCCGCTCCGATCTGCAGGGACTGTGGAGACAATATCAGGCCGATATCCGCCAGAACCTGAAGCCCCCGCCCTGGCAGGGTGACTTGTCGGGGCGTGGTTCGGAATCAATTGTCAGTTACATCCACTGGTTAATGGACCAGGATCGCAAGGCAACGGCCTTGAAATCTCTCCAAGGAAGGATCTGGCTGGCTGGCTACCAATCGGGAGCATTAAAGGGTCAGGTGTACGCCGATGTTCCACTGGCCATTAGGGCGTGGGTGCAGCAAAAGAAAGATATCTGCATCTTTTCGTCGGGCAGTGTGCTTGCGCAAAAACTACTTTTTCAAAGTACCACCGCAGGTGATTTTACCCAGTTCATCCGTGCTTATTTTGACACCACCATAGGCGCCAAAGGAGAGACGGAAAGTTACCGTCGTATCGGGGCTGACCTTGACTTACCGCCGTCGAAAATCGTGTTCGTCTCCGATGTTGTTGGGGAACTGGACGCAGCGCGGTCTGCAGAGATGCAGACGGTACTGTGCGTGCGACCGGGACGAGGGCAGCCGGAGAATTCCGGCCATACCATCATCCATAGCTTTGCAGAACTTTTTTAAGCGATCCCTTATCCCTCACTGCGGCCCGCGGGTTGAGGTACGAATCTTCTTTCCGTTCAGGTGAAGCTCGGTGGTCACCGGGATCGCCTTGGCCAGGGTGTTTTCCACGAAGCAGCGATCGCTCGCTTCTTGGGCAAGGCTCACCGCTTGGTCCTCCGAACAACTCCCCTCGAGGTAGACCTGAAAGATCATGTCTTTGAAGGCCCTGAGCTCTGCAGAGTGATGGGCTCTGGCGGTTACGTTCAAACTGTCAATGGGAATATCTTTTGCAATTACCACACTGGTATATTGCATGGTCAGTCACGTGGCGCCTCCAGCGACAAAGTATCCTAGAGGGGCCGGGCCTTGACTCATGCCACCCCTCACCGCAGGCTCATCTGCTATGAACTGAAAGGTCTTGTCCTCGGTCTTGTTGGTCGCCTCAAGGGTTTTTTGTTCCTTGTGTTGAACATCGACTCGGATTGTACCGACAGCCCCCGCCTTCGGGGCCCGGCGATAGTTGGCCTTTACGGCTTCCACCAGTTCTGGATTGACATGCATAGGTCCATTCCTCCTTTAGGCAGCAGAGTGGAAAACCCTTGGATACTCCCACAGCCGGGTTGGCCAAGTCAAGACACTTGATTCTAAACAGATTTTTTCGCGCCAAGACGCAAAGGCCGCAAAGAAAAATATTCTCCTATTTTCTCCGAACTTGGCGTGCTTTGCGTCTTCGCGCGAGTCATCTTTTTTCCCATTCCGTAATTCAGATCGAGAGAGAAAAGATATGTTTTTTTCTTGACGACCAGATCACTGCGGTCTTATGCTAAAAAATCTTTGAATTTTCCTGTCATTACGATTAATCAAGGAGCGGCAAATTTGTGGCCTTAAAGCTGATCAGAATCCCTAAAGAACCGAAGCCTAGCAAACAGCAGAAATCTCGCGAAGAGTATCTAGTGGCTTGCCTGAGTGAAGAGGCGAATGACCCTAAGTTTACGGGCTGGGAGAAGAATTTCATTTTGAGTTTGACCCGGCAGGTGAGAAGGGGAATAAGGCCATCATCAATGCAGAAGGAAGTACTCCAGAGACTGTGGAAGAAGTAAAAGGACCGTCAGCCCATGGATAGCGGACTTCTCGTTGTCATAGAGGTCATGTTGCGCGTTGCCCTGGGGCTTCGCTTTCTTGGTAGTGGAATAAGTAACGTTCGACGTTGGCCCCACGCCGTTGGGACCGCCCAGGTGGTGTTTTCGAAGGGGACAAAATTCTTTGCCCTGATGGCCGTGGCCTTTATGGTCCTGGGAGGGTTCGGAGTGGCAGCGGGATTTCACACTCGTATTGCCGCACTAATGATCGTCCTTTTCCTCATTCCAACATTCGTTCTCATACGCGATCACCTGCGGACATATCCGAAGATGCAGGAGAAGGTGTTGGGCTCCCTTCCGGAAAACGGCCCTATGGATGAGGCCCGACGGCTGGGGCGGGCCGCGATACACTTATCGGAAACCTCATGGCAAGCGAACCTCATCTTTCTGTTGCTGGCCCTATACTTTATGATACGAGGCTCGGTGGCCTTCGGACTCGATAATCTACTGAGTTGAGCTAGGAGGGGAGAAGAGTAGAAATGAAAAAGTAGAAAGTAAAAAGGCAAAAGCACAGGGAGCAAGGCGGAGAGCTCAAAGAATAGACAGTGTCATACTTTAACAGGGTGTTGAAAAAACCTATTCACAGGCCGGTCAAAAAGGTCCCAGGTGCGAGGCGCTCGAGAAATCGACGAGCGGAGGCGTACTTAGGCAGTACGTTGGAGCGACTCCGCTTGGAGCGGGAATGATTCCCACAGCGATCGAGCGCAACTATGCTAACCGCCTGCTTAGGGCAGGCTGGTGGCAGATGGGCCTTTTTCAACGGTCTGTTAGGGAAATTGAAGAGAGAATTGATTAGCTAGATCATCCCTGCGACCCCACCGCTGCCTTTTGAGGTCCAAGGAACATATTGATCCCGTTCAGTAATTGGGCGTTCGTGAAGGGCTTTGGAATATAATAATCGGCTCCCAATTGGTAACCCCCATAGATATTCTCGTCACCGACCCTGGCCGTCAGGAGGATGACCGGAATTCTTGCCAATTTGGGATCGTCTTTGAGCCGCCTAAGAACCTCCAAACCGTCCATTTCAGGCATCATGATGTCCATCAGGATGAGGTCTGGGCGTTGAGAGGTGGCCATCTCCAACCCCTGCCTGCCGTTCATTGCCACGGTAATGTCGTAGGAATTCTCCAGTAGCAGCTGGAGAATCTTGAGCAAGGCCTCATCGTCTTCAACTATGAGCAATTTTTTGTTCATTGGGAGTTTTTGTAACGCAATATGAATGCCTATCTGCAACTTGTTGATTTTTAAGGGTTCTCGATCTCCCGGAGTAGCCATGGAGCTCATTGAGCCAGTGAAATGACAAATTTTTTCACTGAGGAGTCCCCGGAAGTGCCCACTTTGCGTTGCGGAATGTGAAAGTGAATATTCAATCCCGGCCAGACACTATCGTCGGCCATCGTACCACAAGTAACAGAGGCGCCGGTCGCGCATGAACCGACGCGGCCGGCGGAGGAGCTCCCATAAAGTCCTGAATCTTTCACTGCGACTATAAAGATGAAATTTACGCCCGGAGGTCATCAGCGGGTGGCGGTGTAGAATAGTGAAGCGTTTGCCCCGCTCTCGGGCCCAACCTTTCGCTCGAACGCTGAAGTCGATCTCCTCCGCCACGAAATATTCGAGGCTGAAGCCTCCTATGTCCCGGAAGGCATCGGCCCGGCAGAAGATGAATGAGCCCGCCGCCCAACGAAAAAGCCTGGACAGCCCGTTCCATAGGCCAATCATAAGGTTCATAAGGAATGGCACGTCCTCCATCTTCAGGACACTTCCGCCGCCCATCACGCTTTGATCCCGGATGCTGTCCAGAACATCGTTGATCAAAGGCGCCTCCGGCCAACAATCGGCATCGATGAAAATCAGCCAATCTCCATTGGCAGCGCCTGCCCCGGCATTTCGGACTCGGGAGATCTGATGTATAGGCTCGAATACGACTCGTGCACCGAACCGAGCGGCCAATTCGGCGGTACGGTCGTCCGAGTTATTGTCCACGACGATGAGCTCGGGGTCGTAGCCGAGCCGAATCGCCGGGGTCAAGGCCTTCTGAATACTCGAAAGGGTGCTTGCGATAAGCTTTTCTTCGTTGTAGGCGGGAATGATAATCGAGAGTTTCACGCGAAAGGGTGCGGGCACTGCTATCTTTTAAGATTACCTTCCGCTGGGGGGAATGTCCAACCATGGGGGAAAAGGGTAAAAGGTAAAAGTAAAAAAAGCTGAGGGAAGCAAATGGGACAAAGAAAAAAAGCAAAGAAAGCTGGAACGGGTACAAAGTAATAAAGCAATAGGGTAAAAGGAGAAAAGCGAAAAAGGGGAAGGGGCATTAGGCGCGAGGCCTGATGCTCGGACTCCGATCACAGGAGGTAGACACCATGGAACGAGAACAAACGAATTGGGATTTAGTGGCGGATGTGATCGTTGTGGGTTCAGGGGGTGCAGGACTCCCTGCTGCCATTGCAGCCATTGACAGCGGGGCGTCGGTGATTGTGGTGGAGGCAAATTACGATATCGGCGGCCACGCGATTGTGAGCGGGGGGAATACGGCCCTAGGTGGCGGCACGAGTGCACAGAAGAAGTACGGGATCGTGGATTCGCCGGACCTCGTATTCTCTGATCTGACCGACTGGTCTGTTGTGGAACCTAACGGGTCCCCTAACTATCGATATCATGACAGGGCTGTCATCCGTGCCTTTGCCGACAATTGCGCTCAGACCTACGAATTTTTGGTGGCCAACGGTGTGAAATTTAAGGATCAGGCCCCGGACAACCAGGGCGCGCACTCAACGGGGAACTCTGCCCCCAGAGAAAACCATTCCATCTGGAAGGAGGGGGCAGGCCTGGCGAGTCCGAATAATAGACCCGGGACGGGTCTCATCAGGTCTCTGGAGGCAAGTGCGCGGGAGAAGGGAGTGCAATTCCTTCTGAACCGTAAAATGACGAGCATTATCAGGGAGGGCAACTCGGGACCTGCCACAGGAAGGGTTCTTGGGATTACGGCGCAGTATACGCCGAGGATACTCCCAGGCGAGACGACCCCCCTACAGAGCTATCGCACCGACGGCAACATCAGCAGTACCAAGGCAAGCGTGAGCATCCGTGCTGAGAAGGCCGTCATCCTCGCCACAGGGGGCAGTACCAGCAATGTGAATTTCCGCCGCATGTTCGACCCCAGGTTGACCGAGGTGTACCAGGTGGCAGGTGAACCCTATTCCTTTCAAGACGGCAGCGGAGAGCTCGCGGCCATGGCCATTGGAGCATCCCTGTGGGGTTTGGCGAATCAAACCCTAGAAAACGGTGATAATATCAGAGTTAAGAGGGCCATCGGGTGTCAGTACAATTATTCCACCTGGGATCTCGCCAGCCCCATATTTCCTCTCGTCCGTGCCACGGGCCTGAGTGTCAAGGATTGGCATGACTTGATTCTGGTGAACCAGGTGGGCCGGAGATTCTATGATGAGACGAAGGGCGATTACCCAACTGGAAATAAGTATAATGACATCAATCCATACACCCCGGCCAGTTATCACAATGCCGCTAATATCAACTATGACGCAACCCGGTACAACTTCTTCAATGCCGCCGTGGCAATGAACGAGGCCTCGGCCCCACCAGACTACTCCGCCGGTCCGGTATGGGCCATCTTCGATTCGGACGCAATGGGACGGGAGGGGTGGAAAGTTACTCCACCCTACGTGGATCCAGACGGCTGGTTCTTCAGCGCAGACACGCTAACGGACCTTGCTGCCGCTATCAAGAACCGGTACCAGGCAGCACCGATGGATGGCGCGACCCTGCAAGCGACGGTGACCCGATACAACACCTTTGTGGACTCGGGGACGGACTCGGACTTTGGCAAGCCCACGCCCAAATACAAGTTCGAGACCCCACCCTATTATGCCGCCTGGGCTACGCCACTGGTCCATGATTCGCGCAATGGCCTTCGGATCAACGCGCAGTGTCAGGTGATGGAAATGAATGGGCAGGTCATCCCGGGCCTTTACTGTGGTGGCGAGTCGGCGGGTGGGTTCAATCAACATGGTCTGGCCCGATGCGCGTGCCAGGGGTACATCGCTGGTAATCACGCCGCAGCGGAAACACCTGACACAAGTAAAAAGTAAAAAAGTAAGAGTCAGCGAAAAATGACTCAGTCCGCGGTCGCTACCACGCGCTGCGGATGTACCACATCATCCCGTCGGGTAAGGTGGGGCGCAGTATGGAGTTGATTTTGCTGAAGTCCACTTGACCCGTGGGTTTGGGCGGGTCGGGGTGAGAGAGCTTAAAGCGCTTTTCGTTCAACACATACAACTCGATCCCGAAATCAATGTATTTGAACGGTCCGTACCTTTCATCTTTGCGGAGCATCGTAAACCCCTGCTGCATATCCTCGCTGAACTCTTTGATGTATTCAGTCCTCCAATCCGTGTCCTCCCCCGTCCCCGCCTGAGCGTCTTGACCTGAAAGCCTCTCGTAGGCCGCGGGATTATCGATCTCCAGAATCGAGTAGAAGGGAAGGATTGTCTTGAAGCCGGCGAGTCGCATGGTATTGGAATGGATCGACCAGCCGCCGCGATGCTTCTGAGGGAGACCGTTGGTTCCGTCCGGTGTGCCATAATAGACGTCCGGGGTATCGAGGGCCGCAAACCCGTCGTCTTTCAGGCGTATTCTCACGAAGTGGTAGAACTCGCGGCTGTATAGCTTGGAGAGGTTGTAGTCCTTGACGTCCGGGAAATCCATGTAAATGGCATCATAGGGCTCACCCGTATATTCCCGAAGGTACTGAAACGCATCGCCAAAGATAGTGAGCACACGAGGATCGTCGAAAGAATTCCCGTTGATGGCCGTGAGGACAGGGTGAGTCATGGCAAGGGCCACCAAATTTCGATCGATATCCACGTGGGTGATGCTTTCAACCTCATTGTACTTGAGAAGTTCCCGATGAATCAGGCCGTCGCCACCCCCCAAGACTAGAACGCGTTTAGGCACCTTGCCGTTGATGATGATGGGGACATGGGCGAACCACTCGTGATAGAGTTCCTCGTGATTGGAGGCAAACTGAAAATCTCCGTTGAGGAACAGAAAGTAGTTGTCCGGTATTGAATCATTTAAGGCGAACTTCGTCGAATAGGTCTCAATGAAATCGTCGCTGTTATTCGGAATGTAGACGATGTCGATCTTTTGGTAGGGTGAGCTCTTGCGAAAGACCCGTGGCATGTCGTTCATGGAGTCGAAAAGGGCGCCGATGCCCGTGAACGAATCGGGGTAATAGTAGTACTTTTTCAAAAAGAACTGTTCGATTTGCGGGCTTGCAAAGTAGCCAACGATGAGCAGCACACCAAAAGCGACGCTGCCTGCTGTCTTGAATATGATACCCGGTGCCCTGGCAAGGAATCGCCACAGAATATAGACCGCCACCAGCAAATTGAGAGCGGCGATCAAAAATCCGATGGTGTGGAGTTCCAGAAACGGAACCATGTAGATGGGAAACCCGACCCCGGCTGCCAGGGCGCCGATATAATCCCAACCGAGCACCCGGTTCGTCACATTTCTTTCGCCGGCAAGCTCGTTACCGAGATGGATGAGGAGCGGCAGTTCCATGCCGGTGAGGATTCCGATCAAGAAAGTGAGTGTAAAGGAGAAGCCGAAGAAGGCAAACGTAGCGATGCTCTCAGTTGCTGGAACCGACTCAAACATAAGGTAGGTGGAATGGGCGAAGTTCAGCAGGATTACCGCGGACGCGCCGATCAGGCTGAGCATAATCTCGACCCGAAAGAGGCGGCCCCAGTCCCGGGATTGGTCTGGTGATCCGTAGACGATCGCGCCCACACCCATGGCCGCCAGGTAAATGCCCACGGTGAGGCTGTACCAGATCACCATGTTGCCTGCGATGAGGGTCAACGTCTGCGCGATGAGCAACTCGTACAACAGGCTGCAAGCGGAGAGGATCAGGGACAGGATGTACACGCTCACCACGGACGCGCTCGAGGAAGGGGCGCGGTACGAGGTTTGATCAGTCACCATCGAGCTGACCCCTCACGACGACCTTGACCTTCATGGTCGTCTCTTTGGCCCGGAAGCCCTCTCGCATTATGTCGATGGCCACTTGGGGCTTCATCTCACCACAGGTAAAAATGTCGGCGGCCGCAAAGCCGTTCTCCGGCCATGTATGCACGCTGATGTGGGATTCCGCGATCAACACCGCCCCGCTCACGCCGATGGGCTGAAACTGGTGAAAATAATCGTCCAAGATCGTCGCCCCGCACTCCTTGGCAGCGCGCAGGACGATTTCCCTGGTGGGACCCACAGATTTGATGATCTCCGGATCGCAATCACGCAGATCGATCAGGTAATGTTTGCCAAAGTCCGCTCTCTTCTTCATCTTGTCCCTCACGATTCGAGGTATTGCCTCAAGAAAAGTTCGTTTATCGTACTAGCGGTCGAAAGGCAAGCCACCAGGACGATCAGCAGAACTGACTGTACGGCAATCAAGGCACGGTACTGTCTGTGCTCATGGGATTGGACCTTGCTTGTCTGGGTCAACAGCGCAACCCCAACCGCCGCATTCAGGGTCGCCACGAAGAATGCCGTGGGGATGAGTCCCACAATGGGATAGAACACGAAGGCGAAGACCACGGTGCCGAAAAACGCTCCAAGGTAATCCACGCCTAGGACTTTGCTTTCGGACTGCTTTGTCTCGAGGTTCTTCAAGTGCATGAGCAACGGGATCTCGAAGCCGGTGAAGATCCCAATGATGATGATCAGGGAATGGGCAAGGGCCGAGAAGAGTAACGGGGGCAGTCCCGCGGAGTCAATGACGAGGAGTGCAATGACGGAAAAGCCGCCGGTGACGGTCAACAAGAGCTCGATCTTGAGCAGGGCCGTAACGGGACTTTTCACAAATCTCCCTTCCGCCATCAGGGATCCAATTCCCATGGAGAGCATGTACAGCCCGATGGTGACACTGTAGCGGAGCACCGTGTTGCCCAGAAATGCGGACAGGGATTGGCCCAGCAGAAGCTCGTAGGCCATACTGCAAAACGCCAGAATGAAAGTAAAGATGTAAATCATTGATCCACCCCACCTTGGGAATAAGAATTCTCAAACTTGCAATTGCCTGTATACCGTAGCGTCATAAAGACTCCCTGATCAATCGAACTCAATGAGCGGCAGAAGACTGGTGTAGTCGTCGGTCCATAGCCGCACGTGGTCGTAGCTTGCCCGTTCCGTGGTGGCCGCCCCTGCCATGGGCGGTGAGGTGAGAAACTCTCCGTCCCGTGCGAGGAGAATCCAGTTGGCGCCCCAATCCTCATTGGGGCCCGGCTGGGTTTCGATTCTAATGGACTTGAGGCCGAGATGGGCCGCTATACGGCTGATCACGGCGTCGAAATTGAGATGCTCTGTGTCAATCAACAGGGCGATAACACCATCGGGTTTTAGGTGGCGAAGATAGATCTTAAAGGCCTCTACGGTCAACAGGTGCACAGGGATGGCGTCCCCTGAGAAGGCGTCGAGCAACAGAATATCGAACTCTTGGGGTGGGTCCCGCTCCATAGACAGGCGGGCATCCCCCATAACGATCTCGATCTCGGCTTGGGAATCCTCCAGGTAGGTAAAGTAGGACTCGGCCAGGCGACGAATCTCCGGGTTGATTTCGTAGATTCTCACTGTATCGCCCCGACGGGTGTAGGAAACGAGGGTGCCTGCTCCCAAGCCCACAAGACCGATCCGACGCTGGTGTTGTCGCGGGAAATGTTGCAGTGCCAGACCCGCACCGCTGTCAGCGGTATAGTAGCCCGTTGCCAGACGGCTCTTTTCCAGTGCAGTGAACTGTGTCCCGTGGCGAACCCGGCCATGGAGGAGTTCAAGATGCTCATCAGGAGAGCCGGGGGATAATCGCAGTACGGTTAGGATACCGTAGAAGTTCCGTGTCCGGACGATGGCCGACTGATTTGGTTCCCTCGCCTGGATGACGAACAACCCAGCGACCACGAGAAACAGAAGGATCAATGGGATCGCACCCCACGACAGGTCCTTTCGATGGAACCAGGAGCCCTGGTCAGCGTAAAGGGCGATGAAGCATAAAACACCGGTACCAAGTAGGCCTACGTGGAGTTCCAGATAATCGACGAAGATCAACGGCGCGACGAGAGTAACAAAGCCACCACCCAGGGCGCCACCCAGGGCGATCATCAGGTAGTAGTCGGTCAGAAACCTGGGATTCGGCTTCAGTCGACTCAGCTCGCCATGGCAGAGCATGCAGCAGACGAAAAGTACAATGGAGAAGACCACGACCTGCGCGATAACACCAACCTGCTCCTGTCCTATGAGTATAACCAGGGCAGCGAGGAGCGACGGCAGAAGGGCCGCTACGAAGACCAAGCGGGAATACCAGCGCTCGCCCTCGAAGCTCAAGATAAAGGTCAGGAGGTAAAGGGACAGAGGCAGCACCCAGAGAAAGGGGACTACGACGAAATCCATGGTGATCTGATTGGTCACAGCCAGAAGCAGCACGGCGGCACAGGCCGGGAGCGCCAGCCAGAGGGTGCGTGTCCCGAGAGTGGGGCGTTGGATGGCTTTCTCGGGTTGGGGTGTGTTGATACGGGATTCGGGTTCCTTGGTGCTCCGTTGCCAGGTGGCGTAGACGCAGGTGATTGAGGCAACGGCGAAGACCCCAAAACCTATGGCCCAGGACATGGCCTGAGCACCTCTAGAGAGCATCGGCTCGAATACCAACGGATAGCTCAGGAGGGCCAGTAAGGAGCCAGTGTTGGATAGTGCGTAGAGCCGGTAGGGAGATACCCCCGGGTGAGCCTGGCTGAACCAGGCCTGCATCAGCGGGGTGGTGGAAGAGAGTACAAAGTATGGAAGACCGATGCTCGCGCCGAGCAGAAGCAGGATGTGCCAGGTGGGCGCGGCCGAGGAGAGGGGTTTCCAATCCCCGTCGGGTATAATCGGTAGCTGAAGGAGTGCTGCCAACAAGAGCGCACCATGCAGCAATACTTGGACCCGAGGCCCGAAACGCTGGACGCTGAAATGAGCGTAACTGTATCCCCCAAGGAGCAGTACCTGGAAAAACAATATGCAGGTAGTCCAAACCGTCGGCCCGCCGCCGAACCAGGGCAAGATATAATTCGCGATCAGGGGTTGTACCTGGAAGAGAAGGAACGCGCCCGTGAAAATCGTCACGGCATAAGGCAAAATGCTAGTCAGGGAAGAACGTGTGTCAGGGATCACAGCATAGGAATTTATCATTTTGGAAGGGTCGTTTGGAGAGGGGTCTCCCCAATGGCTCTGCGCCAGTCGCTTGTCAGGGGTCGCGCCGCCCACCGGGGGCTGATCCCCATGGTGTGCTGCATGATCTCCCATGTGGTCATCACCGAAACCCTCATCCAGACCAGCGGTCTGATGGTCCGCTTCATCATGGCGGTCAACCGGTACCTGACCGCCAAGGGTCTCGGGAGCGTTCTCTTTAGTTGTGTCTCGACCCTCCACTTTGTTGGGACAGAGGCTATCCAATAACGACTTTTATTTCAACCTGTGGATAAGAAACGCCCCTCAGAGCCAAGATGCTAAAATTCCGGCCATTTATTGAGGATAATTGGCGTCTTGACAGCCTTGACCCTGTGGTGGAGAAGCCGAGGGATTTTGGGAGGATCACTCAATGTGCCGATTATTGCTGATTAATTTCTTTGTCTTGCTTTTTCTGGCGGGGCCAGCGAAAGCGGCTGGACAAGCTACCGAATTAGCCCAGTTACAGGGGGTCACCCTTGTGGTGGAAGATCTGGACCGCAAGGAGACGATGTTAGGGTTGAATGAAGAATGGCTGCTGCCCAGGTCAAGGAGACCCTAGACCTGATCATAACCGACTTTGCTGCCAAGTGGCATCGAGATAATCCAATAGAGTAAGGTAAAGAAAAATAGGCAAAAGCAAGAATATGATTTTAGATTTTTGATTTTAGATTTCTGATGTTGGGATAAAATCTGACTGCAAAATAAGATTTTAAGTTTTTGATTTTAGCTTGTTGATTGTGGTAAGAGGCTTAAAGGAGTCCGCACCGGTTGGGTTGGAGTGACCACCATGTCCCTTGGAACTGAAATTTCTCGAATATTGGCCGATCAGTTTGTAACTTTAATCTTGGATAACGAGGTGACGGTAGGTCATTTTGTCACCAGTCCGCCGCTCCCCTGGGCCCGTGTCACTCAACTCGAGGGGCAATACCAGATCCCTCAAGGTCCCCCGGTCCTTTTGACAGCCGAGCAAACCAAGATCGAGATGAAAACCTGGGATGAGGTTTCATTGCAGGGAATCGTGAGTGCGCTCAAAGAGTTGGGCGATTCAGTGGATTATGTGCTCATCGGAAACAATGCAGGCCAAGGGCTTCCACTGGCTCAAGGTCTGCCGCAAAACTTGATCGTCGATCATGCTGGCATCATCTTCGGAGAGCGCCTTCCGGAAAGAAAAGCGTACGAGCAGATGGAGTATCGGTCCTTTTATCCCAGGGCCAAGGCGATTGCTAATTTGCTTGAGCTGGCGCAGGGCAGGGATCGGCCTCTATCCCTCGTATTTATCAACACCATCCAACACAACGAGTTCAACTATCACGATCCGTGAAACAAGAGAGACCACAGAGTCTGTTCTTAATTTGACGGATTATCCTGATACCAGTCGGCTGCGAGGCTTTTTAAAATGGTCTCAATAGAACTCCGAACATGGTCCGACGCTTTGTTAGGTGGACCCGTGACAACGTGGGAAAGTCCCCATACGGAGGCAGAGATCTCCTGGCCGGTGTTTTTCTTGATGACCGGCTGTTTGACCTGAACGTTAACGTTGCCGAAGTAATACCTCTTTCGACTTTCCATGGTGCCATACAAGACATTGACATTAACGTAGACATACGGCTTGGCCGAGTCGTTTATGGCAACACGTGGTAGTTTTCCCAGCAAAAGACCCACAACTTGTTTTTTTATGGCCTCCCCAGTTAGACCCATCTCTCTCATATGGCTGTTGGAATCCTCTACAACAATGCGGACCTCACGCAGTTGGGTCAAATCACCTTTTTCGCCCGCCGATCCTTCGGGTATTGCAAGGAAGAGCAGAGCTAGGAAACACAGCAAGTTGAGACGCACCATGGTCAAGTTCTCCTTTAATGGCTTGGGTTGTTCGCGTTGTCGGGGTGGTCCTTTCGGTGGGTGGCTATGAATTCAGACCCCTGAGCATTTCATCTTCCGTAGCCCTCACCTTGATGCGACCTCCTGATTGTTAATGAGAAGCATCGGCTCACCTCCCGCTAAGAGGATACAAGATTGGCATTGATCCTAATGGTGTCACCTTGTGAAATCAAGTTTAGGTCCCCCCCCCGAATTTTCTGCATTACGTTGCAGGCTGATTCGGGTGTCCTTTGGTGGTGGAGATTGACAACCCTGGACCAACGGGAATAAAAGAGGTGGTGTAGGTGGCCCAGCCAGGTGCCGTCCGTTGTGAGATGACAGTCAACCCCTGCGGGAGAATCTATCAAGGAGGTAGTCGCAATGACTAGCAAAGCAGAGCACGGCAAATTGAAGAATTTAGGATCGGCCTTCGCCGTTCTCCTTTTTTTGGTGGGTGGGGTGCAGTCAGCACGAGGGCAGCAGGCCCAGTGGGAAAAAGAGTGGGAAAGGACGATCGCTGCTGCTAAAAAAGAGGGTAGACTCGTTTATCACGCCGGCAGCACGAGTGAAGCCTTTGTTCGGGCATTTCAGAAAAGATTCCCGGAAATTAAGGCCACACGGATGCTTACACGGGGAGGAAGCGCAGCGGCCCAACGCTTGATGGCTGAGCGTCGGGCAGGCCTCTATGCTTCGGATGTTTTGATCATCGGAGGCACATCGGGTTCGATGCTGGCCACTTCAGGGGTTCTCGAGCCGATCGAGCCCAATTTGATATTGCCGGAAATTTTAGATCGCTCTAAGTGGTTGGGAGGCAAGCATCTCTATGTGGGGACAAAAAGTGGGTATCTCTTCGTATTCGCTGCAATCCCCCGACCGTTTATTGGCTACAATACAGAACTGGTAAAACCGGCAGACCTGAAGTCCTATTGGGATCTCCTCAACCCGAAGTGGAAAGGAAAAATCATCTCCCTGGACACTTCGCAAGCACGGGGTGGCGCCGGCTCGTCATTTCGGTTCGTGTTCTATAACCCGGACCTGGGACCTGATCTGATTCGCCGGCTTCTTGGTGAGATGGAGCTGACCTATAGTCGCGATGGACGCCAAATTACAGATTGGTTGGCATCCGGAAAGTTCGCCCTCTCTGTGTTTACCATTCCGGGAAGAATTGGATTCCATACAGCCAAGGCGGCAGGGCTCCCGGTGAACTGGTTCCCAGCTCGGCACTTTAAAGAGGGGGTCCCATTCAGTGGAGGTGCCAACAACGTAGCTATTGTCAACAGGGCGCCGCATCCTAATGCTGCAAGACTTTTTGTCAACTGGCTGCTTTCACGCGAGGGACAAATAACCGCCCAGAAGGTTGGTACCAGTGCCGGTGAAGGCATCGAGTCGCTGAGAATCGATATTCCAAAGGATGACGTCCCGCGGGACTACCGTCGGCAGAAGGGCATTAATTATTTTTATACGGATAAACCAGAATGGATGGATATGAAACCCATCGTGAAATTGATTAGAGACGTTCGGCGCAAACAGTCAAGGTAAGTCGCGTTCAGACACAGATAATTGACACAGATGGGGGTGTATGATAGACGAAGCCATCAATCATCCCTCATCTGCTAGCCAAGGAGGGAACTTCCATGGCCGGTCTTAGGCTCAGTTTTATCACCGCCGAGAACGAGCGAGTTAAACCACTACTGGATGGCAGGGTCAAGATCGAAGGCGTCGACGAGCTCACGTGCACCATTTCCGACCCATCGGTGACCTTTTGGCGCCAGCTCCTCTTCCAAGAGTTTGAGATCTCCGAGATGTCCCTGTCTTCCTACCTGATTGCCAGGTCCAAGGGGATGAATATGATCGCAGTCCCCGCCTTTCCCGCGCGGCGTTTCATGCACGCCGAATTGTCTGTCCACGTGGACTCGGGTGTGCAGCAGCCGGGCGACCTCGTTGGCAAGCGGATCGGTGTCGGCGAATACCAGCAGACCGCATCCCTCTGGACACGGGGCGTTCTCCAACACGACTTCGGCGTCTCCCAGTACGAGGTGGAGTGGTGGATGGAAAGGTCCGAGGAGCTTAGCCACGGTGGCGCTACCGGCTTCACGCCTCCTCCGGGCATCAAATTTCACCGCATCCCCGAGGATAAGAGCCTCGCCTCCATGCTCGTGAACCATGAACTGGACGCCGCTCCGGTGGGAAGGGCCTTCCAAAGGGGAGGAAACATTGTGGATCGGTCGACCCGAATCCGTGCATCGGGAGCGGACTGGAGCAAAGTCCGCCCTTTGTTTCCCGACAAAATAGCTGAGGGAACAAGGTTCTTTAAGAAGCACGGCTATATCCCTGCAAACCACACCATCATTATCAGGGGAGATATCGCCAAGAAGTATCCCTGGCTAGCCTTCAACCTCTACTCGGCACTGCTTGAGGCGAAGAAGATGGCCGAGGAAACTCTGGCCGAGCGTATTCCGCCAAGCCTCGTGTTTGGTCGAGAGTACCTGGCAAAGACCCGAGAGATCTTCGGTAACGACCCGTACCCCTATGGCGTGGAGTCAAACCGGAATTTTCTCCAGACCACCATCGACTTCTCGTACGAACAGGGCCTGACACCCAAGAAAGAGAAGATGGAGGATCTTTTCGCGCCCAGCACATTGACCGTTTAAGATAGGAGCTGAGTTGCTCATCGGTGTCGAAAAA
>Ga0209980_10000635_pt1 | contig 19248 bp, 13 predicted proteins | sample CR02metaG_FD_183611 | JGI IMG/M metagenome (GOLD analysis project Ga0209980, IMG submission 183611) | Deep subsurface microbial communities from Mariana Trench to uncover new lineages of life (NeLLi) - CR02 metaG (SPAdes) (version 2) | ecosystem: Environmental > Aquatic > Marine > Ocean trench...
GGGAAGCAACCCGGACGCAGTTCATATCCCCGAAGTGAACAGTATTACGAGTGACACGCTGGCAATGGCGGGTGAAACTCGATCGGACGTTGGCACGGGGGGGATGGCGACCAAGGTGCAGGCGGCGCGTATCGCGACGCGCGCCGGTTGCTCAACGATTATTGCGAGTGGTGTCATTTCACACCCGCTGCAAGCTTTAATAGACGGCGGACGCTGCACGGTGTTGCATGCGTCCGGAACGCCTGCGGCGGCCCGCAAGCAATGGCTGGCCGGGGTGCTCAAAGTCAGTGGTGAGCTACAGCTCGATGATGGTGCCGTGCAGGCACTGTGTGGTGGGAACAGCTTATTGCCGGTTGGTGTAACTGCTGTCGCAGGGGAATTTCGACGCGGAGATGTGGTCATGCTGAAAGATGCGTCGGGCGTCGAGATTGGGCGCGGGCTGGCGGAATATTCTGGCAGCGAGGCATTGCGTCTTGCGGGCTGCCAGTCTGGGCAAATTGAGGATGCGCTGGGCTATCGTGGCCGGTCCGTAATGGTGCATCGGGACGATTTGGTATTGTTCGACAATGACTGATGACGCTCTGGACATCGCGGCTGTAATGACGTCACTCGGCGTGGCGGCGCGTACGGCGGCTGCCGAGCTTGCTACCAGCAGCACGCAGCAACGTGATGCGGCCCTGATCTCGGCGGCAGCGTCGCTGCGTTTGAACGCCCCAAAAATACTTGCAGCAAACAAGACCGACATGCTCGCAGCAAGGGGTCGCGATCTCAGCGCCTCGATGCTCGATCGTTTGATGCTCGATGCTGAGCGTATCGAGGCGATGGCGGCAGGTTTGGAAGCGATTAGCGAATTACCGGATCCTGTCGGCAAGGTGATTGCCGAGTGGGATCGTCCGAACGGCCTTAATATTCAGCGCGTGTCCGTGCCGCTGGGTGTCATTGGCATCATCTATGAGAGCAGGCCAAACGTTACCGCAGATGCGGCGGGCTTGTGTCTTAGGTCGGGCAATGCGGTTATTCTCAGGGGTGGCTCCGAAAGTTATCACTCCAGTCACGAGATTTACGCGTGTATGAGAGATGGCCTGGTTGCCGCAGGAATTACCGTCGATAGCGTGCAGATGGTGCCGACCCGTGACCGGGATGCGGTGGGTTTTCTGCTGTCATCAATGGCCACGTGGGTCGATGTTGTTATTCCAAGGGGTGGCAAGGGACTAATCAAACGTGTGCAGGAAGAGGCACGCATACCTGTAATCGGCCATCTTGAAGGCATCTGTCATGTGTACCTGCATGCTTCGGCAGACCCGGAAATGGCACGCAATGTCGTGTTGAACGCGAAGATGCGTCGCACCGGCGTATGCGGCGCGGCGGAAACGATCCTCGTCGATCGCAGCGTCGCGCAGCAACTGTTGCCTGACGTGTGTCGCGCGTTGACAACGGCCGGTTGTGAAATTCGAGGTGACGAAGCCGTGATGGAAATCGTTGCCGAAGCAACGCAGGCGACGGTAGCAGACTGGACGACCGAGTACCTCGATGCAATCGTGTCGATCCGCGTCGTTGACGACATCGCGGCGGCGATCAACCATATCGCAAGCTATGGGTCGGGTCATACCGAGAGCATCATCGCCAGTGATTCTGATGCGGCGGAACAATTCTTCCGTGACGTGGATAGCGCGATCGTGCTGCAGAATGCATCGACGCAGTTTGCGGACGGTGCCGAGTTCGGCATGGGCGCAGAAATCGGTATCGCAACGGGGCGCGTCCATGCGCGTGGCCCGGTGGGCGCAGAACAGCTGACGAGCTACAAGTATATCGTGCGCGGGACCGGGCAAGTTCGACCCTGATGACTGCTCCGCTGCCGTGCTACGACGTTGCGATAATCGGGGCGGGAGTCAATGGCGCCGGAATCGCACGGGATGCTGCGCTGCGCGGCTTGCGAGTGATTGTTCTCGATAAGAACGATATGTGCAGCGGCACCTCAGCGGTTTCGAGTCGCCTGATTCATGGCGGCCTGCGCTATCTCGAGTATGGTGAGATTCCCCTGGTTTACGAATCCCTGCACGAACGGCGCTGTTTGCGCCGTATCGCGGCACATCTCGTCAAACCCATCCGCATCAATATTCCGATATTTTCCGGTGCGCGCCGAGGCCTGCTCTTGATTCGTCTGGGTATGATCGCCTATGACCTGCTTTCGTTTCGCAAGTCGCTGCCGGGTCACGAAATGCTCGATCGCGAACAGATAATGAACGACGAACCTGGCTTGCGCGACGACGGACTCCTCGGTGCCACGCGCTATTTTGACGCGCAGATTACGTTTGCGGAACGGTTGGTTCTGGAAAACCTCCTGGCTGCGCGTTCGGCAGGTGCGGAGATCAAGACCTACTGCGAGGTTCGCGAGATTCGAGCTTGCGACAGGGCCGTAGACACTGTCGTATTCGTCGATCGCGAAGGCGCTGAGTCCGAAATTACAGTCAAGTCGGTCGTGAACGCAGCGGGTCCCTGGGTTGATAAGGTTCTCAAGACCGCCCCGCGCCGGGCCAAGCGCTTCATTGGGGGCACGAAAGGCAGCCACATCGTAGTGGGCCGGTTCACCGGTGCCCCCAAGGGCGCTTTTTACGTAGAGGCAGCTGCCGATGGCCGTCCATTTTTCATCATTCCATGGAACAGTCAGTTGCTGATAGGCACCACGGATATTCGATACGAAGAAAGCCTCGACAATATTCGAGCGAGCCGGGCAGAAGTCGATTATCTCGTCGCGGAGACTAATCGTGTGTTTCCGAACGCCAATCTGCGGATCGACGACATTCATTTCGCGTACGCCGGCGTCCGCCCTCTGCCGTATCGGGAGAAAGGCCCGGAATCTGCAATTACTCGACGTCACATTATCAAGTCGAATCGGAAAATCGCAAAAGGTCTGATTTCAATCATCGGCGGTAAGCTGACGACGTATCGGAATCTTGCCGAACAGACCGTCGATCGGCTGGCAAAGGTCCTGCACCGTAAATTACCGGAGTGCCGCACGCGCGATACGCTTCTTCCCGGCGCGTGGGGTGTGGATAGGGCCCGCGAGCGGCTCAAAGTGTCAGAGTTGCTGACCGAAGAGGGTACCGCGAGGCTGTTGTCTATCTATGGGGGACGGGCTGCCAGCATCGTTGAAATGGCCGCGGACGATCCGGCATTGCAAGTATCTCTGGACGGTAATGGCAATTACCTCGCAGCAGAAGTTGTATTCTCAATACGCGAGGAGTTCGCGACAACACTGACTGACATTGTGTTTCGGCGCATGATGATTGGCCTCGACGCGGATCAGGGCAGGTCGCTTTACGATGCCGTCGCATCGGCAGCCGCCGCGGAGTTCGGCTGGGAATCCGCGCAACAAAAACGTGAATTTCAAGTATTGGTCGACTACGCCGACTCGTTGCGCGTAACCTAGTATCAACCCAGTCGAGTTTTTGAATGATCAAGATTTCACGCTCCATCGCTTGTGCCGGATTAGTTCTGACGTGTGCCTCGATGTTACTGCAGGAGGCTGGTGCGCAATCCGCGGATACTGTGGAAGACGTCATCTCGCGACCGCGCATCGGACTGGTGTTAGGCGGCGGCGGCGCGCGAGGAGCTGCTCACATAGGCGTGCTCCTGGAGCTTGAGCGCCTGCGCATACCTGTTGATGCGATCGCGGGCACCAGTATGGGAGCGATTGTCGGCGGCTTGTATGCGACCGGCGTCCATGCTGAGGATCTGGAGCTGCTGGTTAGCTCGCTCGATTGGACTGACGCATTGTCGGATAGGCCGGATCGCGAATACCTAAGCTTTCGTCGCAAACAGGATGAGCGCGAATTTCCTATCAACTTTGAGCTAGGCTTACGCGGTAGCGAACTAGTGCTGCCAAAGGGTGTCATTCAGGGCCAGAAACTGGACTTGCTTTTGCGTGAACTGACACTGCGTGCGTCGCACATCACCGATTTTGATGACTTGCCTATTCCATTTCGGGCGATTGCGTCCGATATTGTGGCCGGCAAAGCGGTCGTACTGGGCAGCGGTGACCTCACTACGTCAATTCGCGCGAGCATGTCGGTGCCCGGCGTTTTTGCACCTGCGCGGGTAGATGGGCGGCTGCTCGTAGATGGAGGCGTCATCGGTAACCTGCCGATCTATGTAATGAAAGAAATGGGCGTCGATATCATTATCGCCGTTGATGTCGAGTTTCCGTTGTACAAGTCAGAGGAGTTGAGTTCGGTTCTGACGATATCGGAACAAATGCTGACGATTCTGATCCGTAAGGAGACATTGCGGCAGATCGACACGCTCGCTGAATCGGACATACTGATAAGGCCGGAACTCGGGGTCTATGCATCGGCAAACTTTGCCGACATCGCCACAACGATTGAGCCGGGTCGAGAGGCCGTATTGAATCAGACCAACAAGCTGAAGAAACTCTCGTTGAACGCAGCCGACTGGGACACCTACGTCGCACAGCGTACGCTGGTGCCGAATAAAAGCGACACACTCGCCTTTGTTCGTGTAGTTCACGACGGCAAACTTGCATCCGAAGTGCTGGAATCGCGATTGAGCGTTAAGGCCGGAGATAAAATCGATGCTGTGATTCTGGCGCAGAATGCCAGCAGGCTACACGGCCTGCAACTCTATGAGCATGTTGGCTACCGGCTGTTAGTGGAGGATGGCGCGACGGGTGTTGAGTACCGGGCAACCACGAAAAGCTGGGGCCCGAATTTTTTGCAGTTCGGCGTATCACTCGAAGATGATTTCGAAGGATCGACCGCTTTCAACCTGGCGGCGCGTTTGACCAAGTCCGGGCTCAACCGCTTGGGTGCTGAGTGGCGAACTGACCTGCAACTGGGAACGGATCCGGCGTTATTGACCGAGTTCTACCAGCCGCTTAGTTTCGACTCAAGATGGTTCATCGCACCGCGGCTGGAGTTACGTCAGTCTAATCTGAACGCTTTTTCAATGAACGATACGATCGCGCGATACCGTGTCTCCGAAGGAGACTTGAGTCTGGACTTCGGTCGTGAACTGGGTACGGTAGGGGAATTCAGAATCGGCACCTACAGAGGAGGCGGTGATGCACGACTGAAGGTGGGTGATCCGACACTACCAAATATCGATTTTGAGACCGGCGGACTATTCGCTCGACTGCGCTTTGACTCGGTCGACAATTCGCGCTTTCCACGTAGCGGGATGTTTGCAGATATTCGTTGGAATTTATCGCGCCCGGGGTTCGGTGCCGACCACAAGTTCGATACGATCGAGGGCGAGTTCTCGCAAACCTGGAGCCGTGGCAAAAATAGTCTGCAGCTGGGCTTGAGCTATGCGACAACCCTGAGTTCCGACAATACCGTGCAAGACTTCTTTCCACTGGGTGGATTCTTGCGGTTGTCGGGCCTTGAGCGAGGCGAAATCAGTGGTCCTCATGCGGCACTGACGAGGCTCGTTTACTACCGGAGAGTGGGTAACACCACGGGCGGCGTTTTTGACACTCCAGTTTACGTCGGTGTGTCAGCCGAGGCGGGCAATGTCTGGCAAACGAGAACTGAGGTCGGGTTTGACACCATGCAGCTGAACGGCAGTATTTTCGCCGGTCTGGACTCGTACTTCGGGCCGGTCTATCTCGCCGCGGGTTTCGCGGAAAACGGACAGACTAATTTCTATCTGTTTATCGGCGCGCCGCCGCGGTAGTTGCCGTTTGTTGCACCCCTAGCGCGTCAATTTTTCCAGAATCTGAGTCGGGGTATCCGTATCTCGGGAGTACTCGTGGCGTGCCGCCATGTCATCGAACGCCGTATCCCGTTCTGCTTCAGTTGCAAACCAATGCAGTTGCTCCCACTCATTGCCAAGAACTTTTCTCAGCGTATCGCCGACGGGTAAAGACACGCGAATGCCGAACGTCCGTTCCTGGCCGGCAATCGCCGGATCGACTAAATTGTGTTGATGGCAATAATCCACGGTGTCCCCTTGATTCTGATTTCGCCGCAGCGCGAGTATACATCGATCGTCAGTCTGAACGGCCCCTGTCGGCAGCGCCTTCCCGGTCTGACCAGCCCAGGATGCGTCTTGTCAAGAAAAGGTAAACCGGCTTAAAAAGCGACATCCACGCTCGCGACAACGGTGACGGTGATTTCAGGATCGCACGCTCGCGCATCGTCAACAGGTCCGCTCGGTAGGTTCGTTTGTGCTTAAGGAGGTGGCGGATATCTTCTCGCGCAGCGCTGCGAAACAGGCGATTTCGACGCCTTGAATACCACGCAAGCTGAAAATCAATGAATGCTGGAGAGCCGTCGTCGCGAAGCAGTATGTTGGGCTCCTTAGCTAGGTCGTTGTGAACAACGCCAGCGCGATGAACTTGCCGCAACAGCCGCGCCGCGGCCTTGAAGTACAAGGCTTCCTGTGGCCGGCCTTCGAATAGTGGCACGCCAGGCATATAGCTGCGCAAAAGCGTGTGCCTGTCGCTGCTTCTTAGCTGCGGGATGCCTTCGATACCGGTCAAGGCGGCCAGCGCTCGCGATTCCCGCCTGAGGAGATTACGGGCTAGCCACGCCAGCCACCAACGGGCGGGGCGGGTATCGCGCAGTACGGCCAGGCCATCGTCATCGGCGACCCGCCAAACTTCGCCAAATAAGTCTTTTTTCAACAACTTATTGTCTTGCACTGGCAGTTGCCCTGGAAAATACAGAGAATACATCAATCGCTCTGATGGGATGCTTTGTGGCTGCGGACTCCACCGACAAAAAACCGGGTGAGCAACGCGCAAATCCGGAATCGACCGGCGAATTTTTCAGCGTCGGCGTGGCTCTGCACGCAGTGCGGGCGGGCTATGTACGGCGGCGTGCGGACGAACAGCTGTATAATGCGCTGATGTCTGGTCGCTATGCCCATGTCGTGGCGCCCGACCGCAGCGGAAAGACCAGTCTTATTTCGGCAACGGCAGCTCGCCTTGAGAGCAACGGTTGTAAAGTTGCGATTCTCGACCTCGCCCAGATTGGCGATCGGGATGGTGGGACCGAGGCCGGGCGTTGGTATTACAGCGTCGCCTATCGTCTTCTACGGCAACTGCGCATTCGTTACGATTTGCAATCATGGTGGCAGGACAAATCGATCCTGAGTAACCGACAACGGTTGTTCGAATTTTATTCCGAAGTTATTTTGCGGCACGTCCCCGAGCGAATCGTTGTATTCGTCGACGAGATACAATGTATTGAGCACCTGCCGTACGCCGACCAACTACTGACAAGTATTCGTGCAGCACACAATGCGCGTACTACGGATCCCGAATTTTCCCGACTGTGTTTCGTTCTGCTTGGTGAGTGTGATCCCGTTAGTTTGATGGAGGAAGCTGAGCTTTCACCTTTTAACGTGACACAGCAGGTCTTGCTTGACGATTTTTCGCGAGAAGACCTCGATCTGTTCGCAACCGAATTGGCTCTGGACCGCGACGCCGCCGCTGTCGCGTTGGATCGCATTTATTACTGGACCAACGGCCAGCCATATTTGAGTCAGAAGTTGGCGCGTGCAATTTCCAGGGATTCGGGAGAGGAAGACATTGAAGAACTGGTTGATCGTCTCGCAACGCATCAACTGGCCGGTCGCACGGCGCTGCACAACGAACCGCATATGAGTCATATCCATCGGAGAATAGTAAATGACAAGAGGCGTTTTGAACCGTTATTGAATTTGTACGGCAAGATTCGCAAGGGTATTGCGGTACCGGCCGATCTTGGTTCCGCATTGCAGAGGCGGCTGATGGCGATCGGCCTGCTAGTGATTGACGAAGAGAGCAACTTAAAAGTTCGCAATCGACTCTATGAAACGGTTTTCACGGCCCACTGGGCGAACGAGAATCTGCCGACGCACTTCAAGGTGCCCGCAATAATTGCAAGCGTTTTGATATTGCTCGCGTTAATTCCGTTTTGGTACACGCAATGGTTGCCGCAGCCGTACGTGCGGACGCTTGCGTCCGACATTGTGGAACTACCAATCGCAACTAGAGCGTACGAAAACTTTCGATCATTTCCGGGACATGCGGAAACGGCCGACCACATCTATCGTGGTTTTCTGGAGAGGCGAGCGCTCGCGTCGGACGATGAAATGGAGATTCGAGAGCTCGCAAAACTGGCAGCCAACCTGCCGGATTCCGGGCGTCTCGCGGAAGAGTTTGAAGCGGGCTTCTGGGATCGCAAGGCCAGTCTCGCGCTGCGCCAGGAAGACCGTGATACGGCGTTAATCGCGAAAATTCAGTCGCTGATTCTGGCCACTTCACTGCGCCGGCGGCGAGCAGCGTCCCTCGTCAGTGATGACTATCCGTATCTGTTGACGACACTTCCTGAGCTTCCGGGTGGAATGGCGGTCTTTGACCCTGTTGCGATGGTATTGACGACTGCGGTTGGAGCCGAGATATCGCAGTTTTCATTGACGCCCCAGGGCGTTCAACCCCGGGAGGCGTGGTCAGTAACTGCATTGGAAGTGAGCCCGCTGGTGCGGCGCGTCATCGTTGACCGGCAAGGGTCAGTTAGCCGCATTGGACTGACGCTGAATATCAGCCATTCGCGGCTGTCGGATCTGCGTATCAAGATCATTGCGCCGTCAGGCCATGCCGTTGAAATTGAGACCGGCATGGAACGTGCATCGAACAATGACGATATTCACATACCCGATCGGCAGCTTCGTGACCTGCTGGGCGAAACACTGAGCGGGACATGGAGCATTAGTGTTCGTGACGAGAGCCTTGGTGTCGCCGGGCAACTGGTAGGCTGGAACCTGAAGCTCAATTCTCAAGGTGCCGTAGAACAGTTTCAACGTGGCCTGAATATTCCGGATCCGGTTGAGCGGGAGACAGAAAACATTTGGTTCGACCGTTCGGGCCGATACGCTGTCGCACGAGCGATGCAAAGTGACAGCGCACGGATCTGGGATCTGGTATTCGCCGAACCCGTCCGGGCGATCGCGCTGCCGGAAAGAGAAGTATTGATTGGTCTCGACGCTGCGGCTCGCCGTCTGGTTACGGCGACTCAGGACGCCGTCAATCTCTGGGATACGACTACCGGAAACAAGATTGCCAGTCTGCCGGTTGGTGCGGCCAGTAGCAGAGCAGTACTGACGCTCGATGGGTCGAATCTTTTTGTCGAGCGTCGCAGCGATATCGAGACACGTCTCGAACTGTGGAGTTTGGATGAAGGCGAGATCGCTGCAGAGGTTATTGTCGCCGGGGTCCCGGCATTGGTCGCGATTGACGCCGCAGGTCGTCGAGTCGCGGTTGCCGACTTTGACCGGGCAGTACGAGTGTGGGATTTTCAAACGGCAGAGTTGCTGGGGCAGTTCGATCTGCCGGCACAGCCAAGTATCGTCCGCCTGTCGGCAGACGGGTCCACTATGGCCACCGTGTATCTCGACGTTGGAATTTCGCTATGGGATATCGATAAACCGGACAGACCATTGTTCGAAGACTTCGGCAGGGGCTACTGGCAATTCGCTTTTTCACCCTCCGGTAACATTGTTGCCGCCGGGCGGCCGGAAACCGGCTTTCAGATTTTCCGCAGCGACGATGGCCGATTGATCGGCCCGCCGCTCGGTGTTCGTAATACCGGGCAGGCTGATGATTTCCTGTCGTTCAGTCGCGATGAACAAATATTGCTGACAGGCAGTATCGACAGTAAGCCGAGAATCTGGCGGGCGCCGGGTGCAATTGTTGCAGGCGAGGCCACTCAGCAGTCCGACGGCCACACTGTCTGGAACCCTGCAGGAGACCGCACCGTGGTCGCGTCGCCCGACGGACGATACATCGTTATCGGTGATCCGTACGGGCACGTTCACATGATTCCATCTGCTGCGTCGCTGGAAGATGTTGCGGAGATCAGCGACGACGTCAGCTTTATGGGACACAGCAGTGAAGTTCGGCAGCTGAGTATCGACTCGTCCGGCCGCTTGGTCGCGAGTTTGGCCGCGGACAATACCGTGCGCGTGTGGAGTGCAAGCAGCGGAGAGCCGTTGCCGTATATTGTAGAAATATCCGGCCCGCCAGTTTCGCGAATGGCCTTCTCGCTTGATGCAGCGTATCTCGGATTACTCAGTGGCAGCCGTGTTTCTGTTATCGACACCCATGACGGCACGATCGTTTTCGAGTACGACGCCGGCAGCACTTACAATGATCTGACATTTGCTGCAGAAGATCGTTTGTATCTCGGAGACGAAAACGGAGTTCTGCAATTGCTAAGCCGCGGTGCAGACAATAACTGGAGTATGCAGCAAGTCTGGCAAGGCCCGGAGGGAATCCGGTTGCTGCGGGCATCGCCGCGAGGCAATTTCCTGATTCTTGTCGATCAGAATAATCTCGCGAGCCAATTCATGTTGTCAGAGGGGAGAATTGGCGATGCGAATCTGCAATTGCCGTCAAGAGTGCGCGAGGTCACGTTCAATCTAAACGGTACACAAGCCTATTTTGGGACGCCGCGATGGGTTCATCGCGTTAGTTCGTCGGTATCCGGCCTGGTCTGGATGGACGCGCTGTTCGTGCCGCGGCCACTGAACGGCGCAAGAATTGTTCATGGCAATGGCACACTGCAGTCGAAGGCGGGGCATAGAATGTATTTGCCAGTTGCGAAGAGCGGTTTTGTCGAACTCGTCGAACTGAACTTTGCTGGCTCGACGACCACCGGATTATTCGGCAACAAGAACACGTTGCTGCAGGAGTGGCGCAACCGTATTAACGCAACTCGCCCCGAAGGGTCCTGACCAGGAGTTCGAGATTTTCTGCGGTAGCGTCCAGGGGGGCTACTGGCTCGCCAAAAATAACCGGTACGCGAGCAAACAGGCGACCCGGGATCTTGTGGATCCCACCGCTTTTTCGTCGACTGAACCAACTTCCCCACAGGCGGCCGAGCGCAACCGGTATCACAGGCACCGGCCGTCGCGCTAGAATTTTTTCGATACCGGGTTTGAATCGTTGTATTTCGCCGTCATGCGTTAGTCCTCCCTCTGGAAAAATACAGACAATATGGCCTGCTGCAAGTTCCGCATCGACTTTTTCGAATGCCGAGTTCATCAAGTCCTCGTCCTCCGACCGCGAAGCGATTGGTATCGCCTTCGCGGTCCTGAAGATGAAGCTCAAGAGTGGTATTTGGAATATTTTGTAGTGCATGACGAAGCGCATAGGGCGAGTGACAGAACCACCGAGAATTATCGGGTCCATAAAGCTGACATGATTGCAGACAACGATCGCCGCACCATCTTGCGGAATATTTTCGAGCCCGATCGGTCGAATTCTGTAGACTATATTGATAGTTAACCAAGCCAGGAAGCGCATCAGAAATTCGGGTAGCAACGAATAAATATAAATTGCTACCACCGCGTTTAATACGGCAATGATAAGAAACAATTCCGGAATTGAAAGTCCAAGCTGCAGAACTACGACACTGATCACCGCGGCGCTAACCATCAGCAGGGCATTGAGGATGTTATTGGCCGCGATAATTCGCGACAGGTGACGGCGTTTCGAGCGTTTTTGAATCAGCGCGTATAACGGCACGCTGTAGAAGCCACCGAATGCACCGAGCAAAGCAAGATCTGCGAGAATTCGCCAGCTGCCGGCGCGGCTGAGAAAATCGCTGATCGACGAGACTGTGCTGACAGCCGCTTCCGGCTGTGCGAAGTAGAGATCGACCGCGAACAGGCTCATGCCGATCGAACCAAACGGCACGAGACCGAGTTCGATTCGGTGACCGGACATGCGTTCGCAAAGCAACGAGCCAAGCCCGACGCCAACCGCAAACGCAACGAGCAACGACGTGACGACGGATTCATTGCCGTGGAGAATATCGGCCGTATAGGCGGGAATCTGAATCGTTAAGGCCGCACCGAAAAACCAGAACCAAGAGATTCCGAGTATGGACAGGAATACGCTTTTTTCTTCGCGCGCGAAACTGATGATGTGCCAGGTCTCTTGCCAGGCATTCCAGTTGATTTTCAGTTCCGGATCGACGGCCTCGGTAATGGGTATCTGGTGACTGGCGAGAAAACCCGTTATTGCGACGCCGATCAAGACAACCGCGATTAATGTTTGCCGGTTCGATTCAAAATCGATTATTTCGACACCGATGATGAGCCCGACAATAATCGCCACATAAGTTCCGGATTCGACTAATGCATTGCCGCCGACCAATTCGTGAGATTGCAGCTTCTGTGGAAGATAGGCGTATTTTACAGGGCCAAACAGCGTCGACTGGCAGCCCATCAGGAACAAAACAAACAACAGTAACGAGTAATGCTCTGCGAGCAGCGCGATCGCTGCGAGCGACATCAGGCCGATTTCGAGTAGCTTGATGCGTCGCATTAACATGGATTTCTCGTACTTGTCCGCCAACTGTCCAGCGGTCGCCGAAAAGAGAAAAAACGGTAAAATGAAAAGGAACGCCGCGATATTCGCCAGCACGGTGTGATCCATATTCATGACCCGTACGCCCTGAAAGGTGATCAGGATCACCAGGCCATTACGGAAAATATTGTCGTTCAGGGCGCCGAGGAATTGTGTTGCGAAGAAGGGAGCAAAGCGGCGTTGGCCGAGGAGCGAGAACTGGCTGGATTCTGACAAAATATCATCCTTGCAAGTCAGTTCTGGCCACTATAGCGCGAAATTCAGGTTATTCCGCTCAAAACTGCGAACTCGCGCTTCCTATGCCGATCGTTATCTTTGCTATCATTGCGGACGCAGTACTATGAAATTTCTACGATTTAAGCAGTTTACCTACGACGCCGGAACAATGCACAGTCAACTTAGGCATCTGATTTTTTATTTTTGTGGCATCGGGCTCTTGGCCGGTTGCACAGAGGAGCGTCTGCCACGGACGGTCACTAATTTTCTCGACGACCCGATTATGCTCGAGGCGGCGATAGTGCGCTGTTCCAAGGATCGGGCCGGAAGCCGCTACGATGCTGAGTGCGTCAATGCGCGGGAAGCGGTTCGAAAGATAGAGGTAAAAGAAGAGGCGGCCCGGCGCGCAGAATTTGATAAGCGCTCCGAAAGAAAGCGTCGGGCCTTGCGAAGAGCACAGGAAGCCGCCGCAGAGGCGAGGCGACGTGCCGCCGAATCCGATCGTCTGCAAAAAGAGGCTGAGTATCTTGCTCAATTCGGTGTTGCTCTCCCTGTGGATGACGGGTCACCGCAAGTGGAGGCCGATACCGGCAATACACCGCTAGCGGTTATTCCGACGAGTGACGAACAACAAGACATTCCGTCCGGATTCATTGAAGTGGTGCCGGCGACGGATGGTGGCAATGCACCCGTTATTGTCGCGCAGCCCGACGAAGAGGAGGGCGGCAACTAGTCGTTGTCTGCCGGCATCGTTCGTACGTGTAAATCCCGTTGCGGAAACGGTATCTCGATGACATTCTCATTCAACGCTTTGTAGACCGCGCAGTTGAGTTCATGAGTGATTCGTCCACGATCAACGGGTTTCGCGATCCAGCTTAGAAGCTCAAAATCAAGGCTGTACTCCCCAAACGAACGAAATCTAACGCGAGGATTGGGACTCGCGAGGACCTCCTGATGGTCGGCTGCGACCTTGCCCAAAACGTCGATTACGTGATCAACGTCGCTTCCATAGGCAACACCGACGGCAATTCGAATACGGTGTTGCCGAGGGGGACCGCCAGCTTCATTGATAATCTTACCGTTGCCGATAATGCCGTTGGGAACCGTAATTTCGACATCGTCACGCGTCAGAATTCGCGTACTGCGCAGGCCAATGTCGGTAACAACGCCGCGCTCCCCGGAGTCGAGAATGATAAAGTCGCCCTCCTTATAGGGCGCGTCCATGATGATCGAAACGCCCGCGAATAGGTTTGACAACGTATCTTTGGCCGCAAAACTGAGCGCCAGGCCGACGATTCCGGCGGAGGCCAGCCAGGCAGTTACGTTAATGTTCCAGGCGAGGAAGATAAAATAGATGGTTAATGCGACCGCTATGATTTTCATCACATTGTGTAATAGTGACAACATTCCCGTCTGCACGACCTGGCGATCTCTCGTCCGGGAAAACGTCTTGGCGATCAATACCATCAGTCGCGTCAGCGTGTTGTACCAGACGAAAATCGCAATCGTTTTCAGAATGCCAAGTGTGACAAATGTTGGTGCTGCTGGTAGCCCGATGCGGCTTGTTGCGAGCGACAGGCCGAGTAATACGAACGAGACGAAAATCGGCCTGTGGACCAGATCGACGAGCTGATCATCAAAGTCGTTCGATGATTGACGAGCGAAGCGGCCAATAACGCGGGATATTATCCAGTCGGCGATTTTGCCCGCGATAGCAAAAACAACAGCAATAATTGCCGCTTGCAAGTAGACGTTTGGCCCAATAACTTCGGCGAATTGCTGCAGCTGCGAAATCAGGTCAGTCAGTTTCGTCGTCCGCGTCGGGCATGCCGAATGTTTGGACGTCTGCCTCTTCCGCCTGTGCCCGTATTGCGCGGTTGGTCGTCATTCCTGGCTGAATTGGAAGACGACTGGTCTGTGCCGTTAAAATCTGTACAAACGTATTCGCGATGTCAGGCGCTATGTTCGGCGAGCTGACGAAAATTTGTTCCGGCGTCATGCTGCTGGAACCGTAGAAAGCGGCATTTGCTTTGCGATCCATAGTGATGCCAGCGCCTTCGAGGGCGATACCGGCAAACAGACCCCGGCTGCGCGAATACGAATAAACTTCGGCTTTGAACTGAATATCGGTTGCGATACCGGTGTGCCGGCCCACCGGACCCGCAGCCACCGATGCATCTGCGCCAAGGGTCAGGCGGCCATTCTCGATGCCGTCGACACCTTTGCGAGTCTTGAAGACCAATATGATGTCTGTGGACTGTGCCCCGATCTGCCAGCCGACGCTGCCGCCGGTTATTGTGATAAACGCTGGGTTGCTCCACGAATTGTCGTCTTGGCGGATGACAAGAATTCCCTTGCCGCGTCTGGCGCCCACGCCGAACGCTGCCTTGACGACATTGGGAATTACGGCAACGGCGTATGCACGAGACAGCAATGCGGGCGGGACAGTCTTTTCCGGTATTCTCAACAGCTGTTCGAGAACATCGGCGGCGTCTCCCACGCGTTTCTCTTCGCGAGTAGCTGCGTCGGCAGAGGTAGTGATTAGCATGGCGGAAAGCGCCACGGCGGCACAAACAGGGCTCGTTTTCATGATGATTCAGATTTCCAGGGTACTCAGGAGTTCAATAATACGCTAGCCGGGTCCCGCGGGCACTACGTTTGCAAAAGAATAGGCGGCAATGGGTAATTCAGCGTCGCGCAGACAGCTCGGGTCAGTTCCGCCTCTGCAATGGACAAGATGCCATCGTGTGCTGCGGTCGCACTAACCGCTTGCAGCAACGACTCCTGCCCTTTGCTGTTCAATCCCAATAGCACGTCGAGACTGTGATTTAGATGGGTGACAGTTAGTTTTCGATCCGAACTGTATTGTTCGTCCTGTGCCCAGGAACCAAGTGTCGCCAATCCGGCTTCGAACGCGGCTATCCGTTCGACATCCGAATCGTGGCCGTAGTCAGCAAGAATTCGCAACAGACTGGTCGCTGCCATCCGCAAATCGCCACGTTTCGAACGCCTGGCTTCGCGTTTGCCAGTGGGATCGATCGCGCGGCCGAGATTACTCATCATGATCCGATAGAAACAAAACTCGAACAGCTCGATTTCACCATCAACTTCGATCAGCCGGGTGGTCAATGATGCGAGGTAGGAAAGTTCCTGAGCAGGCCGCAGTTTCAGCGCTGGAAACGCGATCTCCAACAATGGCAGCCGAAACTCTGCGCCTATTGTCAACAGTTCATCATAGTAGCGGCGGATTAATTGTGCGCGTTCCTCCCCCAGTTGCTCCTGCAACAGCGTAAATTGCCGTTCAACGACTTTTCCAGAGCGGTCGAGAACCAGTGCAACTGCCAGCAAATAAGCGAACTCGGATGAGTGTGCCGCGTCGTACAATTGTGCTGGCATCGACCGCCGTAAATTGCGTGCAAACTCGATGTGCTGCTTATCCGGTTGTCCTATTGTCGCGGCTATAGTGTTGGCAAGTACGGTCTTTCCTGCACTCGGGACCGTTCTGGCCTGGTCGCCGGCGAATGCCGCGTGCTGTGAATCGTGTGTGGAAATTGCACGACGTCGGAGCGGATCGACCGGCAGAATATCGCTTTCTTTGAAGTTCGGATCCAGTGCCTGGATGCGTTCGACCAGCGGCGGGTGTGTCGCGAACAGTCCGAAAAGGCGGGATCCGCTGCCAAACAACATGTGACTGACTTCTTCGGGATCGGCCGCACTGATGCTCGATCCCTCGCTGTATCCGCCAATTTTCTTCAATGCATTTGCAATGCCTTCGCTTTGTCTCGTGAACTGCACAGCGGACGCATCGGCAAGATATTCACGCTGCCGCGATACTCCGGCTTTGATTATGCGAGCAATAAGCACGCCGATGCCGCCGAGAATTACTAGCCCTAGCCCAACACCCAGAACAACAGGCGCGCCGCGGCCGCGGCGACTGGAAAAAATACTCGCGTGATAGCCACCGCGTACGATCATTCGCCCGATCAAACCGAGAACCATAATGCCGAACAGCACACCCATAAGCCGAATGTTGAGTTTCATATCACCATTCAGGATATGGCTGAATTCATGTGCGATGACACCCTGTAACTCATCTCTGTCGAGGATTTCAAGCGTGCCTCGAGTCACAGCAATGACCGCGTCGCTCGGAGTGAATCCAGCCGCAAAAGCGTTAATTCCGGATTCTTCTTCGAGAACATAGATATCGGGGACCGGGACGCCGGACGCGATAGCCATTTCTTCGACGACATTACGCAACCGGCGGCGTTGCGGATTCTGCACATCTGTCGGTACGAGCGTGCCGCCCATATCCACGGCTACGCGACCGCCGCCGGCAGACAGCATCGAAGTCTTGAAGAGACTGGAGCCCAATATGAACAGCGTCGTTACGGCTGCGATGCCCAGCAGGAACAGCGCTCGGTGTTGTGCGAAGTCTAGGAATGAATCACTGCCTGTCTGGGTGACAGTGTATAACGCGAAACCGACAATGGCCGTTACGCCGAGGACGATCAGGACGGTTGCGACAATGTAAGCAAAGACCAGGCGCCGCGATGAACGGCGCGCCTGGTCTTGGGCAGCAAAAAAATTCACCTAGAATGAAACGTTCGGAGCGTCGCGTTTTTCCTCTGCTTCTATTTCGAGGAAACTGGCGAGCTTGAAACTGAAAAACCCGGCAATGACGTTGTTCGGGAAGTTCTCCGCCGAGTTGTTGTAACCGAGGACCGCGTCATTGAACGCCTGCCTCGAAAATGCGACCTTGTTCTCGGTACTCGCGAGCTCTTCCTGAAGCTGCATCATATTTTGATTCGCCTTGAGATCAGGATAAGCTTCCGACAACGCGAACAGTCGACTCAGGACGCCAGTCAGAGCACCTTCGGATGCACCGAGCTTCTTCATGGCTTCCGCATTGGCCGGGTCGGCCTTGGCGGCGTCAAGGCTGGAAACGGCGTTATTGCGGGCCTGAATGACGGCCTCAAGGGTTTCGCGCTCGTGTTTCATGTATCCCTTGACCGCTTCAACGAGGTTCGGGATCAGGTCGTAACGTCGGGTCAATTGCACATCGATCTGGGCGAAAGCGTTCCGTACGCGATTGCGTTCATTGACGAGACGGTTGTAAATGCCAACGCCCCACAAGACGATTGCGACTATGACGCCCAGGAAAATCAAGAATGAAACCATTATCCCGCTCCTTCCATAAAGATTGTGAACCGAAGCATAACCTCAGGTCCGGGCCAAAACTAGCAACGCTGCTGCTGCTGAGTCTGCCATACGCCGCCACTGCAGACTGGTATGGCGATGCCCGGGCGATGATGGGTACCGAGGTCAGCGTCTACCTCTGGAGCGATGACCCTGAGGTCGGTCGCGCCACTCTTGAGGAGGTTTTTGCTGAGGCAGTTCGTATCGACCACCTCATGAGTACGTACAGAGATGACAGTGAAATCTCCGAAATCAACCGAATGGCCGCTCAAGTCCCGGTCGCGGTAGGAGCAGAGCTGTATCAGCTTATCCAGAGATCACTGGATATCTCGCTGCTGACCGACGGTGCGTTCGACATTACTTACGACAGTGTGGGGCAGCACTACGATTTTCGGCGACAGCAACGACCCGACAAGAAAACCGTGGAGTTCGAGCGTCTGAATATCGACTTTCGCTATTTACAACTGGACGGTGCGGCCAGGACGATTCGCTTCACGAAAAACGGCGTTCGAATCAATCTTGGTGGCATAGCGAAAGGGTATGTCGTTGAGCGAGGCATCGGCATCATACGCTCCAAGCAGATACAGCACGCCATCGTTACGGCCGGTGGTGATTCGCGGTTACTAGGTGATCGGCGTGGCAAGCCATGGATGATTGGGATTCGCGATCCTCGAAGAGACGGCGAAATCGCCATTTCGGTGCCGCTCGAAAATGAGGCGATTTCCACTTCTGGCGACTACGAACGATATTTTGTTGAGGGCGGCGTTCGTTATCATCACATCATTCATCCTGGCACCGGGTTGCCGGCCGGGGAGGTACACAGTGCCACCGTTTTTGGGCCTGATGCTGTCGTCACCGATGCATTGTCGACGAGCGTGTTCGTCATGGGCGTGGACAAAGGGTTGCGGCTGATTGCGACACTTCCTGACTACGAAAGCATCGTAATTGATACTGAGGGTCAGGTTTTCTATTCCGACGGGCTGCAACAGCCCGCGGTCCCCGCCGCCCAGTGACGCACGAGGAAACTGCGTTTGTCGCCGAAAGACGACGGATTTTCACTTTAAATTCATACTGATACGCTTATCATGGTCGGCCGTGCGCAGACGAAGAAATCTCTGGGAATGGTGCCGATTTAACGTAATCTGTTTGCATTGCAGCGCATTTCTGCCGCTCACCCTGTCGACATTATGTTTAGGAAATCCGGGCATTTGTGACGATTATCACGGCTCGGGAGGGCTTCGGCTGTCACCATTCCCGATCACCGGAAGGAACCGGGCATTAAGACAAGGGATGGTTTGATGAAAATCAAGAACTTAACTTTAGGATTGATGATAACTGTGATTGCTGCGACATCGCTCGCGTCCTCGGGCCTGGAAGGCCAATCGGCGCCGGACTTCGTTCTGAAAAGCTCTACAGGCGAAAACCTGCGTCTTTCGGAGTATCGCGGTGATGTCGTA